>ERZ795053.3176-NODE-3176-length-18960-cov-4.388680_pt1 | contig 18960 bp, 15 predicted proteins | sample MGYA00375137_ERZ795053 | MGnify/ENA primary metagenome ERZ795053 (study PRJEB30182, sample SAMN05720284) | activated sludge metagenome | isolation source: Anaerobic digester | place: Hong Kong | collected 2014-12-17 ...
CAAGCGGCCCGAGCCATTGCGGCTGTTGCGGCGGTCTTTATCTCCTTTACTTACGTAGCCGGTCAGATGCGCGGCGTTGGCATCGTCTTCAGCCGCTACCTTCAAGTTGAGATCTGGTTGGGCGTGGTGATCGGGATGATCATTGTGGCCTTCTTTGCCGTATTAGGGGGGATGAAAGGGATTACCTGGACCCAGGTGGCTCAATATTCCGTCCTCATTCTGGCTTACCTTATTCCGGCGTTCGCGCTGGCTTTTATCATTACGGGTATTCCTGTACCCCAAATGGCGATCACCTTTGGCGATATTATCCCCCGGTTGGAAGGGATTCAAACGGAGTTAGGGCTGGGTTCTTACATTAACTCCTCTCGCCCGATGATTGACGTTCTGGCGATCACGATTGCGTTGATGGCGGGTACCGCCGGTTTACCGCACGTGATCGTTCGCTTCTACACCGTCCCCAGTGTACGAGCGGCTCGCTATTCGGCCGGGTGGGCGCTGCTGTTCATTGCTTTGCTGTACACCACCGCTCCGGCGCTGGCGTCCTTTGCCAAGCTGAACCTGATCGATACGCTGAACGGCGTTTCCGTGGAAGCGGTTCAAAACGAACCTAGCCTAAGTTGGGCCAGAAGTTGGGAAACCACCGGACTACTCTCCTTTGAGGACAAAAACGGCGACGGAGTTTACTCCTTGACTTCCGGCGATGCCAATGAAGTGTCCATCGACCGCGATATTATCGTGCTGGCCACCCCCGAGGTCGCCGGATTGTCGGCCCCCATTATCGCGCTGACGGCAGCCGGTGGTCTGGCGGCGGCTCTGTCAACCGCGTCCGGGTTGCTGCTGGTCATCTCCAGTTCGCTCTCGCACGATCTTTACTATCGCTTGATCAAACCGACCGCGACTGAAGGCGAACGGCTGATGGTTGGTCGCCTGGTTATCTTCGGGGCCATTCTGGTGGCCGGTTACTTTGGAATTAACCCGCCCGGCTTCGTCGCGGAGGTGGTGGCCTTTGCCTTCGGGCTGGCGGCGGCCAGTTTCTTCCCGCTTATTCTACTGGGGATCTTTGATAAGCGCATCAACAGCACCGGGGCGATATCCGGGATGATTGTGGGCCTGGTCTTTACCACCGTTATGATCGTCGGCCAACGCTCGGTGCAGTTGCTCGGTACGCCGGAACCGATGATTGGCCCCTTCTTTGGCATTACGGCTCAAGGTATCGGCACAGTGGGGATGATCCTCAACTTTGTGATCACCTACGCCGTCTCGCATGCCACTGAAGCGCCGCCGCAAGAAGTTCAAGATATGGTCGAGTCGGTTCGTATTCCGCGTGGGGCTGGGGCTGCATCCGGTCACTAAGGATTGAATGGTTCTAGAGCGTGTTACGACACGTTTCTATGCCCTGAGGGGAGGGGTGCCTTGTGTACCCCTCCCTTTGCGTTGAAAATCAACCAACAGGTATAAAATATTTGTATGAACGCTGCCGAATTTGTAGAACATCTTCATCCATTTGACACTTTGCCGCATAGCGAATTGAACCAGATTCTCAATTCCATTGAGCAAAAAGAGGTTATTTCTGGAACACGCATTCTGGAACAAGGGGGGGCAATTAGCCAATATCTCCACATTATTCTACAAGGATCGGTTAAATTACAGCGTGACGACAAGACCTTGCAAGTTCTGGAAGAAGGCGAATTTTTCGGTTTTCTATCGATTCTCAGTCAAGACGCCCCCACCGCCGATGTCATCGCTAATGAGAATGTATCCCTTCTGCTGGTGCCGGAAACGGTCTTTCGAACCCTGGTTAATAAAAATGGCTTTGCCGAATTCTTTTTGAGGAGTCTAAGCGATAGATTGCAACGTCTCCTCGTTTTCGACTCCCCTTTGGCTGATGATAGTTTGGTCAGTCCGGTCAAGTCGCTTTTAGCTCGTTCGCTAGTAAGCGCCGCGCCCCACACCACCGTTCATGAAATCGCTCAACTGATGCAGGAGGCGGGTGTCAGTTGTATTATTATTCAGAGCGAACCACCAGGCATCATCACCGACCGAGATCTAAGAAATCGGGTATTGGCCGAGGGGCGAAGCGGAGAGACAGCCGTTAGCGAAGTCATGACCCGCCCCGTCAAATCCGTACCAAGCGACACCCCCCTCTATCGGGCGCTGGTGTTTTTGTATGAAGAACGCATCCATCATTTGCCACTTACGGATCGAGGTCAAATTACCGGGGTGGTAACTACCACCGATCTCCTCCGACAGCAGGCTCAAAATCCGTTTTACTTACTGAAACGGTTAGAAACCATTGACGGTACGGCTGAAAGTTTAGCCACCTACGCGCCAAAGCTAGTGCAAACGGTTCGAAGCTTGTTTAAAAACGGTCTAAACGCCATTCAAATCGGCCGAGTTGTGTCGAGCTTAAATGACACCCTGGTCAGACGACTGTTGGATTTGGCCGAGAAAAAATATGGACCGCCGCCAACGCCCTTTGCCTGGCTGGTCTTTGGCTCTGAGGGGCGTCATGAGCAAGTGTTACTAACCGATCAGGACAATGCGCTGATTTACCTGGCCGACACACCGGAGGCCAAGCGCTATTTTTCAACCCTGTCGGAATATGTTATTAATGGGCTTATTCAAGCCGGCTTTCCGCCCTGCTCCGGTGGGTATATGGCGACCAATTGGCATTTCCCGCTGGATGAATGGGTTAAATTATTTAAAGGCTGGGTCCAGTCGCCTAAACCACAGGCTATTATGGAAGCAGCCATCTTTTTCGATTTCCGCATAGTTCATGGTACACTGTCACTTGATTCGATTGAAGACATTATTATAGAATCAGGCGAATATGATTTATTTTTAGCCCAATTGGCTCGAGCAGCCCTCAACTTCCGTCCCCCGCTCGGCTTTTTTGGCCGGATTCGACAAAAAGATGGCTTGGTCGATCTTAAAGAAGGCGGCATAGCGCCCATCGTGGGGCTAGCCAGAGTTTATGCCTTAGAAGCGGGATCGCAAAGTCGTTCTACTATCGACCGACTAGAAGATGCAGCCCACGCCGGAAGCTTGAGCCAACAGGGCGCGGAAACCTTAGCCGAAACATTTCGCTTTTTGCAGTGGCTTAGATTACGTGGGCAATTAGACGAAATCACCTCCAAACGTGAGCCGGACAACAAAATCCGTCTAGATCAACTTTCTCATCTGGAAAAACGTTACCTAAAAGATGCTTTTTTAGCCATTCGTGAAATACAGGAATCGGCAGAGTTGCGATTCCGTTTAGCCATGTTAGGCTAAAAACAAGTATCAGGGATTTGGAGCGACAAAGCTTGCTTTGTCAACCCAGGTACGGTCAAAGTAAACTTTGACGCTCAGACTCTTATTTTCATAGGATAGATCGCTCGAATGAATCGGTTTACCATTATAGGGCAAAGGTTAGTCGCCATTTTTTTGTTGGGCTGCTTACTCTTTAATTATCCACTCTTGTCGATATTTAGCACCTACGACATGCTGTGGGGTATTCCTATTTTATACGTTTATGCCTTTTCATCTTGGCTGATCATCATTATCCTGATGATTATTGTCATTGAAATTCGACGTTAAAAGAGGATCACGTCGTAATTTATGTGACTTACGCAGTTCAAAAGATGACAGTCACTTATGGGCTAAACGGACAGTCATTTTCAGCAAAAAGTGGCTATCATCTGGTTCGATACACTCAACTGCGTAAGTCCTAGATTAATTGTACCAAGGCTAGCTAACTATGATGTTACAGGGCGGTATAATTTTACTTTTTTCATTGGCCTATATTGGCATTCTGTTCGCTATTGCGTATTACAGCGATAAGCGATCCGATGCCGGGCGCAGTGTAATCAGTAATCCCTACATTTATTCATTGTCGTTAGCTGTTTACTGCACAGCTTGGACCTTTTATGGCAGCGTCGGACGGGCGGCCAGTACCGGCATCGGTTTCCTACCGATTTATTTAGGCCCGACGCTGATGATCGCGTTGTGGTATCTGGTTATGCGGAAAATCATCCGCATTAGCAAATACAATCGCATCACCTCCATTGCCGACTTTATCAGCTCACGCTACGGTAAAAGTAGTTCGTTGGCCGGATTGGTCACCGTTATTGCTGTGGTCGGCATCATTCCCTACATCTCGCTTCAATTGGATGGCGTTTCTACCAGCTTTGCCGTCATGTGGCAGCATTCTGAATTATCCACCACCCTTCCTACTCCAGGCACGGTCGATATTTTAGGCGACACCTCATTTTACGTGGCCTTGCTTTTAGCCTTGTTTGCTATTATCTTTGGCACCCGGCATCTTGACACCACCGAACGCCATGAAGGATTGGTGGCTGCCATCGCTTTTGAATCGGTGGTTAAACTGGTGGCTTTTCTGGTCATCGGTGCTTACGTTTCATTCGTCCTTTTCAACGGCTTTGGTGATATCTTCGGTCAGGCCGCCCAAAGTCCCGAACTTAGCAAGCTCTTTACCATGGAAAATGCCGGGACCTACACCGATTGGACCTGGCTTATGTTCCTGTCAATGATGGCTATTATGTTTTTACCTCGTCAATTTCAGATGACCGTGGTTGAAAATGTCAATGAGAATCACCTGGATAAGGCTATTTGGCTGCTGCCGCTATACATGTTGCTCATCAATATTTTTGTCCTGCCGATTGCACTGGGCGGATTACTGCTTTTTCCTAACGGGGCGGTCGATGCTGATACATTTGTGCTAACGATTCCTATTTCTCAAGGTCAGGAAGAAATAGCGATGCTGGCCTTTATCGGCGGCTTATCGGCGGCCACTGGTATGGTTATTGTGGCCACCGTTTCGCTCAGCACAATGGTTTCCAACGAACTGGTCATGCCCATCCTACTTCATTTTGGACCGCTGCGGTTGGCGGAGCGACGGGATCTGGGGGGCGTACTACTCACTATCCGGAGAGGGACAATTATTATGGTTCTGCTCCTGGGATATGTCTATTTCCGGCTGACCGGCAACGCTTATACCCTGGTTTCAATTGGGTTGATTTCGTTTGCCGCGGTGGCTCAATTTGCACCGGCCATTTTTGGCGGGATCTACTGGAAAACGGGCAATCATTTAGGGGCGATGGTCGGATTGAGCGCCGGTTTTGTGGTGTGGTCTTACACGCTGTTTCTCCCCTCACTGGCCGAGTCAGGCTTTCTGCCGCCCAGTTTTATCGAGTCTGGCCCATTCGGTATTACGTTGCTGAAACCGTATGCGTTGTTTGGTTTATCCGGCTTAGATCCAATTACCCATTCGCTTTTCTGGAGTATGCTGGTCAATGTCGGCGGTTATATGATTCTGTCGCTGGTAGGGCGGCAAAGTGTGATCGAACATAGTCAGGCCGCCCAATTTGTTGATGTTTTCAAACAGACTCCCGAGAATGATTTTCGGCTCTGGCGCAGTACATCTTCGGTCACCGTGTTGCGCTCTATATTGGAACAGTTTATATCACCCACACGCGTGAATGAAGCGCTCAATGATTACGCTAAAAAACACGGCCTCGACTGGTCGAAAGATGATGTCGCCGATGCGGCTTTGATTAACTACACGGAAAGGTTGCTGGCCGGTTCGGTCGGATCAGCTTCGGCCCGAGTGTTGCTGGCTTCGGCAGTCAAAGAAGAGCCGGTCAGCATGGATGAAGTGATGTACATGCTCGACGAGACCTCCAAGGTTATCGCCTACAGTCGTGAATTGGAAATAAAATCGAAAGAATTGGAACAAGCTACATCTGAATTGACGGCCGCTAATGAGCAACTCAAGGAACTTGACCGGCTTAAAGATGATTTTATTTCGACGGTTACTCACGAGCTTCGAACCCCCTTGACTTCCATCAGAGCCTTTTCCGAAATCCTACACGATAATCCCGATCTGGATGCTGAACAACGCGGCAAATTTATGGCCATCATTCTAAAAGAAACCGAGCGGCTGACTCGTTTGATTAATAACGTCTTGGACTTATCCAAGATCGAATCAGGCAAGATGGAATGGCATTTAACCGCTGTTGATCTGAAAGAGTTAATTGAAGATGCCTTGGCCTCATTGGAACAGGTTATCAAAGAGGGAAATATTGAGCTAAAAACCGATATGGCCGATCAGGTGTCGTTAACCGTCGCCGACCGAGACCGCATCACGCAGGTTATGCTCAATTTGCTCTCAAACGCGATTAAATTTTGCGACAACGAGGCCGGGTGGATTAAGGTTCAGTTAAAAGAACAAGATTCTACGCTAAACGTGGCTGTCAGTGATAACGGACCTGGCATCAAGCCGGAACATCAAGAGATCATCTTTGAAAAGTTTCGTCAGGTCGGTGACACACTTACCGAAAAACCACAGGGAACTGGGCTAGGGCTGCCCATTTGTCGGCAAATAGTAACCTATTTTGGTGGAGATTTGCGGGTGGAAAGTGTGCTGGGGCACGGCGCTACCTTTCATTTCACATTGCCGGTCGTATCTCCTGCCGATGATGAATCGGGAGTTGAGGCTGGCTTTAGTACCGCTGTCTTCGCTAATGGTAAGAGTAGTAATAGGCAAGGAACTTATGGCAAAGAAAGTATTAATCGTTGATGATGAGCAAAATATTGTCATTTCTCTCGAGTTCTTAATGCAGCGGGCCGGTTATGAGGTTGCCATAGCCCGCAATGGGGAAGACGCGCTAGAAGTTGTCGGTCAATTTCGGCCCGACTTAGTGCTGCTCGATGTGATGATGCCCAAAATTAATGGCTTTGACGTTTGCCAAAAAATCCGTGATAACCCTGACCTACAAGATACAAAAGTTATCATGTTGACAGCCAAAGGACGCGAGGTTGAGGTCGCCAAAGGTATGGCTTTGGGCGCAAACAGCTATGTCATCAAGCCATTTTCTACGCGGGAGTTGGTGGCCGAAGTACAACGTGTATTGGAAGAAGAATGAACCGATCTCAATTTAACTACCTAATTGGGCTGAGTGCGTTTTTTATTTTCCTACTCGGTATCATCTCTGGGTTAGGGTTTTTGTGGTGGATGACCGCCGGCTCCTCCAACCAGATGCTGAATACGGAGGCGCTCTCCAGCCGTGAGTTCTTATTCATTGGCCTGATGCTAATCTTGCTACTAGTCGTGGGGTATTTTCTGCATCGCGCCTTTAAAGCGTACTTTTTTACGGTCAAAGAACTGGCCGAACAAATGACGCTCATTCTCTCGGCCAATCCTACCCACCGCGTCCAACCCGAGGGGCCGTCGGAAGTGCGACAGTTGGGTCAAACCATCAACGCCTTTGCCGACCGATTTCAATCCCTATTGGCCGATGACGAAGCCAAAATTCTCAAGGCCAGAGCGCAGCTTGAAGAGGAACGCAATCGCCTGGCCGCCCTGGTCTCCGAACTAGCCGAAGGCGTGCTGGTTTGTAACCTGGAAGGCCAGATTTTGCTCTACAATAGCCGGGCTAAACAGTTACTCAGCAGCGAGCTTGATAAACCTGTTAACGGCAGCGGCTCCGGTGGGTTTGTTGGGTTGGGCCGATCGGTTTTTGGGCTAATCGATTATGACTCCATTACCCACGCCCTGGAAGACATTGGTTATCATTTAGAGAAGGAGAGCATCCGTCCCGTTTCTAATTTTGTCACCAGCGCGACTAACGGACAGTTAATTCGGGCCAGAATGGTGCCGGTTTTAGACCAGCAAAAAGAGTTGACCGGGTTTGTGTTGACCCTGGAGGATATTACCCAACAGTCGGAAGTCAGTACTCGCCGCGACATCTTGCTTCAATCGCTAACCGAGGGCACCCGCGCCTCGTTGGCTAACATTAGGGCCGCCATCGAAACGATTGAAGAGTATCCGGAAATGGATGAGGAGCGACTAGAGGTTTTTAGAAAAATCATCCGTGAAGAAGCTGAAATGTTGAGTGAAAAACTCAATGTAACGATTAGCGACCACACCGCCGATCTGCGCTCTAACTGGCAGCTTGATCCGATGTTGGGCAGCAATCTCATCTGGGCTATACGGCGTCGGTTTGAAGAAAAGCTGGTTATTGAAACCAGCGTTGAATATGAAGAAGAAGATTTGTGGCTCAATGTGGACAGCTTCGCCGTGGTTCAGGCGTTGACATCAATCATGCGTCAACTCAAAGACGACTTTGACGTCACCAAAACCACCCTCCGCCTGAAACGAACCGGGCGTATTGCCGCCCTGGATATGATTTGGAATGATGCCCCGGTCGATCAGGAAACGCTGTGGGTCTGGCAAAATCAGGCTTCCATTGCCGACGGCGAGGGCTTTCCCTTGCCGCTCAAGGAAGTCGCCGAGCGGCATGGCGGTGAGATATGGTGTCAAACCGACAAAGAAACCGACAAAACCTATCTGCGCTTGCTGCTGCCCACCACAAACCCCAAACCGGCTTGGCACGTCCCCATCGTTCAGGCTAACAGCCGGCCTGAATATTATGATTTTGACCTGTTCCATCAAGCCGGCCAAAAACCGGAACTCGATGATCAGCCGTTGTCCGAATTAACCTATACGGTATTCGATACCGAAACGACGGGACTGAATCCGGCCCAAGGGGATGAAATCATCTCGATCAGCGCCGTACGCATTGTTAACAACCGGCTATTACGCCAGGAGGTATTCGATCAGTTGATCGATCCCCAGCGTTCAATTTCGCGGGCCTCTCGTGAAATCCACGGGATAAGCCCTGACATGTTGAAGGGACAGCCTAAGATTGAGCAAGTGTTGCCCCAATTCTGCAAGTTTTCAGAAGATACCGTTTTGGTAGCCCACAATGCCGCTTTTGATATGCGGATGCTGCAAATCAAAGAAGCGGCCTTGGGCGTCAAATTTATCAATCCGGTCCTCGATACATTATTACTGGCCGCGGTGGTTCACCCCAACCAACAAGACCAGAGTATTGAGGCGATTGCTCAACGGTTAGGCGTTAATGTCTTTGGCCGGCATACGTCTTTAGGCGACGCCATTGTCACCGGTGAGATTTTTCTTAAGCTTATTTCCCTCCTGGCCGAACAGGGGATCGAAACCCTGGAACAGGCCCGGGCGGCGGCGGAGAAAACCTATTATGCCCGTATAAGTTACTAACTGGGGAATAACGCAGCCATAGACTGCGCCAATTCTATAATTTAGAGAGGAGGTAAAGAAGTACTCAATTGTCCTAATGAGAGACTTTCAAAAACCTATGGTAGTTGTCAACAATATTCACTTTAATCACGTAAAACTATTTTAATCGAGGAGGATTACATACGCTATGGCAGGTTCATTTGATCAAGTCTACGCAGAATGGAAAACAGACCCGCAGGGTTTTTGGGCTAAGGCAGCCGAGGACATCGACTGGTATGAGAAATGGGATAAAGTTTTAGACGACTCAAATCCACCCTTCTATCGCTGGTTCCCGGGAGCAGTGGTCAATACGTGTTATAACGCCATTGATCGCCACGTTGAAAATGGTCGAGCCGACCAACTGGCGCTCATTTATGACAGCCCGGTCACCGGTACTGTCAAAAAATATACCTATAGCGAACTCAAGGATGAGGTAGCTCGCTTTGCCGGGGTGTTAAAAGGACAAGGCGTTGAAAAAGGCGACCGGGTCATCATCTACATGCCAATGGTTCCGGAAGCAGCAATTGCGATGCTGGCCTGCGCCCGCATTGGAGCGATTCACTCGGTCGTCTTTGGTGGGTTCGCTTCAAACGAGTTGGCCACTCGCATCAACGATGCTGCACCGAAGGTCATTGTCTCGGCTTCATGCGGTATCGAAACCAACCGGGTTATTCCCTACAAACCGCTGCTTGATGAGGCCATTGATATTGCCGCTGCCAAGCCGGAATCCTGCGTTATCTTCCAGCGGCCTCAAGTCACCGCCGAATTAGTTGAAGGACGAGATTATGACTGGGGTGAATTGATGGAAAAGGCCGAACCGGCCGACTGCGTCCCGGTAGCTGCTACCGATCCCCTTTATATTCTCTACACCTCCGGTACAACGGGCGTCCCCAAAGGGGTTATTCGCGATAACGGCGGCCATTTGGTAGCGCTCAAATGGAGTATGAAAAACATCTACAACGTTGACCCCGGGGATGTCTACTGGGCTGCTTCTGACGTGGGTTGGGTCGTCGGCCACTCCTACATCGTCTACGCGCCGCTGTTCCATGGCTGCACTACAATTTTCTATGAAGGCAAGCCGGTGGGTACACCCGACCCCGGTGCGTTCTGGCGAGTTATTTCTGATTACAATGTTAGCGCGCTGTTCACCGCGCCAACGGCCTTCCGAGCCATCAAACGCGAAGACCCCAACGGCGAATACCTGAAAAAGTATGACCTGGGCAAATTCCACACCCTGTTCTTGGCCGGCGAACGCTCTGACCCCGACACCCTCAGTTGGGCGGGAAATATGCTCGGCGTCCCGGTCATCGATCACTGGTGGCAAACCGAAACCGGTTGGTCGATTACGGCCAACTGTACCGGCATCGAACTGTTGCCGATCAAACCCGGTTCGGCCACCAAACCGGTCCCTGGTTATGATCTCCAGGTGCTCGACGAAGAAGGTAATCAGGTCGACTCCGGCACCATCGGCAGTATTGTCATCAAGCTGCCAATGGCCCCCGGCAACCTGCCAACGCTGTGGAATAACGACGAAGGCTATGTAAAATCGTACCTAAGCGCGTTCCCCGGTTATTACTCCACCGCCGACGCCGGTTACATCGACCAAGACGGCTATGTCTGGATTATGGCCCGTACCGATGATATCATCAACGTCGCCGGTCACCGGCTCTCGACCGGCGGGATGGAAGGAGTCCTGTCCGATCATCCCGATATCGCCGAGTGCGCCGTAATCGGCGTGTCCGACCAACTGAAAGGCGAAGTGCCGCTGGGGATGGTGGTCCTCAAAGCCGGCGTCGCCCGCCCCGATGAGGACATCATCAAAGAACTCGTCCAAATGGTTCGGGAAGAGATTGGTGCGGTGGCTTCATTTAAACAAGCCATCGTGGTCAAGCGGCTACCCAAGACTCGTTCAGGTAAAACCCTGCGCGGTACGATGAAAAAGATCGCCGACGGGGTTGACTACAAAATGCCGCCTACCATCGACGATCCGGCTATTTTGGGTGAAATTGCCGAGGCGCTCGCCACGCTCGGTTATCCTAAACAATAAGCCGTTAAAACTTTGATCCTTGTGAGGGGTCCAAGGATGACTTTGGACCCCTCATTGATCTTTAGAAAGATAATGCCTATGCTTCAAAAAACGCAAAATCGAGTTATTTTTGGCGGACTAATTGGAGCCTTTGGGGGTTCCAGTTTTGTACTAAGTATTTATCCAATTGCCATTGGACTGCTGTTTGACCAGTTGTCGGGCAATGCTTTATTGTTTACCCTGAGTTATGTTATCCCGGTGACGGTGTTATGGGCTATTGCCGGCGCGATTTGCGGCTGGTTGGGCAAAATGCGCGATGGGGCCATTGTGCTGGGGTTATGTGGGGCTACTTCCGGTATCCTCATGAGCACCGCCTTTCTAGGTGAAAGCAGCAGCAGCGCAATCCTACTCGGTGGAGCACTTATCGGCTTGATTTACGGCGTCCCGGCCGGTCTACTCATCTCCGGAGCGTTGCGGAGGCCCGAAGCGTAATGGTTATCGACAGCACAATGCCTAAATCAACCTTTATTAGGCTATCCTTGCTTCTCTTTTTTCAAAACAAGTTCCTCTATATTTACCTTATTGTGTGTGGAGTGGTCACGGCTTATGCCTTGAGTATCCGTAATTATGGTTTGCTGTTCGTCGCCTGGTTACCTTACGTTGCCTATCTCGCTCTAGGAATTATCACTACCATCCGCAAAAGTTCCGGCGAAGACCAACCGTTTTTGCTGCCCACCCGTTACATCTTTCAAAAAAAGGAAATTATCACTAAAACATCCTCGGGGGAAGGGAAGTTCTCATGGGATGAATTCATCCAGTGGCGCACTCTGGCCGACTGCTATATTTTACTCCATCAAAACAATTTCGTCTTGGCCATCCCCAAATCTTCCGTTCCTAAAAAAGAAACCGAAGCCTTTGAGACCATGTTGAATGAGCGAATTGGTAAAGGGTAATCGCCATTTTAGTGGGGAGTAGACGGTGAGGCGACAACTCATTTTGGCCGCAATTTTGTCGAGTTTTTTGACGGTGCTGCTGATTGGTGGAACACTGCTTCTTTTTAGCGGCGCGTTAGCCGCGCCGTCAGCTGAAAATTCTGCCGTCGAATTGGCGCAATCCTCCCCAAATCAGATAAGTTACATCAGCATCTCTTCGATGGCTTTTCAACCCTTTAGCCCCAGAACCCTGCCCTACCGGCGCGGTTTCGATGAGCAAATTCTAGCGCTTGATAGCACCGCCCGCGAGGCTGACGGGCAAAACAACTGGTTTATCGCGCCGCTTTATTTACCCGATAATGTCACTTTAACCGGTATCACCTTTTTTGGGCGCGACGCCGATCCCAACGGCTGGCTTGAAATCGCGCTATGGCGCTGCACGCACGGCGGCGATGTGAGCTGCATTAATGTTCCCCTTTCCAGCTACCGCACTGACGAGGCCTTTGCCGGCGGAGTCTTTGACTCCGGCCAAATCCCCCTCAACGAAGTGGTCAACAATCAGCTCTACAGCTATACGTTGGCGACTCGTATTGTGGCCTTAAACGACAGCGGCCTGCGCTCGGTTCTGGTCGAAACATCGAGCAGCGGCAGCGGCATAATTACGCCCGTTCCGGGAACTCCCCTGCCCGGTCGAACATCCTGGACTCTCGACAATCGTAACGTGACCACCCAACTGGCCACCGGGCTGCCAACCTCGGCTGTGGTGCAGATATGCAGTAACTCAAATTCCTCAGCCAACGTCGAAGTTCGATATGGCAGCAACGCCAGCACCTTAACGCCCGGCAACTGCGCTCGGTTTAGTGGGTACAGCACTTATTCGGTTAAGAATGTGGGCGTCTACGGTAGTTATGCTTCCGGGACATTCGAGGTTTTGAGTAACTAGTTGGTAGTAATGGCTTTAGCCTTTGCTTTAGACAGCACCACTAATGCGGTTACTACGAACAACGTCAGGATATTTTAGTTACCCTTTCGTCTAAACGACCCCACCACCCAACTCAAACTCACCACGGCCACCAAACCCAACCCGACAGCCCCACCAAAACTAATCGGGATAGCAACGCCTAAAGCCAGCCCGCCCAACAGCAGACCCAAACCTGCCGTCGCGGCCAATCGTTGCCAATGCACCCGCCGCAAATCTGTCTCGTTCTCGATCCGACCGGTTAGAGCCAAACGTCGGGAGAACAGGCTCACGTCCCATGTGACCAAGGCGGCTACCGTGCCAAACAACATCCATATCGCCGGTTTGCCCCAATAGACCCCCAGCGCAGCTAAAGCAACGAAAGTGACCAAGCCTACTTCAGGTCCACCGGTCCGGCCTTTCCTCTCGCCGATCAGCCACAGCAAACCGGCCCCCGCCACGACAAAACCCATTTGCCAATAACGCTCGAAGCCGAGAACATAGCCCAAGCCGATGAATAAAGTTGTAGCAATAATACCAATACGACTCATTGAACATCAGCCTCGTTGCCAGGGCAGCCGGCTCAAGGCGGTGTGCGCCACTTGATAAAAGGGTAAAGCCACCGGCCAATCGACCACCCGAATCTGGGCGTGACGTAGCTTTCTGAACAGCAAATCTCGTTCCGCCTGAGCAATCCTGACGGCTAAAGTCACCTGATTATTGTCCGGCAGCGTTTGCCGTTCAAAATCAATTGGATTCGGGCTAATGACCAACACCCGATAGCCCCGCGCCCGGAGTTTAATTAACTCCTCCGCGTCCCCCGGCAGCAGTGGGCTGATCAGCACAATCTGCGAATGCAAGGGAAACAGCCACGTCGGTAGATGCTCCAACCGCTCGAAGACTTCTCCTACGCCCTGTTCGGCTTGCGCCAGCGAGCGCATAATCCGCTCCTGCTGAACCTTACCGTACCCCGGAAAGGTCCAGTTGATCGACCGGCCGTAAAGCAGCAGCCCAACCCGGTTGCCGCCGCCTAAAAATGTCTCGGCCAGCGCGGCGGCGGCTTGAATGCTGTACTCAAACAGCGACTCCGAACCCACCTGCACGTCACTTTGGCGGCGAGCATCGACTACTATGCCGACATCGACCATCCGCTCCTGCTCAAACTCGTTGACGAACAAGGTTTGGGGATAGCGGGCTGTGGCCCGGCTGTTGATCCAGCGCACCGGGTCGCCGGGTTGGTATTCGCGCACGCCGAAAAATTCCACGCCAGGCCCTCCCTGCCGCGCCGAAATCTGACCGCTGTAAAGACCCACTCGACGCGGTCGGATAGCCGCTCGCCGGAGTTTGACCAGTTCCGGCAGCACAAAAAATTGAGCCGGGGCGCTCAAATCGACTTGTGAGGAAAAAAGGCCAAATTGGTCGCTCACCGTGGCCGACACGGCTGAAAACCGATATAACCCACGCTTGCCCAAGACCTGGTAAATAAATTCGACCGACTCGCCGCTGTCAAGCGTCGTTAGCAGGCCGGCCGCCCCCTCAATAATGTGCAGGGTCGGCGACACGGCATCGACCAGCATAAGTTCCGGCAGCGATGCTCCGTCGTTGGTAACAGTGACCGTCACAGTCACCGGCTGCTCCGGCGTAGCTCGATCATGGCTAAGGGTGCGGCTGACTCGTAATTGGGGCGCAGCCGGCGCAAACAGCAAAGCCGCGCCCAAGTAGACTATCACCGGCACAGCCAACGCCAAAAAAGCCCCATTGCGTGTGATTAGGCCGGCAGCCAGAAACGCATAGATGATTAAGCTGAGCAGCATGAATTTATTGGTCATGGGTTTGTTTGTTGTTGCTCGTCGTATTCCCAAGCCGGACAAATCGCTGATTTGTCCTACGAAATCTTAGCCTTAGCCTCAGCCTTAGCCTTCTTCAATCACCGGTACGGCCACACCGGCCACAATTGCGTCGACAATCTCATCCGCCGCACGCTGTTTCAGCCACAAGCCCGGTTCCAAGATCAAGCGGTGAACCAGGGCCGGTTGGGCAAAGGCTTTGACATCGTCCGGCAAAACATAGTCGCGCCCGGCCAAAGCGGCCCGAACACGAGCCAGCGTCAACAGCGCCAGCGAACCACGCGGGCTAGCGCCGACCAGCACTTGATGGCTACGGCGGGTGGCGCTGACAATGTCCACGATGTAGCGCTCCAGATCAGGGTGCAGGTAGATATCTTCTATCGCTGCCCGGCTCGCCAGCAGTTCGGCAGCGTCGGTGATCTGCCGTAGCGTAATCTCCTCCTGACGACGGGTCTGCCGCCGCCGCAAAATCTCCTGCTCCTCTTCGGGTGATGGGTAGCCGACCGACAGTTTCATCAAAAAACGATCAAGCTGCGCCTCCGGCAGTGGAAACGTCCCTTCATATTCAATCGGGTTTTGGGTGGCGATAACTAAGAACGGTTGGGGCAGCGCCATCGACTCGCCGTCGAGCGTGACCTGCCGCTCCTGCATCGCTTCCAGCAACGCCGATTGGGTTTTTGGCGATGCGCGGTTAATTTCATCGGCCAGCACGATATTGGCAAAGATGGGGCCGGGACGCAGTTCAAAGCTGTTAGTGGCCCGGTTATAAATGTAGCTGCCGGTCACATCGCTAGGTAGTAGATCGGGCGTAAACTGAATTCGTTTGAATTCCAAGCCCAGCGCCGTGGCAAAGCTCTTGGCAATCAGGGTTTTAGCCAGCCCCGGATTATCCTCCAGCAGCACGTGGCCGCCGGCTAAGATAGCCGCCATTATCTTTTCCAAAACGGCGCGTTTGCCGACAATCGCCTGCTCGACCTCCTCGATGACGCGGCGGCCTAGCTCGGCGACAGTGGTCGGTTGATCGGTCATAAGCGCTCCTCTAATTGAGAAAATCGGTAACTGCTCTCATGAAAATGCTCTAAAAATCGAACAACGATAGCCGGATCAAGGTCGAGCGCCATCGTGGGCCGGTTAGTCAAAAATCGTTTTCTGGAAGCAGCTAATGATCCAAGGGGTTTGAGACCGGCTTCAAAATACGCCTGCAACTCAGCCGGCAGATCGAGCCGACCCTGCTGCAACTGCCGGCGGGTTTCTGGGATCGATTGACCGGTGTGGTAGGCGATGGTGTCCAGACTCAACTTTTGTAGCTGTTGAGCCAGCCGCCATTTGAAGTAGTCATCATGTTCGGCTTGGCGCAGAAGGTGAGCCAGGCCGGCAATGCGACCTTCAACGGCTTCATTAGGTGGGCGGGGTCTGGGCTTTTTCGATCTTCGACGGAGCAAACTAACACCCATTAGCAGCAATAAAACGGCCACATAACAGCCCCACAGCGCCGAATGGGGGACAGCCGACAGAATAAAACGGCCAATCCACAACAAATACAATAATGGGATGACTATTGCTTCCCGCACAAAGGCGCGAAAGGTAGGCGTGAGCAGTAGCCCAACTGACGCAGCCAGCGCCAACCAAAACGTCAGACGACGCCTCATGAAGGCGCTCCATACGCCTGCACAATAGCGGATAGGCAGGCGGTTGCTTCCATTTCTTCTTCAGTGCTGGGGACTTTGGGGCTGTAGCGTACGCGTTCAAACAACCGGGTCAGACGTTGAATATGCTGATCACCGAGACCGCTGGCCGAGAGGTATTGTTCGAACTCGCGGGGCGTCATCGACCGACGGCGATCAAGTCCTTGGGCGTCACTCAAAATCTGGCTCATTTGCCGGTAGCAACGCCTAATCGTGTCCTGCACATCGGCCCCGGCCTTGAGATCGACCAAAGATTGCTCGACCTCGCGAGTGAGTAGCTCTAGCGGCGGGAGCGGCTGGGGTTTGAAAAATCGCCGCCAGAAAAGCCACACAATTACCAATAAAACGGCTAACAAGGCCAAACTGACGCCGCCGATCAGCCATTCCGGCGGATTGACCACAAAGTCCGGCGGCGACGGCGGCGGCTCTGGCGACGGCTCATCCAACAGGCTAACCCCTTCCGGGTTTTTGACGGGTTCTTCAGGGGTGGGCAACGGCGGCAGGAGGCGAATAATTCCATGTAGTAACAGAATAATGATCGTGTACCGAATGACTCGCTTTATCGTTTCCTTCCGAATTTCCGGGGAGATGATAAAAGCGATGATCGAGATGATCAACAGCGCCCAGAGGCCGGCCGCCATCAAATAAAAGACGCTGCCCGGCAGCGATATGCCGGAAAAGGAGAGCTGCCCGCGCTGCAATGACTCGATCAGAGCACCCAACGGCAGTGGTTCGCCGGGCATAAATTCGACCGAGGCCAAGCTGCCCGCCAACAGCGTGGTTGCGCCGGCAGCCAGCGCCAGCAGCAGCGCATAAAATTTCTTACGGAAAGTTACGTCTTTAGCCGGTAACATGGTGGCGGCGAGACGGTTTGTGCTCGCCCAATCGCTCCAAAAGATGGCCGAGTTGTTCCAGACTGACTAAATTGTGAACCGGCAGAAAATCATCGATGTACGGCAGAGCGGCCTGAATACCTCGGGTTAGCGGTTCGTAGTTTTCGGAGCCGAGTAGCGGGTTGAGCCAAATGAGCCGCTGAGAACTGAGTTGCAACCGATTCATCTCACGTCCGAGCAAATCAATGTCGCCCCGATCCCACCCGTCGCTGATGATGAGCACAATCGCGCCTTGGCCCAAAACACGCCGGCCCCAATCGTAATTAAACATTTTGAGCGCGTCGCCAATCCGCGTCCCCCCCGCCCAATCGTGAATCGAAGCGGTGACCTGATCTAAGGCTACGTCGATATTTTTCTCGCGCAAATAGCGAGTAATACGGGTCAGACGGGTGCCAAAGACAAAAGCTTCCACATTTTCCAATCCGTTACTAATTGAATAAATGAATTTGAGCAGCACCCGCGAGTACCGTTCCATCGAGCCGCTAATATCGGCGATGACGACCAGGGGCCGGCGCTTTAATTTGCGCTGACGCCAGGTCAGTTGGAGCGGTTCGCCGCCGTAGCGCAGATTGTGCCGGAAACTGCGCCGTAGGTCGAGATAAGTACCCCGCGAGGTCCGAACTGTGCGCCGAGTGCGCCGCTGCTCCAGCCGCCACTCCATCTTCTGCATCATCAACTTAATTTCATCCAACTCTTCCGGCGTCAGGTCGGCGAAATCTTTGCGACGCAGCACCTCTTTAGCGCTATAGGTATAAATGGTATCGATCAACGGCTCGTCCGCTTCCCGGTTCGATTCGTGATCGCTGCTGCCTTTGTTGGGGATGACTTCAACTTTTTTCTCATGCTTGGCCCGCGACGGCAGCAGCGCGCCCAGATCGATCTCCAGCAGCTCATTTTCGGCCCTGGCTTGCCAAAACAGATCGAAGGCTCGGTCGAACAGCGGCAGATGCTCAAATTTGGAGACTAAAATCGTACAGGCGGTATTTTTGAAATCCTCCCGGCTGCGAACCGTAATATACGCCAGGGCCTCGACCAGATCAAGGATTTGGGTCGGCCTGACCGGCACGCCAAGTGCGCGCAGCATCCGGCCAAATAAAACCATGTTGCGCAGTAGATGGCCATGTTCGTTTGCAGTTGCGGGGGATTGATTTTCTAGCGGCATCGATTTACCAATCGGCTACTCTCTGCTCCCAATCTTGGCCAAGATTTCTCGAACCGCCGCACCTTGCACATGCTGGATATCGTCCTGATATTTGAGCAAAACGCCCAGCGTATCGTTGATGACCTCGTCGCTCAGATCTTCGCGGTCAAGCGCCACCAGCGCCGAAATCCAATCCAGCGTTTCGGCCACGCCCGGTAGTTTGTACAAGTCGGCCTCGCGCAGTTCCTGGACAAAAGCGACCACCTCGCGGGCCAACTGCTCCGGGGCCTGGGGCACTTTAGCCAGAACGATATGATATTCCTTTTCAAAGGACGGGTAATCGATCCAGTGGTACAGGCAGCGGCGTTTTAGCGCATCGTG
>ERZ795053.3177-NODE-3177-length-18956-cov-5.296651_pt1 | contig 18956 bp, 17 predicted proteins | sample MGYA00375137_ERZ795053 | MGnify/ENA primary metagenome ERZ795053 (study PRJEB30182, sample SAMN05720284) | activated sludge metagenome | isolation source: Anaerobic digester | place: Hong Kong | collected 2014-12-17 ...
CAGACACCATTCGCAGCGGCCGCAGGTGGTCTGGATCCACGGCACGCCGACCCGATCGCCGATGCGGCGACTTCTCACGCCGGGACCGACGGCGACGACCTCGCCCACCGGCTCATGGCCGAGCGTACGCGGGAACGGCCCCGGCAGGTCGCCACGGGTCTGGTGGACGTCGGTGTAGCAGAGCCCGCTCGCGTGGATCCGGATCAGGACCTGGTTGGGACCCGGCTCCGGCGTCGCGATCTCCCGGATCTCCCACTTGGCGTTGGCGGATGGAACAACGGCTGCTTTCATTGCTGGACCTCCCTCAGGCTCGATCCTGCCCATGCCTTGGCTTGCGGCGCGGATCGCATCGTCCGCCGCCAAGCGCCCCCTATCGTCGGGCCGCACCGCTGGCCGGTCAAGGGGCCGGTGCCGATCGGCAGTGGTATGCAGGTGAGCAAAGCCACATATAAAAGCCACATATATATGCGTGCAAAGATGCCAGGCTCGGCGTCCAAGAATGCTTGCAGATGCAACGTTATTCGGTTACCTTTGACAACTGGAACGAAAGTCTATCTGGACAGCTTGGACTATTCTCAAGGCGTTTCGTGTCGAGCGGCATGCTGCTATCCCGGCGGCATGCGGTATGAGTCTTTCCTTTTCAACGCTCACAGGCGGGAATTTCTCACCATGTTGTTCGAGGAGACACCGCTTCGCGGTGCGTTTATCGTTGATATCGAACCAATGGAGGATCACCGCGGCTTCTTCGCCCGCGCCTTCTGCAGCCAGGAATTCGAAGCCCACGGGATCAACAATCGTATCGTGCAGGCAAACATTTCGTACAATCGCAAAGCGGGAACATTGCGCGGCATGCACTATCAGGTCCCGCCGGCGGCTGAGACCAAATTCCTCCGCTGCACCCGCGGCGCCATTTATGACGTGATCATCGATATCCGCGAGAACTCCGCCACCCGCGGCCAGCACTTCGGCATCGAGCTGAGCGCTGCCAACCGGCGTGCGCTCCTGGTGCCGGAAGGATTCGCGCACGGAATCTTGACCTTGGCCGACGAAACCGAGGTCTTTTACCTCGTGAGCGAGTTTTATACGCCCGGCTGCGAACGCGGCCTGCGCTTTGAAGATCCGGCACTTGGGATCCGCTGGCCGCATCCGGTGATCGAGGTTTCCGACAAGGACCGCTCCTGGCCGCTCCTCACCAACGGACTGAACGGACTCTCGTAGGGACACCATGATCATTCTCGACAACGCGCTCGCGGCTCGCGAGGAGGCTGGGCTCCCGGTTCGCGTCGGCCTCATCGGTGCCGGCTTCATGGGCCGCGGCGTCGCCAGCCAGATCATCCGTCACATCCCGGGCATGCGCCTGGTGGCGGTTGCCAATCGGACGCTGGCGACAGCGTTGCGGGCGTATACGGAGGCCGGCGTCCGCGATTTTGAGCACGTTCAGACGCTAGACGCGCTCAACCATTGCATCGCTACCGGCAAACCGGCAGTCACCGACGACGCCACGCTGTTGTGCCGGGCCGAGGGCATTGATGTCCTGATCGAGGCCACCGGCCACGTCGAATTCGGCGCCGAAGTGACGACGCTTGCGATCGAGGAGCGCAAGCACATCGTCTCGATGAACGCCGAGCTCGACGGAACGGTCGGTCCGATCCTGAAGGTGATGGCGGATCGCGCCGGCATCGTTTTTTCCGGCTGCGACGGCGACCAGCCGGGCGTCCAGCTTAACCTCTACCGGTTCGTCAAGAGCCTCGGCCTGGAGCCGCTGCTGTGCGGCAACATCAAGGGCTTGCAGGACCGCTACCGCAATCCGACGACCCAGGCCGGGTTCGCCAAGCGCTGGGGCCAGAGCGCGGAGATGGTGACGAGCTTTGCCGACGGCACCAAGATTTCGTTCGAGCAGGCGATCGTGGCGAACGCGACCGGGATGCAGGTGGCCAAGCGCGGCATGCTCGGTTACGAGTTCACCGGCCACGTCGACGAGATGACCGGCCGTTACGACGTCGATGAGCTGCGCGCGCTGGGCGGCATCGTCGATTATGTGGTCGGTGCCAAGCCGGGCCCGGGCGTGTTCGTCTTCGCGACCACCGACGAGCCGCTGCAGAAGCACCACCTCAATCTCTACAAGCTGGGCGAAGGGCCGCTCTACAGCTTCTATACCCCCTATCACCTCGTCATCTTCGAAGTCGCGCTGTCGGCGGCGCGCGCGGTCCTGTTCGGTGATGCGGTGATCGCCGCGCAAGGGGCGCCGACAGTCGATGTCATCACCTGCGCCAAGACCGATCTCAAAGCGGGTGACGTCATCGACGGGCTCGGCGGCTACTCGACCTACGGCGAGTGCGAGAACGTGGAGGTTGTGCGGGCCGAAAACCTGCTGCCGATCGGCCTCGCCATCGGCTGCCGGGTCAAGCGCGACATCACCCGCGACGAGGTGCTGACCTACGCCGACGTCGAGGTGCCGGCCGGCCGGCTGTCGGACCGGCTGCGTGCCGAGCAGGAGGCGTACTTTGCCCCGGCCGAGCCAGAGGCGAAGAGTGTGGTAGGCCAGTGTTAAGCGACTTCGCCTAGCGCTTGCGCTGACCGCGCAACCGGCTCACCCCCGGCCGGCGGGCCCTGGCGCACGGCGCAGCGCGGCGAGATCGGCCGCCGTGTCGATGTCCCGCAGCACCGCGTCATCGTCCATGGCGACTTCGAGAACATTGAAGGCGCCAGACGCGAGCAAATCGCGACCGCCGACATCGCCTTCAAGCCGCATCAGCTGAGGAAACGAACGGCGCGGCCACAGCCGCGGATTGCCGCGCCTGCCGGCGTGGGTCGGCACGCAGAGCGCCAGGCCGCTCGACGCCGAGAAGGCGGCAATCAGCCGGTCGAGATGGCCGGACTCAACGAACGGCATGTCACCCAGAATGATGAGGGCGCCATCGGCGGCCGTCGCTTCGAGCGCCCGGATCCCGGCAGCGATGGAGATCCCGATCCCGCACCCCTCAGGAGCAGCGACGAACGCGACCGGCCGCCCCGCGAGCGCGGCAACGATACGCGTGCTCTCGTGCGCGACGACGACATGCACCCCCGCCACCCGCGAGGCCAGCACCGCATCGACAACGCGGGCGATGATTGCCTGACCGCCGACCGCCGCCAGCAGCTTGTTGGCGTCCTTGAGCCGGGTCGAGCGCCCGGCGGCCAGCACGATCGCGCCGACTTTCAGCGCTGCGCCAACTGTTAGCGCTGCCATGCCGGATCGCTGCCGCTGCGGCTCAATTGTCGTGCCGCGGCGACACCTGAAGCGCCTTGCGCCGCTCGTTCAGGTCTTGGACGTCCTCGGCCGCCTTGTCGATCTTTTGCTCCTGAAACTCGGTCGCCTCGCGCAACAGCGCGTCCGCGTCATTTCCCTTCGCAGCGGGTGCCGGCTTGGACTGCACCGCGGGCGGCTTGGCCGGTTGCGGCTTGGCCGGTTCCGGCTTGACTGGTGGCGGCTGATTTGCCTGGGCGAGAACGATAGCCTCCGGAGCGGCCGCCACGCGGCTCGTCCGCTGCCAGACCTCCCAGTATTCGCTTTCCCGCGCCAACCGGAAATTCTGGCGCAGATAGCCGGAATAGAGCTCCAGCAGCAGCCCCTTCTCGCGCGAGCCCAAAGGGAACTTCGGCACCAGCGCGATGCCGATATGACCGAGAACGGTCTCGACCGGCTGGTGGACTTCCCGGCTGAACTGCCGGTTGACGTGGTAAGCGAACAGGACGCCGTTCTGGGATGGCCAGCCGAGGGTCATCGGGATCGGATTGATCGCATCAAAGACGAACGTCTCCTGCGCGGCCACGCCGCTGTTTTGCAGCTCCGCGACCGCCTGGCCGATGGTGAACAAATACTCGCTGCCGCTCAGGTACCAGCGCTGATGGTCGTTGAACAGCGATGTCACAATCGCTGCCGCCGGGCCCGCACGTGCCGCTTCCGGCAACAAGTCCGACGCATCGGCGATTACGCGCGGCCCCTTCGCGGTTCCAACATGGAAGCCGCGCAGCGCATCGGGGAGATCCGATGCCTGCTGTATCCGGCTCGCGTGCCAGGCGTGCGATGTGATCGCGATCGCGTTGTGCAGCAGCGGCTGGACGAGAAAGAGCGCGAGGCACGTCAGCGCAACCAATGCCGCACCGTCCCGCCAGCCATCGCGCGGCCCGGCGCTGAGGCGCCAAAGCCGTTCGGCGGCGAATGCAAGGCCAGCCACCAGCAGCGGCAGCGCGCGGTCGTCGGTATTCTGGACGACAATCATCGCTGCCGCGACGAAGATGAACAGGAGCAACAGCGCGTCCCGCCACGATCTCCCGCGCGCGACAAGAATGCCGCCTCCAAGCAGCAGCAGCGCTGTCTCGGTCGGAAAGCGCAAAGCCTGCTTCACGGGCTGGAGCACCCCGCTCGTTACCTGCGGGCTGGCGCGGATGGCAAACGCGATATCCTCGAAGTAGCCGCGATGGATTGGCCACAAGAGCTCAACGCAGACGCCGAACAGGAGAACCAAGCCGCCGGCGAGGAGCGCGGAACGCCGGGCGCGCGGATCGAACAGCGGCCACAGCAACAGGAACGCGAGCGCAAACAGCGCGAACGTGATCTTGGTATAGAAGAGGATGCCGACCAGAACAGCCGCGACCAGGGCATCGCCAAGGACGAGCGGTTGACGCTCGCGGTTGGGCGGCAGCGCCAGCAACAGAAGGACGATCAGCACCGCCCAGCCGAGCCGGTTGTACCACATCGCCCAGGTCAGGACCGAAACCGCATGCCCCGGCAAGAGCGGCGTCGCCACCAGGAGCAGCACATAGGCGCCGAGGGGCAGTGCGATGAACCAACGCAGCCGGGTCTGCACCACGTAGAGGAGAACAGGCGTCAACCCGAGCAGGAACAGCACGTGGGCCGTCGGCAGGGCGGCGCCATAGGTCCCGGTCAGATCGTAGCCCCAGGCGGGCAACAGCGCTGTCAGGATGCCGAGCGGGGAATGAAAATCGAGGTGCTGGACCGCGCCGTTCGCCACCCGATGGGCGAGGTCCGCGAATATCAGATGGTCGTGGACGAGGTGCGTCTGGAAGGAGGCTCCGGGCACAACGAGCACAAGCGCGAGCAGAACGGCAAAGGCGCCAAGCGGGATGGTGATCGCAAGGGTGCGCCAAGCGAAGGGGGCCCGCACAAGCAGGGCGCCACCAGGGCTCGCGTGGACCGATTGTGCGGCCAGCACGCCGACCTCGGTCTGGCTCATCGGCACGCACACCCTGCGGCCGCTGTGAGATGCCTGCACGCGGTCACGATGCCCACTTGACCCCCTTTCCACTTGGTCCGCCCAAGGCCGGCGCCGCGTGGGCTGCGCCCGCTTTCCGGGCTTAACCGACCGCCACCGCGCATGGTCGGGGAGACTGGATTCGAACCAGCGACCCTCTGCTCCCAAAGCAGATGCGCTACCAGGCTGCGCTACTCCCCGTGCGCGCGCAAAGAGTAGTGATTTTCGGGCTTGCCGGCAACGCCCAGGCGCCGGCCTGATGCATGACCGACCGACCGCGCCGCGGCCGGTGGGCCGAAGCTGCGGTTTAGGCGGCCGAGCGCCTTGAGGGCAATTGCGCCAGAACAGCCGGCGCGGCGTCGGAAGCGCGCGTGAACGGCTTGGCGACGAGGTCAATCAGCTGGTTCAAGTCGTCGCACAGCACCACCGACCAACCGTCGTAGCCGGTGGCCGCGTAGGCGCCGTTCTCGGTGCGGACGATGCGGATCACGCCGGGACGACGACCGGAGGCGCGAATCTCGAGCACGTCCCGCCCCTCCTTATCGCTGCGCCGCGACCAGCTGTCCCAGTCCGGCACCGTGGCGACACGCTCTTCGAGAACGCTCACATCCTGGGCGGTAAAACGAAACTTGGCCACTCCGAACCTCCGCGAGAACGGACGCCCCTCCCGGGGAATACGTTATTGCTCGTCAAGCACCGACCTCGTGGGGGTATTTTGCAGTGCAGTATATTAACGCAGAGTTAAGCGCGTCGCCTGTTGCATTGCAAGAGGGACGAGGGCAGAACAGGGCTGCTCCCCGCGCACGGCTGTGCCGGATGCGCGGATTGCGCCCTCAATTGGACGTGTTAACAGGCGTTGCGCGGATAGATCGGGTGGCAGACACGATCGCCGGCGCGGACTTTGAGACGATCGGCGACGCCGGCCTGCACTTCGAGGACCGCCCGCACCGGATCGTCGATGCCGATTCGGTCGAGCGACAGCGGGACGGTATTTTTCGCGATCGCAACAACGCGGCCGGCGTCGTCGATAAACAGCATATCGAGCGGGATGTAGGTGTTGAGCATCCACATCGCGACCGGCTGCGGCGTGCCGAAATCGAACAGCATGCCAGCATTCTCGGCAAGCCCGCGACGCCCCTGAAGGCCCTGCTGGCGCGCTGCGGGCGTGTCCGCGACCTCAACCGTAAGCGGGAAGCGGCCGCTCTGGGTAGCGAGGATCAGCACCCCGGCATTCTTGGCCGGATCAGCCGCTGGCGGGCGCCCCTCTGCCGGGTCTGCTGCTGGCGGCAGCGCGCCCCACAACAGCAAGGCAACGGCAAGCGCGAGGACAAGACAGAGCCCTAGCCAGCGATGCTGTCGATAGCGCGTCAAGGTGTCCGGTTCCGCTCGCACCTGAAGTGACCGCCTCTGTTGTGGTGGTTTGGCTGACAGGAGTTGAAGGCAGCGCGTGGGCGATGTCCATCAATTCCTTGCGGCCAAATCCTTGCGGGCTATACGGCGATCACCGCCAAAATTCCACCATCTCCCAGGACGCCAACCACCACGGCTCCGCAAAGCGGTTCCGCATCGGACGGGTCGTGCATGTCCCCCCTCATTTGAGGGATGATCGTTGCCATTTTACGAGATTTCTGGCTATAGTGAGGCATTCTCCTGCCAGTGTCCCCGCCAATGTCCCACCGCCGCGCACGTCCCGCCCTCCGTTCCGCCGCGATTGCAGCCGCCCTGTGCCTGCTTGCTGGTTGCGCGGCCGACCGCACCGAGCTCAAGCTGCAGGCCGCCCCGCCGCCGCGCGGAAAGACAGTCCTCGTTGACGCCTTCGTGCCTGCCGAGCCTGCCTGGGAGCGGCTCGCACGGCGCCTGCGCAGCCGGTTGGCGGACGACCTGGGCCAAACCGGCGAGGTTACCCTGATCACGGCGCAGCAGGCGTCACTGCCAGCGCAGCGCCCCCTTGTGCTGTCGGGCGAACTGGTCGCTGCCGACACGGGCAGCGAAGCAGTCCGCTTCCTGGTCGGCATGGGACTCGGCAACGCCAGCCTGCGCGCGCATGTGCGCGTCGTCGACTCAACAAGCGGACAGCCGGTCCTCGAATTCGACCAGACGCGGACATCGCGGGCCGGTAGCGGCCTCGCCTCGCATTGGAACCCGACCGACATGGACAACGAAATCGACGCGTTGGCAGCAGCGACGGCCGAAACCGTTGCCCGCTGGCTGAACGGCCAGACACTCTAGGCCACCGGACATCGCGCGCACCGCATCCGCCCGGTCAGCTGCGGCGGCCTGCGCGCCTTGCACCGCCCCGGCTGAAACCGCATAGTATAGACATGCGTGGCTCCGGCAAATCTCGGCTGTATCGTGAATGGCCAGGCGCGACGCCATCGCCGCCGCACGGCCAGATGTGTGAGTGGCCGGGGTGCGTGAATGCGGCGGCCCACCCGGCGCCGCGGTCACGCAGCCACCTCAAGGACTATGTCTGGTACTGCCTCGATCACGTCCGCGCCTACAACGCGACGTGGAACTACTATGCCGGAATGAGCGATGCCGAGGTCGAGGCCGATGTGCGCGCCGACACCGTCTGGCAGCGGCCATCCTGGCGTCTGGGCACCGAACCCGCGGCCGGCGTTCGCGAGCGGCTGCGCGACAGTTTCGGCATCCTTGGCGACGATCCCTTGGTGCCGCCGGCGCGGCCGCCGAGCGAGGAGGAGCGCGCGCTTCTCATTCTTGACCTGCGGCCGCCGGTAACGCTTGCGATTGTCAAGGCGCAGTACAAGGTCCTGGTCAAGAAGTATCATCCCGACGCGACCGGCGGCGACAAGGTCGCCGAGGAACGCTTCAAGGAAATCAGCGAGGCGTATCGCAAGGTCGTCCGCGCACTCGAAGGGTGAACCGCTACGTCTTTGCGCGAGGCCGGAACCGCCCTACCTTTGGAATGGAATAAGGCGACTGGGTAATGACGATGCATAGTCACGGACATGGCGAGGGCGCGGGCGGCGCAATCCGATTCAATGCGCCCGATCTCGTGCTGTCAGTGCGGCAGACGTTCGGCCTCGAAAGCGACATGGAAGTGCCGGCGTTCAGCGAAGCCGATAGCCACGTCCCGGACATCGACGACAGCTACCGCTTCGATGCCGACACCACGCTGGCCATCCTCGCCGGGTTCGCGTTCAATCGCCGCGTCCTGATCCAGGGCTACCATGGCACCGGCAAGTCAACCCACATCGAGCAGGTGGCAGCCCGGCTCAACTGGCCCTGCATCCGCGTCAATCTCGACAGCCACATCAGCCGCATCGACCTGGTCGGCAAGGACGCGATCGTCATGCGCGAGGGTGCCCAGGTCACCGAGTTCCGCGAGGGCATGCTGCCGTGGGCGCTGCAGCGGCCGACCGCGCTTGTCTTTGACGAGTACGACGCCGGCCGGCCGGACGTGATGTTCGTCATCCAGCGCGTGCTCGAGGTTGAAGGCAAGCTCACGCTTCTCGATCAGAACAAGGTGCTGAAGCCGCATCCTTATTTTCGCCTGTTCGCGACCACCAACACGATCGGCTTGGGCGATACGACCGGCCTTTACCACGGCACCCAGCAGATCAACCAGGCGCAGATGGACCGCTGGAACATCGTCGCGACGCTGAACTACCTCGCCCATGATGCAGAGGTCGAAATCGTGTTGGCGAAGGTCCCCGACTATCAGACCAAGGAGGGGAAGGAGCAGGTCGACGCGATGGTCAAGGTCGCTGCGATGACGCGGACCGGCTTCATCAACGGCGACATTTCGACCGTCATGTCGCCGCGCACCGTCATCACCTGGGCCGAGAACGCACGCATCTTCAAGGACCTTGGCGTTGGCTTCCGGCTGACCTTCCTCAACAAGTGCGACGAGATCGAACGGGCGACGGTCGCGGAGTACTACCAGCGCTGTTTCGGGCTCGATCTGCCGGAGTCGGCGGCCCGTCCGAGCGGACGCTGAGGCTCCGCGCCGATGGCGTCGGACGAGAATGCGGCGAACCTGGTCCGGCGGGTGACGGCAGCGGCGTTTCGCGCGGTCGCCGGGACAGGCCGGGTCGAAATCAGCTACGGCGGCTCAGACGCCGACATCCGCGCCACCCGTGTCCGCCTGCCCAATCCGTCGGGGCACATGAGCCGCGACGAGCTGCAGCAGCTGCGCGGAACCGCCGATCGGGCCGCCTTGCAGATCCGCTATCACGACGATGCGCTGCACCAGAAGCGCCGGCCGGGCGGCGACCAGGCGCGAACCATCTTCGATGCCCTCGAGCAGACGCGCCTGCAGGCCCTCGGCAGCCACGATCTTGCCGGCGTTGCTGTCAATCTTGGCTCACTGCTCGAGCATGTCTGCCGGGTGCGCGGCTATGAGTTCGTCGACGGCCAGGAGGAGCGGCTCGCCGCCGATGCCGTGAGCCTGATCGTGCGCGAGCGCCTGACCGGGCGCAAGCTGCCGGACGCGGCCCTGCCACTGGTGGATCCCTGGCGCTACCTGTTTCAGGACAAGGGCGCCAGCGGCTTGCAGCGGCTGGCCGAAACGGTCGCCGATCAGGCTGCGTTTGCAAACGCCGCGCTGGGCATGATGCAGGCGATGGGCCTGATCAGCGACGATGACCCCGCGCTCGCGAACGAAGAGGACAACGAGGCCAGCGGCGACGACGACAAGGATGCCGACCAGCAGAAGGACACGACGGGAAGCGACCAGACCTTCGATATTTCGATGGCGGTTACGGCCGGCAGTGAGAGCGACCGCGGCGAAGCGGAAGCGCCTGCCGAGGGCGGACAGGATTTTGTCGCCGGCCAGAGCGGTGAGCAGCCGGCCGGCCCGCAGCCGCACCGAAACGACCGCAACGACGACCTCCCAACCGATCCAACCCAGTACCGCGCCTACAGCACCGCCTATGACGAGATCGTCGAGGCTGACGAGCTGTGCGACGACGCAGAACTCGCACGCTTGCGCGCGCTCCTCGACCAGCAGCTCTTGAACCTCGAAGGCCTCGTCGCCCGGCTCGCCAACCGGCTGCAGCGCCGTCTGTTGGCGAAGCAGATGCGGGCGTGGGAGTTCGACCTCGACGAGGGACTGCTCGATGCCGGCCGGCTGGCGCGAGTCGTCGTCGATCCGCTGCACCCCTTGAGCTTCAAGCGGGAGAAGCAGACCGAGTTCCGCGACACCGTCGTGAGCCTGCTGATCGACAATTCGGGCTCGATGCGCGGCCGGCCGATCTCGGTCGCGGCGATGAGTGCCGACGTGCTCGCCCGCACGCTCGAACGCTGCGGCGTCAAGGTCGAAATCCTCGGTTTCACGACCCGCGCCTGGAAGGGCGGCATGTCGCGCGAACTCTGGGTCGGCAACGGCCGGCCGAAAGCACCGGGGCGGCTGAACGACCTCCGCCACATCATTTACAAGGCGGCCGACCAGCCGTGGCGCCGCGCGCGGCGCAACCTGGGCCTGATGCTGCGCGAGGGTTTGCTGAAAGAGAATATCGACGGCGAGGCGCTGTTGTGGGCGCACGGCCGGCTGATGGCGCGACCGGAACACCGACGCATCCTGATGGTCATTTCCGACGGCGCGCCGGTCGACGATGCAACGCTCTCAGCCAACCCGGGCAACTACCTCGAACGCCATCTGCGGCAGGTGATCGGCTGGATCGAGGAACGCTCGCCGGTCGAACTGACGGCGATCGGCATCGGCCACGACGTCACCCGCTACTATCGCCGTGCCGTCACGCTGGTCGATCCGGAGGATCTGGGCGGCGCCATGTTGCACAACCTCTCCGAACTGTTTGAGGAGCGCAGTCGTCGCCGGCGGTCCCGGACACGCGCAAACACGGCGGTGCCGGTCCGCACCGGACGGATTGCCGGGCAGCCGCGGGTGTAGTGAGTGCGGAGGCTAAGGTTCGGTGGCCGACCATGGCCAGCGGTCTGGCCCGGCAGCGCGTAACCGATCAGAACTGCGCGACGTATTGATCGACGATCACGTCGGCAATCGTTGCGCCTTGGCAGGCGAGCGGGACAGTCGTGCATTGGCGGACCGGAGCAGCCTCTGCCGCCTCCACGATCGCGTCGCGTTCGGCCAAGGCGGGCGCTGCCCGCACGGGACCGTCGCCGGCGGCGTCAACGACCGCCGAGCACCCGGCCGTCCACGGCGGGCAAACGTCATTCGTTGCTCTGCCGTGACCGTACATCCCGAGTTCGCAGCCAGAAGCGGTAACCGCGGTAATTGCCGCGAGCACGATGCCGCCAGTCCTCAGCGTGCACATCCGCATCAGTTCTCGCCTTCTTCCACTGCTGCCACCGGCTTCGCTAAAGCCAGGGCGAACACGACGAGGCCAAGGATCGCAGCCATCACCGAGCCCGTCAACACGCCCATCCGCAACGGCGCGTCGAACCGGCCATCCTCCCAGGACAAGCCGCCGATGAACAGGCTCATGGTGAAGCCGATGCCGCACAGGACGGCGACACCGTAAAGCTGCAGCCAGTTTGCGCCCGAAGGCATCGGCGCAAGACCGCTGCGGATGGCCAGCAGGAAGACACCAAAAACACCGACCTGCTTGCCAATCAACAGGCCGAGCCCAACGCCGAGTGTCACTGGCTCCAGAAGACTGCCCCACGTCACGCCGGCAAGGGATACGCCGGCGTTGGCAAAGCCGAACAGCGGCAGAACTGCGAAAGCGACCCAGGGATGGAGATCGTGCTCGGTCTCCTTCAGCGGCGATGAGCCACCTTCCCCACCCCCCATCGGAATGGCCATCGCCAGGAGCACCCCGGCAAGGGTCGCATGCACGCCCGATTTCAGCACGCAGACCCACAGGACCAAGCCCACCAGGATGTAGGGCGCACGGTGGGTGACACCGAGAAGGTTGAGCGCCGCCAGCACGCCGAGCGCTACGCCCGCGAGTGCCAGCGAGAAGGCCGACAACGCGCCGCTATAGAACAGGGCGATAATCACGATCGCACCCAGGTCATCGAAGATGGCAATCGCCGTGAGAAGGACTTTCAACGAGACGGGTACGCGCGAACCCAGCACCGAAAGGACGCCAAGGGCAAAGGCGATGTCAGTCGCCGAAGGAATGGCCCAGCCGGAAAGGTTTTCCGGCTCGCCCGCGTTCATCGCCACATAAATCGCCGCCGGGACAGCCATGCCGCCGACTGCGGCCACCGCTGGCAGAAGGACCTGGGAGCGGGTTGACAGTTCCCCCTCGCGGAACTCGCGCTTCATCTCCAGGCCGACGAGGAAGAAGAAGATCGCCATCAAACCGTCGTTGATCCACAACAGCAGCGGCTTGGCGATCGCGAGTTCACCGATGCGGACCTCGGCACGCAGGTCGAGAAAGGCCTGGTAATAGGGCGCGAGCGACGAATTCGCCGCCCAGATGGCAGCAGCCGACGCGAGCACCAGCACGATCCCGCCCGCCGCCTCCAGCCGAAAGAAGGCTCGCAGCAAACTTAGCGGCATCGCAGGTATCCTCGCCGTGAATGCAATGAGTCCGGCCGCATCTTCTCTCCTCTAATCACCAAGACAGATCCCCATCCGTCGCGCTGTCTCCACCAATGTGCCGTCAAGCTTCAGTGCCCGGGTCTGGCCAGCGACGCTGCTCAGCGGCACGTCGACGATCTTGCCGCGATCCCAGATGACGATCCGATCGGACAGACCGCGTGCCGCAAGATCGGCGGCATGTGCCCCCAAGGACGAAGCCAGAATGCGGTCGAAGGCATTCGGGCTGCCGCCGCGCTGGACGTGGCCGAGCACGGTGACGCGGGTCTCCGCCCCCGTTGCCTCCGCGATCATGTCGGCAACGATGCCGCCCGTACTGCGGCAATCCGCCTTCAGATCGGTCTCAGGCGGGAGACGCACGCCCTCGGCGACAACCACCAGCGCATGATTGCGCCCCTGCGCGCTCACCGCCTTCAGCTTCGCAGCGACCTTGGCCATCGAAACCGGGACTTCAGGGATCAGCACGACATCGGCCCCGCCGGCGATGCCGGCCGCGATCGCGATCCAGCCGACATCGCGTCCCATCACCTCCAGCACCATCACGCGGCGATGGCTGGCGGCGGTCGGTTGCAGCCGGTCGAGCGCATCGACCGCAACATCGACCGCGCTCATGTAGCCGATGGCGAAGTCGGTGCGGGCGACGTCGTTATCGATGGTTTTCGGGATGCCGATGAACGGAATCCGACCCTGCGTTGCCAGCCGGCTCAAGATCCGCATCGAACCATCGCCGCCGATGCCGATGAGAGCGTCCAAGTCGAGCGTGCGAAAGCCTTCGATCGCCTCCGCCGACCGGTCCTTGACGCTGCCGTCCGGCATTGGATAGGCGAACGGATCGCCCTTGTTGACCGTGCCGAGCAGGGTGCCGCCCATGCGCAGATAGTTGCCAGCAAAGACCTTCATCGTCAGGTCCATTTGCTTGACCGGCCGTTCGAGCAAGCCCGCGGTGCCGTCGTTGATGCCGACCACGGCAAGCCCGTGCTGCTCGATGGCACGAAAGGTCACGGCGCGGATCGCGGCGTTGAGGCCGGCGCAATCACCGCCCGAGGTGAGAATGCCGATCCGGTTATGCTTGCGAGTAAAGCGGGTCATCCCCTGCCCTGTGCGCCGATTTGCCGGTGCGGCAATCGATAGCCTGGATCCGCAGCGGTGTCACGGCAACAACATCGCGGCCATCACTGTGTTGACCGGCGGCAGCCAGCCCGGCCAAGGCGATCAGCCGGATGGGGTCAGACAGGAACAACCGTTGGTTCCGCGGCATCCGCGAATACGAACCGAAACGTTTCGCTCTTGCGGACGTTGCCCACCACCGCGGGGCGGAAGCAAACGATGCAGGTCCCGTTGTTTTGACGGACACTCGGATAGACGATCCCCAGCGATCCCCCGTCAAGAAGCTGTTGGGCCAACCGTTGGGATTCGATGTAGCTGTCAGGATCGAGGCACGCAACGAACGCAACGGCGCCACGGAGATCATGAAAGATGCCCGTGAAATCAGCCAGATAGTTGTCGTAGGTCATGGAAACAGGCTTCGACCATGACACCTCGGCAAGCTCGATCCGTTTGTGAAAGGCAACCTCCGCAATCGAGGTTTGGACTGAGAACCCGCCATACCACGCACCCCGGTCAGGCCCATTGAAGCGGCTGCCAAAGGGATGGGCATGGCAGAAAGCGGCATTGACGATCCGGTAACAGGGGACTCCGAAAACGAGTTCACCCAACCCGATACCTGGCCGCCGATCGTGCTCGGCTAGAACTCGATCGTTCGTCGCGTGATCGAGATCGAAGATGTCTTTCAGGTGTGCGTCATCGTCAGCGATGCGCGTAAGCACGCTGTCGCTGTTGTCGCTGTACTTCGACGGTATCAGCCGATGCGTGTCGAACTGACGGATCAGGGAAACCGGCAGAGGTGCCGTCAATACCCGCCCCGCCGGGAGTCGACCAACCGCCTAACAGTCCACATGGCGGCTAGCCCGCCCTCGACCATGTAGGACAAAGGCGTTCCGCCACCGAAGAGTCGGTTCTTGTTCGGCAGAGTCACCCAGGCATCCGCCAGATCCTCCGGGTAGAGGATGTTGAGGCCCTTGAAGATGCCGATAAGGAGCGAGATCCGTGCCAGCCCATCCATGGTGAGAGAACGGTTTGGGTTCTTCTTCATTTCGTAGAACACGCCATTCGAAACGCCGCCCAACAGGCTGCGCGCATCGCGATCTCTGACCGCCCACTTCTCCATGATGTTGAAAAAGGCCTTGAGAGCGGCAGGGCTCAGGCGTTCCCGCTCTGCCGGCTCGTTCAAGTTGATCAAAGGCGATGGCTCGTAGGCTGACTTTGGGTAGGCGAGCTGGGCGTACATTCGCATCTCCGGATTCGCCATAATATTACTCCAATCCCGGAGACTTGCAAGGCGCGTCCAACATTCCGAACGGCGGTCATCAACGGCCAGTGCAGCAAGCCCCCCCGGAATGACTGCCCGCGTCAGGCGCGATCATGGGGCTTTGTTAGGATCGCTTCGAGTGGTAAAGTACCCATATGGACCAACTGCGCCGTGAGCGATGATGGCCGGTAGCCCGATTCTGCGTTTCCTCTCCGCCGCCGTTTGTTGTTCTTCCCTCATCAGCTGCACCCACTCCACGCGCGACATCTACAACGACAAGGATGTCGGCAAGACCGCGCCGGTGGCGAGCGGCCAGATCGCCGCTTCGCGCATCGTCTCCATCCGCGGGCAGACGTCCGATGCCGGCGCCGCTGCCGGCGGTGTGCTCGGTGGTGCCGGAACCGGCATGGCAACCGACAACGGCTGGGCGGCCATGATTGGCGCTGTGCTGGGCGCCGGTCTCGGCTACGCAACCGAGCGCGGTATCAACAGCCGGGAGGGCATCGAGTACGTGATTCAGCTATCCGATGGGCGGCGCATCATGCTGACGCAGAACCGCGACAGCGATGAGGCGCCGATCGCCAACGGCACGCCGGTGTTGGTGCAGCTCGGCGGCAAGTACCGCCGGGTTTTTCCCGATCCGACAACGACCTTACCCGCCGCGGGGCCAGCCGCGGCCGCGGCCGGCCTCGGAGCCGCCAGCGCACCGCTATCCCCGCCCCCACAGCCAGCACCGGCAGTACCGGCGGCGGCTGCCGTGTCGGCGCCTCCGTTGCCTTAACGCGTGATCGCGATCGGATAGCCGCGGCGTTCGGCGAAGGCGCGGTCAACCGCTCGCCAGTCGATCCGTTCGATCTGCTCGCCGGCCGCCAGCAGCACCATATCGGTATAGTCAGGAATTGGGGCCGGCTTGAACGCGCCCTCGTCCTCGATCTGATCGATCTGTTCCAGCGTCGGGTGGACCTCAAGATAGAGGACGCCGTTGCGGCGGCCGAACTTGACCGATTGGGCTACAGTGACAACTGGCGTGCCGACCGCGACGTTCTCGTACATCCAGGCGATGTCTTCCGGAAACATGCGGATGCAGCCGCGGCTGACGCGCCGGCCGACTCCATAGGGCTTGTGCGTGCCGTGAATCAGGTACGTAGGCCAGCCGAGGTAGAGGGCAAACTCGCCCAACGGATTGTCCGGCCCCGGCGGCACCACCTTGGGCAGGGTCGGATCCTCCGCCAGCTTGCCCTCAGTGGGATACCACGTCGGCCCATCGACCTTGCGGACGATCTTGGTCTGGCCCAAGGGCGTGCCGAAGCCATCCTTGCCGACGCCGAGCGGGAACGAGAACAGGCCCTTTTCCGGATGGAAATAGTAGAGCCGCAGTTCGGCCAGGTTGACGATGATCCCGGTGCGCGGGGCGTCCGGCACGATGTGGGCGGTCGGCAGGACGAGATTGACGTTTTCGCCCGGATACCACGGATCGACGCCGGGATTGGCCGCCATCAGTTCGACCAGGCCCAAGTCCTCGGCACGCGCGATATCGAGCAGCGTATCGTTGGCAAAGGTGAGGGTCGAGGCCATCTCGCCCTGGATGTCGCCGACCAGGGAAGGCGGGGTCGCGTCGTGATCGGTCAGCGCCGCAGTCGTCGTTTCCTGCGCGACCACCGCGCGCAACAATGCGAGCGACACCACACCGCCTGCGAGCGTACCCATCGCCGCTCGCCGGCTTACCCACCGCCCGCGCGGATCTCCACTGCCGCCCTTAGTGGCGCCAAACCGTCTAAGCATCTCGTCTCCCGACCAAGCAAGTTCCCGGCCCTAATCTGGACGTCCTTAACGGGAAAATCCAGCGGCCAGGACATCACCCTGCTCACGTTCGGGCGTATCGTTGATAAGCGGCTGCAGGGCCGGTGCCAGCACCTTCAGTACCTGCACCGGTAACGCGCTGGTAAAGTTGTAGCGGCGCGTGAACTGGCCCGGCACATGGGCGGTGATGACGCCAAAGAAGCGGTCGCCAAGATAGAATACGAACGCCGCGCTGCGACTCACCTCGCGTTCCTTGGGGTTCCCGGAATCGGCGAGTTCGTCACCGGTCCCGGTCTTGCCGCCCACCGGGATGGCGGCGCCTTTTGCGTCGCGATAGGTCCCTGCCAGCCGACGCGCAGTGCCGTTCTCGACCACATCGCTGAGCGCGCGGCGGACCGTGCGGGTCAGCTCCGGCGGCAGCACCCGTTCGACACGATCGACGGAGAAGCCCATGTGCGTTTCGTAGGGAGTTCCTTCGGCCAGATGCACACGGTCGATGCGTACCGTCGGCAGCCGCAAACCCTCGTTGACCAGGATCCCCATGAGTTCGGCAAGCGCAGCAGGCCGGTCAGCCGAGGTACCGATTGCGGTCGCGTACGACGGCACGAGCGTCGGGAACGGATATCCCAGCCGCTCCCAGCTGTCGTGGATCTTCTGGAACGCGTCTTCTTCCAGCATGATTCGGATGCGCGTGTTCGCGGCCCGCTGCACCTTCGACTTGAACAGCCAGCCATACACCTCCTGGCGCTGATCGACACTCGCTGCCAGGACCGCCGCCCGCGACGACGCCGGATCCTTCTGCAGGTGCGCGACCAGCCACAGCTCAAGCGGATGGACACGGGCGATGTAGCCGCGATCCTGGAGGCTGAACCGGTCCGGCCCATAGGTTACATAGAGATGTTCGAGGTCGGACGCGCTGAGGTCCGCGTTCGGCAAGCGCGCGCGCAGGAACTGGCTGAACTCGGCGACACTTGCGCGCGGCCGCACCGAGCGGAACACCACCGCCAGCCGATGCGCGACCGGCCGCGACCTGCTGGCCAGGAGCGAGAGGGCATCGTCCGGCGTGAGGCCACGGTAACGCCGGAAGAAGCGCGACAGAAACAGGCTGCCCTCCTCATCCGCGAAGCGCTCGAGGTATTCCTTCCGCGCCGGGTGCGACGGCGAGCCCAGGATTTCGGCGGGCGCCGTCGGACCGTCGGCCAGATGAAAGCGGACGATGTCGCGCATCATGCGGATGAAGACGAGGTTGACGGAATACCGCATCGACTCCGCAACCGTCATGATGCGGCCGTTGTGCGTCTTGTCGAAATTCACGAAGGTGTGCAGGCCGCGCCCGGTGAAGAACGCCTCGCCGGGATTGGCCGAATAGCGCCGCAGCATGGCGGCATCCATCATGCTCTGCAGGTTGCGGTCACCCGCGTGCACCAGGTAATCCACCGACCATTGAGTCAGCGGATCGGCACCGTCCTCCGCCACTTCCGCCAGTTCGCGCGCCGGCAGATGTGCATAGCGGTCGTGAAGCTGGGCGATGATCTCGAGATAGCTCACCAGCGTGCGCAGCTTGGCGGTTGAACCGAGATCGAGCTTGCCGCCCTCGTTGAGGTCGAGTGGACGCTCCAGGTTGTCCGCCTGCACACGCATGAAGTTGCCGTATTCGCGCCGCTCGTAGATCGTCACACTGTAGTTGACGTTGCCGGCGGAGTCCGGATCGAGCAGGCGCTCACCGGTGAGTCCGAGGCCGGCAACTTCCTTCGGATCGCCGATCCGGCGCAGCATGGCAATGACGCGGCGCTGGGTCGGCATGTCGAGCGTCGACTCCGCCCGCACGTCGAGCCGGTCGAGATCGTAGAAGGTCGATTTCCCGAACACGCTCAGGAGATGGGCGCGGATGGCGTTGATCGCCTTGCGGTCGATGAACGAGAACTCGGCCGGCGCCGGTGGATCGTGGCGGAAAACGAGATCGGTGGCGAGCGCCCGATCGCGCAGATCGAGGCTGATGATGCCGGCCTCCGCCAGCACCCGCAAATGGCTATCGGTCAACGTG
>ERZ795053.3178-NODE-3178-length-18955-cov-10.275185_pt1 | contig 18955 bp, 21 predicted proteins | sample MGYA00375137_ERZ795053 | MGnify/ENA primary metagenome ERZ795053 (study PRJEB30182, sample SAMN05720284) | activated sludge metagenome | isolation source: Anaerobic digester | place: Hong Kong | collected 2014-12-17 ...
AAACGCAAATCGTGGGCTTCGACGGATTGGAGCGCGTGTTCGGTGAGGTACTTGTGGAGTCCGGCAAAAAACACATCATCACCTAAATAACGGCGTAACATGTGCAGGACCAAGCCACCTTTATTGTAGGAATGGGCATCAAACATATCTTCCCGGTCTGCATAGGTGAAGTCGATAAGATTATGACCGCCGCCCATACTCATCTGGTTCAGATATCCATTGATTTCGTTGATCCGGCTGAAGTCGGCTTCATCACCTCCATATTGATGTTCATTCCACAGATATTCTGCATAATTGGCAAACCCTTCGTTAAGGGTCAGGTTTGACCAGCTCTCGCAGGTCACGTAGTCCCCAAACCAGTGGTGGAACATCTCGTGAGCAACGATGTAGTCGTTGTTTTCATCGGCCAGCTCACGGTCATTCTTTTGAATGAAGTCACCAAAGACGACTGCGGTGGTATTTTCCATGGCTCCCGAAACATAGTCACGAACGATGATCTGGTCGAATTTGGGCCAGGGATAATGAATTCCGGTCAGGTTGCTGAAAAACTCCAGCATTTCCGGGGTATGATTAAATATTTCCCGGGCATAAGGTTCGTATTCGTGTTCGACATAATACTGAACGGGAATTCCGCTCCAGGTATCACTAACAACGGCAAAGTCACCAACTGCCAGCATGAACAGATAAGGTGGATTGGGCATGTCCATCCGCCAATAATCCGTTCGGGTCCCGTCTGCATGATTTTCAGAAGAGACTTTGATGCCATTGGAAAGGGTTACAAATTTATCCTGAACGGTGATGTAAACCTCTTCAGTGCAGCGTTCGTTGGGTTTATCAATGGTTGGAAACCAACGGGAGTTAGATTCAGTCTCTCCCTGGGTCCAGATTTGCTGGGGCTTGTTTTTCTTGCCGGACGGGTTGATAAAATATAACCCTTTATCCGAATTGATGGCTGCTGATCCACCCTGTTCACCTTCATTAGGTTTCGCGATGTAATCAAATGCCAAATGAAAGGTATCAGTCCTGCCATAGGGTTTATCCAAATGGATGATCATTTGTTCGCCATCATAATCGTAGCGTACCGATTGGTTGTTTAACTCAACAGAGTTGAAATCAAAGTTTTTGGCGTCCAGGGTTACCTGATCAATGGGGTCAAATAACGCAGTAAAGTCCAGGTAAGCTTTCCCGATTACATATTGTTTTTCCCAATCAAATCGCACATCGAGTTTGGTGTGAATTAAGTCGGCTGTGCGGGTATAGGTAGCTCGGTAGAGTGGTAGGTCATTGGGGATTGCCGGTGCACTGGCATCTGCACTTATCGTCAGCGTGTCGAGGTCTTCCTGAATGGTCACCGGTTCTTCAACCGGTACCGGCTTTTCAGTAGCCATTTGTTTGGTCGTATGACAGCGGCTAAGCAAGAATGATCCCAGGAACAGAAGGATCATCAAGGGAAACGATTTATTCATATGAAAGGATTAATGTTCGATTGAATAACCTTTAATTAAACGGAGACATCATAGGTACGCAATGCGTCGTTCAAACTCACCTTCTTATCCGTGCTCTCCTGACGTGTACCAATTATTAAGGCACAGGAGACCTGATAGGTTCCGGCAGGAAAAGATTTTGAATAACTTCCGGGGATCACAACCGACCGGGCAGGTACCCGACCTTTAAAGACAACAGGTTCCGGTCCAGTCACATCAATGATGTGTGTTGATTGGGTAAGCACTACATTGGCACCCAACACGGCTTCCCGTTCGATTCGTACACCCTCAACGACGATGCATCTTGAACCGATGAAGCAATTGTCTTCAATGATGGTTGGTGCCGCCTGAGGTGGTTCCAAGACGCCACCGATACCAACGCCACCACTGAGATGGACATTTTTCCCGATTTGTGCACAAGAGCCGACTGTAGCCCAGGTGTCTACCATCGATCCACTTCCAACATAGGCTCCAATATTGACGTAGCTGGGCATCATAATGACACCGCTTTCCAAATAGGAACCGTAGCGGGCGATAGCATGCGGTACGACCCGAACGCCCTGCTTGGCGTAATCGCGTTTGAGTGGAATTTTATCATGAAACTCAAAAGGACCCACTTCTATGGTTTCCATTTGCTGCAAAGGAAAATAGAGAACCACCGCTTTTTTAATCCAGTCGTTCACTGTCCAGTCTTTTCCCTGCGGTTCTGCAACGCGGATTTGTCCTTTATCCAGCGCTTCGATGACCTCCCGGATTTTATTTTGTGCGATGGGATCTTTTAATAAGCTTCGATCATCCCAGATGGCTTCGATGTCTTTTTTGATGTTTTGGTCCATTACATGATGAGATTAGCCGCCAGGGTTCCCAATATACCGACCAGGTAGCCGGTCATAAGTTCATTCCAGGCATGTTTTTTCAAATAAAGTCGTCCTGTACCGACCAGGCCAGCAAGGATAATAATGATGATAGAAGTATTCCAGATGGTCCACTTCTGACTAAAGTTGAATGGGATGTAGTAGATGTTCAATAATAAAAAATAGGTCGCCAAAGCACCCATTCCCGCCCCGTGGATGCTCACACGCATCAGTACATTGAGGAAAAACAATAATCCGAGCGTACAGACGGTGCTTGCTATAAAAAAAGTGTATACATCCGGAATATCCGGATTATTGCGGCTGTTCATAAATACCCATAGATAGGCAATAAAGGTCACGATCAACGGACCGATCCGCTCCTGATTGGTGGGCATGCTTATCGAAGAAATCATGTCCAGCCGCCGCATCATAAAGATGATGATCCCGGGCATGAATAGCGTCAAAACAAAAACGTAGATGAGCAATTTATCTGCATCATGCCAGTGATTGAATCCAAATGCAAAAGGATTAACCACCAACCAAAAAATCAAGAGATAAATGGCAAAAAATAGCGGATGGAATAAGATGCTGAGTAATTGAAAGAATGTTTTCATAACCAGAGGTGAAAACCAGCGCAAAGAAAGCAAATTTACAGGTATGCCTGTCACGATCAAGGGCTGCTTTTGGTTATTTTGATTTCTACCCGGCGATTTGCACGTCGTTTTTCTTCCGTCGAGTTATCATTGAGCGGCTTGGTGGGGCCATAACCGGCTGTTTCGATCCGGGTTTTATCTATCCCGTTATAAACCAGATATTCTTTGATACCGAGGGCTCTTTTTTTGGACAACTCGATATTGGCATTCAGATCTCCGACATTATCCGTATGCCCTTCGATTAGAATGTGGATCGATGGGTTTTGTTTTAGTAATTGGACCAGCCGGTTTAATTCCGGGTAAGACTCCGGCAATATTTTGGGCTTGGATTGTTCAAAAAAGATATTGCTTACTTCAATTTTCCGGTCTTCTTTGATTGGCTCCAGTGATATGTCCACATACAGAATGGAATCGGAGCCTGTCTGCCAGGAATCCGGTTCTATTTCAACCACATTGTTTAAATAGCCATGCTGGGAAGCCTGAATCTGGATCGTGTGTGCAGCTTGCAGTTGGATCGAATACAGCCCATTTTGAGTACGGAAGAAGTAATTCTGACGGATCGGTCCTAGCGTCGAATAGGTCAATTCAGCCCGGATGGGCTCCTGCGTTTTTTCATCCAATATTCGTCCCTGGATAGTGACCAGACGCGGAGGCGTACGGTTAGGACTGAAATTTACGCGGTATATGTCGTAAGAACCTTCCCGGTTTGAGGTAAAATAAAAATAGTCGTCGATTTCGGAATAATACGGCTGGGTATCGTCGTAAGGCCCGTTAACAGGGCCGGCTACTTTACGGGGCTTGGTCCACTTAGACCAATGGACGTCTATCCGGCGGGATACGTAGATATCCATCCCTTCCGAACCGGGGCGATTGGACGCAAAAAACAAGCGTTTCTTGTCCCGTGATAAATAAGGAGTGCTCTCTCTGAATGAGGTATTGATATCCGGTCCCAGGCTGATAGGACTGCTCCACAGATTGTCTTTTACCTTAAATGAAATGTAAAGATCCTGGTCGCCGCGGGAATCATTGCGCTCCAGAGCAAGGATGATCACATCATTATCGTAACTCAACGCCGCACTAACATCATCGGACTTCGAGTAAAAGTCATAAATGTAAATTGGCTCGGGAAAATCAAATTCCGCATGTTCGGTCTGCCGGATCTTGGAAAATCCATGATACAAACTGCCGTCCTTGCCAAATTGATTGATGATCAGCAAGGACTGATCCGCTTCAGAATAGGCACAAATGCTGTTCGGTAAAGCATTGTTTAAGGGGAACCCCGGATGGTATATCTTATCAAAAACACCATGGGCGCTGGCTGCCATCCAGACATCCTGGTTGAAGCCGGACGAAACCGGGGAAGAAATGGATTTATTGGCTAATTGGGAATAGATCGAACTTAATAGTTTGAAATATTCATCGCTGTTTAATTCGGCGGAAAGGTCATGATTGAACTGATACAGGGTCTTTTTAAAGGTGGGATCGCCGACGCGGGTAAAAAATAAAGTGCCTCCGTCAGGGGTCACCACCGGACCGATCTCATCATAAGAGGTATTGATTTGATCATCCAGACGCTCCAGAGTATATTGAGCTCTAACGGAGATAAATCCCGCTATTGAGAATAACAAAATCAGGGAGACGCGCTTAATCATTTTGTCCAATGTGCCGACAAAGTTAATCGAATTCACCACATTACATATTGGAAATTTAATTAATTTGTATAAAGAAGATATGCTGAATTTTAACATCTCACGGATATTAACATCTCCTGGTAGCTGGTTTGCACAAGATGTTGAAACTGTTCATTGCATGAAATGGTTGTATATTGAACGTTCTTAAATATCATGAGGGTATACCTTTCCTTTTTAGTCTTAATTTTTGGATGGGCAATTCAAGCGAATGGTCAGGTTACGGCACAAAGCACCATGGGTCCATTCTATACGCCAATGCCTTCTAGCGAGCCGGATACGCTGTATATCATTAATCTGGAAAGCGTATCCATTTCAGCACCCCGTACTTTTGCCAATAACGAAGAATTTCGCCGGTATCAGCTTTATCGCCGGTACGCCCTGAAAGTCTATCCCTATGCCGTTAAAGCCATCCAGGTTTATCAGGATATCAAGGACGAAACCGACGGGTTAAAGCGGCGTAAACAGCGTCATTATGTGAATGACGTCCACAAACAAATGAAGGACGAGTTTACGGAAACGCTTAAAAATCTATCCCGGACCCAGGGACATATTTTAATTTCCATGATTGAAAATGAATTGGATGTACCCATCTATGAAGTGATTAAAGAGTTAAAAGGTGGAGCCACGGCAACGTATTGGAGTACCCTGGGAAAATTGTACGGCTATACACTGAAAGACAAATACGAACCCGGTAAAGATCCTATCCTGGATCTGGTATTGCAGGATTTTGACATAAATTTGGAAGAAAAATAGCTTTGTCAGATTCGCACATTGCCTGGCGCAGTCCATCCAACATTGCCATCGTAAAATATTGGGGTAAAAAGACAGGCCAAATACCTCAAAATCCTTCATTGAGTTTTACTCTTTCCCGGGCATTTACCGATACCCGTATTACCTATACACCCGGTAGAGGAGTAATCTCGTTTCGTTTTTCCGGTGAAGAAAACCCTGCATTCGCCAAGCGGATTCAGAATTATCTCAACGCTATATCCCGATTTCTTCCTCATTTATCGCAATGGGACCTCAGCATTGATTCCACCAATTCATTTCCGCATTCTGCCGGGATTGCATCTTCGGCTTCATCCATGAGCGCTTTGGTGTTGGGATTGGTTGAAATGGAACATCGCCTGTTAGACCTTGGCGATGATCAGGAGGCCTTTCTAAACCGGGCATCATTTCTCAGCCGGCTGGCCTCTGGCAGCGCCAGTCGATCCGTATACGGTCACGCAGCAATGTGGGGTAAACACAAGGATTTCATGAGCAGCTCGGATCAATACGCGATACCGGTAAAGGATATTCATCCCAATTTCATGAATTACCAGGACACCATTATCATCGTCCATAGTGGTGTAAAAGCAGTATCAAGTAGTGCCGGCCACAACTTGATGGAAAACCATCCGTTTGCTTCCGCGCGGTATGCCCAGGCCAATAAAAATATGAACGAGCTCATGCATGCCCTTTCCCAGGGTGATCTTGAACATTTTGGAATCATTGCAGAAGAAGAAGCAATGACACTCCATGCCCTGATGATGTGTTCACGGCCTAGTTATACCCTGATGAAGCCGGCTACCCTGACCTGGATCAAGGCGGTTCGAACCTTTCGCAAAGAAACTTCGTTACCCCTGTATTTTACACTGGATGCCGGACCGAACTTACATTTATTATATCCGGCAGATGTTTCCGAGCCAATAAAACAATGGCTGGACCATCAGCAATCCCTTCACAGGGATGAAAATTACCAGGTCTTATTTGATGCAATGGGACCAGGTCCAGAAAAGTTGAACACATGAAATTAAGCGCAGTACTTTCTTGGCTTATCTTTTGGTCTGCTTGTTCCATGAATGGACAATCCCAAACGAATATGCATTGTCAAAATCCTGCTTTTGATAAAGAAGTCAGAGACTGGTTGAGTTTCACGGTACCCCTGATGGATGTGCAAACCCTGGAAGCCATGCCCCGGGATTCCATTGTCCTGCTTGATGCACGCGAACCGGAGGAATTTGCGATCAGTCACATCCCCGGAGCTAAATGCATTGGCTATAAAGATTGGGACAAGGCTTTGCTTCAGAACATTCCAAAGGAGAAACCTATTGTAGTTTATTGTTCCATTGGGTATCGGAGTGAAAAAATTGCAGAAAAAATCACAAGGCTCGGATATACCCAGGTGAAAAACCTGTATGGCAGTATCTTCGAATGGGTGAACCAAGGATTTCCGGTTGAAGATGAATCCCATCACGTTACACAATCTGTCCATGGCTTTAATGAAAAATGGAGCAAATGGATCTTAAATCCGGCCATAAAGAAAGTTTGGTAATCATTCCTCCATTTCCTGGGGATGCCAGTATAATTCCTTGAAGTCTTTTACCTTATCATCAACGACCAGCACACCTTCTGCTTCCAGCAATTCCTGCATGAGGGTAGGTGTCCGAAAGTGGACGCGTCCAGAAAGTTCTCCTTTGCGGTTGACTACCCGATGTGCAGGTACACCATCGCCCAGGTTACCACATTGATGTAAAGCCCAGCCGACCATGCGTGCAGAACCCAAAGCCAGATAGTCGGCAATGGCACCGTAGGTTGAGACCCGCCCGAATGGAATATTTTTGGTTACTTCGTACACCAGTTCGTAATAACTCGGAGAAGAAGGAGGATCAGTAAACATTGTAATCCATGAAGCTAATTGCTAACCAAATTACAAATTTAACCGACGCCCGTTATTTTGCGGCCCGGGGATGTTTTGCCCTGATCTTTGACCTGGATAATCCGAATCTTGCAGAAACGCAGGTACCGGCGATCGTTGAATGGATTTCCGGACCCCATATTTATGTCCATACGTTACAACCGGAACGCATTGCTCCGGCAATTGCATCGCTTGCAGAAGGGATCTGGACGGATGCGCCGGGATGGGCCTTGCCGATCCAGCGACTACGGACCTGGGATCCGGCTTACCCAAAGGATTCGGATGATGCGATCTGGGTAGTCAGACAGAAGGATTGGCCAGAATTTCTTGCTGGCATGCACCGCGGCCAGGAGGTGATCCTGTGGGTTGAAACACCCGACCTTCAATGGATTGACACGGCTGTTGAATATGGCATCTGGGCGATTATGATCGACGGGGGAGAAGAAGAATCCACCGGTGTTAAGTCCTTTGATGGCTATGACGACTTTATAGACCGAATAGAAGCGTTATCCGCCGAGTAGGGACTTGACCATTGCCGCAATCCGGGCGCCCTCTGCTTTACCGGCAACCTGTTTGGACACCATGCCCATCACTTTACCCATATCTTTTATCGAACTTGCACCAGTCGATTGGATGATACCGTCGATAACTCCTTTCAATTCCTCGTCAGATAGCTGTTTAGGTAAGAATTGTTCAATGACCTCGATCTCTTCAATTTCTTTAGCTGCCAGATCCTGCCGGTTTTCTTTTTCGTATATATCCAGGGAGTCTTTGCGTTGTTTAATCATCTTCTGAAGCAGCTTAATTTCAGCGGCATCATCGAGATCGGCATGGGCTCCACTGGTTTGAAACAATAAAATTTCAGACTTGATGGCCCGGAGTGCCCGGAGAGCACCTTGATCTTTGGCTTTCATTGCTTCCTTCAGGGCGGTCATCACATTTTGTTCTAGGCTCATGATTGATGTTTTAGAGACAAGGTTGTAAGATGGTAAAAGTCCTGCAAAGTTAATTGTTCGGGTCTACGTGTGAAAATGGCTTCTTCGAGCAAGACTGCTTCCGGAAAATAGACCTTCAGTGAATTTCTCAGCATCTTTCTGCGCTGATTAAAAGAAGATTTGACAATGGACCGGAATAAGGGTTCCTGCGCCAATGGATCTACGGTAGGCAATCGACGCAGGCGAATGACGGAAGACTGAACTTTTGGTGGCGGAACAAAGTGCCCAGGAGATAGGGTAATACAGGATTCCACCTGGTACCAGGCTTGTGTCAGGACGGACAAGATTCCATAGGATTTGCTTCCTGGTTTTGAGGCTATCCGGTCGGCCATTTCTTTCTGGAACATACCGACAACCTCTGGGATGTATTGGACATAATCCAGAATTCTGAAGACGATCTGAGATGAAATATTGTATGGAAAATTACCGATGACCTGCATGGTTCTACCGCCCGTTAGGGTGGCCAGATCCAATTTCAAAAAGTCTGCGTGGATGACCTGGCATTGCGGATACTTCTGCTTGAGCTCTTCGATTAAGTCCTGATCGGTCTCGATCAGTAGGATGGGTTTGTGTACCGAATGGACGAGATGTTCCGTTAAGGCTCCATGACCGGGCCCAACCTCAACGACCAGAGCAGACTCCGGAAGTTCAGATAGCAACCGAACTATTTTTTCGGCAGTCGATCTTTGGTGTAAAAAGTGTTGCCCCAGGTATTTTTTGGCTTTCACCCCGTGCTCAATTTTTTGGTATCTTCGCACGCGCAAAGGTACATTTCTTCATCTAACCGATTAACCCGTATTATGCAACTAACCCGAATTGGATTAACGGCAGGAGATATTAATGGCATTGGCCTGGAAGTGATTTTGAAGACTTTTTCCAATTTCCGGCTTCTGGATTATTGCATTCCAGTCATTTATGCATCGTCCAAGGTTGTATCGTACCACAAAAACATCCTGAAAGGACAAGATCTTCCTTTGGTCAATTTTCGCAATGCTGAAAACCTGCAGCCTGGAAAGATAAATATTGTCAACTGCTGGAATGAAAATGTAAACATCACCCTGGGTCAGGTAAATGAGGAAGGTGGAAAATACGCTTACATTTCGCTGGATGCAGCAGTGCGGGATCTTAAGGATGGTTTTCTGGATGCACTGGTAACCGCCCCAATCCACAAGCAAGCCATGCAATTGGCTAATTTCCCCTACAAGGGGCACACTGATTTTCTTACTCAGGCTTTTGAAGCTCCGGAAAACCTGATGCTTATGGTGGATGGAGCTCTACGGATCGGTGTTGTTACCGATCATGTAGCCCTGAAGGAGGTGCCCGGAATGATTACTCCTGAACGATTGCGCAATAAACTGAATATTCTGATTCACGCACTGCAACGCGATTTTGGCATCGAAAAACCCAAGATTGCGGTGCTTGGCTTAAATCCCCATGCTAGTGATGATGGCCTGATGGGTGATGAAGAGAAAAACACCATAATTCCGGTTATTCATGGGTTCAAGTCTGAAGGCCACCTGGTCATGGGCCCGTATCCGGCCGATGGATTTTTTGGTAGTTTATCCCATCGAAAATTCGACGCAATCCTGGCCATGTACCACGATCAGGGTTTGATTCCATTCAAGACCATGGCTTTTGCCACCGGGGTGAATTTTACCGCAGGACTGCCAGTAGTCAGAACTTCGCCCGGACATGGTACTGCTTTTGATTTGGCGGGTAAAAATGAAGCGGACGCTTCCTCATACCGTGCAGCGGTTTATTTGGCAATGGATCTGGCAAGAAACCGCCAGGAGTACGATGCAGCGCGATCGAATGCGCTTACCAAAAAACCAAAGCTATCGGAAGATGACGATTCGGATTCTTAAGATCCACACGTTTTTCTGAGACTGGTTTTGGTTATCCGATAGCCCTGGTTCGTCGCAATGATGCATCTGTCTTAAGACAAAACACTTGCCAAAATATGTTAATATGAAAAAGCGAATTGCAATCAATGGGCAAGCATCCTTCTTCACATTGAATAAAAAATCCTATTTTTGCACCTCGTCGGAAATTGTTTAACCGCTGAACGTCATGGCATACGAAAAGATCAAAACCCGGTACAGCGACGAAGAGCTTCAGGAATTTGAACAGCTTATAGATGAAAAATTGGATGAAGCCCGTTCGCAATTGAAGTTTTATCAAGCTCAGTTGGAAGAGATGGCGGACAATCCGGATGCCAAGATAAAGGGACTGGATGACGGACTGGGAACCATGGAAACGGAGCATATCAATACGCTGGCGAGTAGGATGCAAAAACATATCCAACATCTGGAGAATGCCAAGATCCGGATAAAGAATAAAGTGTACGGTGTTTGCCGCGAAACCGGTAAACTGATCTCGAAAGAGCGCTTGAGAGCCGTACCACATGCCACCCTATCCATTGAAGCCAAGAAGAATGGCGGCCGCTAATCAAACATTAAAAGACAGCACCATAATCATATCGATTGGAAATCACTAAAGACGTTATTCGCAAGCGCGTTTGGTGGGTTATCCTCACCGTTTCAGGGGTGCTGATCCTCGATCAAACCTTTAAGTTTTGGGTTAAAACGCATATGAATATCGGGGATGAATTTAACATCCTTGGTTTTCATTGGGCACGCATTCATTTTGTAGAGAATCCTGGCATGGCCTTTGGCTTGGAATTTGGAGGTAGCTTCGGCAAGCTGGCTCTGGGCATATTCCGCATCATAGCAGTTGGCTTTTTGATCTATATTTTACGATGGCTGATCGGACATCATCTTCGCTTTGGACTGGTGTTTTGTTTTTCGCTCATCCTGGCGGGGGCCATCGGTAATATCCTGGACAGCGCTTTCTATGGTTTACTCTTCTCCGAATCATCCTATCATGGCGGGGTCGCAGAGTTTCTGCCAGCCGAAGGCGGCTATGCACCGTTCTTCTATGGACGGGTTGTCGATATGTTGTATTTCCCCATGTACCGGTCAATCTGGCCGGACTGGGTCCCGCTTATCGGAGGTAACCGCCTTGAATTTTTCCGACCGGTATTTAATCTTGCCGACGCTTCAATCTCCATCGGAGTTATCAGTATACTGCTGTTCCATCGGGAAGTATTTAAATCAAAACCGACCACCGGTTCGGAGCAGGCTACGGGAACCATCATTGCTGAACACCCGGAAGTAAAACCGGCAGGAGCTTCGGAAGAGGAATAATCTAGGCGATTTTACGCTATTTGCTGCTCGCTATTCGCACGAGAACACGTCAATACGAAAACACGACCATGTTCACACCACCCATTTCAAATCATCGGCATTCCGGGCATAATCCAGTGCCAGTATGCCGTCCAGGTGGTCCAATTCATGTTGCAATAATTCGGACAAGTCTCCTTCCAGGTTCCAGGTTTGTGACTGCCCATATTGATCAAGGAAATGCAATTGGACCGAATGATGCCGCTTCAGACGAACCATAAGATTTGGAAAAGACATGCAATCGTCCCACAATTCGAACATTTCTTCACTGCGTTGAGAAAACGTCGGATTGATTAATACCTGTGGTTCATCGATGTACAAACAAACCACCCGCTTAAGCAGGCCGACCTGAGGCGCCGCAATCGCCCGCCCACGGCCATAAGTTTTGCGAAACAACAAGATTAATTGATGCATACGGTCAAACCAGGGCTGTAATGCATCAATTTCAGCAGGTACCACCGGCTCGCAAACTTGACGTAAGCGGGGATCTCCCAAAAGTAGGATGGCATCCAATCCGATAATTGAATTTGTAATCTCCATGATAGCATTGGATTATTAGTCCAATGAACTGTAATTTATTGGATTGGCCTAAAAAATAAAAGGCTCCCGGAAAGATCCGAAAGCCTTAAAATTATCTTTTGATTGGAATTGGATTATTTCAACCCCAATTTGGTTTTGATCATGTCAGTGGCATCAATGGCATCATTGACATACAATATACCAGGAGAAGCGTCAAAGACGATATCCCATCCTTTCTCTTTAGCCAGACCTTTGATGGCTTCGTTGACCTTATCGTAAATCGGCTGTAAAAGCTCATCGCGTTTTTTCTGCAGACTTTCGGTCATGTCTTGTTCCAGTTTGGATATTTCTTGTTGTTCCTGGGTTAGGCGATCCTCTTCGTCTGCTTGTTGCTTGGGAGACAATTCACCGGATTGGGATTTACGTTGCAAATCCTGGACCTTGCCTTGCCAGGTCGTCACTCGTTGTTCCAGTTTCTTTTGAGACTGTGAGCGCATGGCTTCCATTTCGGTATCAGCGGATTTGACCTCAGGCATCTCGGACAGAATCATCGCTGAATTGATGAATGCGATCTTTTGCTGAGCCACACCGGCTGAAATAAAACAAAAGAAGGCAAATATGGCAGTCATTGTAAATGATTTCATCGGAATGTTAGATTTAAAGTTTTTATCAAAAGCGGTGCAAAAATATTAAAATTTCTCTATCCAGCTTTGGTACATTACTGGACTTTCTTGAGGATATCTTCGGTTTTATCGTAGGTCGGATTCACATAGATGATGGAACCGGAAGTATCAAAAACCAAATCGTAATCCCTGCTGGTTGCATATTCTTCGATCGCCGCATAAACTTTGTCCTGAATTGGTTGGACCAACTCTTTCCGTTTTTGGAAGAGCTCTCCTTCAGGTCCAAATTTGCTGCGCTGAAGTTCCATGACACCTTTTTCTTGAGCGGTAATCTCATCCTCCCGTTGATGGCGCATTTCGTCATTCAAAAGGACCTGATCCGCCTGGTATTTGTTATACAAACCCTTGATTTGATCTTGTTTTTCGGAGATCTCCTGACGCCAGGAGGCTGAAAGTTGGTCCAGCTGCTCCTGGGCTTTTTTGTAACTATCCAGGTTTTCCATAATGTAATTGATGTCGATCACAATGCTCTTTTGTGCCTTAATCGCTAGAGAGCCAAGTAAAACGAGCATCATACTCAAAACTATCCGTTTCATTTTCAACAGTTTAAGCGTGGTTTGATGATTCATTCAAATCGTGCGCTAAAATACTATTTACGCACTAAATTCTCTTTTATGACTGGTTGAGTAGTCATAAAGTTTCGGCTTGTTAAAATGGGATTTTGCACCGCTTTATCCTAAATTATTGGTTGTCAAGCCAGTTATACAATCATTCCATTGCTATATGGCAAGGTTTTTAACGAATGTTTAACCGCTGTAAATCAGCTTGTTAACGAGTGAATCAGGCCAAATGTTGCCTACAAAAACTTATCCAGACCCCTTTCTTTAAGTCGAAGCGTCACTGCTTTGATTTCCTGCTCCCGGTCTTTCGGATAAATAAGAAGCACATCGTGCTCATCGATGACCAGGAAATCTTCCAATCCACGGATTACACCTAACTTTCCTTCCGGCACGCGGATCAGGCAATTGTGTACTTCTTCCAGGTCCAGCATTTCCGAATCGACGACGTTGTTATTGGGAGATTTTACCCGTTCGGCGAACAAGGATGCCCAGGTACCCAAATCAGACCAGCCAAAATCTGCAGGGATCGTAAATGTTGAAGCACATTTTTCCATAATGGCATAGTCAACGGAGATGGATGGGGTCAACGGATAATTCTCTTTGATGGCATCAGCCTCTCCCAGGGTATTGTAGGGTATGACTTCCGGACTCAAATGCCGGTAAATCTCGGGGGCAAGTGTTTGGAAGGTGCTTTGCATAAAGGCAGCCCGAAAGACAAATAAACCGGCATTCCAAACATAGTTACCGGAATGCAAGTATGCTAGTGCCCGGTCATGATTTGGTTTTTCTGTAAAGGCTTCCACCCGGATAATCGGATGTTTACCCGGTGATTCAACCGTGCCCATCCGGATATACCCATAGCCGGTATCCGGCCGCGATGGGGTGATGCCGATGGTTACGATTCCCGGGTTTTCTGCAGCGTAACTGGTGGCAGCGGTTATGACTTCCGTAAAAACCTGCGGTTTTAAGATCACATGATCGGCAGGGGATACGACCAGGACAGCCTCCGGATCCAGTTCCCGTAATTTGAAGGATGCATAAGCGATGCAAGGAGCCGTATTGTTGCGGGATGGTTCGGTGATCACCTGATGAGGTTTCAACTCCGGAAGATGTTCCAAGACCAGATCAAAATATTTTTCGTGGGTCAGTACATAAACATTTTCAGCAGGGCAACTATCCAGGAAGCGTTCGTAAGTAAGCCTCAATAGTGATTTGCCTACGCCCATCATATCCAGAAATTGCTTGGGTAAAACTTCACGGCTTGCTGGCCAAAAGCGGGAACCGACACCCCCGGCCATGATTAATGCGTAGGTATTGGCCTCATTCTTCATCACACGGTAAAATTTATTATTATTCGTATTAATTCTGGCAAAATCATCTAATTACAGACACATGCAAAGTATATTATTCTTAATAGCTAGGTCCTGATAGAATGCCTGTCTATTGTGATCTAAAGATCCCAGCGTATGACCAGAAAGACGCCCATCCAGGATTTTTTTATGGAATGCTTTTCCTGTTATTATCGTTGGATGTAGACAATATATTTGTCATCAAAGTATTCCATTGGAAATATATCCTGAATGGGAGTTAATTCATGGTACATATTTCTAAAATTCATTTTCAGTTCTTCCCGTACGGAACCACCTTTTAAAAAGATCCACCCGTTTGGAACGGCATTTTTCTCTTTGGTCGAAATTAATTTGCGGGTCCATTGGATCAATTGTTTGGTCTCTGCTACAGCCCGGGCGAGAATAAAGTCGTATTTCTCCGTTAAAGTCTCTACTCGAGCCTGGTAAGCCGTGACATTTATCAGACCTGTTTGTTCTGCAATATCCTGTACTACAGTGATCTTTTTACGAATGGAATCTACCAGATGAAACTCCACTTCTGGGTAGAGAATCGCCAGGGGAATACCCGGAAAACCCCCTCCGGTTCCCACATCCAAAACCCGGCTTCCAGGATTAAACCGAATCCATTTTCCGATCGCCAAGGAATGCAGTACATGATGCTCATACAATTGGTCCAGATCTTTCCGGGAGATAACGTTTATTTTAGCATTCCAGTCTGCGTACAAAGGACCTAAACGGGCAAACTGCTCGCGTTGATGTTCCGACAGATCAGGAAAATAATCAAACAGGATTTGCAAATTCATGAACCAATCACTTCTCGGCAAAGATAGCTCTTTCAGCAGCCAATTAAAGGCTTACAGGGAGCAGTACCGCCAATTTTGCCGGGAGAGAAGTGATTTACCACTTTACCTGGACCCTCACTGGCTGGATACGGTATGTGGAGATGATGGATGGAGTGCAGCAATAGCCGTTGATCGCAGTGGTCAACTCAATTTTGCGCTGCCATTTCAATGGAGTTACCGGTACCGGCTATTCCGGTTTTTACATACACCATTGTTCACGCCTTATGTCGGACCATTGCTGGTTAAGGACCCGGATAAAAGACCGGTTCATGCATTTTTACACGGGTATCAGGACATGGTTCAACAAGCGATGATGCCGTGGCAGCGAGTGCGATTCATTCGCTGGAAACTGCATTATACTCTACCCCATGACCTGCCTTTTCGCTGGCAAGGCATGCACAATAAACCCAGGGCCAATTTCCTTATCCGCCCGGGCCATACGCCGGAAGAACATTTTGCCAGGCTTGATAAAAACATACAGCGGGACATCCGTCAGGCACAGCGTAAATACCGGATTGTCGAAGTGACCGACCGGGAAGCGTTCACCCGTCTGGCCATCGGGCATCTGGAGGAGCGCAGGGTTGGGAACCTGGCCGCCTACCGTCAGGCAATGATGAATATTCTCCACGAATATCAGGGTTCGGGCCGACTAAAAGCATGGCTCACGACAGATGAGCAGGGCAAAATCATGGCTGGCGCCCTCTTCGTAGCGGACGCGGATTCCGTCTATTACCTGGCCGCCTTCCGGGATACCCGCATTTCCAATAACCAGGGCAATAGTCTGCTGGTATGGCAAGGGATAGAGTGGGCGCTGAAGGATGATCTTATTTTTGATTTCGAGGGTAGTAACATTCCGGGTGTAGCTTCGTATTTCAGGCGATTCGGAGCAGAACAAATTCAATGCATCGAAGTATACCGCCCATGATTGATCAAACATTACTGCAATACATCGAAGGAGAGCCGGAGGTACCCTTTTTTCTGAAACCCAGCTGGATGGAGGTCGTCTGCCCGGGTGAATGGGATGTGATTGCTCTAGAGAAAGACGGTAAACTGCAGGCATTTATACCCATTCGGCTTCGGAAAAAATGGGGATTTCGCATCGTTACCACGCCCTATCTGACCCCGCATTCCGGACCCTGGTTTGCTGAAGGGGTGGATAGTGGTTTAGCTACAGCAGAATTAGCCCGGCGATTGGATGCATTCAATTACGTGCATTTATCATTGGACCCCGCGCTGCCGTATTCCATTGGTTCTAATCCATATCTGCAATTTTCGGCGGAACCAACCTTTGTATTGTCCGGATCAATGGACGACATTCATGCAGGCCTGCAAAAGAAACTCCGGCAGCAGCTGAATCAGAGCAAAGATGCATTTACATTGGAGGCCATCGATACAACTACTTTTTGTGCATTGATTGCCCAATCCTTTCGACGGCAATCCTCGGCAGTACCCTTTTCACGAACATTGATCGAGCGAATGGTAACACAGTTACGTAAACACCGTTGGGGAGATCTGATTGGTGCTAAGGATTCTTCCGGAGAATTTCTTGCGGCAACGCTGTATTACGAAGATCAGCAGTGGATGTACACCATGTTGAGCGGCCAGAATTATGCCTCAGAACCACGAAATGCCCATAAATGGCTGCATTACGAGATCATTAAAAAAGCCATCGGAAAGCAAAAGAGCATCAATTTTATGGGAAGTAAGATTCCTGGAGTGGCTTTTTGGAATAGTTACTTTGGGGCGGAGATCAGGTATTATTTCCGTGTAAAAAAGCACCCAGGAGGACTCCTGACCTGTATTGATCATTGGCGCACACGATGGTCTTTCTCCGGTTAATTCCAGGTCTTTCTGGATTGAAACAGCATCCGAAATCCCACCAGTCCGTAAGCCAGAACCAACAAGGGCTCTGCCCACCACCAGGTAAATCGCGGGATTTCCAATTTCCGGATCAGAGGGTACCGAACAGGCAAAACGGTCATTGTGCATAAGATCCAAATCATCACCGTCCACCAGTCATGCCAAGTGAGGAGCAGGGTAATTAGTCCCAGGTAGTATATCCCCAGTGAAGCGCTTATTAAGGCCAGTTTTAACCGGATCTTCCCAGGATAAATGAAAGCAGTCTGGGAGTGTCGGGTTTTGCGCTTCCACCAGGAAGTCCAGTTATCAGGAGCTGAAGTCCGGGTCCATGCTTGTGGATGTATACAGATGTCGATGCAATTGGGTTTTACGGCCTGCACCAGAAAGTCGTCATCCCCGCTGGCTATTTCCAGGTGCAGTTCAGCGGTCAGAGCAATATCTCGTTTTATCAGCAGGTTACGGCCTACGCCCATGTAGGCTTCTCCCTTCCGGGCAAATCCCAGGTATTGGTTGGCCACCCAGGATGTCTCAAAGGCCATCCACCGGGATAGCAGAGAAGCGGTTTTTTCCAAGGGACTGTAGCCAAGGACACACTGTGTCTTTGGCTGGGACCGGGCATCCATCATTTGCTGAATCCAAAGTGTGGAAGACGGTTTGCAATCAGCATCGGTCATCAGGATCCACGGATTCCTGGCCTGCAACAGTCCAAATTGCAGGGCTGCTTTTTTACCTGGGGCATCTTTAATTCCGTCCGGCGCGGTATAACAACACAAGTTAGGATACACGGGCTGCATGGTTTCCAGATAGACACTTAAACCGTCGGTTGAATGATCGTCGATGACGATGACTTCATAATCCGGAAAGTTTTGTTCACACCAGGAGGGCAAGTTTTGCTTTACCTGGTTGATGTTGTTCTTCACACAGATTAGCAGGGTGACAGGCTCGAGTGCTTGAGTGATTTCTTGCGTTTTGGGCTGCATAGCAGCATTGAAATAATAATAGTAATAGCCTGCTAGGATCAGCCCGCTCCCAATAGTTGCCCATAGAATCGTAGTTAACAACACCCCGGGATTATGTATTTTTGAATGAATACACGAAACAAGTTACAAATTCACATGCGAGTCACCCCTATATCCAAAACACCCACCTCCCTAAGGCTGGTGTTCTTTACCCTATTTGCTTTTTTCGCTTTCCGCGCCACTTCCCAAATGATATCTGACACAGATACTTTACTGGGCAACGAATGGATTGTGCCCGGTCAATCTTATTTTTCGTTTGATATTGCCCGGGATGGCGTATTCCGGATTTCCTATGATGCCCTGCAAAATGCCGGGATACCAACGTCCTCCATTTCAGAAGACGCATACCAGTTAATCCATAATGGAAAGGAGATACCGCTGCGTGCAACGGGCGAATCCCTGGAGTTTGTAGGACAAAAAAACCGGGGAGAGATCGATGCATACCTGTACCAGGGAGGAGACCAGGATCAGTTAAACCCCTACTATAGTTTGTATACGGATACGGCGGTCTATTACCTCACCTGGGG
>ERZ795053.3179-NODE-3179-length-18952-cov-8.830291_pt1 | contig 18952 bp, 16 predicted proteins | sample MGYA00375137_ERZ795053 | MGnify/ENA primary metagenome ERZ795053 (study PRJEB30182, sample SAMN05720284) | activated sludge metagenome | isolation source: Anaerobic digester | place: Hong Kong | collected 2014-12-17 ...
GACCTGCGCATACTGCTCGACGGACTCAAGGCTTCCTGAGCGTTTTTGACAAGCCGCGGGTAATCTCGTATAGTTAACGCGAGTTCGATTATCTCAAGTTAGGAGCCTTCGGTGATAAAATCCTCGACAGACGCGGACGCCTTCAAGGAAAGCATCAGGTCACGCTTCCTCGGCTGGGGCTTATCCATCCTCGCTCTCTTCATAGCGGCGTTGGCTTACATGACGTTCCTCAGCGATGAGGCCGATCAACGCAGGGCGCAGGAGGAGACGGCGGGCCACTTCATCAAGTCGAGCAGCATCGCGCTCGAGAACTGGATCGATGACCAGGTCCGCGTCGTTACGATGGTCGCCAACGACTTCCGTGTCGTCAAGGCCTGTTCGGAGCCCTGGAATCCCGACGCCGTGGCCGAGGCGAGAACCTACCTAGAGGACCTCCACGCGTCGTACGCCTTCTACGAAAACATGCCGCTCGCTTCGTATCAAATAGACGGCAAGGCGGTCGAGGCGTATAGTAGCGGGGGGGCGGTCAACGTCGGCCCGGGCCAGTTCTTCGTCGATACCGTCGGCGGAAGGACCGTCGGTAAGGCCGGGATGCAGATGAGCTACATCAAGGCGGCCGCCGAAGGCAAGGACTACTTCATAAGCGAGGTCTACCCGAGCCTGCTGAGCGGCACGCCCATTTTCGTCATCTCGGCGCCGGTCCGGAACGAGGGAGGCGACGTAGTCGGGGCAGCGATCATCTCGCCGAAGATGAGCTTTTTTACCGAGCTGTTCCTTACGCCGCTCAAGGTGGGCGATACCGGCAGGATGGTATTCTTCGACGACCGAGGCGCCATCCTCGCCCACGAGGACCCGAAAGTCGTGCTCAGCGCCGACGCGCAAGCGGCGATGGCCCCGATGACGTCGCGGGCCATCGCGGGCGAGAGCAGCTTCGCTGCCGAGTACGGCGGCGTTAAAAAGTACTACTACAGCTCGCCCATCGATATTCAGTCGGACAAGATACTCCACACGTGGTTTATCGCCTTCAGCCAAGCCGAGGACGAGGTCTTCGCCTCGTCGTACGCTCAGCTCCGGTTCCTGGCAGTCGCCGGAGCCGTCTTCATGCTCGCCTACGGCGCATTCCTCGTATTCATGACCAGCCGCATCGTTAGGCCGATAGGCCAGACGGTGTCGATGCTCAAGGACATAGCCGAGGGAGAGGGCGACCTGACCAAGCGCCTCGAGATCCGCTCGAGGGACGAGATCGGCCGCCTGGCCGCGTACTTCAACATGACGATAGACAAGGTACGCGATCTCGTAGCCGCGATACGGGAGCAGGCGGAGAAGCTTTCCGGCGTCGGCCAGGAACTATCCTCGAACATGAACGAGACGGCCGCGTCGATCCACCAGATCAGCGCGAATATCCAGAGCATCGAGAGCCAGACCCTTCGGCAGGCCTCGAGCGTCACCGAGACCAACGCGACGATGGAGAGCATCACCGGCGTCATCGAGCGGCTGGACCAGCACATCGACCAGCAGGCCGCCAGCGTCACCCAGTCCTCCGCCGCCATCGAGCAGATGCTCGCCAACATCGCCTCGGTCACGAGCTCGCTCGCCAAGAACGCGGACGACGTCAGGCGCCTGGCCCAGTCTTCCGAGGGCGGCCGTTCCGACCTGTCCTCGGTTTCCGCGAGCCTGCGGGACGTGGCCAAGGAATCGGAGGGCCTCCTCGAGATCAGCGAGATGATCCAGGCGATCGCCAAGCAGACGAACCTCTTGTCGATGAACGCCGCTATCGAGGCGGCGCACGCCGGCGACGCCGGCAAGGGATTCGCCGTGGTCGCCGACGAGATACGCAAGCTGGCCGAGTCGTCCGGCGAGCAGGCCAAGACGGTCAGCGCCTCGCTCGGGCGCATCCGCGATGCGATGGAGAGCATCTCGGGCGCCACCGACGAGGTGCTCCGCCAGTTCGAGGCTATCGACGAGAACATAAAGGCCGTCGCGGGGCGGGAGGACGCCATCAAGAACGCCATGGACGAGCAGGGCGCCGGCAGCAAGGAGATACTCGAGGCCATAGGCCTGCTGAACGACGTGACCGATAAGGTGAAGGCGGGTTCGCGCGAGATGCTGGCCGGCTCCAAGGAGATCATAGGCGAGAGCGCCAACCTCGGCAGGATCAGCGACGAGGTCTCGGGCAGCATGAGCGAGATGGCCCGCGGCGTCGAGGAGATTACCGTCGCCGTCACCCGCGTCAACGATATAAGCCGCGCCAACAAGGACAGCATCGGGGCCCTACTGAGCGAGGTCATGAAGTTCAAGATAGAGTAGCCGAGCGCCGGGCCGGATCGCCGCCTACGGCCTCGCCCGGTGCATCCCCTGCTCGACGTCGGTGCGGTCGGCCTCCAGCTCGAGCTCGACGCGGCCGTACCGGGCGTCGACCGTCACCGTGAATTCGACTATGCCGACGACCAGCGACGCCTCGGTCTCGGCGTCGGCCGACCACGGCAGAGCCAGCTCGGCGCGCTCGCCGTCCACTACGGCCGCGAGCGTACCGCCGCCGGTCGATCCGCCCCCCTCGGGGGCGCGCAGCTCGACGCTGACGGCGCAGCGCCGCTCGACGCCGCCCCGGTCTACGAACGAGAACGACCGCTCCGTCCGGTACGAGCCGTCGGCGCCGAACGAGACCGCGGCGTCGTCGTCGAGCAGCTCCCGAAGCCTGTAGAGGCCGTCGTTGAAGTGCGCGCTCTCGTCCACGACCGTGGCTCGGCGGCCCGACTGCACCTTGACCAGCTCTCGCCATCGCTCGAAACGGATCTCCGGCAGGATGATGACGCCGAAGTCGGCGCCCAGGTCGGTCGACAGCTCGTGGACGCCCGGCGTCACCGCGTCGATCATGAACGGGACGCGGCGGTCGCCGGTCGTATAGCCTATGAATTCGCCGTCCAGCGTCACGCGGGCGTCGACGAGCCCGGAGAACAGGGCTATCGTCCCCGGCGTCTCGTCGCGCAGCGACAGTATCGACCGGCTCCTGCCCGGCTCGGCTATCGCCGGCCTCGAGCCCGACAGCCGCTCGACGACGTCCTCGACGAGGCCGTGGACCAGGTTCTCCGTGGAGCCGGCGTCCGAGAAGGTGGTCACCCTGGAGTCGCGCACGTCGATCAGCTTCAGGGTCAGCAGCAGCTCGTCGCGCAGCATCGCGTACTCGCCTGCCAATACGTAGTCGGCGGCGCTCACGCCCTCGAAGCCGTCGGCCGGAGCCGCGGCTATCCCGGACAGGGACAGCTCACGCTCCCTGAGCAGCGCGTCGATCGCGTCGCGGTCCACCAGCTCCACCGCCCCGCTCGAGGATAGGTCGTACAGGATCAGGCCCTGGGCGATGCCGCCTATATAATCGTAGCGCGGGTCGCCGGAACGGTTCTCGAGCGGCAGCACAGCCACCCTCGGGGCCGCGGCGCAGGGCGCGGCCAGCGCCGCGAGCAGGGCCAGCGCGACGGCGGACGCGGCGATGGATCTACCGGAATGCATCCTGCCTCCTTCGGACCGCCCTCGCCGTCGGCTCGGGCTACGCCAATCATCGGCCCGCCCCGGACGGATGTCAAGCCGCCATGCCTACCTAGGAACGAAAAGACCCGCCGGGCCTACGCCCGGCGGGTCTAATGTTTGGTTGTAACCGAGGGAGCCCGGTCGCTTACGCGATCTTGCCCACGACGAAGTTCATCACGAACAGGACGACGGCTCCGGTCGCCGACAGGGCGAGGACGGCGCCGAACCAGTGCAGGAACATCTCCTTGACGTCGGTCAGGCCGGTGGTGCGGTTGACGACCCAGAAGTAGCTATCGTGCAGGTTGGTGATGCCGATCGAGCCGATACAGCAGGCGAGGCCGGCCATGTACGGGTTGACGCCGGCCATCGACAGGAGGATGGGCGCGGTGATCGAGCCTGCGGTCAGCATGCCGACCGTGGCGGAGCCGGAGACGATGCGCAGCAGGAAGGCCATCAGGTACGGCAGCAGGATGCCGGGGATATGCGCGGCGACGAGCGCCTCCGCGATGGCGTTGCCCGCGCCGGAGGCCTTGAGCACCGCGCCGAGGGCGCCGCCGGCGCCGGTCACGAACACGATGATGCCGGCCTGCTTGATCGAGTCGTCCAGGATGCCTACGACTTCCTTGCGTTCCATCTTGCCGGCGAGGCCGTAGATGGCGATCAGGAGGCCGATGCCGACCGCGACCACGGGGTGGCCGAGGAGGGCGACGACGGTCTTGGCCGCGCCGGTCACACCGAGCACGGTCGTGACCGTGTTGAGGAGGATCAGCACGATCGGGATCAGGATCGGGGCGAACGAGATGAAGGTGCCGGGCAGGTTCTCATGGACGAGCTGCTCGGGGGTCTCCAGCTCGGCGTCCGTGTACGGCCTGTCGATCAGCTTCGACGAATCGTTCGGATCGGGCAGCTTGAACAGCTTCTTGCCTACCCAGCGGGCGTAGACGAGGCCGCCGATGGCGATGAAGACCGAGGCTATCAGGCTGTAGATCATGAACATGCCGAGGTCGAGCTTGAAGTAGTTGACGATCGCGAGCGGGCCCGGAGTCGGCGGAACGAGGGAGTGCGTCACGAGGAGGGCGGCGCCGAGGGCGCAGCTGATCCGGATGAGGCTCTTGCCGGTGTTCCTGGACAGCGACTTGGCCAGCGGCGAGAGGACGACGAAGGCGGAGTCGCAGAAGACGGGGATGGATACGATGAAGCCGGTGATGCCCATCGCGATGTCTTCCTTGCCCTTGCCGAGCATCTTGATGAAGGTCAGCGCCATGCGCTTGGCGGCGCCGGATACCTCGAAGATCGCGCCCATCATCACGCCGAAGCCGATGATGATGCCGATGCTGCCGATGGTCCCGCCGAAACCGCTGATGATGTTGGCGATCACGTCCGCGGGCGCGATGCCGGCTACGAGGCCGGCCGCCAGCGCGCCGATGATCATCGCGGGGAACACGTGGATCTTAGTCTTGGTCACCGAGACGATGATTATCGCCATGGCGACGACGAGACCGATGACTACTCTAGCGACGTTAACGTCAGTCATCTCGTTCGCTCCTTAGAATGGTGCTATAAAAGCCGGAGCCGACGGCACCGGCGAATCGCCTATCAGATAACTGGGCCCAAGCAGTAGAAGTCCATCGACTTCGTATATTTGATCGACTCGCCCTTCGTCGTCTCGCCGGAGGCGACCCGGATCAGCTGCTGGAAGACTTCCTCGCCGACTTCCTCGATGGAGCGCGTACCGTCGACGATGAGGCCGGCGTTGACGTCCATGTCCTGCTGCATCCTCGCGAAGGTCACGGGGTTCCCGCAGATCTTGATGACCGGCACCACGGGGAAGCCCTGGGGCGCTCCGCGGCCGGTGGAGAACAGGATGACCTGCGCGCCGCCAACGGCCATGCCGGACAGCAGCTCGATCTCGCGGCCCGGGGAGTCCTTGATCCACAGGCCCTTGCCCGTCGGCGCCTCGGTATAGCCGATCACGCCCTCGATGGTCCTGGTGCCCGACTTGACGATGGCTCCGAGGGACTTCTCCTCGATGGTCGACAGGCCGCCCTCGATATTGCCCGGGGTCGGCTGGCCCTTGCGCATGTCGACGCCGATCGCCTTGGCGCGGTTCTCCATCTCGGTGACGATGCGCGCTATCTCGGAAGCGACGTGCGGATCCTTGGCGCGCCGCTGCAGGATATGCTCGGCGCCGATGAACTCGGTCGTCTCGCCGAAGATCACGGTGCCGCCCAAGTCGACGATCCTGTCGGCCACGTAGCCTATCACCGGGTTGGACGCCACGCCCGAGGTCGTGTCGGAGGCGCCACACTTGATGCCCATCACGAAGCGGGACATGTCGACGGTCTCGCGCTGCAGGCCGGAGATCGCCATGACCAGGCGCTGGGCGGCGTTTATGCCTGCGGCGATGGCGGCGCTCGTGCCGCCGAGCTCCTGGATGTTGATGCGCTCGATGGGCTTGCCGGTGGCGCGCGCGGCCGCCTCGAGGCGGTTCGTGTCGACGCCCTCGCAGCCGAGGCTGACGATCAGGGCCGCTCCGACGTTCGGGTTCTCGCAGATCTTGATCAGGCAATCGGTGATGCGCTCGAGGTCGGGCGGCGTCTGGCAGCAGCCCTGGTGGTGTATTATCCCCTGGGTCATCACGGTATTGGCGACGATGGCCTCGACGACCTCCACCGAGCAGACGACCGACGGGATGATCGCGACGTAGTTCCTGGTACCGACCTTGCCGTCCTTGCGGACGTATCCCTGGAAGCTGGGCATCACTTCCCTCCCTTCGCGGACCAGTCGCCGCGGCCGCGGATACTGTCGATGTTATGGATATGCACGTGCTCGCCGGGCCGTATGGCCTTGGTGGCCACGCCGATCTCCTCGCCGTACTTCGTGACCTGCTCGCCGACCGCGATCGCCACCAGGGCGACCTTGTGGCCGTACGGGATGTCGTTCGACACCTTCATCACGACGGTGTTCCCCTTCTTGTCGAACACCTTGACGTCCGCGCCCGACTTGACCACGTCGAATACCGTAGCCACGTTATCCGATTCATGGTTCTTGATGGCCTTCGCCATGTCCGCCATTGCCTTACCTCCTCACGATCACCGAAACGCCGTCCGGTATTATCGCGACCTTCGACGCGGGGCCGGTTAGCGCGTACGCCTTGGCGAGCGCCTCGTCCACGGTCCCCGCGAATATAAAATTCATGCCCTCGACGACGGAGCGCTCCAGCCCGGTCGTCACGAGTATGATCCTGTACTTGATCAGCGCGTCCGCGAAGCGCTGCACGCACCACTGCTCGGATATAGTCTTCTCGGGCGCGGTCGCGAGGATGCGCTCGAGCAGTTCCTTCGGCGTACCCTCGAGCATCATCCTCCCGAAATTCTCGCCGCCGAGGCCGTCCCGGCACGCGGCCGCGAGTATGATCACGCCGCCTTCGTTCACGCAGGCCAGGGCAGCGTCCAGGCCCTTCGGGCACTGGTACAGGTTCTGGTCGAGCGGATAACCGCCGTTCGTCGTGACGACGATATCGGCCTTGACCGGGTCCACTCCGCTGCGCCCGAGCAGGAACTCGCAGCCGGCCCGGTGGGCCGCGTCGGCGTCGCCGCAGAAGGCGGCGATCACGCGCTTCTCCTCGTCCAGGAGCACGTTGAACACGAAGGCGAGCCCCGCGAGCCTGGCCGCCTCTATCATGTCCTCGTGGATAGGATTGCCGTCGAGCACGCCGGTAGCCGACCGCGGATGCTGGATGGCGTACGCGCTATGGTTGATGTTCACGCAGTCCTGCGACGCGACGCCGGGCAGGACGCTCTTCCTGCCGCCTGAGAAGCCGGCGAAGAAATGCGGCTCGATGAAGCCCTCGGCGACCAGCAGGTCGGCCTCGACGGCCAGCTTGTTGATCTCGCACTTGCTCCCCGACGGCAATACGCCGAGGTCGACGAACGCGTCCCTGTCGTACGCGTCGTGGTTGACGATGCGCTCGCGGGCGCAGAGGCCCTCGCCGAACTTCGACTCCATCTCCTCGGGCGTCATGCCGCGGTGGAGGCCCGTGGCTACGAGCACGGTGACGTCGGCGTCCGGGCTGCCCCTGCGTATCTCCTCGAGCAGGATGGGCAGGGTCAGGGCGCTCGGCACGGCCCGGGTGTGGTCGCTCGTGATGACGACGACGCGCTTCTTGCCGACCGCGAGTTCCGATAGCGGCTTCGAGCCTATGGGCGAGCGATGGGCCGCGCGGACGATCTCGGCTTCGTCCCGCCTGTCGCCGGCGTGGGCCGGCACTGTCAGGACGCCGGCTACCCGCCCGTCATCGACCTTCAATTGAATATGGCCCTTATCATAGGGCAACGCTATATGCATAGCTACTCCTTCGCGGCAGGTTAATCGTATTGGCTGACTGTACTATATGTATTATGTATACATAATACACCCGTATTTTGCCTTGTCAATCATTTTATTCGCGTTCGATACGTTGTTAGGAAAACGGAGAGAGCCGCGCCCGATCAGTCAGGGGGCGAGGCCGCGAAGGAGGAGGGGGCGCGCCCGCCGGCGGGACGAGAGCGGCGCGTACCGTACGGCGACGCCGGCGGATGGAAGGGTAAGGATAGGCGGCCGGTCCGCCTATCGTCGAGGCTAGCCCGCGTTTAGCGCGGTGCGCAGGTGCTTGATAATCTCTTCCTTAGCCAGGCGCAGGTGGGCGTTGCAGATATCGGAGGCCCCGGCGGCGTCGCGCCTGAGCATCGCGTCGATGAGGCCCGTGTGCTCCTCGATGGAATCGAGGAAACGCTGCTGGCTCGATAGCGAGAATATCCTGAAGGGGGTGATCATCACCGCGACGCGGCCGAGCGCTTCCTTGAAGATGCTGTTACCCGCGGTGTTCACGAGGAACTCGTGGAAGTCCGTATCGATCTTGACGTAATCCTGTATCTGGCTGTAGTCGGCCGTCTCGGCGAACCGATCCCTGAAGCGCGCGAGGTTCGCGGCGATACCGTCATCCATGAGCTCGATCACGCGCTGCACCGCGAAGCCCTCGACTACCAGCCTGAACTCGTACGCGTCGAGGATGTCCTTCTCCGACATCCGGCGCACGGTCACGCTCTTATTCGGGATGGACTCGAGCAGGCCCTCGCCTATCAGCTCGTTGATGGCGCTACGCACGGGCGAGCGGCTGACGTTGAGTTCCTTGGCGATCTGAAGCTCCTGGATGCGCTGGCCGGGCTTCAAGTTCTCGTTCAGTATATTTTCCTTGATGACGGAATATACCTGATCCTTGATCGTCGATATGATCCGCCCGCCGCCGTGTAACGTCATGTCGCAAGAATACAGAAATTTAGTATACTTGGCAATAAACCGTTGCATCGGCGCATCCGCGCCGCCGGGAGGCTACGCATGGCCCTACAGATATTCGGCACCCGTAAGTGCGCCGCTACGCGCAAGGCGGAGCGCTTCTTCAAGGAACGCGACGTAGCGTACCACTTCGTCGACCTGGTCGAGAAAGGCATCAGCGCCGGCGAGCTCGACGCCATCGCCGCCGCCGTCGGCTTAGGCTCGCTCATCGACGAGGGCTCCAAGCGCTTCAAGGACAGGGGCCTGGCCTATATGGACTACGATCCCCGCGAGGAGATCCTATCGGACCCGAGCCTGCTCAGGACGCCGATCGTGCGCGAGGGCAGGCTCGCGGCGGCCGGCGAGGACCCGTCCGCATGGGCCGGTTTCGCCGAACGGTCGAGGAGCTAGGACGACCATGGCCAACATCCTCGATTACCTTCGCTGGCGCGGCGACCTGCCCTTGACCGCGAGCCCCTTCAACGCGGTGGACAGCCTGATACTCAGCGTGCTCGCCTACGTGCCTTTCGACGGCGTCGTGCCGCCCTCGACGACCAGGAAAGGCCCGACCATCGCCGAGGCGGCCGCCGGGCTAGCGGAGTCCGGCGCCGCGGCGTTCAGGGACGGGGACGACCGCGACCTGCTGGCGGCCCTGGCCGCCTCCGAGCGCTTCGGCTCGATGAGGCTGTGCGCCTACGAGAACGTCATCGACATCGGGCGCGAGAAGCAGTTCGCGGCCGTCACCGCGCTTACCGGGGACGGCAGCGCCTACGTCGCGTACCGCGGGACCGACCACACCCTCGTCGGCTGGAAAGAAGACTTCAACATGAGCTTCATGACGCCGGTGCCGGCGCAGGAGGCGGCCGTCGCGTACCTTGAACGGGTCGCGTCGGGCCTGAGGGGGCGGCTGCGGCTCGGGGGCCACTCGAAGGGCGGCAACCTCGCCGTCTACGCCGCGTCGTTCTGCCGCCCGAGGACCCAGCGCCGCGTCAGCGCGGTCTATAACAACGACGGCCCCGGCTTCGACGCCTCGGTGATCGCCCGCGACGGCTACAGGAACGTACAGGATAGGATACGGTCGTTCGTACCGCAGTCGTCGATCATCGGCATGCTACTCGAGCACGCGGAGCGCTACACGGTCGTGCAGAGCACCGAGAGCGGGCTCATGCAGCACGATCCGTACTCCTGGAGCGTGCTCGGAACCGATTTCATCACCGTCCAGCAGGTTACGGACGAGAGCCTGTTCGTCGACCGCACCCTCAAGGAATGGGTCGGCGCGATGGAGCCGGCCCAGCGCGAGCTGTTCATCGACGCCGTCTTCGACGTCCTGTCGGCGACGGAGGCCAAGACCCTGTCCGAGCTGAGCGGCGATTGGCTAAAGAGCTCGATAACGGTCGCCAAAACGCTCCGGGGCCTCGACGAGGCGACCAGGAAGGTCATGCTCGACGCGCTCAAGCTGCTCTTCAAGGCCATGCGGGAGAGCCTGCCGGCTATCATGCCCTCGTTCCCGTCCTCGAAGGAGGCGAAGAAACGACCAAAGGCCCGAAGCGATTAATTTGACAATACGAAGGCCCCGGACAATACTCGCTCCATGCGATCTAAAAAGGGAGCCCCGGTAGACGACTCGGTCTACAAGGCCTTCTTCGACGCCTCTCCCGCCTATTGCGTCGCGATAGGCGACGACGGGCTCGTGCGGGCGATGAACCGGGCCATGCTCGACGCGCTCGCCATCGACGAATCCTCCGCGATCGGCAGGCCCTACCTCGAGCGCTTCGTACCCGAGGCGGACCGCGCGCGGACGAGCGACGTGATGGGCCAGATCGCGCGTACCGGCTCCTCGACCGCTAGCGTAAACCGCATCGTATCGTCCGACGGCTCCGAGCGCTACGTGCAGTGGCAGGGCCGGCCGATATTCGGGGACGACGGGGAATTCGACTACATCATCGGCGTCGGGCAGGATATCACCGACCTCAGGAAGGCCAACCTGGCCGCCGTCGAGGCGCACGAGCAGATGCTGTCCATGACCGAGGGCATGGACCTGCCCGTCTACGTCTCCGATCCCGTCACCTATCGGCTGTACTTCGCCAACGGCGCCATGAGGCGCTTCTTCGGAGAGCCCGGTACGAAGCCGTGCTACGAATATATCTACGGATCGTCGACCCCCTGCGAGTTCTGCCCGCTTCCACGCATCTTCGGCCCTCATCCGGAGCCGTCGCGCGCCTGGGACGTCTTCAATCCAGCCAACGGCCACTGGTACCATTGCGTCAACAAGGCGATCCGCTGGACCGACGGCCGCTTAGTCAACTACGGCATCGCCGTCGACATCGACGACCGCAAGCGCGCCGAGGACGAGCGCAGGCGCCTCGAGGAAGAATCCGTCGCCCGGGAACGGCGGGCCCGCGAGCAGAACGAGGCTATACTCGAGTACATCATCCACGGGCCGCTTACGAGCGGGGACCTCGACGCGTCGCTGCGCGGGCTGACCGAGCTGGCGGCCAGTAGCTTCGGGGTCGGCAGGTCGAGCGTCTGGCTGTATAGCGACGACGACTCCGAGATCGCCTGCGTCGATCTCTACGACGCCGTCGCCGACGAGCATCGGGCCGGCGAGTCGCTCGAGTCGTCGAGCTTCCCCGCCTACGCGGCCTCGCACCGCAGGGGAGAGCTGGTGTCGGCCCCGGACGTACGCCTCGACCCGCGGACCGCGGAGCTGCCGGCCTCCTATTTCGAGCGGAACGGCATCAGGTCGCTCCTCGACGCGCCCGTCTGGCTCGGCGCCAGGCTCCGTGGCATCTTCAGCCTCGAGACGTCCGGAGGCGTCGCGCGCCCATGGAGCCCGGACGACGAACGGCTCGCGACCGTCTACGCTACGGCGGTGTCGCTTGCATGCCAGGCGGCGGAGCGCAGGCGGGCCCAGGAAGAATCGGCCAAGCGGGAGGCCGCGCTCAGGACCATAATCGACACGGCTCCCTACCCCATCGTGATCAACCGCGCGCTCGACGGCGCCCTCATCGACTGCAACCGCACCTATCTCGAGGAGCGCGGCCTATCCGACAGGGAGGCGCTGCTCGGAAAGACCGACGAGGAAATCACAGAGCTGCTGGATCCCGGAGACAGGCCGATGATGCTCGACCTGCTGAAGCGGGACGGCAAGATCGACTCGTACTATTATCGCGTCCGGGCTGATGGAGGGATCCGCCACCAGCTCGTATCCGTGCGGCGCGTCGACTACGAGGGCGTCGACTGCTACGTCTCGCTCGTCACCGACATCACCGCCCTCAAGAACGCCGAGAACGAGCTCAGGCGGCTCAACGCCGGGCTCGAGGAACGGGTCGCCGCCCGGACCCGCGAACTGGAGCGGGCCAACGCGGGGCTGCTCAAATCCAACGAGACGCTGGAACGCACGATGGCCGAGCTCAAGGAAGCCCAGGACCGCATGCTCGTGTCCGAGAAGCTAGCGGCCCTCGGCCGGCTGATGGCGGGCATAGGGCACGAGCTCAATACCCCGCTCGCCGCGCTCGACGCGTCCGCCCGGCTACAGCTCCGCTACCTAGGCCGCGGCTTCGACCGGGCGATCGCCGACGCCGCCGCCCTCTCGGAAGAGGAGCGGGCCTTCATCGGGCGAGCCAGGGAGCGCGCCGTGTCGGCCGCGGAGAGGCTGAGCGCCGATACGGTAGCGGAGCGGAGGGAACGGCGGCGCGTCGAGGGTATCCTGAGCCGTGCCGGCGTCGAGGCGCCCGAGGAAGCCGCCGAGGACATCGTCGAGCTGGGCATAACGGACCTGGCCGAGGAAGCCTCGACGATACTGGCCGGCCCTCGGAGGCGCGAGGTCCTGGGCCTCCTCCGCGGGACGCTCGGCACCTATCGCGCCGCGCTCGTCATGGAAGACGCCGTGGCCAAGGCCTCGCGGGTGATATCGGCCCTCCGTACCTACGCCCGAGGCGGTGAGGAGGAAGAGCCCGGTCCCGTTCGATTACGGCCGGAGCTATCGAGCCTGCTCAATCTATATTATAATCAGATCAAGCGCGGCATCGCGGTGTCGATCGACGTCGACGACGCCATCGTCGTCTGGGGGCGGCGGGAAGCGATCAACCGTATCTGGTTCAACCTCCTGAACAACGCGATCCAGGCGATCCAGGCGGCCCGATCTGGCGGCGAGATATCGATACGGGCCGAGGCCCGGGGCGACGAAGTGATCGTATCGATCGCCGACTCCGGCCCGGGCGTGCCGACCGATATAGCCGATCGCGTCTTCGAGCCGTTCTTCACCACCAGGCGCGCCGGCGAGGGCACGGGCCTCGGCCTGGACATCGCGCGCAGGTTGGCGCGCGAGAACGGCGGCGAGATAGAGTTCACGAGCCGGCCCGGCCGCACCGTCTTCAGCGTGCGGCTCAGGCGGGCGCCGGACGAACGGGAAGGCGTTCAATGAGCGTAGGCAAGGCGATACTCATCGTCGACGACGAGGCCATCATCCTCCTGGCGCTGCGCCAGGAGCTGCGCGCGGAGTTGGGCCCCGGTTATCGCTATGAGATAGCCAGCAACGCGGACGAGGCCCTCGGCCTGTTCGACGAACTGGCCGCCGACGGCATCGAGATCGTCCTGGTCATCTCGGACTGGCTGATGCCGGGCATGAAAGGCGACGAATTCCTGACGCTGGCCAAGAGCCGGCACCCCAAGATCAGGACCATCATGGTCTCGGGGCAGACCGACGAGGACCAGCTGAACGCGCTGCGCGCCTCCGGGGCGCTCGACGCGTTCATGCGAAAGCCCTGGGCGTCGTCACGCCTGGCCGCCGAATGCCGCCGGCTCCTGGAAGAGCCTGCCCCGTAGGCCGACTCATGCGCCGCAGGATCGATCCGGTCATACTCCCGTCGTACGCCGTAATAACCCTCAGCTACGTCCTGGCCATGCTGTTCTTCGACCTCGCGCTCAGGGGCGGCTCCGATCATCCATGGTTCGCCGGCACCTACTACGGCTGCGTCGCGGCCCAGGCGGCGCTCAGCGTCCTGTCAGTCGCCGTCGGCCAGGCCTGGATATCGGGCTTCATCGCCTTCCTGCGCTGCTACCTGATCGTCGTGCTAGGCTACGGCGTCGCGGCCTACCTGTCGGTCAAGCTGGCGCTCGGGGCCGGGCTGATGGTCGAGGCCTGCGCCCTCGTCCCCTTCCCGGCCAACCTCGCCGTCTGCGCCGCCCTCGGAGCGGCCATAGTGCTCGCGCAGGTCTTCCCCGGCTTCATGGGCGCGAGCCAGCTGGTCGAGACGGCGGCCAGGGCCCGTCCGGACGAGACGCTGGCGCTCGCCGCCTTCCTGACCATGTCTGCCGTCGCGGCGGCGTCGATAGGCAGGCTAGTCTCCGTCAACGCCTCGCTCGGGCGCTCCCTGCGGATGCAGGAACGCAGCGTCGACACCCTGGCCGAGCTCAACAAGAACCTGCAGGGCTACGCCCGCACCGCAGACGAGGAATCGGCCGAGCGCGAGCGTAACCGCATCAGCCGCGAGATCCACGACATCTCGGGCTACATCTTCACGAACCTCATCGCCCTGATGGACGCGGCGGGCAGCCTGCCGCCCGACGACAGGGAAGCCCTGCTCGACATCGTCGGGACGGCCAGGAAGCAGGCCCAGGAAGGGCTCCACGAGACGCGGGCGGCGCTGCGCAAGCTGCGCGACGAGAAGCCGCGCATGGCCGACAACGCCCACGCCATGCACAAGATCGTCTCGATCTTCAGGACGGTGGCCGGCATCGACGTCGACCTGGAGCTCGGCAACCTGCCGAGGCTCCTGCCTACCGAGCTCAACCTGACCCTGTACCGCGCCATCCAGGAAGGGCTGACGAACGCGGTACGCCACGGCAAGGCCAGCGCGGTGCGCATACGCTTCTGGGTCGACGACGGGCTCGTCCGGCTGTCGATCGCGGATAACGGCCGCGGCGCCGCCGAGGTGACCAAGGGCATCGGGCTATCGGGCATGGACGAGCGCGTAGGCGCGCTCGGCGGCTCGGTACGCACGGGACGATCCCCGGAGGGCGGGTTCCTGCTGTCGGTCGCCGTCCCGCTGTCAGCGGCGCGTACGGAACCGCGGGTCGCCGCGATAGGAGCCGGATCATGATACGGGTACTCATAGCCGACGACCAGCGCCTTTTCGGCGAGAGCCTGTCGACGACGCTCAGGAACTACGCCAAGGACATCGACGTGGTCGGGCTCGCCCCCGACGGCGCCGAGGCGGTCGAGATGGTAGGCCGCCTCTCGCCCGACATCGTGCTGATGGACGTATTCATGCCGAGGCTCGACGGCGTCGAGGCGACCAGGAGCATCATGGCGCGCTGGCCGGCGGTCAGGATACTGATGCTGTCCACCTACGACGAGGACAGGAAGGTCAAGGAGGCCCTGTCGCTCGGGGCCGCGGGCTACCTCCTCAAGGACATCTCGCCGGTCGAGCTGATAGCGAGCATCAGGGCCCTGTCGAGCGGCGTCATGCAGATATCGCCGCAGATCGTAGCCAGGCTGATGCAGTCGTCGTCAGGGAACGGCGCGGGTCCCGATCGCGGCTCCTCGGACAAGCGGCCGGGCGGCAGGAGCCTGGACGACGGCCTCGCCGGCCTCGACGACCTGACCTCGCGCGAGCGCGAGGTGCTCGCGCTTATGGCCGACGGCTTCGACAACGCCTATATCGCCTCGGAGCTGTGCATAGCCGAGCACACGGTGCGTAACCACGTGAGCTCCATCTACGCGAAGCTCGAGGTAGAGGACCGCTTCCAGATCATCCAGATGGCCAAGGCCGCGCGTTTCGGCGCGTAGAAACGGGACAAATGTACCGCCCTCGATCCGTCAATTCGTGACAACTGTCTCTTGCGGATTCCGATTCCGGCCTCATCATTGACTCCAGCGGCGCATAACGCCGGATTATAGTTAGGAGGCTACACGTGAAACGAACCCGTATCGCGGCGGTCGCCATGATCGCCATCATGGCCCTGGCCCTGGGCGCCCTCGCTTCCTGCGGCGGCGGCGAGCCGAAGATGACAGACACCGTCACCGTCTGGTGCTGGGACCCCAACTTCAACCTCTACGCGATGAAGGAAGCGGTCGCCGTCTACCAGAAGGCCAACCCGAGCGTCAAGGTCGAGATCGTCGACATGGCCCAGGACATCGAGGCCAAGATCATCTCGGGCCTCCAGGCCGGCGGCGCGGGCCTCCCCGACATAGCCCTGTTCCAGGACTTCCGCATCGAGCAGTTCCTGGCCGACTATCCGGACGCCTTCGTCGACCTCAAGGCCGAGGGCGTCGACTATAGCCAGTTCGCGGCCTACAAGGTCGGCCCGATGACCGTCGGCGGCAAGGTCTACGGCATCCCGTTCGACACCGGCTCGACCGGCCTCTGGCTGCGCACCGACTATATGAAGGAAGCGGGCATAGATCCGGACGCCTACCTCGGCAAGAACCTGACCTGGTCCGAGGTGATCGGCCTCGGCGAGAAGATCAAGGCCAAGACGGGCAAGCCGCTCCTCGCCTACCAGAGCGACAACTTCGACATGCTGCGCATCGTCGTCCAGTCGACCGGCGGCCAGTTCTTCAAGGACGACGGCAGCCTGAACCTCCGCAGCGAGGCCTTCAAGAAGTCGCTCGCCCTGTTCAAGGAGCTGAACGACAAGGGCCTGCTCTATCAGGTGGTCGGCTGGTCGGACTGGATCAACGCGATCAACAGCGACACGAGCGCCGGCTTCCTGAACGCGATCTGGATGGTAGGCAGCGTCAAGTCGCGCCCGGAGAACGAGGGCAAGTACATGGTCCTCCCGACGCCGCTGATCGAGGGCGTGCCCGGCGCCGCCAACGCGTCGAACAACGGCGGCTCGAGCTGGTACGTCTTCTCGTCCAGCAAGAACAAGGCCCGCGCGGTCGACCTGCTCAAGTCGGTCTGGGCCACCTCCACCCCGGACAACCTCGAGTTCTACAACAAGATACTCAAGGACGCGGGCGCGATGGGCACCTTCCTGCCGAGCCAGTCGGGCTCCAACTACAAGGCCGGCGACGACTTCTTCTATAAGAGCCAGGCGGTATCCAAGGACTTCGCCTCGTGGATGGCGAACGTGCCGGTTCTCAAGTACACGCCGAACTACGTGCCGATGCGCGACGCCGTGGCCCACGCCACGCTCAACTACTTCCAGGGCAAGCTAGCGACGATCGACGACGCCATCGCGGCGGCCGAGACCGAGTACAAGCAGGTAACCGGCAAGTAGGAGACGCGTACGGAGCGGCCGCGCCGGCGTATCCTTCGCCGGCGCGGCGCCCCGCGCGAACCTTTCCCAGTACAGGCAACCAGGAGCCCCCATGAAACAGAAGGCCAGCTATCAACGATACCTGAACCGCTTCGGCTGGTTCTGCGTCCTGCCGTCGGTCGCGCTCTTCGGCGTCTTCATGCTCTACCCCATCCTGTCGTCGCTCTACTACGTGACCCGCCGATGGAAGGGCATGAGCAATACCTTCATAGGGCTCGGCAACTTCATACGCATGGGCCAGGACAAGGTATTCCTGTCCGCGCTCGGCAACAACTTCCTGTTCATGGTCGTGCAGATACCGCTGATGGTCTTCCTCGCGCTCGTGCTGGCCGTGATACTCAACCAGGGCATCAGGCGCTTCAAGGGGGCCTTCAGGCTGGCCATCTTCCTGCCGGCCGTCACCTCCCTGGTCGTCGTGTCGGTGCTGTTCAGGGTGCTCCTCCAGGAGAACGGCATGCTCAACAACGTGCTGCTGAAGGCGCACCTGATAGCCGAGCCGATAGGCTGGCTCAACGACGCGGCCTGGGCCAAGGTCACCATCATACTCGCGATGACCTGGCGCTGGACCGGCTACAACATGGTCTTCTTCCTCGTCGGGCTCCAGAGCATCGACCCGCAGATCTACGAGGCGGCCGAGGTAGACGGGGCGTCGAAGGCCAGGCAGTTCTTCACCATCACGATACCGCTCCTCGTGCCGGTGATACTGTTCTCCGTGGTAACCTCGACGAGCGGCACGATGCAGCTCTTCGACGAGCCGAACATCCTGACCTGGCAGGGAGGGCCGGCCAACGCGACGATGACCGCGGCCCTGTACATCTACAGGCAGGCCTTCTTCGTCAACGCCGACTTCGGCTACGCCACCGCTATGTCGTACGTGGTCGTGCTAATCTCGGGCATTTTCGCGTTCGCGCAGATGCGCCTGCTCGGAGACAGGGGGAACAAATGAGCATGGTACGCTCCTGGACGCTCGGCCGCGTCGTCAGCCTCGTCGTCCTCCTCGCCGCCACGGCCTTCAGCGTCTTCCCCTTCGTTTGGATGCTCGTCGGGGCCACGCTCAACCCGAACGAGGTGCTGCGCGGCGCGCTGCGGCCGGGAGCCGAGTTCGCCTCGAACTGGGTCAAGGCCACGCGCATGTACAACCTGCCGCTGTTCTTCTGGAACTCGCTCAAGATAGCCGTCGTCACCGTGCTGCTCGGCCTGCTGGTCAACGGCTTCGCGGCCTACGGCTTCGAGAAATACCCGTCCAAGGCCCGCGACCGGGTCTTCAACGTGCTGCTCCTGACGCTGATCATCCCGCAGATAGCCCTCGTCATACCGATGTTCAGGATGTTCGCCTTCATGAGGTTGCTCGACTCGCACATGGCGATCATCCTGCCGGCCATCATGTCGGTGTTCATCATCTTCTTCATGCGCCAGAACTTCAAGATGTTCCCGTCAGAGATCATCGAGGCGGCGCGGGCCGACGGGGCGAGCGAGCTGACCATCTTCGTCCGCATCGTCACGCCGTCGATGCAGGCGACCTACGTGTCGTCGGCCATCTACATCTTCATAAACCAGTGGAACTCGTACCTCTGGCCGCTCATAACCATACTGAGCGACGCCAAGAAGACGATGCCGATAGCGATCAGCTCGATGATGAGCGCCTACACGATAGAGTACGGCGCGCTGATGGTCATCGTCTGCATCTCGGTGCTGCCGGTGCTCATACTCTTCCTGGCCCTGCAGCGTCAGTTCGTCGCCGGGCTGCTCGGATCGGTCAAATAACGCGGAGGCTCGCATGGACAGGCACCTATTCTTCTCGACGCGCCCCTGGGAATCCCCGGAGACGCAGGGCCTCGGGCGTCTGCCG
>ERZ795053.3180-NODE-3180-length-18952-cov-5.976187_pt1 | contig 18952 bp, 17 predicted proteins | sample MGYA00375137_ERZ795053 | MGnify/ENA primary metagenome ERZ795053 (study PRJEB30182, sample SAMN05720284) | activated sludge metagenome | isolation source: Anaerobic digester | place: Hong Kong | collected 2014-12-17 ...
GGATCAGGCTAAAAGTGTTCACTATTTGAAATTGGCGCTTGAGGGTTATATTAAAAATAGTGATGTAAAAGGAATCAATGAAGTTTGGCCAAAAATTGTAGATAAATGCTGGGATGATGTATCATATTTTGATCGTATTGACAGAATGCTTGCAGACCTTCAGCGAAAAGATGTGTCTGTAGCTTTATTGAAAGCTCTTTATGAAAAATACAAGAATGTAGATCCCGAGATAGCAATTAACTATCTTAAAAAAACACTCAATTATGCACCAAAAGACAATGATTTACGTCATGCATTGATTTCGTTATATAAAACTGTATACAAAGATCATTCCCAGTTAAATCGTTTTATCAAATTATCGAATCTTGATAATACAAATACTCCAGTAGTGGCAGCGATAAAAGCTTTCGAAAATAATATTATTTTTGATTCAGATACATATGTTTTTCATCGCACCTGGGGGCTAGGTCAAATAGTATCAATTGATGATGAAAATGTTATTATCAATTTTGAGGGTAAAGAAGACCATCGTATGTCGGTAAACATGGCTCTGCAGTCATTATTAGCACTCAATAATGATCATCTTTATGTAAGACAGCATCTAGAACCTGAAAAGATGCAAAAGCTTTTTAAAGATGATGTTATCGAGTTTATCAAAATTATTCTAAAATCAAATGATGATACGGTAAGCGTTCCCGAACTAAAAAGAGATTTGATACCGGTTTATGTAAGTGTTAAAAACTGGTCAAGATGGTGGACAAAGGTACGCGGTCTTATTAAGAAAGATCCATCGATAGGGTTTGCTCCAAATAAAAAGGATCAGCTTGTTTTGCGTGAAAATCCGATTTCGTATGCGGATGAACTTTTGAAAAAGTTCTCTAACGCGGATTCATTTAGTGGGCGCCTTGATATAGCGCACGAGTTTGTTAATAATGTCGATGTAAACGAAGGTTCTGAACAGGTAGTGTATTTCATAGATTATTTTTCCAGTGCCGCGTCTAGTAAATCCGCGACAAAACTGATATTGGCATACTTTATTTTATCTGATTTGGAGAAATTCAGTAAAGAAAAATCAGATTTGGGTAGTATTAAAAAGCAGGTAGTTTCATACATTGAAGAATCGGACGATTTGCCAATAATTTGCATGAAGATATCTTCCTATGATAATAAAAAGGATTTTGTAAACCTTATCAGGGAGCATCGTGAAAATTGGGTAAGTATTGTAAGCAAAATTTTATTTGAGATACCTGTTAGAATTCACAAATACATATTTAATTTGCTAATTATAGAAAAAGAGTATGGTACAATTAATGATTTTATTGAAAGAATTACGGCTGCGTCAAAAGAGAATCCCGAAGTCTTCTTGTGGGTTGCCAGAAATATTCTTTTGAAAAGCTGGATATACGAGTGGCTTGACTATTCTAAAGCTGGTCTTGTGCTATCTCTTTTTAGGGTTTATAATTCAATTGATAAATCCGAGACTAAAGGCAATCGCCTTAAAAATATGGCGTACGAAATTTTATTCGAAAATGACCTTGAATTGTTACATGAAATTGTATCAGAAAACGAAGAACAGTTCTTGGGCAAGTTGTACGATATAGCAGCTAATACAGAACACATTGACGAAAGTGAAATGGACAAGTTCGAAGAAGTAATCAGGGAAAAATTTCCTAATTTTAATGCTGAAAGATCGGGTTCTGCAGTTATTGAAGAAAGTGAAGAAGAAAAGATCTTTGTTACAGCAGCAGGATTAGAGCGTAAGAAAAAAGAACTAAACCATATGCGAAATGTCGAGATGGTTCAGATTCAAAAAGGCTTGGCAAGTACTGTCGATGTGTCGGGTGACTTGCGCGAGAATGTTGATTATAACGCTTTACTTGAACAACAGTCAATAATTAAAAAATCCATTTCCAAACTTGATTCAGAGCTAAAAGTGGCAGAAATAATTGATCCGGCTAAAGCTGATAAAGATGTTGTGACAATCGGTTCTGTTGTTACGCTGATGAACAAGGATGATAATCAATCCATGGTTATTACTATTCTTGGTCCATGGGATGTGGACTTCGAAAAGGGTGTGTTGTCGTATCGGTCAGATGTTGCGGTTACTTTGCGTGGTAAAAAAATCGGTGACGAAGTTACACTCCATCTAGGAGGCCGAGAAAGTCAGTATGTAATTAAGGAGTTATCAGTTTATAAGGGTTGATTTGAATTGGTAAACATCTTGACATAAAATATGATAAATCTATAGTTATAAAATTATTGTTGCCGCGATGGCGGAATTGGTAGACGCGCCAGGTTCAGGGTCTGGTGGGCATTCGCCTGTGAGGGTTCAAATCCCTCTCGCGGCATTTTGTATTATAAAATTGATTTATAAATCAATGAAAGATTACCAAATAAAAAGCTGCAAATTATTTTGGAATTATGACCTGAAATTTTTAATATTGGGAGCTCTACATGAATTTAGCCTGGATACCTAATACTTTAACGATGGGAAATCTGGTTTTTGGGTTTTTATCGATTGTGTATGCTTCCAAGGGGCAGTTTGTGCTTTCAGGTTTTCTTATACTTTTCGCGGCTCTTTTTGATGGTTTCGACGGTCAGGTTGCCCGTTTTTTGAAAGTCGAAAGCCGTATAGGTGCTGAACTGGACTCATTAGCCGATTGTATTACTTTTGGTGTTGCTCCTGGGTATTTGGCATATAGTGCCTATTTCTGTGATATGGTGATTACATTAAACTATAATTCTATTCCTGCGGGTGCTTTTCTGGCTACTCTTTTCCCTGTCTGTGGAGCTTATCGTTTGGCACGATTTAATGTTTCACATGATTCGAAACATTTTTGCGGGTTACCTTCACCAATCGCTGGAATTGCAATAGCTCTGGTTCCGATCAGTGCTAATGCTTCGGTTTTCTCTGATACAGCTATTTGCGTTACTGATTATCTTTATATTTTTGTTCCAGCTTTTGTAATCATCGCACTTTTAATGATATCTACAATGAGTTTTTCTAAGCCACAGGCTGTCCTGCTGGCAAAGCTTCATGGAATTAAACTTGCAGTTTTTATTGTAGTTTTGGCAAGCCTGCTTTTTGCTTTTCGCAAATATATGTTATTTATTGTGTTTAGTCTTCTTTTCCTCTATGTAATGTCCGCCCTTATCAGCTTTGTAATTCAAATTATTCAGGATTTCCGTTTAAAATAGTAATAAATGGATCGTATTGCGCGGATATCTTTTTCTGGTAACAGTATACGGATCTTGTTTGAATCCGGACTGTCTATACCTCTTCCTGTAACCATAGAATATTCATCAAAATATTCTGTAGGAGACAGCCTTGATGAAGCTCAAATTCTGGAACTTAAAAAAAAATCTGAAAAACATTTGTGTCGCGATAAAGCACTGCGTTATATTGCCAATCCGCATACCGAAAGCCAGATTCGCGTATATTTGAAAAAAAAAGAGTTTTCAAATGAGGCGATTAAAGATGCTTTAGTGTTTTTAAAAAAGATGAATTATATTAATGATGAAGCATATGCTAAGCGATATTTGAACAATATGCTTAAAAGAAAAGTTGTTGGCAGAAAGTATGCTGAAAATAGATTGAAACAAACTGGTGTTGATAAAGTAACTATAGAGCGAGTTATTAGGGAAGAGAGCCTTTTGTTTGATAATATTGACGCGCTTTATGAATTTGCTTGTAAAAAATATGAGTCAATCAGTGGAAAAAAGAATTGTTATGCAAAACTGGTTTACGCTTTAAATAGCCGGGGATTTTCGAGTTCTGATATTTTTACTGTTTTGGAAAAAATGAAAAATTCCGGATATACTTTTGAAAACAATATGAGGTAATCATTGTGCTTGTTAAAGAGTTAAGAGCTTCTTTTATTGAATATTTTGTATCTAAAGGTCATCGACAAATTCATTCAAGTCCGCTTATACCCAAGGATGACCCAACACTCTTATTTACTACGGCCGGTATGGTTCAATTTAAACCAATGTTTGCCGGGATTGTCAAAACCGATTATAAAAGAGCAGCATCTGTTCAAAAATGTCTTCGTACAAGTGATTTGGAAAATGTGGGAAGAACCAAAAGACATTGCACATTCTTTGAAATGTTGGGTAACTTTTCTTTTGGAGATTATTTTAAAAAAGAAGCTATCGAAATGGCTTGGGAGTATTCGGTTAAGGTGTTGAAACTTGATCCGGAAAAAATTTGGGTTTCGGTTTATCTGGATGATGATGAAGCTTTTGATATATGGAATAAAATTGTTGGAATACCGGCTGAAAGAATTGTTCGTCTTGGTAAAGAGGACAATTTTTGGGGACCGGCTGGAGATTCAGGAGCTTGTGGACCATGTTCGGAGCTTTATATTGATAAGGGCTTGGAAAATGGATGTGGTGATAAAGATTGCAAACCTGGTTGTGATTGTGAAAGATTTATGGAGTACTGGAATCTGGTTTTTAATCAATTTCACCAGGATACGGACGGGAACCAAACTCCATTACCGCAAACCGGAATTGACACTGGTATGGGTCTAGAGCGACTAGCAACGATTACTCAAAATGTATCATCTATTTATGAAACTGATGAATTTACACGAATGATAGAGTTTGTTTGTGATAATCTTGGTGTTGAGTATAAGGGAAAAAAAGCTGTTGCTGTTAATGTAATTGTCGAACACGCACGAGCTTTGACTTTTGCAATGGCTGATGGTGCCTATCCCTCAAACGAGGGTCGTGGATATGTGTTAAGGAGAATTTTGCGTCGTGCATTGCGTTTTGCCAGAACTTTGGGGGTTGATGAACCATTTATTTACAAGATGGTGGATGTAATTGTCGAGATTTTTGGAGAGTTTTACCCTGAAATTGTCTCGGCTTCCATGAATATTAAAAAGGTTCTTGAAGGTGAAGAGAAACGCTTTCTGGAAACTCTTGAAAATGGAATTTTAAGAATTGAGCAGCTTATAGTTGACGCAAAAAAAACCGGATCGATATTGTCAGGAGAGGACGCGTTCCAGCTATATGATACATTTGGTTTTCCTGTGGAAATGACAACAGAAATTGCTCTTGAAGAGGGTGTTACTGTAGACATGGATGCTTTCTCAAAAGAGATGGAGAAACAGCGACAACGCGGAAAGGATAGTTGGAAATCGGCGGACGGATCTTACGAAAAGCTGGTAAGTGAAATTTGTAACGGAATTGAAGAATCTGTTTTTACCGGTTATAGTGATTATAGTACAGAATCAAAAATTTGTGTATTGGCCTCCGGAAGCGAATTGAAAGAAGTATTATCAGAAGGCATGGAAGGCTATATTGTTCTTGATAAAACACCATTTTACGGCGAGTCGGGTGGCCAGGTTGGAGATCATGGGCTTATCGAAAATACCTCTTTTAAAGCCGAGGTAATGGATACTCAAAAAAGTAATGGCGTAATAATTCATCACGTAAAGATCTTATCGGGTAGTTGTTCGAAAAATGATAATGTTACAGCTCAGATTGATCAGATTAGACGCTCACTAATTAAGGCGAACCATACGGTGACACACCTTCTGCAGGCTGCTTTAAGAAAAGTGCTCGGTGATCATGTTAAACAATCCGGATCAATCGTTGAACCGGAACGCATGCGATTTGACTTCACACATTTTGAAGCGATGACTGAATCAGAAATCAGGGATGTTGAAAGTCTTGTAAATCGCAAGATTTGGGAGAATCTGGAAGTTAAAACCTCTGAAATGCCTATTAAAGAGGCACTTGAACTTGGAGCGATGGCAGAGTTTGGTGAGAAATATGGTGCAACAGTTAGGGTAGTAGCTTCGGGAGATTTTAGTCTTGAGCTTTGCGGAGGAACTCACGTTAACCGAACAGGCGAGATTGGAATATTCAAGATATTGAAGGAGTCATCACCAGGAGCTGGTACCAGACGTATCGAAGGAGTTACCTTGAAGGGAGTTCTGGACAGGTTTAATCATATTGATGCGATTAAGAACAAGGTTATCGAGTTGACTGGTACAAATGAGATCAACGTAACAGACAAGGTCGCTTCAATAATTGAAGAGAATGGCCGATTACGTAAAGAGATTGCGTCTTTGAAAAAAGCTGATATTGCCTCGTTAGTTGACCAAATAATTGAAAAAGGTTTTAAAATAGAAAAAACAATTTGTGTTTTTCACAAGTTTGATAATGTAGACAATGAAGTGCTAAGGGATGCAGCTGACCGAATTAGACAAAAACTCAATAACAGTATTGTGTTCTTTGCGTCTGAAACTCAAGGGAAAGTTATGATGTTATGCGCGGCTTCTAAAGAAGCGGTAGAAGCAGGGGTCGATTGTGGCGGAATAATCAAACAATGTGCACCAATAGTCGGCGGCGGTGGAGGCGGACGAAAAGAGATGGCTCAGGCTGGAGGTAAGAACCCCGATAAAATTGAAGAACTTTTTGATGAAGTTAAGTTGAAGGTTCAAAAAACATTAGGAAAATCTACTAATTAAGTTAAGGCATATAAATTAACTTTATAAAAATGGTGCTGGACGACCAGCAAAGGATCATCCGAAAAGTTCCTTTAGAGTAGGCATTTTAACCATGTTACCCTCCGGAACATTGTACTTTTCCGGAGTTCCCCAGCACAACAAAAGCATTTGTGTACTATAACAAGTTAAAAACGGGCTCCGCCTCTTAAATAGGGGCGGACCGACATGAAATCCTCCCCATTTAGAAATGTCTGTTTATATTCAACTCCATGTTCAATAAATCCGTAGCTCATATTAAATCTTAAACCAATACCAAGAATAACTGATAAACCTATAGAATTATATTCTTTAGTTTCTTCAGTATCTTCTATTGTTATAGTTGTATATGATAATCCGGGTGATAACCTGACTCCAGCAGTAAAAAGATCAGAAAGTCGTGAGAAATAGAACACTCCACAGTTAAGGGAGTACATATCTATTTCGGTGCTAACCTTATCTTCTTTATAAATAGGAGAGAAAGACTGATAATCTAGTATTGCTTCGAGCTGTATGCTTTGAATGGGTAAGTCGTAACCTCCATAAACGTTCCAACTATTACCATTTTCGTTTATCTTGTTCCAACTAGGAGTTATGTACTCAAACCCAACACCGACACCAACATAATAGTACTGTTTGCTTACAAGACTCCAGCTTTGAATTATTAGCGGTTCCCAGCCGGATTCACCAATTGTTTCGCCTTTTTGGTTGTATGCGGTTATTTTAAATTTATAAACACCATGATGTAACGGTGCGGATATAAAATTGGAAACTGTTTTTGTGTCAATAATTGTAGAACCGCTTTTGGTTATTTGTACCCTGTATCTAGAAGCAGCTGAAATGGCTCGCCATTCAATGCGTGGAGTTTTTTCGATTTTGGGTTTAGATAACAGTATAGAATTATTGGATAAATAGATAAACCCCAAAAGCAGCATAAATAATACCTGTCTTGGCAGTTTTATTAACCGTAGTATAATATGTCTTCTATAACAATTCATTATTAATATCCAATGTCAGCTGATTGTAAGGCAATCTCTTATTCTATATATATTTTTGACGGATTAAGAATCTCAATTTTATACTCTTTCTTTTCCGGCTCTTTTAATGATTCTTTTGTGAAAACCTCTTTTGAAAAATCACTGCTGGTGACAATAACAGAGCCACTTTTTTGGATAGATCTGACTTTCCATGAATAACTACCCGGAGCGTAAGATGCAATGTTAAGTGAATAAGAGGTAGAGGCTGTTGTAGCCCTTTTTAATAATTTTGATATTAGTGATGATTCTTGATATATTTCTATCTCGTAATGAGTCGCGTCTGGAACTGGTTTCCATCTCAAAGAGATGGACGATGTGTCGTGTGGAAACTTTGTATTTATGGGAGAAACAGGAATAGGACGAACTACGTTTCCGTATATACTGAAAGAATCAGCGTTGCTGGCGATAAGACGGCGATCGTCATCGTTAAGCAGATAGACCTTCCAGTAATAGTTACCAGATTCAAGATCAGAAAAAGTTGTAAATCTTGAAGAGACCTTTCGCTCTCTGTAAGTTGTCGCAAAAAGAGAGTTTTTTGAAATTATGACAAGATAGTTGTTTCCATTGTTTTCGTCTCTCCATGTCAGATTGACGGCCTCACCTGTTTTAAATCGACTTGATGAAGATGGTGATATTGTTGTTATCTTTCCAGTTGAAGATACAGTAAATTTTGCAGAATTATTAAGCTGAGATTCAGCTCCTTCGGTATCCATAGCGGTAACACTCCATGTGTAGTCACCTGGATTAAGAAGAGTATTATAAGCAAAGTAATTTGATGTTGTTATAGCAGAAAAAAGAGGTCCGGATGAGCCAGAAATAGCAATTTTATATTTATCGGCTCCGCCAACAGGTTGCCAATTAAAAACTGTGGGTTTTTTGTTGGCATTAATTAAAGTATTAACTGGTGAAAAAAGTTTAGGTGCATCAAGTTGGGACTTTTGATTAACAGTAAATGAGATAACAGGGCTCAATAGTTCGTGTTTGCGGTCAGCAAGGGCGTAACGTGCTTTCAAACGACAATAATATTTTCCGGGTTGAAGATCAGAAACCGAAATAAAGGATTCAAGACTATTTATGCTTTTATGTAAAGTATTCATTGATTCCATTCGGGCAATCTCTACCGTGTATTGAGAGGCTGTGTCGGCACCATTCCATTTAAAAATGATAACAGGAGGTTTTTTGGTATAGTTGAAACTTTGTCCGTTTAAAGGTCTTAAAATAACAGGAGTAGTCTCTCTAATAACCGAGATTCGGCGTGTTTCACTGTTTGTTCCATTAAGTGTAACTCGCCAGTAATATGTGCCATTTTCAAGTCTTGCTGTCGCTTTACCTGTTGCAGAAGGTACTGTATACATTATGTTACTGAAGTTTTTATCTTTTGAAATTTGCAAGTTTGAAGTTGATTCTTTGGAACTTGTCCAATTGAAATTAATATCCAGGGGATTTGCGGTGATGAATGTTTTAGCAGGAGCCGGTGATTGTAAAATAATCTGTTTATCTCCGATTTTGGCTTCACCAGAAGAAATATTTACAATCTTTGTGCTGTCAATTTGTGATATTTTGCCACCTGAATTTAAAGCTGCGGTGCCAGATGAAACGTTAAGGTTAAGATCCCGTGTGCCGGCATTTTTATTAACATTGAGGCTTCCGTCGTTAACAGCTACTACTGTATCGCCAGAACGAATGTTAAGTGAGGAATCATCATCACTTTTTTGTGCGTTAATTGATCCATTCTCGAAATCAATATCCAGTCCAAGATCAGATTGTTGAATTATTATCATTGTTTCTTCTTCGAGTTGGATAGATGTTCCGTTATCCAGTTCAATTACGGCAAGAGCTCCCTTGTCGGTGCGAATGGCGTCGAAGTTATATACCGGCGAGTTATTGGTAATCCCTTCCCAGATAACTTGTTGAGAGTATCTTCTTTCTGCGATTTTTTGTTTGAATATAATCGTGCCAATCTGAACGGTAGACGAGTGTGTCAAGGTATACGTGTAGTTTAAATACAGCAAAAAAGCGGCAATTATTATTGCTATAAGGTTAAAAAAAGGTAATGTGTATTCTTTAATCAAGGATTTCATAGAGCACATCTTTCTTATTAAATAGTTTTTCGTGACTTTTTGAATCTTTATGGTTGTTGTTCAGTATTTCAAATTTTTGTTCATTTTCGATAGGGAAATCAGAGTCAGATATTTGAACTTCGGTGATATCAAGAACATTTCGCAACTCTTCAATTGATTTAATGCCATTCGGATCGTCTTTATGTGAGAGTACGGCATAAATTTGTTGAGCTTTTTCTTTTCCCTTTACCAGTATTTGCCGCATAGGTACAGTTAAATAACGGTCTTTTACTACAGTATAAGCATCTTCAGAAATTAAAATATCAGTTCCAAAAGGTTTGTTAAGAGATTCGATTCGAGATGCTAGGTTAACGGTGTCACCAATAACGGTGTACTCCATTTTTTCATCGGAACCTATTTGACCTGCTACCATGGGGCCAACGTTTATTCCACAACCAATTTTGATTATTGGTTTTTTATCTCCACCGCGGTTTTTATTGAATTTAATAAGCTCTTTTCTCATTAAAAGTGCGCAGTCGATGGAGTTTTGAAGGTCGTTGCCATGAGAGAAGGGTACGCCCCAAAGAGCCATAATGGCGTCGCCAATAAATTTATCTACCATACCGTGTGTCTTGTTAACACAGTTAACCATAAGACTCATATATTCATTTAAAAATTCAACTACCTCTTCCGGTTCGAGTTTTTCGGATATCGAGGTAAAATTTCTTATGTCCGAAAAGAAAATTGCTGCGTGTTTTCTTTCTCCACCCAGCTGAATTTCTCCTTTAAGCGCCTGTTCCGCTATCTCGGGGTTGGCAAATTTGCCCAGTGCGTTTTTCAGTTTTTCACGTTCTGAAAGCCCAAGAGCCATTTCTCCAAATGATTCTGTTAGGTAACCAATTTCATCCCGCGTTGTCGGTTTGAGCTGAATATCAAATTCTCCGTTTTTAATCTTGTTGGCCGCAGCTGATAATGCTTTAACGGGTTTTGTTAGAGTTCTGGAAAAGATAAAAAGAAAGATAATGGCGATATTTATAACTATAATCGTTAGTAAAATATTTCTTTCCTGAAGATTTTTGACTGCGGCAAAAGCAGTTGATTCATCTACATAAGTTACGACCCCTATGTCTGAAAAACCTGTTTTTTTAAACGATCCTATAAAACTGTTACCTTCTTCATCTTTAAAAGCCTTTTTGCCAAAATCAATGGTACTCTCAATCATGGTGCTTACAAGAGGCATATTCATGAAGTTAGCTTTTGCCGTTACAAGTTCAGGGTCATGGTGTGCAATAAGTTCACCTGTTCCGTTAACAATAAAGCTTTGGTAAATGGTCTGTGTTTTGACTGCCTCAAGAAATCTGTTCATGGATATGAATATCAGAAGTATGGAAGATGCTCTGCCAGGTTCTTCGGTAATATGGGGTGTAATTATACCAATAACAGGGCGTTTAAAGTATAAGGATCCGTTGAATACTTTCGTCTCGGTGTTAAATCCGCCCTTTATTGCATCAATTTCTGCGCTTACAACAGAGTCGGGAGAAACCATTGTTGCGTCCATTGTAAGTAGAGCTGTGTCGTTTAATAACTGTTGTGTAATAGCTGGTGAGTTTTCATCAGTTAGTTGGGCAATGTAGAGTAGGTCTGTATCTGAAATTTCGGTTTTTGTCTTGAGTAGTAGCGATTTTTCAAGAAGTAGAGTGCTGTTTCCAATTATTGATTTAAAGTCGGTTCTGATTTGCAAGGCGATTAATTCAGCACGATCTAAGGTGACCTCTTCAGCTCTTTTTTCGTTATCATCGCGAAAATAGTAGGTGGCAAAATATATTATTCCCCCAAGTGATAGAGTAATCAAGAGGGACATCAGAGTAATAAGTTTAAAACCTATTGAAATATTGTATTTTTTTGCCATTATATAACCTGGTTTCCATAGCATTTATCTGATAATTTCTTATGCAGTATTGTCATAATCGTTTGTTAGGACACAAAGAGCGGTAATTTGTAATTATTACCGATATCATGCATCAAAAATATAATATTTATATATAAAAAAGCACCAATTATTATATAATCGGCATAAATTTGGCTTTTGAACAAAATAATTTTGTAATATTTTGATGTCAACTATAGATGATTAAAATATTGTAATCGGCAGTTAGAAGCAATAAAGAATCGGATTTGCTAATGGTCAAATTTTTAAATAAAATATTGCCAGATTAATAATAAAATCGAATAATTTATACAGTATTGTGAAGAGCCCTGTTGAGTTCCAAATTTATGTTGACCAATATGAAAGTCAAAACAATTGTTTTAAAATTAGGTATTTGTAGCTAAAATGTAGCATATTTATGGGAGTAAGTAATGAAAAGAAGTATGTTTTTGTGGTTGATTATATTGCTAACGGCTTGTGCGGTGGATAAGAGTGATTCAACCATCGATGAGGATATTGAAACCAAAGAAGTATTTGCGGTAGCTCTTAATGATTATTCGGCAGTGCGGTTTCAGCCGCAGATACATTCGAGCCGCACAGATTATCTTATGAAGGGTGATACTGTAAAGATTATAATGAAATCGGCTGAAGAGTCCCGAATTGCGCGAATCAAAGATTACTGGTATTACGTTCAGCTATCTTCAGGTATTGTTGGATGGACTTTCGGTTCAAATATAAGGATTTTGAAAGAGGGTGATGGTTTTTCAATTGAAGATTACCAAAAACAGGTTGCTCAGGAAAATATAGAGAGAATTGTTAAGGAGCTTACCGGAAAATGGTGGAGTGTTACATCTTCAGGTAACTTTACCAGCCATTCTTTGATTTTGTATGAGGACAAAAAATATAGATCTTCACGCGGCGGTGTTGTAAAGAAAGGTGAGTATTCTCTTGATATGGATAAAAATCTGATAATTTTTTCGGATGGAGCTACTTTTGGTAACGATCTGACCCTTGTGCAGAGGGGAGTAGAAATATTGATAGAAAAAGAGACAGAGGACTATAAATACAGATTCAAGAAGATTTCTAGTGAAACTGATGACGAAGAGAAGCCAGAATCATATGACGCGGAAATATAACTGATGGCTGAAAAAATGCGTTTAAACAGATTTTTAGCCTGTTGCGGTCTGGGTTCGCGCCGAAAGGTTGAGAAATTTATTGAAGCAGGGGATGTAAGGGTCAATGGCGAGTCTGTGACTCTTGCATGCAAGGTGGATCCTGAAAATGATCTTGTAACATACAAGGGTGAACCTGTTGTGCAATCAGGGGTTCTCTATTATGTTATGCTAAACAAGCCGAAAGGTTATATTACCAGTGTGGGTGACCCTCTAGGAAGGCCTACAATTGTCGATTTGATTCATGATAAATACTGGAAGGCTGGTGTTTTCCCCGTTGGCAGGCTTGACAAAGATACAGAAGGGCTTTTGCTTCTTACAAACGATGGATTTTTGGCGCAAGCATTGATGCATCCCTCAAGTGAATGTAAGAAGAAGTATATCGTTTCTCTCGATCGCTCTTTGGAAGAAGAAGATAAGGCTAAAATTGAGAAAGGGCTTCGATTACGGGAGTTCAAAACTGGTCCATGCTCCATTGAATATATAAGTGAACAGAAACATTCAGTATATATGACCATTTCAGAGGGGAAAAAGCGGCAAATAAGAGTCTCATTCAAAAAGTTTGATTACAAGGTCAAAAGGCTTATTAGAATTTCGCTGGGGCCTCTTGTTCTGGGTAATCTGCATAGAGGCATGTTCAGGGATTTAAGGCCAATAGAGATAAAAAAACTGAAAAAATATTTTGATAAGGATAAATAATAGGGTTTAGTCCGGATTTAACACTATTGACTGTTCTTTTTGTTGATGACATAATAAAAAAATCTAACTGTTTTTCATCATATACCGAAAATATAAGTATATGTCTCATTTTCGCGTTAACGATGAGCTTACTTTTGCTTAAACAGGTGATTTGTATGCAAAACATAGATTTTTATTCCGGTAATGCGCAACAGCCTAATATACCTGATTTTATATCCAGGGATCCAGAATATTTTTCAAGAATGGCAAGAAGTTATGAAAAAGAGGGGATCCGAAAAAAAAACAGGGCAACAAGGTTTTTGGTTTTGGTTCTTTCTTTATGTATTATTTCATTTACATCCGGCTTGGTTGTAGGTATCAAGTTTAGCGGTGGGTCGGAAAAAGAAATAGTTGATCCTGTGACTCGTCAGGCTATGAGTGACATAGGAGATAAAGTTACGGATATAGTTGGCAATAATGAAAGTGAGGGTTCTACAGAGGATCTTCCTGCTGCCGAAGCCGAGAGTCTTGCTGGTAAGAATTCCGATACTAAATCAGCAATAACCTCTTTTCCGAAAGAGGAGTATCCGTTTGTTATTCGTATAGGTAATAAGTTTTCTGCAAATCAATCTCAGGAGATAGCGGATTATTTAAGTGGAAAAGGACATACTGTAATTCTTGCGAGACAAGAAGGTTTTTTTAGAATTTACGCGGGGCCTTACAAAAACCGAAGAGAAGCCGAATTGAGTCTAAACAGGATCAATTATTACAGGGACAACAAGCTGTTTCATAGTGCTTTGATCTTAAAACGCTGATTAATAATGAATGGTAAATATAGATAAAATCAAAGAGTCCGATATAGGCGATATTTTAAATCTTTTAGCGCCTTATGTTAAAAAGGGAATTGTTCTTGAGCGATCACGTGAAGATATTATGGCTGAGCTGGGCGCTTTTTTTATTGCCCGTGATAATGAAAAAGCAGCTGGGGTTGTGTCTTATCATGATTACGATAACAACCTTTTTGAAATACGTTCACTTGTTGTCGCAGAAGAGTATGCCAGATCAGGAATCGGAAGTGCCTTAGTGAATCATGTTGTAACTCTGCTTAGGGAACGGCAGCCACAATCACGAATTTTTGCTTTGACCTATGTTCCAGAATTTTTCAGCAAATTGAATTTTGAATTAATCGATAAAAATTATTTTCCTGAGAAAATATGGAAAGATTGCGTAAATTGTCCGCGGGTTGATTGTTGCAATGAGATTGCTTTGATAAATAGAGGTTAAGATGTCTCGAGCTTTTGATAAGCGTGATACAGACAGAATAAGTACGGAAGCTTTTTTTGTACAGTATAAGCTGGCCAACGATGATAATGTTTTTACCGTAGAGGTTTTAAACGTGAGTGCAGGTGGCATGTGTTTCTTAAGAGATTCTGTGCTGTATAAAAAAGACGAGATTAGAATACTCTTTCCCTTCAAAAGCCGAAAAATGCTTTTAAAGGGTGTGGTTGTCAGAGTTGAAGGACGCGAGGTGGCAATCCAATTTCAGGATAAACAGGAAAGAATAGATACTTTTGTAAAAATATTTAACAATGAATATCGTGAAATCAGTGAAGAGAATAAACAACATAGTAAAAGTAAGCAGTCCCTCTTTTACAACTTAAACGAGTTTAAAAACAAAGATGATTTACCCCTTTAAAAAAGCAGCCGTTGTGCTTCTTCCAAATCTTCCTTCGTTGTTATTTTTTTGTTGGTAACGTCTCCTTCGAATAAAACAGGCTCTATTCCTGTGTTCAAAGCCAGAATAATATCGTCAGTTGCATCACTTATTTTGTCATCCAATGCCTTTTTGTGGGCTTCAACAATGGTTTGATAACTAAAAGATTGAGGTGTTTGCACATTATACACTGTTTTTCGATCAGGCACAGACACTATGGATCCGTTTTGGGCAATATAGACTGTGTCGGTTACAGAAATAACTGCCGAAGCTGCATGGTGCTCACGTGCTTCGTTGATGGCAGATTTTATTATTGATTCGTTTAAATATGGCCGAGCCGCATCGTGAATAATAACAATGTCGTCACAGCGGGCGTCAAGTGCTCTAATACCCAAAAATGAAGATTCTTGTCGGGTACTTCCGCCCATAACACATTTTATAATTTTTGAAATATCGTGCTTTAGGCATAATTTATAGATATCTTCAACATAACTATTGTGAGAAACGACAGTTATTGTATCAATCTCATTACAGTTTTCGAATTTACGTAAAGTATGTATTATTAAGGGAATATCATTAATCGAGATCATCTGTTTTGGGATATCGCATCCTGTACGATGTCCCGATCCGCCGGCAAGTATCAATGCATGGTTTCTGTTCTTCATATGAAATGCTCGAGCTTTATAAATAGTTTTTGAAAATAATTAACAAAGTTATTAATGCTACTCTGTAATTAAACTTTCCAGTATCCGGGCTGCGTCCTCTATCGCTTTGCGGCAAATATGTTTATGGTGTCTTTTGGCCGGGTCGTTTTGGTTTTTGGAGTGGTTCGCAAGAAGCTCTTTGCAAACGCTGGTAGAGTGAATAGCCTCGAATTGTTCTGTTAGTTTTCGTACTACACGGTAACCGTCAAGTTTTGAATCGTTATCGTCAGGTGAATGATTTCCGAATTTTAAACCAAGAATCATATAAGCGCCGGTTAATGCTCCACAGGTGCGACGTAAACGCCCCATTCCTCCTCCGAAACCTGAAGAGATGAGGGTTGCATGTTTGGGGTCAAGATCAAAGAGGTCTGAAAAAGCGAGTACGATTGATTGTGAACAGGAATATCCTTGATCGTAATGCTCAAGAGCGCTTTGCACTCGTTCTGAAGCGTCTGCTTTTCTTTCTATAGTCGTATTCATAGTTGCCTTTGTGTAGTTAATCATAAATAAAATTTGAGCAAGTTAATGATAGATAGGAATAGTGACATTCTTATCAAGTTGGTTTTTTTTGCAATTTTAATACAAAAAAAACCGGCGTAAACGCCGGTTTGTGCTGTCTATGATTAAACAATTAAGTTTTAATTACAGCTGTGTAACAGAAGTGGCTCTTTCGCCTTTTTCGCTGTTTTCTACACGAAACTCAACGCGTGCGCCTTCTTCCAGTGTCTTGAAGCCTTCGGCATTAATACCTGTGTGGTGAACGAATATATCGTTACCGTTGTCTTTTTGAATAAATCCAAAACCTTTGCTCTCGTTGAACCATTTTACAGTTCCTTGTTCCATTATTAGAACTCCATAATAAATAAATTAAATACAATAAAGATATGCTTGTAGACTTTCAAATTGACATGCCTTTTGCCCGAAGAACTTGAACTGGGAGAGGAAAGCGGGATAATTTTAAGCTACTGACATGCATAATACTTTTGCATTTAAGACAACATAGATGTGACATGTATTAATGTCGAGCGAATTACATAAATATCATAAAAAAAGTGAAATATTTGAGAAAAATCATATAAATAGAGAATTCAGATATTTTACAATATTGAAATGACAAGATATAAAAATTGCTGTACAAATAATTAACAAAAAAGGCATGATATTGCTAATTTAATGTCCGAATGGAGGGCAAAATGCTAAAATCAATTAGTAGTTACTCATTAGTTGAGCCAGATGAACCTGCGCTTTACAGGGAACAGTTCCCTTTTACCAAAATTCCTCGTATTTTATTCGATTCTTCTACTGTTTTTCCGTCTCCTCCTAAAGAACTTTGGATTACAGATACGACTTTTCGGGATGGTCAGCAGTCCAGACCTCCATACACACCCGGACAGATTGCTGATATTTATACACTGCTACATAAACTGGGTGGGCAAAAAGGGCTTATAAGACAGTCTGAATTTTTTATATACAGTGACAGAGACAGGCAGGCTGTAGAGCTTTGTCTTGAGAAAGGATATCAGTTTCCAGAAGTAACAAGCTGGATTCGTGCTGATAAGAAAGATTTTGCTTTGGTAAAATCTTTTAACCTTAAGGAGACTGGCATACTTACGTCTGTCTCGGACTACCATATTTTTTTAAAACTGAAGCGTACGCGTGAAAAAACGATGAATGACTACTTGGAGATAGTCCAGACGTCCATTGAGAATGGAATTGTTCCGCGCTGTCATTTTGAAGATATAACCAGGGCAGATATTTACGGGTTTTGCCTGCCATTTGCAGAAAAGCTGTTACGTATTGCCGAAGAGGCAAAGATGCCAGTTAAGATAAGGCTTTGTGACACAATGGGTTATGGTGTCACTTTTCCAGGTGCTGTTTTACCAAGGAGTGTTCCCAAGATGGTTGATGCCTTTCATTCCAAACTGGGATACCCGGCAGAATGGCTTGAGTGGCATGGACATAATGATTTTCACAAAGTGCATGTTAACGCGGCTACAGCCTGGCTTTACGGTTGTGCTTCGGTAAACGCGTCTCTGCTTGGGTATGGAGAGCGAACCGGAAATCCTCCGCTTGAAGCGGCTGTCATTGAATATATGAGCCTGACTGGTGATGATTTGATTGATACAAGAGTAATTACCGAGATTGCGCGCTATTTTGAGCAGACAGTTAAGGCCGAAATACCTGCAAATTACCCATTTGTTGGAGCAGATTTTAATACAACACGTGCCGGTATTCACGCGGATGGCATTTTAAAAAATCAGGAAATTTATAATATATTTGATACCGATGCTCTTTTGAACAGACCAATAAGGGTGATGGTAACGGACAAATCGGGATTGGCCGGCATTGCGCAATGGCTTAATGAAAATATACCGGCAATTGTTGCCGGAGAACGCGAACAGGTTTCTAAACGTCACCCAGGAATAAAACATATTAATAATTGGGTGATGCAGCAGTATGAACAGGGGCGTACAACCAGCATATCTCCGGATGAGCTATTGATACAGGCAAAACATTTTATTCCGTCGCTGTTTGAGTCAGAGTTTGATAGCGCGAGAAATGAGGCAATCGCAATTGGCAAAAAAATTGCTGAAAAAATTGCAACAGCTCCGGAGGTTGAATCGCTTGAGGTTTCGAAACTGGAAGATTTTCTTGAAAAGATTGTAAAAAAAGAGGGATCCATACAGATGCTGGCTGTTACCAAAACTGATGGATACCGTTTGACACAGGTTCACACGCAGCATGGGGAGAAAGCTCTGTTTAGAAATCTGATGAATAAAGATTTTAAAAATCATGTCTGGTTTTGTGAAGTTCTTGAAACGGGCGAAGCCTACTATTCGGATCTGTTTTTCTCCAAATACACAAAGCGGTTGATAATTACTGCTGCTGTTCCGATAAAAGACAAAAACGGCAATGTAAAGGCTGTCATGGATGTCGATTTTATTTTTAACGAGCTGGTTAAACTTATTACCGATATACCGGATGAGATTATTGATGAACGGAGTGATAAAAAAACTGATTGAAATTATTTTTGATAAGGTTGTAGGATTGAAAATCGTGATTAACCATTAAAGCAGGTGTTTTATGAAATTTTCTACAACCAGTGAAAAGGTATTATGTGATTATGAGCTGTATCTTTTTATTGAAAAAAACAGTGATTTAC
>ERZ795053.3181-NODE-3181-length-18952-cov-5.320633_pt1 | contig 18952 bp, 17 predicted proteins | sample MGYA00375137_ERZ795053 | MGnify/ENA primary metagenome ERZ795053 (study PRJEB30182, sample SAMN05720284) | activated sludge metagenome | isolation source: Anaerobic digester | place: Hong Kong | collected 2014-12-17 ...
GTACATTAACCATCGGTAGCAGGCTTTCTCTCTGGGCCTGCCCAGCTTGCACTTTCGGGGGACGGAAGGATGTGGAAGTCGGTTGGCGTGAGGGCCGCGGGTTTCATTTGTTTGTTCCTGCTGCTGACGGGCCTGCCCGCGAGCGCGGAGCGGCTCGCGCTCGTGATCGGAAATGCGCGCTATGAGAGTGGGCATTCCCTGAACAACACGTCGAATGATGCGGTCGATGTGGCTGATGCACTGGCCGATCTCGGCTTCTCGCTGATCGGTGGCGGCGCCCAGATAAACCAGACAAAGTCCGACATCGTCCGGCTGGTGGGAGAACTCCAGACGCGCGTGAATGACGATGATGATGTCGTCATCTACTATTCCGGTCATGGCGTATCATTCGACGGCAGCAACTACATCCTGCCTGTCGACGATGCCGGCATCCGTGTGAAACAGGACATTCCGGACCTCGCTTATTCGGTCGGACGCCTTCTAGAGCGGCTGCCGGACACTGGCACAGGCGCACGGGTCGTCATTCTCGATGCGTGCCGGAACAATCCTCTGCCCGACTCTGCAAAGAGTGCAGGGGCCGAGAAGGGCCTCCGTCCAATGGAGGTGGCACGATCCGGTACGAAGATCCTCTATGCTGCCGAACCCGGCGAAATGGCGTTCGAGGGAACCGGCCGCAATTCCATCTTCACAGCCTCCCTGCTCAAGCACATGCGCGAAGAGGGCCTGCGCCTCGCCGACCTCGAAATTGACGTGGCGCAGGATGTGACGTCTGCGGCCGCCGTGGCCGGCATCCACCAGCGCCCCTGGTCCGAGGGGCGCCTGAATGCACCTTTCTTTTTCCTGCCCATCTCAGACGAATTCAAGGAACAACGCGAGGCCTACCTGAGCCTCTCCGCTGGCGACAGGGACACAGACGTTTGCGGCAAGTACCGGGAGTTCCTGGAGAAATATCCCGAAGGCGGGTTTGCGGACCGGGTTTCCGCCCTGCTGGCGAGCCCGCCGTGCGGCTCGCAGCTTTCGGCAGAGCTGGAAGAGTTCCTTTCGAGATTTGATGGCCAGGAGCAGGCGTTCGCAGAGGCGAGCCGGGGCGAGTCCACCTGGTGTGACCAGTCCTTTGTTACCTATTTCGACTGGCAGGACTGGCGGGTGACGTTGCAGGGCGGCGCTGTGTTTGATCAGGCGCTGGCCAATGTCTTGTCCTGCGGAGGAGACCTGAGAACGGCGACGGCCCTGATCGCAATCCCGGTGCCGGCCAACGCGACCCTCATGGAAATTGTCGAAGGTCAGACGCGCTATGTTGCCAGCGCTGAGGCACTGCGTGAACGGGGCATGGAGTATGGTAACATCTTCGCCGCGCCGATCCCGGAAAGCGTTTCGACTGAGCGCGGCGTCCGGGAACCGCTGAAGCGGCGCGTTGAAATCATGATCCACACCGATGCGAAAGAAGAAGACCCTGACGATGCCGGGCTTTTCGATGCGCTTCCTGGCGCTCCCGGCTGACGTGCAACGCAGAAACTGACTGATACAAAAGGCATACCAGAAGCCAGACACAAACGGAGGAAGAAACGATGAAGGTGGGAACTCGTGCGCTACTCTGCGCAGCTGCTACGCTGGGGCTTTGCGGGTGTGTTCCGTCAGCGGAGCTTTCGCCCGTTTCCGCCTCTGCGGAAGAGCATGCTGAACCTCCTCCGGAAGCCGCAGCACCCGCCGAGTCCGCGGCTGTTGCGGCGTCGCCTGCCGATGAGGATGACGACTGGAACGAAATGATCATACCTGTCAGTCGCCAGCACGACAAAATGATCGGAGGCATGAGTGTCCGGCCGGGCGAGTGGCCATTCCTTGGTTCGTTGCGGGGCAGCACGCGTTACAGGATGACGCATTTCTGCGGTGTCACCGCAATCGACGAGGAGTGGGTGCTCACCGCGGCGCACTGCGTTGCGGATGCCTACGATCAGGACGGATCGAAATTCGTTCCGAAGTATGGGAAGCTGGACATCGTCATGGGCGTCCACGACCTGTCCGATGTCGGACCGGACAACGTCTACCCTGTCGTGGATGTGCAGATCCCGGACGGTCCAGAAGGCTATCGCCCGTCGGTGGATGCCGAGACATTCGAGGACTCCCGGGCCCCAAGGTCCGACATCGCCCTTCTCAAGCTCGGTCGCAAGTGGACCGGCCCTGTCGCCCGCCTGTCGGCAGGCGGGGAAAGCGAGACGGACGACATCTATGGCCGCGGCTTCGTTGCGGGCTTCGGTGTTGAAATGAGCGGTAGTCGCGGAACATCGTTCCCGACCGGTGACCCCAATCGCAGGGGCTATGCCGGGTCGCAGAAGTTGTTGCACGCCATGGTGCCGCTCAAGACGCCGGAGGAATGTGCGGCGGCTTTCGAGCCGAACGATTACAGCACGTCCGATGAAATCTGCGCAGGGTTCGAAGATGGCGGGATCGATTCCTGCCAGGGCGATTCCGGGGGGCCGCTCGCCAGTCTCGACAAGAAGGGCCGGATCTACCAGGTCGGCGTGGTCAGCTTTGGCTTCGGCTGCGCAAAAGAGCACTCTCCCGGCGTCTACACGCGGATCTCCAACCACAAGGACTGGATCCTGCAGCGCGTCAGCGACGCGAAATTCGTCAATGCCGATCCTGAATCGGCAATAACGGTCAGCCAGGACTCTTTGAAAGTGATCTATGACCTGTTCTCTTCGTCCACGAGCAATGTGGCCGTGGACCTGAAGCCAGGCGCAGACGTGCAGGTTGGCGACAAGATCCAGTTCCTGGTGACCCCGCAGATCAGCGGGCGGCTGTGGGTGCTCGATCGAGCGCCGGATGGCACAATAACGCCGATCTTCCCCAACCAGTTCGTGAAGGCGAACGAGTCCCTGGTCGACGCCGGACAGACGGTCATGATCCCGGACCAAAGCTACGGGTTCGACTTCATCGCAGAACTCACCGATCCTGCCAGCAAGGTGGAGCAGAATGAGCTTCTGGCCATCGTCCTTCCTGCCAATGTCGAACTGATCGGTGATACGATCCCGCAGATGAAGGCACTGGGCGTGCACGGGCGCGAAGTGGACTATGCGATGAGGCTGCAGCGTCAGCTCACGCGTGCGGCCCGATCCGTGGACGGTGCCGATGCAACCGCTTCGACGCGCGTCACCTACACGATTTCCGCTCCGAGCGATAATCCATAAGCCACGAAAGGAGATACCCGATGAGGAGACGAGAGTTCCTGCTCGGATCGATTTCCGTATTGCCCCTGGGGCTTCTGGCAACCGGTTGCGCCACTGCGCCGCCCGCCGCTGAAAACGTGGGGGCCGTCGACGATGATTTCCTGCGCGAGCTCATGGCGGAGGAAGCCGACGGCGCCTTCGAGATGACGGAGCAGGTCCAGAGAACGCTCACGACCCGGGAGTGGAAGTCCCTGAACACGGTCGGCTCACAATGGAACTGGTGGGAAACGCCGAAGGACGAACGGCCTGCGGTTTCGTGGCCCGAGGCAGCGCTTGCGCCGGACTACGCGCCCTTCATCAGCCTCGGCCCGCCGCCGGAACAGTTTTCCGTCAGCCACGATACGCTGGCCTGGCTGGCCGAGCGGAACCACTTCGACCTCGGCGACGACGAGATGGTTGTCATCGGGCTTCGTGGGGCGCGGCTGCCAGACGGAGCAACCGACTCAGGCTGGCAGGACGTTGTTGAGGCAGAGCTTGAGGTTCCGAACCATATCGACCCCAGATGCCTGATCGGCGCGTGGGACCGGGCCGGAAAGCGCGTTCGCCTGTTCCATGGCTCCACGGTTCCGGAAGTGAGCTACATGTGGGCGCAGTGCCGGCTCGACAGCGGCGCCAACCTGATGCCCACCGGGCTCTATGCCTACGAAGTCGGCGTGCATCCGAATGATTCGAAGCGGACGCCGCAGATTGGCGCCTTGCGGCTCGCCGGCTACGGCTTCAATGCCGACGGGCCCGCATCACCGGTCATCTACACGCTGCGGACGCTCGACAACCTGACCTATTCGGTCGGCGACGGCGCGGAAGTGTGGGATCGCTGCGCGCCGGGCAACAATATCCATGCGGCGATATTCGGTGGCCCGAGCGACAAGTACCTGGTCGGCGCGGGTGGCCAGAATTATTCGTCCGCCGGATGCCAGACCATTCCGGGCGGCTACGAGCTCTACTGGGGCGACGATGGCAAGCGCTGGTACTCGAAGGAGCCGATCGGCATCTGGCGCGACTTCCGGGAAGCCATCGGCCTCGCCGTCTCGCCGGTGGTCGTCAAGCGCCGGGCCTGTAGCGACGACGGCAAGCGTTTCCGGTACATGCTGCTGACCGGCTGGGATGCCTCATTCGCCAGCGCGCCCGATGAGAAGGTGCTTGAAGCCTATTTCCCGCTGCGCCCCGGCTCGTCCGGCCCCGACGTCGAAAAGCTCCAGAAAGCAGCCTATTCCAAGCCGGACGGCTGGTTCGGCGCAGGAACGGCCGACGCCGTTGTCTACCTCAAGAAGACAGACCTCGGCATCGCCGAAACGCCAGTCACGCTGAACCTTGCAGCCCTGGACAAAGCTCCGCCTCCGGACGAAGTTGAAGAAAGCGAAGCCGAAGAGCGGGAGACTTCCGAACGAATTCCCGCCGAGGAGCCCGACATTTCCAGTGACGCCGCCGCCGAAGGCGAACACGAGACCTGAGCAGCGCGCCATGGTGTCCTGGGAGCTGCCGCGTCTCCTCAATTGGACACGGGGTATGCGCCACCGGCCTTGCGAACACGCGGGATTTCCGCCGCGAGACGCGCATATCAGGCGCGGGGCGGTGGCTTTGGGCGCCGCAGCGATCTGTTTTGTCAGGATTTATCGCCCATTAGGCACACGCCGTTCGGCCTGCCTTTCTTCCGAAAGCCTGCCACATCCTGCCCACATTGCTGTGACACAAGCCGGGCAGGGCAACTGACTTTTAGTGTGAACATCGCGTGACAAGCGCGTTAACTTTTTCTAGGTTGCCTGTTTGGGGAAACTGGGCTGATGAACGGGATTGCTGCACGTTCCAAGGAAGAACCGATGCCGGAAACGGTGCGTGTGATCGGCCGCGTAAAGTGGTTCGACAGTGCAAAGGGCTATGGGTTTATTGTCGCTGAGTCGACGTCGGACGCGAGTCTGTCGGGCGATGTGATGCTGCACATCACATGCCTGCGTGACTATGGCGAATCCTATGCGGACGAGGGTGCCCGCATTGTGTGCGACGCCGTCCGTGGCGAGCGCGGCTGGCAGACGGTGAATATCATCGAAATGGAGCGTCCCAAGGCCATCGTGGCACGGGAACAGGGTGTTGCCCCGAATTTCGAGCGCGTCACCGTCAAATGGTTCAACCGCACGCGCGGCTACGGCTTCGTCCTGCGCGAGGGCGACGACACCGACATATTCATCCACGCCGTCGTGCTGCGGAAGGCCGGCTATGAGGAAGTGGAGCCCGGTACGGAGCTCGAAGTGGTGATCGACACCGGCAGCAAGGGCGAACACGTCGCCGTCGTGAAGCCGCGCTGAGCCGCTACGGATGCTTGCCGCCCGCCGGGGCCGGAGCTAAACGGGAAGCCATGAAACGCATCATCGCTCTTGGCCTTTCGGCCCTCGCTCTCGTCGCTCCGGTCGCGCTTGCGGAACTCGAAACCGGCCCGCTCACCATAGATTCCGAAAACGGCGCCCACGCCTTCACCGTGGAGCTCGCCAATGATCCCGAGGAGCTCTCCACGGGCCTCATGAACCGGCCCAGCATGGCGCCGGACGCCGGGATGATCTTCGATTTCGGCCAGCCCCGCGAAGCGAACATGTGGATGAAGAACACGCTCATCCCGCTCGACATGCTGTTCATGGATCCCACCGGCAAGGTGATCGCGATTGCGCGTAATGCCGTGCCGGGCTCCCTGCGAACCATTGGCCCCGGCGTGCCGGTCAAGGCCGTGCTGGAGCTGAATGGTGGACGCGCGGCCGAGCTCGGCATCGAGCCGGGCGACACGGTGCACCATCCCATCTTCGGCAATGCCGGGGGATGACGACTGACGCCGCGCACAGGCCTCCGCCGCCCGGCTTCGCGCCCAGACCGACCCGCGGCAAGTTCTCGCTCCACAACGGCCCGTCCTACCTCGCCTCGGCGGACGGTGACATCCGCAGCGGCATCTGGGTTCTGGACCGCCACTGCAACGGCCTCGGCTTCATGCATGGCGGCATGATCTGCGCCTTCGCCGACAGTGCACTCGCCTGGGCGGTCTGGTCGGCAACGGGGCGCTCGTCCGTCACTATCAAGCTGACCATGGAATTCATGGACATCGTGAAGGAAGGCACCTGGCTGGAAGCGCATCCCAGGGTGAAAGGCATCGACGGGGACCTCGTCCACGTCATGACGGACCTTATCAAGGAAGACGGCGCGCTGGCCGCGCGGGCCGACGCAGTGTTCCGCTCCCTGCGGCGCAGATCCGCCTAGGCGCTGATCCCCAGTTCGGCGAGCGCAAACGCCTTGATCGACTTGTAGTCCGCCTTGCCGTTCACGGCGCGGCCGAGATCGTCCTTGAACAGGATCCGTTTCGGCGCCTTGTAATGGGCGAGCTTCGACTTGACGAAGTCCCTCAGCGCGCTTTCGTCCACCGGTGCATCGAGGGACACGACGGCCGTGATGGCCTGGCCCCATTTGTCGTCCGGCACGCCGACGACCAGCGCATCCTTCACGGCATCGTGCGCCTTGAGCGCTTCTTCCACCTCTTCCGGATAGACTTTCTCCCCGGCGGTGTTGATGCAGTTGGAGCCGCGGCCGAGCAGCGTGATCGTGCCGTCGGCCTCCACGGTGCACCAGTCTCCGGGGACGGAATACCTGACGCCGTTGATGGTCTTGAAGGTCTTGTCCGTTTTTTCCTTGTCTTTGTAGTAGCCGAGCGGCACGGCGCCGCCGCGGGCGATGTAGCCGGCCTCGCCACTGCCCGGCACGACTTCGCGGCCATCCTCGGTGAACACCTTGCACTTCGGCCCGATCGTGAACTTCGATGTCCGCACTTCGCCGTCCGCCGTCATGACGGAGCTGCCGAAACCGACGGCTTCCGACGCACCAAAGCTGTCCGTCAGCGCCACCTGGGGCATGTGCCGGATCAGGCCGCGCTTCACCTCCGTGCTCCACATCACGCCGGAGGAGATGATGCCCACCACCGTGTTCAGCTTGTAGCGGCCCGGATTTTCGTCGAGCGAAGCCAGCATCGGCTTGCCGAACGCATCGCCGACAATCGCCATATTGGTGACGCCCTCGCGCTCGACCGTTTCCCACAGATTGTGCGGATCGAAATGCTTGTTGCTCGTCAGTGTAATGATGGTGCCGCCATTGACCAGCGTCCCCATCGCGGTGAACAGGCCGGTGCCATGCATCAGCGGGCAGGCGGGAATTGCCTTCACATGCCGGCCGAGCGCCTGCACCGCCATCAGGTGCTGGTCGATATCCTTCGGTACGGGCAGGCCCGCCGCCTCGGCACCCTCCAGCGCGGCACGGCGCCAGATTTCGTGGGACCACATGACGCCCTTCGGCATGCCGGTCGTGCCGCCGGTATAGAGGAAAAGAAGGTCATCAGGCGAGCGTTGGATATCCAGCGGGGAGGCGTCGCCCGCCGTCGCGAGGTCTTCATAGGCGACGGCATACGGTTCGGTCGGCCCGCCACCGATCTGGACCCAGGCGATCACGTCCGGCAGGCGCGGCTGCACCTTTCGGACCTGGTCGACGAACTCGCTGTCGAAGAACACCACGGTCGCATCGGAATTGTCGAAGATGTAGTAAAGCTCGTCTTCCAGGTACCGGTAATTGACGTTCACATGCGTCAGCCGGCCCTTGAAACAGGCCGCGAGCCCTTCGGTGTATTCCGGCTGGTTGCGCAGGTAGAAGCCGACCTTGTCGCCCGCCTTCGCGCCGCGCGCATACAGGTTCCGCACGAGGCGATTGGAGCGCGCCGTCATTTCCGGCCAGGAAATCCGCCGCTCGCCATGGATGAGGGCCATGTCGTCCGGCCCGAGGACGCTGCCCACTGCGTCAAGCAGGTCGCCCAGATTGTAGAAACTCTTCGTGCTCATGGGTTTCCTCTCCTGCCACTCTTAGTGATGGCTATAATTGCAATGCTATGTAGGCATCGCCACCGCCGCAATCGTGACCCAACGGAAACGCCAGCCCGTCACGCCGGCAGGGAACGGCGCGGGGGCATTCCGGGTTCGGAAACCCCGCTCGGACCGGATAGATTTCACCGCAAAGAAAAGCGGCCCCCCGTCGCCGGGGAGCCGCTCAATTCCGGAAGTGTCCGGGCGGGGCTTAGAAGCCCATGCCGCCCATGCCACCCATGTCCGGCATGCCGCCGCCGCCAGCCGATTCCTTTTTCGGAGCTTCGGCGATGGAGGCTTCCGTCGTGATCAGCAGGCCCGCCACCGAAGCAGCGTTCTGCAGGGCCGAACGGACAACCTTGACCGGGTCGATGACACCCATGGCGACGAGGTCGCCATATTCTTCGGTCTGGGCGTTGAAGCCGTAGGACCGCGACTTGTTGCCAAGGATCGTGTTGACGACCACCGAGCCTTCGACGCCGGCGTTTTCGGCGATCTGGCGCAGCGGCGCTTCGAGCGCCTTGCGCACGATGTCGATGCCGGCCTTCTCGTCGTCATTGGCGCCGGTCACGTCGATGTTCTTGGACGCGCGCAGCAGGGCCACGCCGCCGCCCGGAACGATGCCTTCTTCCACGGCCGCGCGGGTCGCGTTGAGGGCGTCGTCGACGCGGTCTTTCTTCTCTTTCACTTCGACTTCGGTCGCGCCGCCAACCTTGATCACGGCCACGCCGCCGGCCAGTTTCGCAAGACGCTCCTGGAGCTTCTCGCGGTCGTAGTCGGACGATGTGTCTTCGATCTGCTTGCGGATCTGGTTGATGCGGGCTTCGATGTCTTTCTTCTTGCCGGCGCCGTCGACGATGGTCGTGTTGTCCTTGTCGATCGAGATGCGCTTGGCGCGGCCCAGCATTTCCATGCCGACGTTTTCGAGCTTGATGCCGAGGTCTTCTGAGATGACCTGGCCGCCCGTCAGGACAGCGATGTCCTGCAGCATGGCCTTGCGGCGGTCGCCGAAGCCAGGTGCTTTCACGGCAGCGATCTTCAGGCCGCCGCGCAGCTTGTTGACTACCAGCGTGGCGAGCGCTTCGCCGTCGACATCTTCAGCGATGATCAGCAGCGGCTTCTGCGACTGAACCACAGCTTCCAGGATCGGCAGCATCGGCTGCAGGCTGGAGAGCTTCGACTCGTGCAGCAGGATCAGCGGATCGTCGAGTTCGGCGATCATCTTGTCGGCATTGGTGATGAAGTACGGCGACAGGTAGCCGCGGTCGAACTGCATGCCTTCGACGACGTCGAGTTCGGTTTCGAGCGCCTTGGCTTCCTCGACCGTGATGACGCCTTCGTTGCCGACTTTCGCCATGGCTTCGGCGATCATTGCGCCGATTTCGGTTTCGCCGTTTGCGGAGATCGTGCCGACCTGGGCGATTTCTTCGTTGGTTTTCACCTTCTTGGAGTGGTGCTTGAGGTCGGAGATGACTTCGGCGACAGCCTTGTCGATGCCGCGCTTCAGGTCCATCGGGTTCATGCCGGCGGCGACGCGCTTCATGCCCTCGCGGACGATGGCCTGGGCCAGGACCGTGGCCGTCGTGGTGCCGTCACCGGCCACGTCGTTGGCCTTGGAGGCGACTTCGCGCAGCATCTGTGCGCCCATGTTCTCGAGCTTGTCTTCCAGCTCGATTTCCTTCGCGACGGTGACACCGTCTTTCGTGGTGCGCGGGGCGCCGAAGGATTTTTCGATCACCACGTTGCGGCCTTTCGGGCCGAGGGTGACCTTCACAGCGTTGGCAAGCGTGTCGACGCCCTTGAGCATCTTTTCGCGGGCATCAGCGCCGAAAATAACGTGTTTCGCAGCCATTTCGAGTTTACCTCTTTGAATTTGCTGGTGTTTTGTGGCGTTCCGGGGTGGAGATTACTTCTCCAGCACACCCATGATGTCGCTCTCTTTCATGATGAGCACATCTTCGCCGTCGATCTTCACTTCGGTGCCGGACCACTTGCCGAACAGGACGCGGTCGCCCTTTTTCACTTCCATCGGCATGTGCTTGCCATCTTCGCCGATGGCGCCCTTGCCGACGGCAACGACTTCACCTTCCTGAGGCTTCTCTTTGGCGGCGTCGGGAATGATGATCCCGCCCTTGGTCTTTTCTTCTTCCTTGACGCGACGAACCACGACGCGGTCATGCAGGGGACGAAGTTTCATGGATTTTGCCCTCTCGTCTCATTGCGAGTTAGATTGATCTCACTGAAATCGGCAGGACCGGCCCGGGCGTTTGGCACTCACCCCTGCCGACTGCTAACGATGGCGTGGAGTTAAGGTGCACCCGTGAGGGCGTCAACAGGCAGATTGTGAATTTTTCGTCTGTTTCCCGGGGCTCGCCAGCACCCGGTTGCACGACTAGGCTTGGTGTATGGCTGGCTGCAAATCCTGCTACACAACTCGCCACGGGAGCCATGACGTGATCCCGATACACAGGCATGCCGGCGCCTATGTGTCGCTGGTGGCTGCCGGCAGCTATGACGAGGCGAGCTATGATGGCCGCTGGCATTGCGAAACAGGCTGCCTGATCCTGCACCCTGGCTATCATGCCCATTTCGACGATATCGGCAGCGCCGGCGCAGTTGTGCTCAATTGCAGCCTGACCTGGGCCGAGGCGCCGCGGGAGGTTCAGGTCTGGCGCGTGCCGGCGCTTGCTCGGGCGGTCGCCCTGTTCCGGGACGAACCTGAGCGCATTGGCGACCTCATCGGTGAATCCGAGCCGGTCGCCCCGCGTACCCTTCCGGATTGGCAGGCCCACATCGCTGCGGGCGCTGTCGCGACCGATACGCCCCTGGCGGCCCTTGCCAATGAGGCCGGGGTCAGCGCCGAGCATGCAAGCCGCGGCATCCGCAAGAGCCTGGGGCTAACACCGCAGGCCCTCAGGGCGGAATCGCGCTGGCGCATGGCGCTGGCCGGGCTCGGCACGGACGCGCCGCTGGCGGACATCGCAGCTGATTGCGGGTTCGCTGACCAGAGCCATCTCAGCCGGACGGTCCGGCAGGTGACGGGACTCACGCCACGCGCCCTGCGCTGGCAGATCAATTCCGTTCAAGAGCGGCCGGACGCGCCGTGATAGGTGTTTCCGGATCGCGCCGTCCGGAGATGTGAATGAAGCTCTTTGTCCGAATTCTCATTGGCCTTTCAGCTGTGGTGGTACTTGCCGTCGCAATCGGCCTTGGCATCCTGCTCACCCCGCCACCGCTCGAATTGCGCACCCCGTTCGAGGGTGCGCAGGCGCCCATTGATACGCGTGCAGGCATCTATTCCGACGCCGAAGGGATCGATTGGCTGGTCGCGCCCTCTCTGTCAGTCGGCCTTGAGGCCTTTCCCGTGTCCGAATGGGGCCGGACGCTTCAGGGAAGCTCTGACGAAGCGTTGCTGGATGGGCTTGAGCGCCTGCCGGTTCAGGCGTTCGCGCTGCGAGAGGTTTCGGTCGACGTTCCGGACCATCTGGCCGGCTGGCTGTTCGTGCCCGCGGGAGAAGCCCGCGGCGGCATTGTCATCATCCATGGTTCGGGTACCTCGGATCGCGGCAATTCCTGGTACGTCTTCCTTGCGGCCCGGCTCGCTTCGGCCGGATATGCCGTGCTGTTGCCAGACAAGCGGGGCTCCGGCAGGTCGGACGGCGACTGGCGCAACGCCGCGCTGAGCCAGCTGGCGCAGGATTCGGCCGCCTGGATGGACGAATTGCGGCGCCAGCAGCCCGGCATTGCCTTCACCGGGTTTCTGGGCGTCAGCCAGGGCGGCGGCATCGCGCCGGAAGCGGCGCATCTCGCCGGCAGCGACTTCGCCGTGGCGCTCAGCTCCTCCGCGGGTCCGCTGCGCGATGCCCTGCGGTTCGAAGTCGGCAACGACGTGAAGCGCTCGGGCGCGCCGCGCTTTCTGCAGCCCGTGCTGACTTCATTGTTCAGCCTGCGCGTTGAGCGCCGCCATCCGGGCTTCTGGAAGCTGAATGCGGATCACGACATGCTGGTCGAGTGGGCGCAGTGGAAGGGACCGCTCTTCGTCGCCATGGGCCGCGACGACGAAGCGGGGTCTGTTGCGGTCACGGATACGGTCAACCGGATCACCGCGCTCGGTCCCGGCGTGCCGGTCGCCGTGCATGTCTACGACGGAACCGCCCATAGCCTCACGGGCGCCGACCATCAGTTTGTGCCGGGCCTGCTGCCGGACCTCTTCGCCTGGCTGGACGGCGTGCGCGAAAGTACGGTTTCCAAGCCCTGAACCGGCCACGGGAATTTGCGGGCGGCCGTTCGCCGAATCGTATGCATTCAGTGCGAAACTGCTGATCCTGCACCAGAGTCAGGAGGACGCGGTGAATTGGAAATCCCAGGATCTGAAAGATTCGCTCACCTTTTTCGTATTCGTGGCAGTCACTGCGCTGTGCCTGTCTTTCACCTTCTCGATTGTCGTCTACAGGCTGGGCCTGCTCGATGATCCGCAACGCTTCCTGATTGCGAACCTCGTCGTATCGGCCTGCGTCGCCATCCCGACCGCGACCATCGCTTCGCAGCACGAATTCCAGCTCAAGCGTTACCAGCGCGAACTCGAATCCTACGCCTCGCAGGACCCGTTGACCGGCGTGCTCAACCGCCGCTTCTTCCGCTTCGCGGTGGAGGAGGAGATGGCACGCCAGCAGCGCACCCGCACCGTGGCGGCGCTCGCCATGTTCGATCTCGACAAGTTCAAATCCATCAACGACCGCTATGGCCACAAGGCCGGCGACGAGGTGCTGAAGCGCGTCGCGGAAGTCGTGCACTCGCAGATGCGCGGGCCCTTCGACAAGCTCGGCCGCTGGGGCGGCGAGGAATTCATCCTGATGCTCAGCGATGTGACAGAGGCGCAGGCCCATTCCGTTATCGAGCGCATCCGGGACCGGATCGAAAACACCGTAATCACCGTCGGCCCACACGAAATCTCCGTCACCGCGAGCTTCGGGTTCGATCGGGTGTTTGCGAAGTCCTCCTTCGATGCAGTGGTCGAGGCGGCGGATGCCGCGCTCTACCAATCCAAGAGCGACGGCCGCAACCGCGTGACCAGCGCCTGCCGCAAGCTCGTCGCGGCCTGATCGCGCCGGGGCTGGATTTCCCGCGCGGTCGGCGGCAGGATCGGCGCAGGGAGGACGCATGGCCGCGCGCAGATCAGCGACAGCCTCAAGCCTGAAAGATGCCCCGTCGCTGGAGGAGCTGGCCGGGCAGCGTCCGGAATTTGCCGATGTCCGGCGGGTCTGGGACGCGGACCTCGCTCCGAAGCTGCGGGCGCGGGAAACCGGGCGCCGGCAGGTCGTGACCCGTGCCATCCGCAAGACTGTCACCGGCGCAATCATCGCGGGCGTTCTCATCCTGATGACTTTCGTGTTGGGAGAGGATCTCGGGGACTTCGTGCGCTTCCTGATCATTGCCGGAGGCGTTTTCGGCATCCTCGCCTATTCCGGCCTCGACTGGATCCGCGTCTACACCATGAAGAGCCAGACCAAGGATCTGGTGATGGGAACGGCCAGCGGCATGCTCGGCTTCCGCTACCAGACCCTGCATCCGGACCTGTCCGACATCACCGACGTCAAAACGCTCCTTTCCCGCAGCAAGGAGATTTCGGAGACGTTCTCGGGCAAGTCGGCCGGCAATTCGGTAACGATCAGCACGCCGTTCGGTCGCTGGTCCGCCGGCAAGGATACCGGTCCGCCACCGCCAACACCGGCTTTCGAAGCGCTGAAGGAAGCCGCGCTCCTGCCCAGCTACGACACCCGCCAGTTCGAGGATCTTATCGAAGGCGAACGCGCCGGCGCGCAGTTCTCGCTCGTCGAAGCCAAGCTCGAAACCAGTGGCGACAACAGCTCGACCGTGTTCCAGGGCATCCTGATCCATGTCGAATTTCCGCAGCGCTTTCTGGGCCGCACGGTGATGGCCCGGTCCGGCTGGTGGAAGCGCGGAAAGGACGCCGGCGAACTGAAGAAGGTCGATCTCATTTCCCGCGAACTCAACGAGAGCTTCACGGTCTATTCCAACGACCAGGTCGAGGCGCGCGCCATCCTGTCGCCGGACCGGATGGAGCGGCTCATCGCGCTCGAGCGCTATTTCTCGGGCGGCAAGCTACGCGGCGTGTTCGACAGCGGCCATATGACCCTCGCACTGGAAGCGCCGGACCAGTTCGAAGCGGGTTCCATCTTTGAGCCGCTTGTCGACCCTCGCCGCTTCGCGAGCGCTCTCTCCGAACTTGGCCTCGTCTGCGACCTCATTGACGGCTTCCTGACCCGCGAATGGGTGAAGGGCAGGCTCTAGGCCGGCGAATTCCTCTGTTGCCGCTCACCCCGGCGAAAGCCGGGGTCCGCGACCACAAGGTCGGCACCCTCCACAACTGGATCCCGGCTTACGCCGGGATGAGTGGATGGGGACGGGGGATGATCGGGGGAGGGAGGAGCGCCGGCGCAGCGACGGCCGCGCTACGTCCGCGTGTCGTACTTGTCGATCTTCTTCTGGCCGAGCAGCATGCGCTGTTCCAGCCGCCGGCGCAGCGCCGCATAGTAGGCTTCGAGGAAGGCGATATCGGTTTCGCCAGCCGTCGTCACCCATCCGATCTTCGTGCGGATGCGCTCGGCAACCTGCGCCTTGATCTCCGGCGTCGACTGCCGCAGCACGTCCTCCAGCACATGTAGCTCATGAATGCCATAGGCATCGGCCTGCGCAGCCGTGAAGCTGAAGCCGGCGGCGCGGGTCGTCGTGGCGGCTGCATGGCTGATATCGCCCATCAGCGAAACCTTTGGTGTACGGATCACCCATGTCCCGGCAATCAGGTCGCCCACCCGCATCTTGTCCTTGTTGAACACCGGGAAGAACAGGAAGATGCCGGACCAGACCAGACCAAGCAGCGCCATCCAGGCCGATGCCTGATCGTGACCCATGAAGGCGAATTGAAACGGCAGGCCGATCTCCAGTTCGCGGGTGAAGTTGCGGGCCAGCACGGCATTCGCCGTCAGACGGCCGCCGTCACGCGAAGCGACACGCAGGCCCAGCGCCCGCTTGCCGGGCGTCGCCGCTTTCTGTCCCAGCTCGAAGAAGATGTAGTAGAAATTCCGGACAAAGAAGAAGAACACCAGCCAGAAGGCAAAGGCGAGATTGGCGCCGGATCCCATTCCGAACGGACCCGAAATATATTTCAGGCCGAGCAGGGAGGTAATGACGATCGCCCATTGGATCGCGACATCGATGGCGAAGGCGCCCGCACGTTCGGCGGCCGTCGCAAGCTTCAGGTGGATTGCCGCGCCCTCAGGTGTGACGAGGACGCGGACCATCTTCGATTGGCGCTGTTCCTCCGCCATGCGGGCGCGCCGGCGCTTTGCCGCTTCGATGCTGACCTGCATGGCGGGGGAGGGGGCGGTGTTGGTCATGCGGTGCGGCGCGCCCGCGGCAGGTAGAAATAGCCGAGCCAGAGCACCAGCGTCGTGCCGGCGATGGCATAGCGGATGACATCGGAATTGATCAGCTGCCGTCCGAACCCTTCCAGCAGCGCCGCAATGATCAGCATCACAACACACCCCATGGCGACATTCGCCGCCCGGCGACCGGCCGCCCGCGCCGAGGCAAGCCTGGACAGCCGCCCAGGAAACGCGACCGCCCCGCCGATAATGAAACCTCCGGCCCCGGCGAGCACGATGGCAAACAGCTCCGTCACGCCATGGATCAGCAGCCAGCCTGTGAACTCATAGCCAAGCCCCTTGTCCCAGAACACGGCGTACATCGCACCGATCGTCACGCCATTGTAGACGAGCAGCCAGGCTGTCGGGATGCCGAAGGCAAAGCCCAGTGCAAAGGCGAACAGGGCGATCTGCGCATTGTTGTTGAACAGGAAACTGGAGAAGGCGGACAGCTGGTCCTGCCCGTGTTCGCCCGGTGTCGTGTAGATCGTGGACCGCAGGTCCTCCACGCTCGCGTCCGGATTGCGCATGTCGAAGAAGTTGTGTCCGTTGATGGTCCAGAACCAGTCCATGTCCTGCAGGCAGAGGAAGAAGGCGAGCGCCGCTCCGCCGAACAGGAACAGCGCCGCCAGCACGGTCGAGAACACCGCGCCCCGAACGGCCGCAGGCCAGTCCTCCCGGAAGAACTGCGCGATCCGTTCGCCGATCGATGTCCGCGCGCCATAGACGAAGAAATAGGCCCGCGTGCACAGGCCTTCGAGATAATTGATGACGTTCTGGTCCAGCGAGATGGACCGCGCCACAGACAGTGACGAAACCGCCTGCCGGTAAAGGTGCGGCAGCGTCGCCATATCCTCATCGCTCAGCGCCTTCACGCCGGAATTTTCCGCACGGGTCAGGATCAGGTCCAGCTTGCGCCAGTCGGCCTCCCGCTCCTCGCGGAAGCGATAGGATTTCAGGACATCGGTCACAGCATGTCTCTCTTCTTGATCTGAAGGTAGCGCGAAATCAGCACGCCGCCGAACTCTTCCGGCGTCGTTTCGATGATCTGCACGCCCATCCGCTGCAGGCGCCGGAAGACCAGTTCCCGCTCGGCCAGCAACGAGCCCGCAATCACGGAGCGGGTCACATCCTCGGGCGTGTCTGGCCGCGCATCGGCAATCGAGGAAAGGGCCTCGTCCTCGAACGTTGCAAACAGAACGAGGTGGCGTTCCGTCAGGCGACGGACATTTTCGAGCATCAGCTCGGCAGAGATCGTGTCCACGAAGTCGGAAAAGATGATGATCAGGCTGCGCCGCTCAAGCTCGCTGGCGAGCGTCGTCAGGGCGAGCGTGAAGTTTGCCTCCTCCGTCGAGTAGTCGAGCCCGGCGGCAAGGCTCTGCGCCTTGGGAAAGCTGCGCGGCCCGGTCAGGAAGCCGCTCGACAGGCCGGGGCGCGCGTCGAATCCGAAATACATCGTCCGGTCGCCATTGCGCAGCGACACGTAAGTCAGTAGCAGGCCGGCATTGATCGCCCGGTCGATCTTCGGCACGCCGCCCAGCGGTTCGCTCATCAGCCGCCCTGTGTCGAAGGCGAAGACGATATTGTGGTTGCGCTCGGTGCGGTATTCCTTGGCCAGCAGGGCACGGTGACGCGCCGAATGTTTCCAGTCGATGGCCCGCCGGTCCATGCCGGCCATGAACTCGCGCAGCGCATCGAATTCGTGCCCGTCGCCTCGCTCGATCTGCGTCTTGATGCCGAATTCCGCATCGCGCGAATAGATGCGAACGGCCTCATCCTTCACCCAGCGGATATTGGGCGTCACCGGCACGTCAATGTTCAGCTCCCGGATGTGCCGCTTGCGGACAAGGCCGAACGGCCCCTCCCACCGGCTCCAGATGCGCACCAGCCGTGCCGTGCCGCGGCGAAGTGGCGTCAGGGTGAAGTCGTAGGGCCGCTGCCGGGCGTCCCAGCCGCGCAGGCCCTGGACAGGAATGTCCTCCAGCAATTCATTGGTCTCAAGCTGCACCTCCATCCGCCGGGGCAGGGCACCGCGCGCGAACGAGAAGACCACGGGCAATGGATCGTGGCCTCCGGCATAGAGAATGGCGGGCGCGTCCACATCCACGCGGAAGGCCCGGATGGCCGGCCCGATCATCGCGTCGAGCAGCATGAGGCCGCCGACCAGTGCGATCCAGCCTGCCGAGATCACCCACAACTCCGGCCGCAGCAGGACCGCCGCCACGACCAGCGGCAGTCCCAGCAGCATGAGCCAGATGGCGCGGGCGGTCGGGGAAATCACCTGGGCGCCGCCGTCTGCTCGATCAGCGCCGCCAGCGTTTCGTCGGTCGTCTTGCCTTCGATCTCGGCGGCCGGCGACAGCAGGACGCGGTGGCGCAGCGTCGGCAGGGCCAAAGACTTTACATCGTCCGGAATGACAAAGTCCCGCCCGTCGAGTGCTGCCCGTGCCCGTGCTGCCGTGGCGAGGGCTGCTGCGGCGCGGGGGCTGGCGCCGGTTTCGAGTGCGGGGGACGTCCGCGTCGCCCGCACGAGGTCCACGATATAGGCGATGATGTCGTCTTTCAGCGTCGCGGCGGACACAGACGCGACGGCCTCATTCAACTCCTCGACGCTGATCACCGGCGTCACGCCGAATGCCTCCGGCGTCCGCATCCCGGTGCGCGTGCCGTGCTGGGCCACGATGGCAAATTCCTCGTCGCGGGACGGATAGTCCAGCGTATGCTTGAACAGGAAGCGGTCGAGCTGGGCCTCGGGCAGGGGATAGGTGCCCTGCTGCTCGATCGGGTTCTGCGTGGCGATCACCGTGAAGCGCTCGTTGAGAGGGTAGGCATCCCCGTCGATCGTCACATTCCGTTCCTGCATGGCCTCCAGCAGGGCGGCCTGGGTCTTCGGCGGTGTCCGGTTGATTTCGTCCGCCAGCAGAATATCGGTGAAGATCGGCCCCTTGGTCAGGGTGAAATCATTGGTCTGGAAATTAAACAGATTGGTGCCAAGCACATCGCCGGGCATCAGGTCCGGCGTGAACTGGATGCGGCCGAAGTCCAGCGAGATAGCCTTGGCGAAGCACTGCGCCAGCAGCGTCTTGGCGGTGCCCGGCGGGCCTTCCAGCAGGACGTGCCCGGAGGAGAACAGCGCCGTCAGCAGCAGGTCGACCGTCGTGTCCTGGCCGATCACGGCCTTGTGCACTTCCGCGCGGATACGCGCAGCGAGTGCGCGGATGTCACTTGGTGTCATTCATGGATCTCCTCAGAATATCGTGGCGCCAGCGCCAGAGCTCGCGCGCTGCATGCAGCAGCGCCTCGCGGCTGGAAGCTGGTGAGCGAAGGGCGGACGCGATTTGCGTGAATGTCTTGCCGGACTGGTCCTCCGGCCCCAGACGATCGAACAGGGTCGCCAGCTGCGCCTC
>ERZ795053.3183-NODE-3183-length-18946-cov-4.449738_pt1 | contig 18946 bp, 14 predicted proteins | sample MGYA00375137_ERZ795053 | MGnify/ENA primary metagenome ERZ795053 (study PRJEB30182, sample SAMN05720284) | activated sludge metagenome | isolation source: Anaerobic digester | place: Hong Kong | collected 2014-12-17 ...
CAGCAGGTGTTTGCGGCTGAGGCCTTCGCCGTCGGGTCCGTCCCACATGCGGCCTCGGGCTTTGGTGGCGATGATGATTTTATCCCGAACTTGGCGCGAAACCAGCCAATCGCCAATCCAGGCTTCGGAGACGCCGCCGTCATTATTATCGGCCCAAAAGGAATAGATGTCGGCCGTATCGAAAAAATTAATGCCATTTTCAAGGGCAAAATCCATAATGGCGAATGATGTCTCTTTATCCGCCGTCCAGCCCATTGTCATAGTTCCTAAACAAAAGCGGGATACATTTAGATCGGTTTTGCCAAGCATTTGGTAGTGCATTAGTATTTTTCACCTCATTGTGTATAGTGATAAAGAAGCAATGTGCTGCGAACAATAGCTTCTGTGCAATTTATCACGAGAGTATAGCACGAATCAAAATTGTCGCCATATTGGCGACGTTGTTTGGATATCAGGCTAATAGGTCTTTGATGACAGGATTGGCTTGAGGTGTAAAGGTTTAGGTATGGAGAGCCTCGGCAGTTTTACAACGCGTGCGGGAAAACAGATCAATTTTAGATATGTTCAAAAAGATGATGCAGCTCTCTTGGTTGATCTGTTTAACCATTTGTCTTTTGAGGCTAAACGGTTGCGATTTCATCTGTATACCGACAAACTGCCCAAAGAGCGGATTTGGAAAGAGGCGATGGCCTTATCGAATCTGAATCCGGCGCTACAAGTGGCGATTATAGCGACAACCATCGACGCGGACGGCCAAGAACACGCGGTCGGCGTAGTGCGGTTTGCCAGAGCCACGTCCAATGATACCGAAGCTGAGGTGGCGGTGGTGGTTAGGGATGATATTCAACGCAACGGCTTGGCGCGCAGACTGCTTGGAATTTTGGCTGAAAAAGCACGCCAGATGGGGATCACTCACTTCACCGGCTGGGTCTTGGCCGAGAATGTGCGGTTGATGAAGCTTATTGAGAAACTAAAACTGCCCGTCGAGTCTGAAATTCGTTACGGGCAGCGCAAAATTCGTATTCCCCTTACCTGAGGTGGAAATGGACACTTTTCAAATGTGACCGACCATGCCATTCGGCGGTCATTGGTCGGCCGTCGGGGGCTTAAGCCTCTGCAATGAATGCGGCCACTTGATCGGCGAAGGTCCGGGCATTAATCGGCTTGGAAATAACCCCGTTACAGCCATAAGCCTGAGCCATCTCTCTGGCGGTATCTTCCGGCCAGGCAGTAACGGCTACAATAGGAATACCGGCTAACTCCGGCGTCCGTTTGAAAAAGGCTACCAGTGTTTGCCCATCAATATCCGGCAGCCCCAAATCGACCAAAATCAGTTCGGGGATTTCATCGATAGCAGCCTGCAACCCACTCTCCCCATCATTGGCATGGATGATTTGGTGGTTTTTCGCTTCGAGGATTCGCCTTATCAGCAGGGCATTCTGTTCGTTATCTTCAACCATTAATATCTTGCTAATGATTCACCTACGTTATTCTACTGAATTTTTACCGATGGAGTCCAGTATATCACGGTAAAGAAAAAGGTAAAAGTTTGCCGTGAAATTTACTCAACCTCAAAGCCGGGCCAGCCAAATTTCCTCAAATCTACCTTCCCACGCGCATCGAACGCGATCCCTTCTGCCTCCAAGATTTGGCGTTGAAGAGCGCTGCCAATGCCACCGGAGCGCGGACTGATCTTGCCCTGGCTGTTGATAACGCGCTGCCAGGGGACATCGGTATTGGGACCGAGCGCGGCCAACGCATAGCCGACCATTCGCGCCGTACAGCCGTCCACCAGCGCGGCAATTTGGCCATAGGTTGCCACTTGACCGGCGGGAACGTGCCGGATGACGAGATAAATTCTTTCGTATAGAGGGATTTCTGGGGGAAAGTCCATGGGCAGGAGCCTTTACGGTTCTTTTGTTTCGATCTTGTCAGGCGCGAGGAAGGTGAAGCTCCTCTGCATGGGGTTAAACCAAACGAGTGCGGCCTCGTAAATGTCAGCCGGAGCAGTAAACACAATTTTGTGCATTTGGCCTTTGTTAACCGCCGTAATGACCGATCCGGCAATATCGCGGCCCTGGTCATCCGTATACAAAAAATCGATAGTAGCGCCGGTGACATCCGCCACCGGGAACGGTTTAGGCGGTAAACTTTGCATATTTTCGACCGTTTTCGATAAAGTCTCGATATGTTCCGTGGCGGCTTTTTCGGCAGCTTGAGGATCGATCGCCGCGTTCGGCCAGCTAAACTTACTGGCGGTAAACATCATCCCGGTGTCCTTATGACCCACTGCAATCGAATTCTCTTGCTGTTCCAAAATGTCCCAATCGTTGGCGTAAACAAAGCCAAATTCCTGACTCTTGGGGCCGATTAACGTCCATTCCGGTTCCGTGGTCGGCTGGACAGTGGCCAAATCAGAGTCGGTATCAAGGGGAGTGAACTTATTGGCCAGGGCCTGCAACTGACCGCCGTAAGCCGCCCAATTCTCTTCCGGAGCGCTGACGTGAACAATAAAAATAATGGTGTCAGTCTGAAAAAGTCGTAGTTCACTGGTGGTCGGCCCCAAATTCGGATCGATAGTGGAAAACTGAGCAACGACCGCGCCGTCAGGCTCGGTGGTCTGGCTAATAGGGTGGAAATCGGCGGTTTCGTCAAAAAAGTTGCGAGCCACAAAAGTAACCAGATAGTGGTTGAGGTCTTCTTCAGTGTAGATTTGACCGGCGTCTTCAAAGAAGACACTGTACCCGGCGCGATTATTGGGTTCCAGGAAAATAACGCCGTCAGACCGTTCAACAACCTCCCAATCAGCAGGATACTCGGCTGAAAAACGCTGGCTTGGATGAATATAGGGCTGCAAGGCGTCGAAATCGACCCTAAGGGCCGATGATGGGGTGATGGTGACGGATACCGGGGAGGGCGTAACCATCGCCGGGGGGGAATCGACGGCTGGACTGCTACAGGCTTGAAGCATACCAAAAATGACAAAAAGTAGGGCTTGGCCCACGTGGTGGGTAAATTTGCCGGAGTGTTGGTAACTCATAAGTATCTTGATTGTTTGGTGATTGGCGCTTAAACCATAGGCGCAAGTTTTATCTTGAGTAAAAACGCCGGTCACCTGGCTTGCTCTACAAAAAAAGCACCGAGCCGGTGCTTTTTCGTATCGCGGTCGTTACTGGGTTAGCTACAGTCAGTCGAAAAACGATACCCGACACCGCGAACGGTAATCAGATATTTGGGTTTGCTGGGATTGTCTTCAATTTTTTCCCGTAGCCAGCGAATATGAACGTCGAGCGTCCGCGTATCGCCCATGTAGTCGGTTTCCCAGACTTCTTTCATGATGGTTTTCCGCTTAAGAATTTGGTTGGTGTGGTCAACCAATATCTTAAGCAGTTTGAACTCTTTAGGGGTTAGCGAAAATTGATCTTGGCCGCGAAGAATGGTCTGTTTTTGGAAATCAATGATTAAGGTCGGGAGCCGGAGGAATCGGTCTTTTTGGTTAACGGCCGCTTCCTGGATTCGCTGATCTAAATCCTGAACCTGTCCGGAGTCTATCAAAATAAGGCTGTTATCCGGTATGGCCTGATTTTGCGTTTCAACGCCAACCACAATGCAGGGGACACCCAGTTCCGTCTTATCGAGCGCTTCTTTAAAGTCGATAACATTAAGACTGTGAGCGGGATTTAAAACAATAAGGTTGGGCCAGACTGATAATATTTTCTGGGCCGCCGACGATGGGGTATGAGCTAAACAAACCTCATACCCGCCCTCTTCCAAGCTGTACAACAACGATGTATTTGGATCTAAGTCATGATTTTCAACAAGCAAAACATGCATGGTAAAAATATCCCCCTCGACTACCAACGCCTCTAAGGATTGTAAATTAATAACTACCGTATTTTATCGATTCGATATACCCAAGTGCAGTTAAATGCGCCGGAATTGGCCATCCGACGATAGGAAAAAAGGTAGTCATTCTTATTCCTCACCTGAAGACGAAAGAATATTATATTCAATTATGGCCTGGATTGCAAAGTGGTCTGTTTAGACCAAACAATTCTCAGTTTGGCCAGACCTAACAGATTATGTCCAAAATTTTGCAACGAAAATGATTTTAGAACGAAAAATTGTCATCATTAGGACGGATTTAACGAAAATTAGTCATGACTTTGTCCAAAAATCAATGCGCTCAAATGTAAGATGAACGACTTGCCGGGTCTGTTCGGTGATTTTGGCCCGATCATCCAACCGGTAGCCGCACAACCACAAAATGCGATCATCGGCCACCAGAATGGGTAGCCGGCGGCGATAAGCCGCCGGAATTTTGGCGTCGATCATAAACCTCTTGACTGTTTTGCGGTGGCCTGCTCCCAGCGGGTGAAATTGATCGCCGGGCTGCCGCGTCCGCAGCTTGATGTTGCTGCCTACGGCGGCGGCATCAATAAAAGCCTCCCAGCGGGTGGCCTGCTTGATTTTTGGCCAGGCAGCCCGCGTCATTGGCCAAAGGGTGGTCTTTAACTGCCAATTGGTCAATGGTAACGGCGTCAAACCCGGCAGCTGTACAATTAGCGGTCGGCTGATGGCCGGTAGCGCAAAATCAGCCGCCTGCTCCTGCACAGAAGCAAGGTTTGAGGTGATTGAAATAGTTTCGTAGTTGAGACGGATAGTTAGCCCATCGGGCCAGGTAATCAGGGCGCCGGTTTGACCTTTGGCCAACACTGAGATTGCGTTTTCAATATGGTCAAAGCCGATGTTGAATAGATGGCCCTGTAACTGCTGGATGGCTCGCCGGAGCGTCGCTCGCTTCATACCCATCGGTAAATCCAGCCAGCTTTCGCGAACAAAATCGATGGTTTGAGCCACCGCTGCGGCGATAATATCCGGCCAAACCCTATCGACCTGCTGTTCGATCAGATCGTTCTCGGCTGCCGCAATTTTGGCCGTGTTTTGTAGCCGCTGCCGAATATTCGGATTGTAACTCTCCAGGTAAGGCAGTAACTCGTGCCGCAGGCGGTTTCGGAAGAAGGTGGTATCCTGATTAGAACTATCGTAACGCGGGTTGAGTTGATGGGCGTGACAGTAGGTTTCTATTTCGTGGCGAGGGGTATCAAGCAGAGGTCGAATAAGGGCGACCGGTTTGGAGGACGGTGGGGTGATATCGTGCGGATGAAGCGGCAGGGCCGCAATATTCACTTGTGATGCCATCCCACGCAGCCCGTTTAGACCGGAGCCGCGTAAAAAATGCATAAGAACGGTTTCAACTTGGTCGTCGGCATTATGACCGACCGCTATTTTATTGGCGCCAACCTTATCGGCTATAGACCATAAGAAAGCGTAGCGAACTTGCCGAGCCGTTTCTTCAAGCGACTGCCGGCGCTGCGCTGCCAAGTCAGCTACCGGCCGCGACTCTGAAAAAAACGGTAATTGCCACTGGTTAGCTATATTTCGGACAAAATCCGCTTCGACATCCGAGTCGGGACGGCGTAATTGGTGGTTGAGATGAGCGACGGTTGGCGGGGGCAGATTTAAGTCATGACACAGGCTAGTTAAGAGATGCAGCAAGCCCAGCGAATCAGGCCCGCCTGACACACCGACAACTAGTGTATCGTCCGGCGTAATTAGTCGGTTTTTTTGGCAAAACGATTTGATTTTTTCGAGTAAGTCCTGACCCACGGTCTATCATCTTTTCATGAGGCTGGCGCAGTGGCAACGGCTCCGGCGATCTCCCGTAGTTTGTCAGCATAGGAATGGGTCAGGAAGGTTTGACGAATTTCGGCTGAAGCCAGATGATTCAGTAAATCGCCTTGAATAGTTTGCGCCCTAACCACGGCCTCTCTGGCTGCGGTCAGGTTTTCGGCGCATTGGTAGACATATGCACTTTGAATTTGGATGGGAAACTGGACTAACCGACTGTTGGTTTCGTGCGCTACTTGGGCGGCTCGGCTGATGGCCTCAATCGCCTCATCATAGTTTTGGTTGTGGGTGGCTAAGATTGATTGTAGCCACAGCCCGCGCGCCACAAACTCGCGCATATCACTGGCCTCGGCCAGCGCTAAAAGATTGGTCAATCGGTTTTTAGCCTTGTCCCACTCATTGATATCGATGTAAGCCCGGATGAGCTGGTATAGGATCATAACCTCATCGGCCGTGAAGCCCATATTGTGAGCGTTGACCTGCACGTTTTCTAACTCGATCACTGCTTCATTTAGCCGGTTAAGGTGACGATAAGCTGTACCCAGCACCGACTGGGTTTTCATCACATATAAAGGCGAGCCAAGTTCATGGGCTAATCGCACACTCTGTTCAGCTTGTTGTAAGCCTTCGTCGGTTTGCCCCACGGTTAAATTGGAATAACCCATCCAGGCCAGACCCAAGGCAATGGAAGATTTTTGCTCTTGCTCCTCGGCTAGGGTCAGGCCTTCTTGTAATGTGTTGCGGGACTCATCCAGGTAGCCTTGATAGAGCAGGGCCAGCCCTTGATAATATTTAATGAGCGGCACGCGATAAAAATCGCCGGATTTTTTGTGCAGTTCCAACAATTCCTGAGCGGTGGCATCTGCTTCTTGATAATTGGCGATAAAGACCTGGCCCATCAAGACCGAGTACAGCGAGTTCATCAGACCACTACGATACCCCAAACGCCGGCTCAGTGGCATAATATCATGCTCGTAGCGATCCAAACTGGCGTTGATTTCGCCCTGTTCCAACATAACCTTGGCTAACCCGTCTTCGGCGGTCAAACGGGCCAGATCGTAATTAACGGTGGTGCTGGCCTCGCTGGCTTCCCGAAAACACGAGGTTGCCAAATCTAATCCGCCCATTTGATAGTAAAAATTACCAAGTTGGTTGAGGGTGTCGGCAATACCGCTTTTGTCGCCAATCCGGCGGGCCACAGTTAGCGCCTTCTGGAAATATTGGGACGCCAGCGTAAAATTGAGGTGACTGGCTTGCAGCGCGCCGTTTCCGTTGAGCGCCCGCATTTGAGCCGCGTCATCATTCAGTTCGATGGCCTTGGCCAGCATCGCTTCATAATCGGTCATTGCCTCTTGAATTTCACCCAGGCGGGTATAGATTTTGGCGCGTCCCTCGTAGATTTCCAAAAAGGTCTTTTCATCAGCCCGCGCGCCGATCATTTCTGCCACCTCCAGCGCCCGCGAATAAAACGTGATGGCTTGTTGGTTGGCAAATGATTGAATGGCCGCCACGGCTGCCCGCAGCAGATAACGCAGCGCACGATCCCAAATTTCGCTTTTTTCATAATGCTCGGCTACGTTGGGAGCGTACTCTTCTCCCAATAACCAATACTGCCGCGATAGGTAATCGCCGATTTGTTTGTGAATGAGCTGCCGCTGTTGGTGCAGCAGCGAGTTGTAAGCCGTTTCATAGGTGAGCACATGCTTAAAGATGTATTCCGGTTCGGGTTCGGGGGTCTTGACTTCGATGAGATCGGCAATTTCCAGTTGTTCCAGCGCTTTTTTCAGAATTTCAGGGTCATTGACGATGGGTGACAAGATGAAATGCGGGAAAACACGGCCAATCACAGCCGCAATTTGCAGTACTCGTTTAACCGGCTCTTCCAGACGGTCGATACGGGCGGTGAGTACCCCTTGTAAGGTATTGGGGATTTCAATTTCTGTGACCGGCCGGGTAATTTTCCACTGCTCATCAACCCGTTCGATGACGCCTTCTTCAATTAGGCTGCGAATGACCTCTTCCAAAAACAGCGGATTGCCTTCGGCCCGACTCAGCAGCAGATCTTCCAACTCGCGCGGCAGCGGATCGATCTTGAGGAGATGTTTGATGACTTGCCGGCTTTCTTCATTCGTGAGCGGCCATAAGGTCAACTCTTGAAACTGTTCGCTCGCCTCTTCGGCGCTGGCTAGCTTTACTTTCCAAAAAGCAGTGTCTCGTTCCAGACGCGTCACACAGATGATCAAAATGGGATTGTAGACGGTGAGGGTGAACAAGAATTCAATTAACTGAACCGAACTGGGATCGGCCCAATGCAGATCTTCAAACACAAACACCAGCGACTGCCGGGTAACTAACGCTTCAACCCATTCGCCCATGGCCACAAAAATACGCCGCTGCAAAACTTGCGGGTCGTTGAGCGGTAGGTCGCCGGTTACGTCGCTGTCAAGTTTAACGCCCAACATCGCCATCAAATAGGGGATGACTTCGTCTTTGCGCTTGCCGAAAAGTTCATCGCCCATGGCATCCAATTTGAGCTTCACCTGGGTGTCGTCGGCATTTTCCGGAACCTGGAGATAACTATAAAGGATATCGACAAAGAGCCGGTTGGCAAACGATTGCCGGTAAGCCAGACCGCGACCAAAAAGCCAGCGTGATCCCTGCTCGGTTTCGTCTTGCTGGACAATTTTCACCACTTCGGCAATCAAGCGGGTTTTGCCCAAGCCGGCATCACCGTTAACGGTGACAATGCCACCCCGGCCTTGATGCAGTTGGCGATAAGCGCCGGTTAGCACCTCTACTTCGTGTTCACGACCAATCAGCGGCGCTTCCATCCCGGTTAAACCGCGTTGGGTTTGGCTTAAATCGCGAGCGCCCTTTAATAGGTAAACTTTCAGCGGTTTGGCTTTGCCCTTAACCTGAATCGGTTCGCGTTCTTCAAAGGTAAAGAGACGGTTGGTGAGGTTGTACGTGTCTTCATTCACCAGGATTTCGCCCCTAACCGAGGCTGACTCTAGCCGAGCCGCGACATTGACCGCGTCGCCCATCACCGTGTAGGACCGTTTGCGGTCGGTGCCGACCATCCCGGCGATAACCATCCCCGTGTTGACGCCCATATGGATGCCCAGCGGTTTGGGTAGCGGTATCGGCGGGTTTTCGTTGAATTTTTTGAGCCGTTCCATCATCGACAGGCTGGCGCGCAGGGCTAGCTCCGGATCATTTTCGTGAGCCGTGGGCGCGCCGAACAGCGCCATAATCTCATCACCGACATATTTGTCGATGTAACCGTCATACTCATAAATAGCTTCACTGAGTTCGCTGAGCAGTCCGTTGATGAGACGAACCACTTGCTCGACTTGACCCGCCGTTTTAGCCGCATCATTGAGCGCGGTAAAACCGGAAATATCGGCAAAGATAATGGTCACCTGCCGGCGATCCCCCTGAAGCGGGGCATTGATGAGTGAAGTGGCCCGATCGGCCGCCGTGATTTCGGTTCCACATGAACCGCAAAAAAAATGGTCTGAGGGGTTTACGAATCCACAGACATCACACTTTAGTCCGTCCATATTGCCGGGATTCTTCCTGTAGCATTAAGGTTTCTATTAGTTTGATGATATTACATCCCTAGAAATATGTCAACGGGCTAAATTGACTATCGGCCCTTAGGCTACACCGGTTTAAACACACCGCAGGCCAATGGCGCCAAGGCCAGAATAACCCCTGTCACCCATAGAATGGCTTTCATTTCTGCACCCTTTGAACAAAAATCTCCCCAGACGTTACGCACATCTGGGGAGACAGTAACAAATAGGGAGAGATACGCTTGGCTTACTTCACCAACCATGCTATCTAGACATGGTCAGCAGCCACACAGCATAAGGTGGGTCTTATGATATGTGCATTTGATTCGTTCATATCAATCTGACCTCCATCCTTATAAGTAAAGGATAATGCAAAACTCTGTGTCAAACAACAGTCACTTGAAGGGACATTTCACTAGCCGGATGGTTAGTTTTCGACCTGGTCGGGTGGCTAAGTCTCCCAAACGAACGAATCCGGCCTGGCTACCGTGGTACCTCAACAGTCAGGCGGGTGCCTTGTGTCAGCTTGGACTCGATCTGCCACCGGCCGCCAATGGCCTCCGCTCGTTCTTTCATAGTTAATAGTCCCCAACTAAATTGGTCGATGGGCCTTTGAAGTTCAAACCCCAGGCCGTCATCAATGACAACTATGCGGACCAGCTCCTCTTCTGTCTCGACGATAACGGTAACTTTTTGGGCTTGGGCGTGTTTGGCGACATTTAGCAGCGCCTCTTGAGCAATTCGGAATAGTGTATGCTCTTTAGCCGGAGCTAAACGGGGGGTAGGTTCCTTGCCTTTGACGGTAAATTTAAACATGACTCGCCCGACCAGTTGTTCACCGTACCAACGGATGGCAGCCACCAAACCGTAATCATCCAAAACCGGCGGTCGTAAATCGGCCATCACATCTTGAATACATTCGGTGGTCTGCTCCAATAACGCGAGCGAGTCGTCGATCAATGACATTGTCGTTTCCATTGACTGAGGCGGGCTGTTCTTGATGCGGGTTCGGACCGCACTGAGATTGAGATTAAGAGCGGTTAAACTTTGGCCGACTTGATCATGCAGTTCACGGGCCAGATTTTTTCGTTCGGTTTCTTGAGCTTCGGCTAACCGGCCGGTTAAGGCGCGAAGTTGTTGGCGATGTTGGCTAATATCATTGATCAACTGTTCTTTTTCCAGCTCGATCTTTTTTCGCTCGGTGATGTCCCGGCTAATCCCAACCAGCCCTATAACCTCTCCCGCCTCATTCTTCAACGGTATCTTAGTCGTTAACATCCATCTACGATTCCCCATTGAGTCGAGGTGCGGCTCTTCTTTCCCGACTAACGGCTGCCCATCTATAAAAATTGTTTGCTCATCACTGTAGTACTCAGTCGCAATTTCATCCGGGTAGTAATCGAAATCGGTTTTTCCAACCATGTCGTCCGGCGATTCAGCCCCCATGATCTGGGCCAAAGCCCGGTTAGCCACGATGAAGCGGCTCTTGATATCCTTGAAATAAATGTAATCCGGTAGATTATCGATCAGGGTTCGAAGTAGATTGTGTTCTTGTAGTAGCATCTCTTCGGCCAATCTCCGGGCGGTAATGTCGATGTGAATCACCACAGCCCCTTCATAACCCCCATCTAATGGCGCGGCTTGCAAAATATACCAGGCCTCTTTTGTCGGCGCATGACATGGATACTCAAGGGTAAAGCAATTCTCAACGCCGGCTAAAACCGATTGGAGGCCATCAAGCGCTGGGGCGGCTTCGTGGCTGCCCCGGCTCACGGCTCGACGACAGACGGTGAGGTAATTTACTCCTTCGCAGGTATGGGCTAACGAAGGGTCGCCGTTGCTCCGAGCAAACTGTTTCCAGGCGTCGTTCACGGCAATAATGGTGCCGTCTTTATCCAGCACAGCAACATGCGCTTTGATAGCATCCAAAATGGTTTGATTAGGATTTTCGCTGACCTTTAGAGCCTCTAAACCCTGGCGGCGAATATCCATGTTAGTAATCTGAATTTCCTTTAGAGCGGTCGAAATTTCCTCAACCCCAAGAGTCAATTCGGCTAGGGAAATCGGAGCCTCCCGAAGTTGGCTCAACCGCTGAAAGATGCTCTCGAGTTGCTGGTCGAGCACCTTGTCATTCATTATTTCTCTCCTGATATTCGATTTTATTTGATGACTATTCGTTTATCTAATGACTACCCGTGGTTGGAGTTCAAATTCAAGACCGGCCAATAATTCGGCCCAATTTCGTCTGGTTCGAATGAGGGGCATTGCTGCCGCCGCTTTTCGCTCTGGCATCAGTTGATGCAAATTATAAGTACCAGGCTCTAAAGCGTGAATCCGGCTGGCGCCGCCCAAACCTTCCCGAAGCAGAACGCGATCACCCGCTTCGTAATTCGGTCCCGGCTCAATGGTGATGACCGCGGCTTTGTGGGCAAAATGGAAGCGGTTTAAGTCAAGCGGACGGGTCCGGCTGGGATATTCCCAATCGTAAAATAATAGAGAAGGCAAACGCTGATCGGCATCTTTATATAGGCTGACACGCAAACGATAACCGCTGTCCGGATTAGGACTGGTAACGATCAATACCCCCGCCGTCCGATTTTCAATAGCCTGAGCCTCATAGTAAAGCTGGTTCAGATCGACATCATCAGCAATAATCGGATCGATCGCCACGGTGTCGGTGTGCGGGCAGCCTATTTCCCGCATAAGCCGAATGTGATCCCCGGTTCGATACTCATCGCCCGGTTTAATCACCACCCGAACCGCTCTATCGGCCGACTCATGGTGGGTCAGGTTGTGAAAATATTGGCGCTGGTTCACATCGTGGTCGTCTAGAGTGTAGCACGGAAACTGGGCGTGTGGCCTATCATACAGTTCAACATATAAGTGAGTCATCATTAGCCTCCCTGGGCCGTCATTGGCCCTGATCTATTTTATTTTTGTTCTTTAAATTTTAAGGTCGTAAAGCGATATAAATCGGCCCCTTCCTGCCAAGCGTGGGGGGGCAACTGCGCTTTGCGACACAACTGCTCCAAGAACGTCCGGCGACTCCAACCGGCGCGCTCGGCGACTTCCGGCAGGAGTAAGCCCCGCTGTTCGCCTTGGCTAATTAGCAAGCCGTGGTGTCCGATCTCGATTTCCTCTATTCGAGTAATTCGCTCCAGGGGCGACAGGATGGAAATTTCAATGACGATATCATCCAACGCTTCAATCGTGATTGGCGACAAACGCGGATCGGCCGTGGCGGCGCTGACGGCCGTATTTTGAACCACCTGATACAAAGGCAGGTTGGCGGGGATGTGGCCCATGCATCCTCTTAATTTTAGGGTCGGCTCATCGATGCTGCGGGTGGTCGAACTCTGCGCTTTAGGCCGGTCATAAGGCTGTTTTTCGGCGCTGCGTAGCGTGACAAACGCCCCGGCTCGGCGTAGCAAAGCCGGATCAACCGGGGGCAGGTTAGGGATCGCGGCCGATTGGAGATAACCGGCTATCGTCGCGCGGGCCAACTTGAGTAGATACTGCTGCTGCTCAAATGTCAGCGAGAGCGGCTGGTAGCGCCACATCATCACCGCTCCGTAGCCAACCACTTTATCCGCGTTGCCTCGCGGCGAGTGACCGGAATTGGCATAATGCAGGACCGTGGTGGTATCGGCCCCTCGTCCGGCGGCAACACCCATGGTGACCAAAATAGGCCCCAGACCGCAGGCGCAGGTCTTCAGGTTAGGCACGCCCTCAGCCATCAACCGAGCGATAGTGGCTCTTACCTCCGCCATCCGTCCGGTTTCGATGGCGGCCAGCGTGGTTTGATCAACCCGAAAGGCATCCTCGAACTTAGGATAATGGGCCAGATCGGACGAGGCAATGACCACCGTCCCCTGGTCCGGCAGAACCGTGAGCAGGGCCTTGGTCAGGGCCTCAACCGTCTCCTCATCCGGGGAACTCATCAGGATGGGGATGATACGGCAGTTGGGGCAAACCCGTTGTAGAAATGGCAGTTCGATCTCAATCGGATGCTCGTTCAAATGCGCTGCCGGGTCGAAGTGAATCCGCGGGTCCGCCGCGATTAGCGCCTCGGCCAAAACCTCGTCAACCGGCACAGTCCCTAAAGGCGTTTCAAAGCCGCCTTTAGCCCACACCGCAATCGGCTGTGACAGGGGCGGCCGGTGATCGGCGGCGATGATCACCGCGAGCTGGTAGTCCCCATCCCGCAACTGTCTGAAGCCGCTGGCCGCCACTGCCCCGGAGAATATATAGCCGGCATGAGGCACAACCAAGCCCAGCGGCTGCCCGTCGACCGGGTTGGCCTGATTTAACAGGGTGTCAACGATCTGGGCCAACATCTCCGGCTGGTCAGGATACCATTGGCCGGCCACCACCGGCGGCCGGATTGCTGCCGCCGAGCTATTCGATTCCTCAATATTCAGATCGGTGCTCATCGACTCAGTAAATTTTATCCCTGGTTTCCACATAGTGTTGGTAAGCCCGGCATGGATTGGTGCATCCGGCAGGAACAAACCCACGTCAAGGAGGAAATACACTATTTTATTTGCAGTTGTTGCGTTCAGCCGGGGCTAATTATCTGGTGGTTTCCAACTCATCGAAAGGTGAAATATTGAAGTGGGGTGATAAAGCTCCCGATTGATGAATATTCGGGACTAATATATCAAAACAGAAAAGCGCAAATCGGTCAATGCTGGTTAGCGGCCCATCCGCCCCAAGCCAAACTCCAACGGCCGGATGATCATATCGGCCCTTATTATAGTGTAGTACAAAATCACCCGGTTAGCACTATCCAATTGGCGAGTTTTTTCAAATTAAAAAATAGGTTCAACCCCGTGGATGGGCAAACTCGTGCGCGGCAGTTCCACCGTCACCTGGGTTCCTTGCCCAGGCTGGGACTCAATCTGGCAATATCCGCCGATGGCCTCCGCCCGCTCGATCATCGTCACCAGGCCCCAATTTTTCCGTTTGCTTCCGCCGACCCACTGGCCCAGATCAAAACCAGAGCCGTCATCGGCAATTTGCAGTCGGACAAACTCATTATCGGTTTCTATTTTAATAACAACCTGGTTAGCCTGCGCGTGTTTGGCAACATTGGTCAGCGCTTCCTGGGTAATTCTAAATAGCGTGTCTTCAAGCGAGCCGGATAATCGCGGAACCGGCTCTTGTCCTTGGACTTCGACTCTAAAATCAACCCGCGAGGCAAACTGCTCGCCATACCAACGTAGGGCCGCCAATAAACCGTAATCATCCAATACCGGCGGGCGTAGATTGACCATTAAATCCCGAATGCGCTCAGCCGTCTGTTCGATCAACTCCAACGAGTCGTGCAAGCGGGCTTGAACCGTATTCTTTTCTTTAAAGGAAGTGCTGTTGATCCGCCCGAAAATGATATTAAGGTTAAGATCGAGCGCGGTTAAATTTTGCCCTACCTGATCATGTAATTCGCGGGCCAGGGCTTTTCGTTCGGCTTCCTGAGCTTCGGCCAGACGCCCGGTGAGCGCCCGCAACTGCTCGCGCTGCTGACTGACCGCCTCAAAGAGTTGAGCTTTTTCCAACTCGGTCTTTTTTCGCTCGGAAATATCTCGGATAATACTTAAAAAGCCCAGCAGCCGGCCCTCATGATCTTTGACTAAAGCGCCTACCGTCTCGCTGATAAAAACATCACCGTTTTTACGGCGGTAGGTGACTTCATAAGGCTCAAGAATTTCATCGGCCTTGGCGTTAAATCGAAGCTGTCCCTGTAGTTCATAATCTTCCTGAGAGGTATAGATCAGTTGTGTCTTCCGGCTAAACACGTCCACAATGTCATAGCCAAATAGGGTGGTAAAGGCGGGGTTGATTTTCATAATCTGCCGGCTGGTATTAGCAAAGACAACGGCATCCGGAATAGTTCTAAAGATAGCTTCGAGTTCAGCCGTTTTCTGGTATAAAGCTTCCTCTAGTTCTCTATGTTGGGTAATATCCCGACCGATACCGACCAGGCCGGTGACACGGCCGCTTTGGTCTAGCAAGGGTAGTTTGGTGGTTGATAACCAGCGACGTTCCCCTAACGCGTTGATCACCGGCTCTTCTTTCCCCACCAACGGCTGGCCCGATTGAACCACCGCTTGTTCGTCGGCGTAATAGATGGCCGCCAAATCTTTAGGGAAAAAGTCAAAATCGGTTTTACCAACCAGTTCTTCTCCGGAATAGGCCCCCATCAGCCGGGCCACGGCTTGGTTCCCAATAATAAATCGACTTTGTGTATCTTTGAAATAGATCGAATCCGGTAAACTATCGATCAGTGTTCGTAGCAGCCGGCGTTCTTCGGTTAACGCCAATTCCACCTGTTTCCGGTCGGTGATATCTCGGCCCACCGATTGGATCTCGACTAAACAGCCGTTTTGATCAAAAATCAACCGATCCGACCAGCGCTGCCAGTGAATTTCACCATTGGGTAGCACCACCCGATGTTCAATGCTGCCAGATGGTTGCTCAACACTTAACGCGGCCAGATACTGCTCTAGCCTTTGGCGATCTTCTTTGGGTACAATGGGGAAAAAACTGCGACCGATTAACTCTTCAGGTCTTTTACCGAAGTAACGGCAAAAAGCTGTGTTGACAAAGGTCAATGTGCCGTCCGGTTTAAGCCGGCAAATGAGTTCGGAATTGTCTTCGATGATAGCCCGATAACGCGCTTCACTCTCTTGAAGCTCGGTCTCCATCTTAATGCGCCGTTCAATTTCCTGACGGAGTTGGTGATTGGTTTGGCTTAGTTCAGCCGTATGAGCCGTAATTTGCTGTTCCACAGAATTTCGGGAATCAGGCTCAGATGGTTCGACGAATTTGTGCGAACGGGCTTTTTGAAGGAGCCAACCGAAGCCGATGACACGCTGATGTTTATCCCTAAGTCGGGTCACGGCCAAAGTAACCGGAACAGCGGGCAACCCGTGCGGCTCGATAAGGGTCTCTAAATCCTCATAAGAGGCTACCCGGCTATCTGCCAAATAGTGTAGGTAATCGTGAAATGAGGGCCTGACTTCATTGCTTACAAAACTTTCGATAAACTTATCTTTCAGAAAATCGAGGCTTTGGTTCAGTATTGTTTCGGCGGCCGGGTTAGCATCCTTGACGATGCCCGCTACATCTGTAACCAAGTAGCCGTCTGGGGCAAATTCAAACATTTGCCGGTAGTATTGACATTCAGACTCCACTGTCGCATAGTAAGCCAGGCGTGTCTCTTCGGCCCGATGCATTTTTTGTAACAAGGAATGTAAGTTGTCAAGATTACCGGTTTCTAACAAACGAAGCGCAGTTTCAAGCTGGCGCTTCACCACTGTGCTGGATTTTGAGCTATTCATCCGACCCGACCTTTAAAGTAGGGTACTATGTTCTGAATTGATCTTAATAATAATTATTCCTCCGATCACTCGTTCTTTATTTAGACCTCTGTCTCGATGACAATGAAGTTGTGCGCTTGAACTTTTGGGGATTTTGAAGAATTGAAAGGAGGAACTGTAAGTATAATTACAGTATACTATACCCTTTCTATAAGAACAAAGTTCATTTTATCGTGGCTACAAGGCCCAAATTATCGAAACAGAGACCGAATTTTGGTGAGCGGATTAACGGTAGAAGTTAGTTAGCGTTATGGGGATAACATGTCCAATTAATAAGCTCACTTTGTCGTTGGCGGAATATTGATGCCAACCTCGGCTGAGAAGGAACGTCTACTGAGTGAACGAGTGGAAGGGTGATTATTTAATTATAACCGTTAACAATCATAAAGTGAAACCGCTACTAAGAATTTTCCCGATTTGCTTTGATAGTTCGACGCGCATAATATTACAGCTTAATCCACCTGCCTAAGATTGGTCTAGTTTTAGCGACTTAACCGAGAAAGTGACTGAAATGAATGGACTAGTCTGGCGGCGCTACCGTAGATCAAAGAAGCTGGACCAAACTCAATCACAGGAAAATGGAATGGGCAAATTAAAAGATACCCTATGTAATATATCGAAAAAGCAGGCCGAAAAACATCGCGATGAAATGGATGTGATTACCGGCACAGCCAAATTTGTTTGCAAAGATTGTGACCGCACGGCCATTAAAAAGAAGTGGTTGTGCAAACCGAAGAAAAACAAGTAAGGGTAAAATATGAAAGCTGTCTTTTACGAAAAATTCACCCAGCCGCCCACCGTCCAAACCCTGCCCGATCCGACGCCAACCGACCGAGGTGTGGTGATTCAAGTCAAAGCCACCGGCCTGTGTCGCAGCGACTGGCACGGCTGGCAAGGCCACGATCCCGATATCACGCCGCCGCACGTACCCGGCCACGAGTTCGCCGGAGTCATCGAGGCGGTGGGGAGGGCGGTCAGCCGCTGGCGACCCGGCGACCGCGTGACTCTGCCCTTTGTCTGCGGCTGCGGGGCCTGCCCGCAGTGTGCGTCGGGCAACCACCAGGTCTGCGATCACCAATTCCAGCCCGGCTTCACCCATTGGGGATCCTTTGCCGAATACGTCGCCATCGATTACGCCGATGTCAACCTGGTGCGCTTACCCGAGGATATGGCCTTTGAAACGGCGGCCAGTCTCGGCTGCCGCTTTGCCACCTCTTTTCGGGCCGTGGTCGATCAGGGCCGTGTCTCGGCGGGGCAGTGGGTCGCCGTCCACGGCTGCGGCGGCGTCGGGCTATCGGCCATTATGATTGCCAACGCTCTGGGCGCCAACGTAGTCGCGATTGACATCAACGCCGAAAAGCTGGCCCTGGCTCAGTCGCTCGGCGCGGCGGCCTCGGTTAACGCGGCCCAAACGGACGACGTGGTCGCCGCCGTGGTGCAGCTCACCCATGGCGGGGCGCACCTGTCCATCGACGCCTTGGGCAGTCCGGTGACCAGCTTTAACTCCGTGGCCAACTTGCGTAAGCGCGGCAAACATATCCAGGTTGGGCTAATGGTCGGCGATTATCGCCACTCGGCCATGCCCATGGCCCAGGTCATCGCCAATGAACTGGAAATCCTGGGCAGTCACGGTATGGCCGCCCATCGTTACCCGGCCATGTTCGCCATGATCCAGGCCGGCAAACTACACCCGGAACAACTCATTGGCCGCACCATCAGCTTGGCCGAGGCCGCCCACGAATTGACCCGGCTGGATAGCTCCCCGGAAACTGGCGTAACTATCGTAAACGTGTTTTAATAACGGCCTAACATTTTCAGAACTTACGCAGTTCCAAAGGTGACAGTCACTGGGTATAAAGCCCGCCAGCGTGGCCTTAAAGACCCGTGCTGAGAGAACGAGAAGGTCCCTTCAGGCTAGGATTGCGCCATCTGAGGGCGCTTTAGCGTCCTTTGCTCTTTCAACGCGATGGCTTTAGCCTCGCGTATGTTGGCCCAGCGTATCCTGTTTATATGCTTAACCTTCATTAGCCTCATGCGCTATGGCCGACACCCTATTGTACCCGTCCGGAGGTCTGATCGACATGTCGATCAAACGTTCCGAGCCTTCCGCAAGTTTGATTGATGTGTTGATCAAACGTTCCCACTAGTCGGAACATCGAGGTGATCGATGGATCGGTTGTTCCCACTAGTCGGAACATCGGGGTGATCGATGGATCGGTTGTTCCCACTAGTCGGAACATCGGGGTGATCGATGGATCGGTTGTTCCCACTAGTCGGAACATCGGGGTGATCGATGGA
>ERZ795053.3187-NODE-3187-length-18932-cov-7.213805_pt1 | contig 18932 bp, 16 predicted proteins | sample MGYA00375137_ERZ795053 | MGnify/ENA primary metagenome ERZ795053 (study PRJEB30182, sample SAMN05720284) | activated sludge metagenome | isolation source: Anaerobic digester | place: Hong Kong | collected 2014-12-17 ...
CCAGGCCGCAGAACACGGCATAGTCCTGACTCATCGGCATCAATCCTCTCAATCAACATTGAGCGGCCGCCGATCAGATGCCAGCACCCGGCATCCACGTTACGAAGAGACCTCAAACCCCTTGTTCTTGGCCATGCCTCTATCAGCGATCTGCCAGCATCACTGAAACCGGGCGACAACACCCCCCGGATCATCAATGACAGGGGAAGCCAGTCATACCCGGCCCAGCGACCGCAACCCCAGTATCAGGGCCATCAGAAAGGTAACGGGTACCGGCCTGAGGTCGTTGTCGGCTGCACGGCGGTGTCCTGGCGGATGCGCACCGGCAATCACGTGGCGTATCGCGATGCCGGGGATGACTCAGGTCTCGTCGGGCATGCGGGTTCGTCGGATGTGCGCGACCAGATCGATCAGCATCCACGCAGTGCCGCGCAGCCCGAGAACACGCCTCATGGCTCGCGCCCTGGCAAGCCCCGCCCGGAGCAGTGACACCGCGTCGGGCGACGACGGGTGCTTCACAGGGAAGGATGTCTCGAAGTCCAGCGTCGCATCCGGTGGCGCAGTCGCCAGCCCGAGAATGTGGGCGTAGGCCCTCACCACATCGAGGCCGGCCAGCTGCAGCCCGATCCAGGACCCGAACAGGCGGGCGTTGCACTCCAGGAAGTAGAAGTCCCCGTCCTGCTCGATGAAGTCGAAGCAGAAGGCGCCGGTGTACTGCGATGCCGCAAGGAACCTGCGCGCATACTCCACGGCCTTCGGGATGTCGAGCAGCTGCACGGAGTCGACGGGGCCGAAGTCCTTTGCAGCAGTACCGTGGTATCCGCAGATGACGACGGCGCTGCCGGCCCTGGACACACCACCGACGTTGACGGTCCGCCCGTCGACCAACTCCTGGATGAGGACCGTACCGTCGTCCACCCAGTGCTCGGCCAATGACTCGGCGTCGATAGCCGGAACGATCCCCTCGCCGCCGGCTCCGTGAGCGGGCTTGACGACGACAGGGAACCTGTCGACGTCCGCAGGCGTCTGCCACACCGCCGGGGTCGGGATGCCGACTCGACGGGCCAGGCCATCCTCCCAGCGCTTGTCGAAGAGGCCCACGGGGTCACTGCCGTCACACACCTTGCGGAGCGAACGCAGCCGTTGCTGCTCCGGCTCGGGGGAGGCCGCCAGCGTCGCCAGCATGGGGACCGCCGTCTCATCCGTCGCCTCGACCGCGGTCACAGGGGCCGACGCCACGGACTCCAGCAGGGGGCCGGTGACCGGATCCTCGGGAAGGAGGCCAGGATGGACCCGGCGGTAGACCAGGCGATCGGCCCTCATGAGCAGGCGCCCGATCGCGGACCCCGGTGGCGTTCGCCAGAGCTCCCCCCGAACCCCGAAACGACGCAGGGCACTGAGCATCTGCGCAGCGGCCTCGAAGGTCTGCGCGGATGCGACGAGCAACTCGGTTCTGGGCATGGCATGTCAAAGCTAGCCGTCCGTCGGCTGGGAGTCCCATCCAGTCGCCGGGCCGCAGGGTTCGGCGACGAAACGGACAATCCACGCAGGCCCACCGGTCGTGACCCCACAGACACGATCCTGCCGTGCTTGCGTGCAGGCTGCACAGCAGGCTGGACCCATGAGATCGTCCGTCGAGCCCGCAGGAGTGCCCTGCCGTGGCTGACGACTCCCCCGACGACGACCGCATCGACCCCCGGGTCGAGGCCGAGGATCTCATCGAGTCACGTCGAGGCGACGAGTCCGCGGAGATGGTCGGCCGGGCGGGAACCCTGGTGGCCGGATTCTGGAACACGGCCCAGATGGTCGTCCCCACGTTCGGGACCCTGATCGTCTCGATCATCATCGGCCGGTTCCTGGGACCCAGTGAGCTCGGCGAGCAGAGCTGGATCGCCTACATCGAGGGCCTCCTGGTCGCCCTGATCATCCAGACGCTGGTGAGGACCGGCATCCAGACCATGTCCACCGCGCGTGGTGCGGGGGACGTCACCACGTATGACGCGCTGTCCCGATGGATCATGTGGGGCCAGATCGCGGGGGGTACCGTCTCGGCCCTCGTCCTCTTCCTGTTCGGGGTCTTCACCGACAACTCCGCATCCTGGTTCCTTGTGAGTGCCACCTCGGCCGCGAATGCGATCGGATGGGCCTACTCCGTGCGCATCATCTCCGAGAAGGGCTGGGCGCCGGTGGCCAAGCGTCGCCTGATCACCCAGCTGCTGGCGCAGGGCATCGCCGCCGCTGCCGTCGTCGCGGGCCTCGGGATCGCAGGGGTCTTCGCTGCGAACCTGATCGCGGCGGTGGTGCTGTGGGTGATGGTGTGGCGCATGTCCGACCCCGCGCGGGGCCCGTACTTCCCACGAGTCCCGAGGCAGCTGTGGCGGCTGTGGGGCATGTACCTGGCCACTGAACTGCTGAACCAGGTCGTTGCGCGCCGGATCGAGTTCCTGTTCCTGGGAGCACTGTCCACCCGCTCGGAGCTTGCCATGTACTCGATCTCGTTCGCGGTGATCAGCTCCGTCACGACGATTCCCGACTCGATGGTCACCGCCTTCCTGCCCTCCCTGGCCGGACGGGCCGGCGCAGGGCAGGGGTCCGTGGTCGATGACCACCTCCTCCCGGCGATCAGGGTCACTCTGACCCTGTCCGTGGCCCTGACAGCGGGTCTCGCCGTCCTGTCGCCGCGACTGATCACGATGCTGTACGGGGAGGACTTCGCCCTCGCCGGGCAGCTCACCGCCTACATGTCGCTGCTGGTGCTGTTCGTGCCGCTCTTCGACCTCCTCGACACCTACTGGGGCGGCTACGGCCGGCTCGGCTTCCCGCTGATCGCGGTCGCGATCGGCGGCGTGGTCGACCTCGTGCTGGCATTCCTGCTGATCGGCAGGTACGGTGCCGTCGGGGCCGTGATCGCGAACGTCTCCGGGCAGTTCGTTGCGGCACTGGTACTCCTCGGCTTCACCTACCGTCGGCTGCGCCACATGAGGCTGGACTGGCCGAGATACCTGCTGGTGATCGTGGTCTGCCTGATCGCGGCTGGGCTGGGATGGTGGGTCCTGAGCCTCATCCCGGGCCTGCTCGGCTGGCTCGCCTGCTTCGCCACGATGCTGGTGGTCCTGCTCGGCTTCGGGACGCTCATCGGTTTCACCAGCCGGGCCGATGGGCTCTGGCTGCGTGACTCCATGCCCGGGAAACTGCAGCCGTTCGTCCGCTTCTACGCCGGGCCCATCGGCAGCACGGACTAGGCATGGACGGAACACCTCCGCTGATCACGAGGCTCCCCGAGCGGCATGGCGGGGCCGAACCTGCCATGATCGTTGCCATGTCCTCCGCCCCAGAGCCGACCTCCCCCTACTCCGGGCTGATCGCGACGTGGTCCAACCTGGTGATCCTGGTCGTTGCCGCCGTAGCGGGCGCCATCGTCGGGCTGCTGCTCCTGCTGATCCTCGGCGCTCCCTACTCCTCCGATTCGCTCGTGAACGGCGGACCCGGTGACACACCGTCGAAGCCGCTCGACCTGTCCGGGGACCAGCTCGATCGCTACGTGGACACAGAGCTCATCTACATCGGCACGCTCACCGACGCCATGAACGAGGCGATCTCCCAGGCGACCGGCAACCCCGACCCCACGCCGGCAACCGCTGTCCAGGACGGCTCGACGAACGTCATCAAGATCAGCGCCGTGGCCGACGACGCCGAGGAGGCCGCACGGGCGTCGAAGGCGGCAGCAGACGTGTATGTGGCCAACTGGAAGACCCGTAACAAATCGACCGAGTCGGCTGCTTCGCGTTTCGTACAGGAGCCGAACGCGGCCGACGCCCAGCCGACCATCAAGAAGTCCACCGGGGCACTGCTTGGGTTCGTACTCGGTGCCGTGGTCGGTGTCGTGATCATCTGGGTCCGTGTCGTCCGGGAGCGACGGGCCAGGGATGAGCGCCCACAGGGAATCAGTCCCTGAGGGAACCAGTTCCTCGACGACCACCGGGGTCCTCGCCCTCCGCCTGGGGAATGCCGCGGCCGCCGGACCCCAGGATCGCATCATCCGGCCGCAGCCAGGCGGTCACGAACAGCAGCACCGCGCTGGCATAGCACCAGCCGGCAAGGACGTCGCTGCTCCAGTGCACCCCGAGGACGATGCGGGAGACGCCGAGCAGGACTCCGCAGACGAACAGCAGGTAGCCGAGTAGCTGCAGCCAGCCACTGCCCCGGGAGATGCCTGCAAGGATCAGCAGGACGGCCAGCGCTCCGAACAGGTAGATGCCCACCATGGCGTGCCCGGACGGGAACGACTTGGACAGATCAGACACGTACTCAGCCGCACCGGGTGGTCTGGGTCGCTCCACGAGCACCTTGACCCCCTCAGCCACGATCACTCCGAGCAGGGCACTGGCCGCGATGAAGCCGGCCAACCGGCGGCGGCCCACGGCGAACAGCACCACCACGATCACTGCGGCCAGAACGGTGGCGGGCAGGGGTCCGGTGAGCACCGCGATGAAAGCCGCGCAGTCAAGGACCCAAGGTGTGGATGCCGTCCAATCGGTCGTGGCCTCGTTGATCGTAGCGTCGATGCCCCAAGGGGCACGGTCAACGGCGAGGACACCGACAGTCACAGCGAGCGCAGCGACTGCGGCCAGCCCGCCCGACCAGAGCAGGGCTGCTGTGCTCCAGCGGGCGCCCGCCCCGGTGTCCGTCATCGATCCCGGATTCCCTTCACCGATGCTCACGTGGGTACTCCCGGCGGCTCGACATCTGCTGCAGGCGCCTTGTGACGAGCTGGCCCGTCCACCCCAAGGACTCACTGAGGGTCGGCCTGCGGGTGTTCCAGCGGATCATCTCGCGAACAGACCGGTCGGTACGGTCCAGCTCAGCCAGGTCCTGGCCCTGCAGCAGCGCGACATACGTCATGCCGAACATGTCCGTCGTGGCATGCAGGCGTTGTCCCACTTCGATGCGCTTGAGCCACCGCACGAACTGGGGCAGCTGTTCCACCTCTGCAGTCCCTTCGAGCGTCCTGACCCGCTCAGTCGTGGTGGTCACCCCGCAGACCTGCATGAGCAGCCTCGAATCGTATGCCTGCCAGTCGAGCGGGATCGGGCCGTACGCCTCGTCGGTGGCGTAGTAGTGGGCCGCGATCGCGAACGGATCCAGTGCTCCTGCGTGAGCGAACCCGATGACCGGTGCCGTCATCTGACCGACGAGCCGGGCGCCGCATTCGATGAGGCAGGGACCAAGCTCGTCCACCTTCACCTCGCAGTGGAACGGCGAACGACGCAGGCCGGAGGCGGCGACAACCCTGGTCGTGTAGTCGGCGATGTCTGCGAACAGCCCACTGTGATGCGGGACGAGGATCGACCCCATCTCCACATTGAGCCGGCCGTTCAGCGCACCACGTCGATACCTCGCGACCTCGAACACCGTGATGTTGCCCGCGGTGTCGACCTGCCCGTCGCAGTGGAACTCCTCGCCGCCGACGTACTCCTCGGCCAGCAGCTCGTCGTGGCCACCTGTCTGCCACCACGACTCAAGGTCGCGGGCCGACGGGTCCTGGCTGAAGATGCCCACGTCCATGTTGCCGAACCCGTCGTTGGGCTTCAGAACGATACCGGACCAGCCCTCACTGGCCCGCACGGAGGCAGCCTGGGCAGGGCTGCTGACGATCTGGGAGCCATTCACGCGCAGGCTCGGGTCGACGGCACGCAGGTGCGCCTTGAGGGCGCCCTTGTTCCGGAAGCGCGCCAGCACCTGGGGCTGGGACCAGGAGAGCCCGAACGCCTCGGCCAGGCGCCCGCTCGGTTCGACACTGGGCTCCTTGTAGGGAACCACGGCCCTGACCGTGTAGCCGTCGCGTCGCACGGCGGCAACCAGCCGGTCGAGGTCCGCCAGGTCCGCCCGGTACGAGGCCGCGACCAGCTCGGGGTCCAGTAGCTCCGGGAACCGGTAGGCGTCCATCTCGTAGTGGCCGGGATCCGTGTAGTACGTCAGGGCCCGCCAGCCGAAGCGCTCGCGCAGGATGCTCATCATGCGGACCGCATACGGGTGGTAGGGGTCCTGAATGAGGTAGGTGTCTTCGCGGGCCATCAGTGGTGCAGCCTAGCGGCAGCATCCGGACGAGTCGCCGTGTGATCCCGGGCGGAGTAGCTGACGGGCCGGCCATGACCGCGCGACCGAATCGGACGTTTCGGACGGACGGCACAACCGTCCGGCGCCGAGCTCGCCAGCAACCTGTATGAACGTGCGTCCACGTCCCGAGCACAGCAGGCTGGTCACATGGCAACGGTAGGAACCCTCGCCAGGCACAGGGTTCAGGAGCAGGGCTTCGCGATCACGGACGTGTGGCGCATCGTGGGCAGCGCCATCGTCGGCGCGGTCCTCTTCGCCGGCCTGGCCCTTGTTCAGGGCGCCCAGTACTCCGCCACCGCACTCGTCAACGCGGGTCCCGGTGACACTGCGAGCCAACCCCTATCGTTGCCGAGCGACCAGCTGAACCGATATGTGGCCACGGAGATCGTCTACATCGGGACGATCTCCCAACGGATATCGGACAACGTCACCCGCGACACCGGCGTCACCGACCCGCCGCCGGTCACGGTGACGCAGGACGGCAACACGAACATCATCAAGATGAGCATGAGTGCGGACAGCGCCGAACTGGCCGCCGCCATGGCCGATTCCGCGGCCAACAGCTATATCGAGGACTGGAAACAGCGCAATCCGAAGGACGCGCAGCGCAGCGAGGATCGCTACGTCGTGAAGGCCAGCGCGGACACCGCCACCAGGACGAACGATCCCGCCATCACCATCGGTGTTGGCGCTGCCCTGGGGTTGTGCGTGGGTGTGGTGTGGGCCTACCTGAGGGCGAGATGGCGGCTCGCCGACGAAGCCGACACCGCAGACACAGCAGACACAACCGACGCAGCCGACGGTCCCGGGGAGCGGGCATGACGCCCGAACTGAGCCTGGTGGTGTCCACCATCGGACGACCGGAGCAGCTCAAGCGACTCCTGGATTCCCTGGTCGGGGCCAGGGACCACGATCGGATCGAGCTCGTGCTGGTGGACCAGACCGACGATCAGGCAAGCGCCGGATACGCCCGAGCTCGACCACTGCCCTTCCCCGTGCACACCACGAGCTCCCCGAGGGGTCTCAGCCTGGGCCGGAACGTCGGGCTGGAACTTGCGTCCGCGCCGCTGGTGGCGTTCCCCGATGACGACTGCTGGTACGGGCGGGACACCCTGGGGCAGGCGATCAGGTACCTGAGCGTTCATCAGGGGATCGCTGCCGTCAGCGGTGTCCAGGTGACAGCCGACGGCCGGGGCTCCATGCTCCGGTGGCCGCAGGCCCCGGCCTGGATCACGCCGCACAACTTCTTCCGGACCGCCATCTCCTCGAGCCTGTTCCTGCGAACCGCACTGGTGCGCGAGGTGGGGGGCTTCGACGAGACCCTCGGGGCGGGATCAAAGCAGGGTTACCTGTCGGGCGAGGAGTCCGACCTCGTGCTGAAACTGCTGGAGCGCGGCTACCGGATCCGCTACGAACCGGAGCTCAGGGTGCACCAGGACGATCCCCGGGACGAGGTGACCCCGGCTTTCGTGGACAAGATGGCGGGCTATGCCCAGGGCCAGGGCCGGCTCTTCGCCGACCACGACCTGTCGAAGGCCCTGTTCGGCTGGCTCCTGGTGCGCAAGCTGGCTGCCACATGCATCCGGTCGATCAAGGGCCAGCCCGAGCTCGCCGCCGCCGATCGGGCCTACCTCGCCGGTATGGTCAGCGGGTATCGCAGGGCTCGCGATGAGTAGGCCCGGACTGGTCGTCTCGGGTCGCCGGGTGCCGCGCGGCCTGTGGTGGCTGTCGCCTGCCGGAGCCGTGCTGTTCGTAACGCTGCCCACGTTGTGGCTCGCCACCGCGCTCGAGCCGAGCACGTACCTGAACTCGTGGCAGACCCCGAAGTACCTGACGACCGGTACAGCTGCCCTGATCCTCATCGGGGCGCTGGTCTTCATGGCCACCAGTGGACTCATGCTGCTGCGGGCAGGACGGGCCGACGAGACCCGGCCCTGGCCGCGGCTCCCGGAACAGACCCTCAACAGGCTCGGCCGCGCCGCTGAGGTCTGCTTCTGGATCACGCTGGTCGGATACGCCGCCTGGGGAGCGGTCGGGCTGGCCAACGGCGCGACACCCGCAGTGCTTCTGGAGGCACTGGTGTCCCAGAACCTGCTCTCCGGCGACATCAAGGACATGTTCCCGACCGTCCCGGGCATCACGACCCTGACCCAGGTCGGCGTCGCCTACGTCGTGGTCACGATGCTGATCCTGGTGCACCGGCCCCAACGAGGGGTCGCCTGGCGGCTGGCACTGCTGTTCCTGCTGGCGCTGTTCCGCACCTACTTCCTCACCGAACGGGTGGCCCTGCTGGAACTCGCGATCCCAATCGTCGCGATCCTGGCGATGGCGTTCGCGGGCAGCCCACGACAGGGCGTCCGGGTCCTGGTGCGCCTGCTGCCTGTCGCGTTCGTGCCCGCGGTGATGGCTGTCTTCGGACTGTTCGAGTACTCGCGATCCTGGCAGTACTACCAGCAGACCACAGGGGGCACCTTCCTGGACTTCTCGGTCGACAGACTGGCCGGCTACTACGCCACCTCCTATAACAACGGCCAGATCGCGATCAACTGGGAGCACTTCCCGGGCAGGATCCCGCTACGGACCCTGGACGCGGTCTGGGAGGCCCCGGGTATCGCGCAGGCCGGGCTCTACGACAAGCTGAGCCCGGAACCGAACGCCGAGAACCTGTTCTTCACCCTGCTGCAGCAGAAGGGGAACATCCAGTTCAACAACCCATGTGGCATCTGTGACCCGTTCGTGGACTATGGCAGCCTGGGTGGACTGGTCTGGCTCGCTGCTGCGGGAGTGATCCTGGGACTCATCTACCGATCCTTCTGCAACGGATCCCTGTGGGCACTGCTGCTCTACCCGCCGATGGTCACAGGGCTGTTCGAGCTTCCGCGCTACCTCTACTGGACACAGGGACGCTGGATACCGGCCCTGGCCGCACTGCTGCTGATCGCCTGGTATGCGCGCCCGCGGGGTTCCCCGCCGACACCTGTACCAGCCTCTGCTGACGGACCGGTTCGGGAACGAACATGATCCGCTGGTTGCTGCTCGCCTCCCACGTACCGCCCGGTGGCTCTGGAGGTGGCATCGTGCGGTACACGGTGGAGCTTGCCAGGGCACTGGACCAGCGAAAGGACGTGCAGCTCAATGTGCTCTCCCAGCGGGAAGCCGTCGACTGGTGGGCCACGCTGCTACCGCCGGACCGGATTCACCCACTGCCGTCGTTGCCGACCCCGGCACTGAGCCTGGTCGAACGCTACGGGACCGCACTGCCAGTGTTCCGAGAACGGTGGGACGTCGTCCACGGCACCAAGCACCTGCTCCCGAGGCGGGTCCGCGGCAGGGCCGTGCTCACACTGCACGACTTCCTGCCGCTGGATCGGCCCGGCGACTTCGGCACGCTCAAGCGTCACCTGCTGCCCGGGCCCTACCTCGCCTCCGCAGCGGGGGCGGACGTGCTGCTGAGCGTGAGCACCGCCACGGCGACGAGACTGGGCAGCTACCTGCCCGCGGCGTCCGACCGGGTCCGGGTCGTCCCGCTGGCCAATGAGGCGCCCAGCCTCAGGTCGGCGCCCACTCCCATTGCGGCCCTGGAGAACGAGACGTTCGCGGTCGTGGTCGGTGACGCCAACTACCGCAAGAACCTGCCACTGGTCGTCGATGCCTGGCCCGCCGTGCGCGAGGAGGTGCCGGCCGCGATGCTGGCGGTGATAGGCCCCGAGCCCTGGGGGGCAACCCGGACCCACACGAGCCGAGACGTCGATCCCGGTGTGCTCTTCTGCGGCCGGGTGGCCGACGCCGAACTGCACTGGGCCTACCGGAACGCCACGGTGGCGCTGTGCCCATCCATCCTTGAAGGGTTCGGGCTCCCAACGGTTGAGGCGCTGAGGCTCGGAACGCCCGTGGTCACCAGCGAGGATCCGGCACTGTGCGAGGCCAGCGGCCAGCGCGCCACACACATCTCAGCCCTGGAGACGGTCGCTTGGCGATCGGCGATCATCGACCACTTCCGCACTCCGAAGCGGCAACCACCGATGCCGGCGCGGACATGGACTGACGTGGCCAACGACACGGTCGAGGCGGTGATCGGGTGAGAGACGACGTCCTGGGCACCATCGGAGTGCCTCCCTTCGCGATTCCGCTGCATGTGCTGCACGTGTGGGACGACGAGACACCGCAGCAAGCACGCAGGCAGGCCGCCCGGATGGCACTTGCACAGGCCGGTGCAGGCTGGCGCATCTCGGTCGCGGCGCCCGACGCCGGCGAGCCGGAACCTGTCGAGCGATACGACTGGGCGGACGCCGAGGGCCTGGCGACCCTGACCGAGGAACTGGATCCGGATGTGGTGGTCACGCACGGTTCGGCCAGCGGCGTGCTCACCCGTCGGACGTTGCGGGATCGTCACGTCATCGTGTGCCTCAGCCCTGCGCGCCGCGGTCACGAGCTTGCTGAGACCCTGGCGGAGTTCCGCACGAGCCGGTGGTGCAACGCCATGGTGGTTCCCGACGCGCGGACCAGTGACTGGTTCCGCCGCCGCGGTATCCGGGTTCCCCTCTTCCTCGTGGAGCCCGGCTCATCGGGGGCCTCGGAGCTCTGGGCTGCGGTGACGGCACGCGCCTACGCGTTCGGCGGCTGACGACTGCAACTGCGGCAGCGGACTCCCAGAATCGCGGACTCAGGCGGCAGCCACCGCAGCCGCCATCCCCTCCCGGAAGTTCGCCTGCGAGAAGCGCTCGGCATTCATGCGAATGACAGCGGGGTCGAAGTCGATCGACTGCAGCTGCCGCAGCGCCTCTGCGAACCGGTCCACAAAACCCTCCTGTGGCTCCGGATCCACGAGCAGGCCGGTCTCCCCGGGTATGACGATGTCACGGGCTCCACCCGCATCGATCGCCACGACCGGTGCGCCACAGGCCTGGGCTTCGACCGGGACTATGCCGAAGTCCTCCTCACCCGGCATCAACAGCGCAGAGCAGCTCCGGTAGAGCTGCAGCAGCTCAGTGTCACTCGGGCGCCCCGCAAATCGCGTGTGCGGGCCTGCGACGGCCTGGCAGTCCGCCAGCGCCCGTCCTTCACCGGCGATCACGATATCGATGCCTGCGCGCTCAGCGGCCCGGACGGCGATCTCCGGGCGCTTGTACGGGACCAGGCGCCCTGCATAGAGCACGAACGGTTCCCGGGCGACAGCAGGGTCCGGAGTGTAGTAGTCGACGTTCACCGGAGGGTGAAGCACCTGAGCCTCCCGGTGCCACCATTTCGAGATTCGTTCCTTGACCTCATTGGAGTTGGCCAGGAACGTGTGCACTTTCTGGGCGGCCGCATAGTCGTTCTTGCGCATGCGGGCCGACATGGTCGCCAGCGCCAGTTCACCGGCCCTGCCACCCATCTCACCGCGGCGCTTCTCCGGGTCCCACATCCATCGTGCGGGTGTGTGGACATACGAGACCACGGGCGCATCGGTGGCGAAGACGACCTGGTTTGCGAAGGCGTGGTGGGAGGCGACCACGACGTCGGTGTCCGGGATCGGCAGGCGACGGAACGCCTGGGGCAGCAACGGGAGCAGGTGGGCGTAGCCACCGCCCCGGTAGAGCCACTGCACGTTTCCGGTGTGCGGGAGCGTGCCGTCGAACGTCCTGCCCGGGATCGCGAAGGGCACGAACACAGGCGCCTGCGGCCACTCCTCGGTCATCTGCACGACACAGTTCTCCGAGCCGCCCCATTCGCTCAGGCGCTCATGCACGATCGCTACGTCATTCACCACGCCACCAGTCTGACGGGACGCGTTGCCCGTTGCTCACCAGCCGACGTGATCGGGAAGGCCAGCCCCGTCCTTGGTCCAGTTCACAGTCCTGTATGCGCCATCGGGAATCCCGATCGTCTTGAAGTTGTACCGTGAGCCACCACTGATGGCGATGTTCTCGAAAGCCAGGCGGTCCTGAGTCTGACCGCTGTACGAGAAGACCTGGACCTGGTCGTAGCCGTCGTTGTGGGTGTCCCTGATCGCCAGGTTCCGGACCGTGACGTTCCGGATCGCCTGGCTGGCCTGCGAATTGTAGAGATGGATGGCGCCGTGCACGATCCGGGACTTGTCAGGTGAGGGCCGGTCTGCGGCGTCCACATCCGCCTGCTGGTTGCTGCGCAGCAGCGTACCGCCGTTCACCGTCACATTGTTCACGCCGAAGGTGTTCCATTCACCCTCGCTCGCGATGTAGATGCCGGCACCCGCTGATTCGGTGACGCTCACGTCGGTGAAGCTCACGTCCTGTCCACCGACCACGGCCAGGCCACGGCCCCACCGCTGGTTGGAGACCGTCGGCGACTGGACCGTGATGTTGCGCGTGAGTTCGCCGTCACCCACGTAGGAGACCACGGCCACGCCATCGTCGCCCGGGTTGTCGACCACCGGGCGCGTCACCACACCGTCATGCGCACCGAGCGTCATGTGGATCGCATCCGCGTTGGTGTCCCGGACAGTGACGTCGGTCAGCGCGAATGAGGAACTGCCCCCCACGTAGACGCCCGCTGCAGCCGAGCCGATCACGGTCGTGTTGCGCACCGTGATCCCGGCGAAGCGACCCAGGCGCAGTTTCATCTGCTCGAACGCCTCCCAACGGCCGCTGGTCTCCTGCATCCGCAGGGTAGGTCCGTCGAGGGTGATGCCGTCGGCGGCGAGGTAGACCGCCGACCGGGCCTCATCGGTGGCGAGCAGCGTGCCAGCACCGGTGATCGTGACGTTGGCTGTGCCCACCTTGAGGACATCGCTGTGCCGGTAGGTGTGCCCTGCCGGCAGTGTGAGCGTGTCGTTCCCGGCCGCGCCCAGGGAGGCGATGGCCGCCTTCAGCGCAGCCGTGTCATCGCCAGCATCATTGGCCACGGCACCGAAGTCCTCCGGGGTGACGGTCGGCTGGCTCGGCGTCGGCGTCGGCGTGGCCGTCACAGTCGGCGTCGGGGTCGGCGTGGCCGTCACAGTCGGCGTCGGGGTGGGCGTCGGCGTCGGGGTGGGCGTCGGCGTCGGAGCGGGCGGATCCAACCAGACAGCTGTAGCCACCTGCCAATCGATCCAGCACGAGCTCCTGGCCTTCCTCAGCACCACCTTCACACGCTCGCCGTGCACCTGCGACGTCAGCTGGAGGGTGTTCGTGCCCGAGGTCGTGTCCACGACTTCACGACCACGGAACAACTGCGCCTTCACTGTCGTGCAGGCACCGCTCAACGTCACAGTGGTGGCGAGCCGCCCTGCGGGAGGACTGATCCTCACGACGTCCTTGCGCTCACGCTTGCCCAGCCGCCCTGCCTGCGTGTTCGTCCAGTCCCCCGTTGTGTCGGCTGCTGCCTGCCCGGGGTGACCCTGTCCGGACACCTGCCAGCGAACTGCGCACCGGGACGGCTTCTTGGACAGGGACAGCGACACCCGGCCCGCAGCCACCGCCGTGTCGAGTGAGAGTACCTTCCGGCCGCGGTCACGATCCAGCACCTGACCGGCCTGCTTGACCCTCACCGTCACGGCTGTGCAGGCTCCGCTCAGCTTCACCTGGACGCCGAGGCTGCCCGCAGCGACGGGCAGCGCGACACGGTCCCTGCGCTCCTTCTTCCGCAGGACCCCGGCCTTGTGCACCTCGGTCGGTGCCGGGACGGCAGCAGGGAGGCTCGTCGCGACTCCGGCTGTTGCCAGCTGGGGGACCAGGCTCACCGACACCAGAGCAGCGATCCCGACGAAGGGCAGGGTACGACGCAGGCTCATAGGATCCATCTCGGAAACTCTTGTCGACTCCGTGACCTGATGCCCGGTGAAATCACCCGTACGGTCCCCCCGATCCTGGAGGGGTGACCGTGACTTCCGGAGGGCAGCGGCTGCCATCCGGAATCCGGGCACCTACGCGCGTCGAGGCGCGGGATGTCGGGGCGGTGCCTCGGCGCTACATTGCAGGCGCTCCGACCGAGCGCTGAGCTTCACCTGTGAACCCCGCCGACGCTCATCCGCCCCTGCCCGCGGCCCGCAGGGCCCGAGCCAGACTGGGGATCGCTGCCACCTCACCGCGCCAGCCGACCAGGGGATACATGGACCTGAGCAGCGAAGCGGACGTCGAGAGCGTCTCCCCGACCCCACCACTGACGACCGGCTGGGTGAGCCGCACCCGGGGGTCGGGTGCGGTCGGCCGGAATCGCTTGTCCGACCCCCGCAGGTGGTCCAGGTAGGCGTCCAGTATCGGAACGCCGGAGAGCGTGAGCGCGGCCCAGCCACCGAAGAAGCGTGGATTGAAGTCGATGAACACGAAGTCATCCGCGGAGACGAGGAAGTCCAGGCAGAACGGCCCCGTGTACCGCAGGTTCGCCAAGTACCGCCGCGTCGCCTCCATCAGGTCAGGACGGTCGGCGGGCCGGATCACCGCCGAGGGTCCGCCCGGATCCCCTCGCGCCTCGCGGGCCCGGTAGCAGCCCGCCGCAGCCAGCTGGCCCGCCACGGCGTAGCCACCGACGTTGAAGCTGGCACCGGGATGGGGCTCCTGGTAGATGAGGCCGCCCCCCTGGCCACGCCAGCGCTGCTGCCAGGAGGCGACCTCGTCTCGTGCTGCCACAACGACCGCATCACCGCCGCTGCCCACGCGCTGCTTGATGACCACAAGCGGGCCGTCGATCTGCTGCGCCTCGTCCGCCGTCCTCGGCACCGGTACCCCAGCGAGCACGGCATCCTGCATCTGTGCCCGCTTGTCGAAGATGCGGGCCTGATCCGTTCCCGGAACCCGCTGGAGGTACGGTAATTCGGCCCACTGCGGACTCGAAGCCAGCGCGGCCGCGACCCTGTCGGTGGCTTGGAGATCGATCACGTCCGGACGGCTCAGTAGCCGGATCCCTGTGACATCCACCGGCGCGGTTCCCCCCGCCCACTGCAGGGTATGCTCGGTGGGGCCGAAGACGACCCGGTAGGCCCTGGCGCTGATCCTCTGTCCGCGCGTTCCCGGCGGCGCCGTCACTCGGGCGGTCCGAAATCCCCGCCTGCGCACCGCACCGGCCAGCCAGACGAAGGCCTCCCACGGCTCCGTGTCGGCGAATACGACCAGCGGCTTCTCAGCACGTCCCATGACGCCACCACGTCCCGCCCACGGCTCGTCTCACCCCGAGCCGCGCGTTAGTGCGGCGAAGGTGCGCAGGATGATCTTCATGTCCAGCCAGAGGCTCCAGTTCTCGATGTAGTAGTTGTCATAGCGTGCTCTCTCCTCGATCGAGGTGTCTCCCCGCAGCCCATGGATCTGGGCCCACCCCGTGAGACCGCAGGGAACCCTGAGCCTGTCGTCGTAGCGGGGATAGAGCTCGCTGAACTCCTGAACGAACGCCGGCCGTTCGGGGCGCGGTCCGACGAAGCTCATGTCCCCGCGCAGGATGTTCCACAACTGGGGCAGTTCATCCAGGGAACTCTTGCGTATGAAGCGGCCGAACCACGAGAGCCTGTCATCATTCTTGATGTTCCAGTTGGTCTGGCTCTCCGTCTCTGAGGCGGGTCTCATGCTCCGGAACTTGAGGACGGTGAACGCACGGCCACCCACTCCTATCCGCTCCTGGTGGAAGATCACGCCCGGGCCGTCAACAATCCGGTCGACCAGGGCGACCAGCCCGAGCAGCGGCGAGAGAAGCACGAGGGCAAGGCCGGAGAGCACGACGTCGAAGAGTCGCTTCAGCGCCCAGGTGACAGACCGGAACGGGGTCCGGTGCAGCCTGAGGATGGGCAGACCGTCGATCTCGTCGACGGTGTCGGTCTTGGCCGTGGTCTCGAAGAGCCTGGGGACCACCCACATCTCCGCGTCCCTGCGCGCGCACACCCTCACGACGGAGACGAGGTCGGGCTCACGGACTGCGGAGAAGCCGATGATCACGTACCTTGCGTTGTGGTCCCGCATGATCTGAGGCAGTTCGGACAGCTTGCCCACCACCGGTGCCGGCAGCACCGCAGCCGGGTCCGGGGCGTCATCAACGAAGCCGATGAGCCGTCCCCCGTAAGAACCGTCCTCAGCCAGCGCCCATCCGATCTGGGCTGAGACCGCACCACCACCGACCACCAGCGTGTTCGCACTGAAGAGTCGGCGCTTGCGCAGTTGCCGCACCAGTTCGTAGGAGAGCAACCGTCCGGCCAGCAGGGCTCCCGACATGACGGCCAGGAACCGCCATTCATCAGCTGTCACGCCGCCACTCACCATCGTGTGCACACTGATGGCCACCGCCCCCGCGATGATCAGGCTGCTGATGAGCCTCGGCAGGTCGTTGAGGACCGAGACGGTGAAGTGCACCCGGTAAAGGTCGAGCAGCAGCAGTGTGGCCACAAGGCACAGGGCCGAGAGCGTCTCGAATGCCAGTGGCGTCCTTCCCGCGAACAGGACGCCGCTCAGTACCGCCATCGCGTCAAAGACGAGATAGATGATGGAGGCCCTCGAACGGTTCCACCAGCCTTCGACTCGCTCGACCGGTTCGGGCGACATGGTCACCCCGTGGTCAGCTGCCGATCCGGCGCTGTCCATTGTCTCCGACACCTGTCCGTCCACCCACCTTCAAGCCCAATACTGCCGCGCAGAGCGCCCTGTTGCGCGCGGAGCGGACCCAGAGCACGCGGGCACTGACCGCGACGTCCATCGGTCCGGTTCGGCGAAGCGCGTGTGATGGTCGGCGAGGGGCCGGTGGAGCCCGCGCCAAAGGTGTCCCGGGTCAGGACGCGAGATTCGCCCGTGCCAGATCACCCTCGTAGTGCTCGGTGACCCTCTGGTCCATTACCCGGAACCAAAGTGGCGGGAACAGTGCCAGGGTGATCATCCCCGCGTACCCAGTCGGCATCACGGGTGCTTCGGCGAAATCCCTCAGCGCCTGATAGCGGACGGTGGGATTGGCGTGATGATCGGAGTGACGCTGCAGGTGGTAGAGGATCCTCAGGCTCCGGCGCGTTGCTCGGTTCCTCGACGGAGACGGCCGCTGGCTCGTCATCCCATTCGGTGTTCACCGTTGCCCGACCGGCTCGTGGGCCTTGATCGATGCCCGCACCGCTTTGGCCTGCTTGCCATCCATCCACGGCACGGTGCGCACCAACGCCGGCCGCGCTCCCGAGGCGAACACCAGCGCTCGGCCGGGAGGCAGCGAGGCCAGGTCCGCCACCGTCAGAATCCGTTCCCGTTGCAGCTGGTGGCTCACGCTGCGCCGGCCATGGCCGTAGTTCACCGAACGGGTCTGCTTGTCATAGTCGCCGGCCAGCTTCGACAGTTCCTCCAAGAACGGACCTTCTGACACGCCACCGCCGTAGACCTTGATGTTGCTGGCCGACCACAACGCTTTCATGCCCGGCTCGGTCCAGCACCGCACTCCTTGGCTCCAACTCTGCAAGATCGTCATGAGCACCAGGCCCTTGCTGCCGAAGAACGACGCGAACTCCGGCAGCCGTCGCCACCGCACCACGTTCGCGGCTTCGTCCAGGCACACCACCATCGGGATCGGCAGCCGCCCCCCAGCGCTGGCGTTCGCGTACTGCTCAGCTGCTTGGGTGGTGGCGGCCGTCAACGCTGTCACCAACGCGCTGGCGTTGCCCGCCCCTTCACGAGACAACGCATACAAGGTGTCGTTGCTGCGAGCGAACGCACGCGGGTCGAACTTCGCTCGCAGTTCGTGTCGCCCACCTGATCGGGTCACCCACCGCGCGATCGCCTTGTGCGTCAGCACGGAGGCCATCTGTCGGGCGGTGCCGAAGATGCCCTCACGCTGCTTATCCGGAGTGTTCATCGTCGCGCGTAGCTCCTCGCCCTTGAGCGGGAACCCGTGCTGGGTCAGCAGGTCTGCTGGCGCCTCGTCGGCGGGCCGAGACAACCAGGTCCAGCAGTCGGTGATCGGTCGGCCGTCGATCGCTGCGGCGAGGAACAGGTTGGCCAACAGTGTTTCGGCGGCCGGGTCGAAGTAGGCGTCAGTCTTGGCGTCGAGGCTGCGACCAGCCGAAGCGAAATGCTCAGCCAGTTCGGCTGCGGAGCGCTCGTCATTGACGGTATCCAACGGGTTCCACCACCAGGTCGGCGTCTCCCCAGCAACACCTTGAGGATCGAACACCCACACCGTGCCCGTGCTCGCCCGCACGTCGCGGGTGGCATCCAGCAGGTCCCGCTTGTTCGATGTCGCGATCGCCGCCCCAGGAGCGGCCAGCAACGCCGGGATCGCGCGGCTCGTAGTCTTACCGGTCCTCGTACCCCACACGTCGATGTGGATGTCCTCCCAACTGCCGTAGAGCATCTGGCCGCCAGGGACCGCACGCCCGATCGGGATACCCGGCCCGCACCGCTCGGCGTCGATCGTCAACCGATGCGCGGCCTGCTTGGTGGTCTTGGCGGTGAGTTTGATGATGTCCTTGCCGCGTCCCAGGGATGCTGCGCTGGCATCGACCCGAGACCCGCGGCTGCTGACTTCCCGCCACACCAAACCCGCCAGCAGCGCTGCGATCAGCAACGCCAGGCAAGCCAGGACCACCACCCAGGTGGAATGCACCGGCCAGGCGACTTCGCCTTGGGCCAGCTGCTTGCCCAACTCGAACGGATCGCTGGGAGTGTCTGCCTTCAGTCCGGCCCACCGATGCCCCCACTTGATGCCGGCGTAGATGACCGCACACACGACCAGAACGATCGCGGCCAGGATCGTCCACACCAAGACGTCAGGTCGCATCCCGCCCGGTTGGGCTCTGCGGTTGCTGGGACGGCGGCTCACACGCTCACCGCCGCAGACTCGTCGTCAGTGAGGGTGATCCGGCTCTGCGCATCCCAACGCTCATTGCTGTTGTGGATGGCCCTCTCCGCTTCGGTCAACGTGACGTTGAT
>ERZ795053.3188-NODE-3188-length-18918-cov-6.937444_pt1 | contig 18918 bp, 18 predicted proteins | sample MGYA00375137_ERZ795053 | MGnify/ENA primary metagenome ERZ795053 (study PRJEB30182, sample SAMN05720284) | activated sludge metagenome | isolation source: Anaerobic digester | place: Hong Kong | collected 2014-12-17 ...
GGAGGTTCGGGAATATCGCAGACAAGGCTTTCGGTAGTAAGCAGAGTGCTTGCAACGCTTGCAGCATTTTGCAAAGCAGAACGAGCAACCTTGGTCGGGTCGATAATGCCGAATTTTACCATATCGCCGTATTTATTGCCGAGAGCGTCGTAACCGTAATTCGGTTTATTTTCTTTTTCGATATTGTATACGATAACCGCTCCGTCAACGCCTGCGTTTTCAGCGATTTGTTCGATAGGGGTTTTTATCGCTCTTGCAACTATCATCGCGCCTGTTTTTTCGTCGCCGACGAGTGTTTCCGCAAGTTTTTCAATATCTTGACGAGCAGAGAGCAATGCTATTCCGCCGCCGGGTACGATACCTTCTTCAACAGCCGCGCGTGTTGCGTTCAAAGCGTCTTCGATACGGAGTTTCTTTTCTTTCATTTCGATTTCGGTAGCCGCGCCTACGTTAATAACGGCAACGCCGCCAGCGAGTTTTGCCAAACGTTCCTGATATTTTTCTTTGTCGTAATCGCTTGTGGTTTCTGCCATTTGGTTTTTAATTTGAGTGATACGTTGTTTGATTTCGGATTGTTCGCCCGCGCCTTCAACGATAATGGTGTTGTCTTTGTCGACTTTAACTTGTTTCGCTCTGCCAAGCATATCAAGTTTTGCTTCTTTCAGGTCAAGACCGAGTTCTTCGGTGATAACTTTACCGCCCGTAAGGATTGCGATATCTTCAAGCATAGCTTTGCGTCTGTCGCCAAAACCGGGAGCTTTTACAGCAACGCATACGAAAGAGCCGCGAAGTTTGTTGAGAATAAGAGTAGTCAACGCTTCGCCTTCCACGTCTTCAGCGATAATAAGAAGCTTGCTGCCTGTTTTTACAACTTGTTCCAATAAAGGAAGAAGTTCTTGGATAGAGCTGATTTTTTTATCTGTAATCAAAATGTAAGGATTGTCAAGGTCCGCAACCATTTTGTCAAGGTCGGTAGCCATATAAGGGCTTGCGTAACCGCGGTCAAACTGCATACCTTCGACAATATTAAGTTCTGTAAGCATCGTTTTGCTTTCTTCAACGGTAATAACTCCGTCGTTGCCGACTTTTTCCATAGCTTCGCTGATAAGCGTGCCGATGGTTTCGTCGCCCGCGCTGATAGAAGCTACTTGAGCGATGCTTTCTTTGCCTGTAATAGGTTTGGAAATATTTTTAAGCTTATTGACTGTCGCTTCAACGGCTTTGTCAATGCCTTTTTTCAAGATAATGGGGTTTGCGCCCGCCGCAACGTTTTTGCTGCCTTCGCGGATAATGGATTGAGCCAATACTACAGCTGTGGTTGTGCCGTCGCCAGCGACGTCGTTTGTTTTTGTGCTGACTTCTTTGATAATTTGAGCGCCCATATTTTCAAAAGCGTCTTTAAGCTCGATTTCTTTTGCTATGGTAACGCCGTCGTTTGTGATGAGGGGAGAACCGTATTTTCTTTCCAAAACAACGTTGCGTCCCTTTGGTCCGAGTGTGATTTTAACAGTATCGGCGAGTTGATTTACGCCCGATTCAAGTGATTTTCTGGCTTCTTCGCCGTATTTAATTTGTTTTGCCATAAGTGTTTATTTTCTCCTTTACTTACTAAATAAAATAATTACTCAACGATAGCCAAAATATCGCTTTGGCGAATGATTGTAACTTCTTTGTCTTCTACTTTGAACTGCGAACCAGCGTATTTTGAATATAATACCTTGTCGCCGACTTTAACTATCATTTTCACTTCTTTACCGTCGATAACGCCGCCTTCGCCGACAGCGATGACTTCGGCGATTTCTTTTTTCTCTTGCGCTGAGTTAGGCAAAATAATGCCGCCTCTTACGCTTTCTTTTTCTTCGATTTCTTTCACGACAACTTTGTCAAATAAAGGTTTGAGTTTCATATATTTCCTCCATAAAAATTTTGAAAATTTTTAGCACTCTTAAAATCTGAGTGCTAGTAATATTATAGTCCATATGCTAATATTGTCAACAATTTTGTGTAAATTTTTTTACGATTTTTTGACGTAATTTAGCTCATTCTTCATATTTTTCCACCGTTAAACCCGCTTCGTTAAACAGTCTCATAGCGAATTCATCGGGGTAACCGTCTTTGTAAATAAGTTTACTTATACCGCTGTTAATAATCATTCTGGCGCAAATTACGCAAGGCTGATGAGTGCAGTACATAGTCGCGCCGTTAAGCGACACACCAAGTCTTGCCGCCTGAATAATGGCGTTTTGCTCCGCGTGTACGGCGTAACAGTATTCCTGTCTTGTGCCCGAAGGTATATTTTCTTTGCGACGGATACATTCTGCCCGCTCCACGCAAGTAATTATGCCCGAAGGCGCGCCGTTATAACCCGTAGTCAAAATACGTTTGTCTTTTACTACGATAGCTCCTACGTGGCGGTTTTGTTGAAAACAGCTCGACCAGCTTCCGACGAGTTCCGCCATTTGCATAAATCTTTTGTCCCACTTGTTCATTCTTTTTACCGTCCGATATTTTTTATCAATAGTTTAATTGGAGTAAGATTGTTTGTCAAGCGTGAAAATCAAGCGAATATACTTAATACGGAGGTACAAAATGAAATTAGCTGTTTTAGGCTATGGAAATTTAGGAAAGGCTGTGGAAAAATACGCGATAGAAAATAAAATCGAGCTTGTCGGTATTTTTTCGCGAAGAAAAGTCACGAGTAAACTAGGTACGGCGGTATACGAGCTGGAAAGTTTTCCGAAATACGACGCGGACGTAGCGGCTCTTTGTTTCGGTTCCGCCAGCGATATGCTTGGGTTAGCTCCGTTGTTCGCTTTGCAATGCAATACCGTGGACGCTTTTGACAACCATTCCGAAATGAAATATTACCGCGGCATAATGAACGAGGCGGCGAAAAAAACCAATCACGTCGCTTTGCTCGGCTGCGGTTGGGATACGGGAGTATTCAGCGCGATAAGAGGACTTAATACGCTTATAGGGGACACGCAAGGCACTTTTTGGGGTAAAGGAGTAAGTCAGGGACATACGAACGCGGTAAAAAGCATTGACGGCGTTATAGACGCGGTGCAGTTTACATTGCCGAACGAGTCGATGAAAAATCGCAAAGCCATAAGCGAATTACCGTCAAACAGACTTCACAAAAGAGTGTGTTACGTTGTCGCTGAAGAAAAAGACAGACGCAGAATCAGCGACGAGATTTTGTCTATGAAAGGTTATTTTTTGGGTTACGAAACTCAAATAAATTTCGTAACCATTAAAGAGCTGAGCGAGCTGAAAAACGATACCCGTCACAGCGGTGAAATAATATGTTTTGGCGACGGCGCAAAAAGCGAATATAAGCTGAAAATGGAAGATAATTGCATGCTCACGGCAAAGATTATGGTGGAATACGCCGCAGCGATAACGTCATTATCGGCGAAAAAAGCTTACGGCGCGTACACGGCTATGGAAATCGCTCCGAGAGAATTTTTGGGCGAAAAAATTTGGAAGTTTTTGTAGCAAAAATTGTGCGTTTTTGTACTTAAATAGCTTGCCAGTAAGTTGACTTTAAATACCTTATGTGATAAACTAGCCTATGGCGAAATAATGCCATAGGCATATTAATTTACTAAAAAAAATTTTACATATTTTTTCAAAAATAGGGGGACATAATGAGCTACAAAATCAATCAAATCAAATTCGTTGAAACCGACGAACAAAGAAAGGCGATGGACAAAGTGCTTGCCGCTCACGCGGGTCAAAACGACGCGGCGGTAGCTGTTTTGGAAGAAGTTCAAAATATTTACGGCTATTTGCCCGAAGAAGTTCTTCAACGCGTTTCAATTGCTTTGGACAAATCCACGGAAGAGCTTTTTAGCATAGGCACGTTTTATTCTCAATTTTCTCTTTATCCTAAGGGAAAATACAATTTCAGCATGTGTCTTGGCACAGCGTGCTACGTTAACGGAGCAAAAGAAGTTAATGAAAAAATCAAGGAACTTCTCGGTATAAGCGAAGGCGAATGTACTGCCGACGGAAAATTTTCCGTAAATCCGATGAGATGCGTAGGCTGCTGCGGTCTTGCCCCCGTTTTGACTGTAAATGAAGAAGTTTACGGTAAACTTACTGTAAAAGAAGTTGAAAATATCGTTAATAAATATAAAAGCAAATAAGGAAAACCAATTATGACGCTAAGAGAAGTCGCAAATATTACACAGGCCCAAATTATTTCAGGGCAAGAACTGCTTGACACCGAAGTCATTTCCGCGTGCGGCAGTGATATGATGTCGGACGTATTGGCTCACGTAAAAAACCAGTCGGTTTTGGTTACGGGACTTATAAATCCGCAAGTTGTTCGCACTGCTCTTATGATGGACATGAAATGTATTTGTTTTGTCAGAGGCAAAATACCTGATGAGAAAGTAATCGAAATAGCCAGCGAAAACAACATCGTCATTATGGCGACAAATATCACAATGTTTGAAGCTTGCGGAAAACTTTTCTCACGCGGACTAAGGGGCGGCGACTGATGACCGAAATAGTGTGGCGATTTGACGTTGAAGGCAACAATTTTGAGTTAGCGGGTCACGCTTCGCAGCAGACAAAATCTCGTCTAAAACAAATAGGCGTAAATAACGATATTATCCGTAAGGTAATTATCGCCATGTACGAAGGCGAAATCAATATGGTTATTCACGCTAACGGCGGCGTAGCGACCGTAACCGTTCAGCCCAATCTTATCACAGTCGTTTTGGCTGATACGGGTAAAGGTATTGAAAACGTTGAGCTTGCTATGAAAGAAGGGTATTCCACAGCCACGACCGAAATAAGAGAACTTGGTTTCGGCGCGGGAATGGGATTGCCTAACATGAAAAAATACAGCGATGATATGGCAATCGACACCACGGTAGGCGAAGGCACTACCATAACGATGAAGTTTAAAATATAAGGAAAATATGGCTGACAAATTCAGATCGATAGTTTTTGATCAAAGCAGGTGTTTGGGCTGCACTCATTGTATGAGAAAATGCCCTACGCAAGCAATAAGAGTCCGCGACGGCAAAGCGTATGTCAATTATGACAGATGCATTAGTTGCGGTAATTGCGTGCGCGCTTGTCCAAGTCACGCCATTACGACACGTTTTGATACCTTTGACATTTTAAACGGCTACAAATACAAAGTCGCATTGATGCCGTCAGTTTTTTACGCTCAGTTTCCTCACATAAACGAACCCGAACTTGTGCTAAATTCACTTCATAATATCGGATTTGATTACGTTTTCGAGGTAGCAAGAGCGGCGGATATGCTTTCGCTATTAAAACGCGAAATGTTTATAGTGGGCGACGTCAAAACGCCTGTTATTTCCACCGTTTGCCCCGCGTGCGTGGAACTGATTTTGACAAAATATCAATGCCTGAGAGACAATCTTATTGACGACCTTCCGCCGTTACTGTTAGCGGCAAAAATGGCGAGAGACGAAGTTAAAAAACTTACGGGACTAAAAGACAAAGATATCGGCGTGTTTTACCTGTCGCCTTGCCCTGCGAAAGTAAGAGCGATAAAATCGGGTTCTTACTCACAGACTGGCGACCTTAACGGCGCGATAGCCGTTTCGGAAGTGGTAAAGAAACTTAATCTCGTAGACATTAAAGACGTCGTGATTAAGGACGAAATAAAAGCGTCACAGATGGGAATCGCTTGGAGTACCAGCGGAGGCGAAGCGTCAAATCTGCCGAATATTCGTCAGCTTGCCGCGGACGGAATAGACAACGTCGTATCGATTTTGAGAGAACTCGAGGACGGAAAACTTTCCAATATAGATTTTGTGGAACTGCACGCTTGTCCTGGCGGCTGCGTCGGCGGAGTGTTCAATGTCATCAATACTTTCGTCGCAAAAAGCAAAATTCACTCGTTAAGACGTACGGTTTTGCAAAATAAGACCAATACCACAGACAAAATAGACAAACCGATAAGTTATTATAAAATCCCATGGAAATGGCAAACAACCGACCTTTATACGTTGGACAAAAAACTCCCCGTAGCTTTGCAAAAAATGGCGGAAGTAGAAAAAATTTTGAAAAAACTTCCACGTAAAGACTGCGGTATATGCGGCTCGCCGACATGCAGAGCGTTGGCGGAAGACATAGTGCAAGGCAAAGCGACGGAAAGTATGTGTTTGGTCAATAGATATTTCGATGAAAATAACAAAACTGATTGAAAAACTTAATCTCACCGTTTTTAACAGCGGCTTAGATAAGGAAATCGAAAAATTTTATATAGGCGATTTGCTTAGCCGAGTTATGGGAAAAGCCGAAACCAATTGCGGCTGGCTTACCATTATGAGCAACGTAAACGTTGCGGCGGTTGCCAGACTTGTCGAATGCGGCTGCGTGATATTGTGCGAAGAAGTACAGCCCGACGAGTCTTTACGCGAAAAAATGGAAAGCATAAATATCTACCTAATGGGCACCGACCTTTCCGCTTTTGAATTAGCAAAAAAAATCGTTGAATCGGTGAACGAATGAAGGTAAAAATAGATTTGCATATACACTCCACGCTTAGCGCGTGTTGCTCAAAAGAAAATACCGTGAACAACATTGTGAATATGAGCAAACTATTGAATAACCGCATAATCGCAATCGCAGACCACAACGCGGCGGAAAACTCACGGACGACGTCAAAAATAGCCGAGAAAAACGGAATTTTGGTCGTGCCCGCGATGGAAATCACAACAGCCGAAGAAATTCACGTTTTGGGTTTATTCAAAAGTTTCGATTCAGCGGAAGAGTTTTCAAAAGAAATTTACGAATCTTTGCCAAAATACGAATTGAATGAAAAATTTTACAATCCGCAGATTATTTTGGATGAAAACGACCGCGAAATAGGGCGGAGAGAATATTTACTCAGCGTTGCGACAAAATACGATTTGTACGAACTGATAGCGGAAATTAAAGCCCGCGGCGGTATAGCGATACCCGCTCACATAGATAGAGACAGCAACAGTCTTACGTCGGTTTTGGGTTTTGTACCCGACGATTTAGGCGTAACGGCATTGGAAGTAAGCCCTGATTGTCCGCAAAATCTTTACGACGAGTTAAAACAAAAATACATTTTGATTACGGGCAGCGACGCTCACAGTTTGGAACAAATGTGTTTATCTGATTGTTACTTAGACTTGGACAAAATATCAATAAACGCGTTAATAGAAAAACTATCAAACAAATGAATCAACTAACGGCGAAGACGCCGTAAAAAATGAAAGAATTATCGTTAAACATACTGGATATAGCATCTAACAGCATAACGGCTAACGCTACAAAAATCGAAATTACGGTAATATACGTTTTTTCGCAAAATCTGCTGTCTATCGAAATCACAGACAACGGCTGCGGAATGAACGAAGAAACGGTTAAAAAAGTCACCGACCCGTTTGTGACATCCCGCAAAACCCGCAGCGTCGGGCTTGGGATACCGTTTTTCAAAGAGAGCGCGGAGTCAAGCGGCGGAAAATTCAGTATCACCTCAAAAGTAGGGGAAGGCACGAAAGTAAAAGCGACTTACGAGATTGATAACATTGACCGTATGCCTTTGGGGGATTTAGCCGAAACTATATGCGTGCTATTAGGCGCGAAAAAAGATATTCGATACGTTTTGACTTACCGTGTGGACGAAAGGGAATTCGTATTGGATACCGATGAAGTAAGGAATATATTGGGGGAAGTCGACATTTCAAACACCGAAGTGCTTGCTTTTCTCAAAGATTATATCAATCAAGGAATAAATATAACAAACGGAGGAAGCAAGAATTTATGAAGTCTTTACAGGAACTCAACGCGATAAGAGACAAAATGAAAAACGCGTCGCAAAACAGACAACAAGGTAGCGACGATACTATTCGCGTTGTCGTAGGTATGGCGACTTGCGGTATTGCCGCGGGCGCAAGACCTGTTTTGAACGCATTTGTGGAAGAAGTGGCGAAAAGAAATTTGAGTAACGTTGTGGTTAGCCAAACGGGTTGTATAGGTATGTGCAAGTTCGAACCTATCGTAGAAGTTTTCGTCCCGAACAAAGAAAAAGTTACTTATATCAAGGTTACGCCGGAAAAGGTTGCGCGTATTGTAACTGAGCATATCGTAAATCAAAAACCGGTAACGGAATACATTAAAATAAACTAATGGAGGAAAAAATGGTACGTTCATACATATTAGTATGCGGCGGCACTGGCTGTACATCTAACCACTCAGGCGAGATAATAAACGCTCTTAACGCCGAACTAAAAGCGCAGCACCTTGACGAAGAAGTTAAGGTTGTTATGACTGGTTGCTTTGGACTTTGCGCCAAAGGTCCTATTATGGTGGTTTATCCCGAAGGAGCTTTTTATCACTCCGTTACTGTGGAAGACGTAAAAGAAATCGTTTCGGAACACCTACTCAAAGGCAGAATCGTAAAACGTTTGCTTCACACCGAAGATACAACCAATGAAAAAGTTTTATCGCTCAACGACACAGAATTTTTGAAAAAACAGGTAAGAGTCGCGCTTTATAACTGCGGCGTTATCGACCCCGAAAACATAGAAGAATATATCGGCAGAGAAGGCTATCAAGCTCTTGGCAAAGTTTTGACAGAGATGAAACCTGTCGACGTTATTGAAACGATTAAAGCAAGCGGTCTCCGCGGACGCGGCGGCGGCGGTTTCCCCACGGGCAAAAAATGGGAATTTGCTTACAATCAAAAGAATGACCAAAAATACGTTTGCTGCAACGCCGACGAAGGCGACCCGGGCGCATTTATGGACAGAAGCGTTTTGGAAGGCGATCCTCACAGCGTAGTTGAAGCTATGGCAATAGCCGGTTACGCTATCGGCGCGAACAAAGGTTACGTTTATATCCGCGCAGAATATCCTATCGCCGTTAAACGTTTGCAAAAAGCTATCAACGACGCAAGAGCTTACGGCTTGATCGGTAAAAATATTTTTAACACGGGCTTTGATTTTGACCTTGAAATCAGACTTGGCGCGGGCGCGTTCGTCTGCGGCGAAGAAACCGCTTTGATGACCAGCGTTGAAGGCAAACGCGGCGAACCGCGTGTTCGTCCTCCGTTCCCCGCTGTAAAAGGCTTGTACGGAAAACCGACGATACTTAACAACGTCGAAACTTACGCTAACGTTCCGCATATCATTCGCAAAGGCGCGGACTGGTTCGCTAGCATGGGTACTGAAAAATCCAAAGGCACGAAAGTTTTTGCTGTCGGCGGAAAAATCGTTAACACAGGCTTGGTTGAAATCCCCATGGGTACAACCTTGCGCGAAATAATATATGATATCGGCGGCGGTATCAAAAACGGTAAGAAATTCAAAGCGGCTCAAACTGGCGGACCCAGCGGCGGATGTATACCCGAGCAGCACCTTGACGTTCCTATCGATTATGATAACCTTATCGCGATCGGCTCTATGATGGGTAGCGGCGGTATGATTATTATGGACGAAGACAACTGCATGGTCGATATCGCAAAATTCTTCTTGGAATTTGTTGTAGACGAATCATGCGGCAAATGCACTCCTTGCCGTGTCGGCACAAAACGTTTGCTTGAAATTTTGACGAAAGTCACAAACGGCGAAGCGGAACTGGCTGACATCGACAGAATGGAAGAAATCAGCCACTATTTGCAAGACAACGCTCTTTGCGCTTTGGGTAAAACCGCTTGCAATCCCGTTATTTCGACATTGCGCTATTTCCGTGACGAATATATTGAACATATCGTCAACAAGCGTTGTCCCGCGGGCGTGTGCAAAGGTTTGACAAAAATCGTAATCGACAAAGATAAATGTATCGGCTGCGGAATTTGTAAGAAAAACTGCCCTGTAAACGCTATTAGCGGCGAAATCAAACAACCGCACGTTATTGACCCCGAAGTTTGCGTAAAATGCGGATTGTGTATTACAAAATGCCCGAAAGGCGCGATTTCTAGGAGGTAAATTAAAACGATGGCACAACTAAACGTTAAAATAAACGGAAAACCTTATACGGTTAACGAAGGCACAATCTTAGAAGCGTGTCAGCAAGCGGGAGTAAGAGTTCCTACTCTATGTTATTTGAAAGACCTCAATCCTTTGGGAGCTTGCCGTCTTTGCGTAGTAGAAGTTAAAGGCGCGAGAGATTTGCCCGCTTCATGCGTTACCCCCGTTTCCGAAGGTATGGAAATATGGACAAGCACCAAAAAAGTTTTGGATTCAAGAAAAATGACTCTTGAACTTATGCTTTCCAATCACAACAACGACTGCAACAGCTGCGTTCGTTCAGGCAGCTGCGAACTTCAATCTCTTGCCAATGAATATAGCTGCGACGTTCACCGTTTTGCAGGCGAAGTAACAAAAGGCGAAGAAGAAGTTACTCCTTATCTTATCCGTGACAACAGCAAATGTATTCTTTGCCGTCGTTGCGTTGCCGCTTGCAGCAAGCTTCAACACGTTGCAGTTATCGGACCGAATAAACGCGGTTTCAATACTTATATCGGCACAGCTTACGGAATGGATTTGGCTGGCTCAGGCTGCGTTTCCTGCGGACAATGTATCAACGTTTGCCCGACAGGCGCATTAAGAGAAAAAGACGACACGGACAAAGTTTACGAAGCTATTAACGATCCGACCAAACACGTCGTTATTATGCCCGCTCCCGCAGTAAGAGTAGGTATCGGCGAAGAATTTGGTTATCCTATCGGCACGAACCAACAAGGCAAAATGGTTGCAGCTATGCGCAGACTTGGCGTTGACGCCGTTCTGGACGTAGACTTTACCGCAGACCTTACGATAATGGAAGAAGGAACGGAACTATTGCACCGTTTGCAAGGCGAAGGACCGCTTCCCATGTTCACAAGCTGTTCACCTGGATGGATAAACTATATCGAACAATATTATCCCGAATTTTTGCCCAATCTTTCTACTTGCAAGAGCCCTCACATGATGAGCGGCGCGATAGTAAAAACATATTACGCAAAGAAAAAGGGTATCGACCCGAAAGATATTTTCACCGTAACGGTTATGCCTTGCGTAGCTAAAAAAGGCGAAATTATCCGTGACGACATCAATGCAAGCGGTTACAAAGATATTGACTGCGTAATCACAACGAGAGAACTCGCGCGTATGATTAAGCGCAGCGGTATTATGTTCAACAATCTTCCCGATGAAGATTTTGACGAATTCGTCGGACGCGGCAGCACCGCGGGATTACTCTTCGGCGCGACAGGCGGCGTTATGGAAGCTGCACTAAGAACCGTAGCGGAAATACTTGAAAAGAAACCTTTGCCGAAACTTGACTTTGTAGCAGTTCGCGGCACCGAAGGTATCAAACGCGCGTCAGTCAACCTTGCAGGAAAAGATTTACACGTAATAGTGGCAAGCGGAATTGAAAACGCTCACACCATTATGGAAGAACTCAAAGCAGGCAAACTTAAAGACGCGGCGTTTATCGAAATTATGTGCTGCCCCGGCGGTTGCGTAGCAGGCGGCGGACAACCCATACAACCTGCTGACGTATGGAATACTACCGACGTAAGAGGTCTTAGAGCAAAGGCTATTTATGATACTGATACCGCTAGCAAAGCTAGAAAATCGCATGAAAACAAAGAAGTAAACGAACTTTACGCAAACTTCCTTGGCGAACCTAACGGACACAAAGCTCACGAGTTGCTTCATACTACTTACCGCAACAGAAGCATAAAAGAAAAATAAATTTTTAGATACCTCTGATACAAAAAACGCGTTTAAAAAAAAACAAAACGCGTTTTTTTGTTACAAAATTTTTTCGAAACCTCTTTATTTTTTGGGTATAATATTGTATTATATATATGTGAATAGCAAAAATTATTAACGGAGGAAGAAAAATGACCTTTTTCGAGTATTGTCAAAGCATTATCGCGTCTTTTGAATGGCAATGGATTGTCGAATTGGTCTTGTTAGCTTTCCTTTTTTATTGGTTATGGGCATTTTTCAAAAAAAGGAATGCCGTTTGGCTGGCGTATATAACTTTTCTTGCGCTGGTTTTGATTTTCATTTTGTCGATATTCGACTTTGTCGGCGCGCGCGTATACGTAGCTATGTTTATACTGGCGTTTGCGATAATACCCACGACTTTATTCGCTTCCGATATGCGCAGGGGACTATTTAGAATGTCGTGGAAAAACTTTCTTAATCCCAGTAATAAAAATATTGATTTGTCTCACGAAGATATAACTCAAACAGTAGAAAATATCGTAAGAGCGTGCCAGAATATGTCCAAAAATGATATTGGTTCGCTTATCGTTATTACTAATAAATCTTTGGACACGATAGTGGAGACAGGCACGGCTTTGGGTTCGCTTTTGACAAGCGAACTCATTGAAACGATATTTTTCCCAAAATCGCCTCTTCACGACGGTGCGATAATAGTGACGGCAAACCGCATAATAGCAGCAGGCTGCTACCTGCCTTTGTCCGCCCGCAACGATTTGCCGAAAGAATTCGGCACCCGTCACAGAGCCGCTATCGGTATGTCTGAAAGCAATCCGTCAATAACCGCCATTGTGGTATCGGAAGAATCGGGTATTATTTCCGCTATGCACGACGGCAAAATTTTGCGTTATCTTGACAACGTATTATTAACTCAGATAGTTACTCACGCTCTTGTCGCGGAAAACGACAAGGTTGAGGAACTTGCCTTGTGGGGTGAATAATGAAAAACGAAAAAACAAAAAAAGAAAAAATTAAAACAATTGTAAACAAAATTTTTGTAAACAACATAGAGCTGAAGATTGCGTCTGTTTTTGCCGCGATTATTTTTTGGCTTCTAATCGGGTATTTTTTTGGTATATAAAAATTTTTACTATATAATAATTTAAACAAAGGAGAACACTATGCCTATTATTGCGCCGAACATCTTATTGCCACGTAAGGATATTGATTTAACAAAGTGGGCGGTTATTGCTTGCGACCAGTTTACTTCTGAGCCGGATTATTGGACGGAAGTCGCTAATATCGCAAATAATGCGCCTAGTACTTTGCATATCACTTTACCCGAAATTTATCTAAACAAGGTTACCGAAGAAACAATTGAAGAAATCAACAACACTATGAATAGATATCTTTCCGAAGGTATTTTTAGAGATATAGGTAAATGTTTTGTTTTGACGGATCGCGCTACACCGTACGCTAAACACCGTATAGGGCTTGTTTTGGCTATCGACCTCGAACAATACGAGTATACGGTCGGAACAAAAGCGGCGATACGCGCAACCGAAGGAACAATAATAGAACGCATACCTCCGCGCAAAAAAGTACGTATTAATGCTCCTATCGAATTGCCTCACATTATGGTTTTGTTTAACGATAAGAAAAACAAAATTATCGGCAATCTTTATAACAACCGTGAAAATCTCGAAAAACTTTATGATTTTGATTTGAATATGGGCGGCGGTCATATTACGGGTTACAAAGTGACAGAAACAGCGAAAGTTATCAAACAATTTAATACGCTTGTCGGCGAAACAGGAATGTTGTTCGCTGTCGGCGACGGCAACCATTCGCTCGCTACCGCAAAATCATGCTGGGACACTATAAAACAAAATTTAACCGAAGAACAAAGATTGACGCATCCCGCTCGTTTCGCTTTGGTTGAAGCTGTCAACATTTACGACAAAGGACTCAGTTTTGAACCTATTCATAGAGTAGTATTCAATCCGTCGGAAGAATTAGTGCAGGAAATAAAATCTATCGAAGGCACGACGCATTGCGAATTGTATCGTAACGGCAAATCCGAAAAACTCGCTCTCCCCGCTGACCCTGTGGAAGCGGTTGAAAAAGTACAGAATATTATCGACAAATATATAGAACAAAATCCCGAAATAAAAGTCGATTACGTTCACGGCATGAAAAACGTAAAACACGTTGTGGACGAAAATCCCGACAGCATTGGAATAACTTTGCCTGCTTTTGACAAAGCGATGTTTTTCGATTATATCGAAAATAAAGGAGCAATGCCGAGAAAAACTTTCTCAATGGGCGAAGGCGTGGAAAAAAGATATTATCTCGAAGCGAAACTCATTAAATAATTTCGCTTAATTAAAAAGATTAACAACGTTCGTTTTTGCGGACGTTGTTTTGTTTTTCCAAAATTAAAATTAAATAAATTCGTTTTTAAATTTATATATAGCTAAATTTTTGAAAAATAATCGTAAACGGTCTGAACGGTGGAATTTCCGCGTTCCGTTATCAAACTCAAAGTATTGTCGCCTTTGGACAGAAAAAAGATTTTGCCGAGTTTATCTATTATTTCATCAGTATTGTATTTGCCGTAATAGACAACTTGAATATATTCGGCGGGCGTCTCAAATACGCTTTTGATTTTTTGTATCGGTTTTTCCGACAGCGTTCGGGTTATCGTTTCCGCGTTATAAAACTTAAGATTTTCAAAATTTTTGATAGGTATAATCTTGTCAAAAACCGAGTACACGGCTTCAAAAGACGTAGCCGCCAATAAACCGTTTTTATTAGCGACTCGGGTAATCAAAGTGCCGCTGTGCGCCGGATTGAAAATATTGCGAATATTTAAAGGAATACTTTTTTTGACCAGCGGCAGCACCGTCATAGGGTGAAGCACGTCCGCTCCTATGCGGTTGAGCTTTGCAAGCTGACCGTAAGACATACACTCAATAGTTTTGGGGTTTAAAACTTTTTGGGGATTAGCCGTCAAAAAACCATTGACGTCGGTCCAGTTTTCATAAATAACGGCGTCAACCGCGTCGGATACAAGCGCGCCCGTTATATCGCTGCCGCCCCTTGAAAAAAGAGTTATTCTGCCGAACGGGTCGCTCCCGTAAAATCCCGTCAAAACCGAATGCGGAATTTTTGCCAAAGTTTTTGCTATTAGAGCGGACGAATTTTCCATATCTAGGCGTCCGTCGGCTTTGAATTTTACTATATTCTTCGTGTCGACAAAAGTAAAATCCAGTAGCTCGGATACCATAATAGCGGAAAAATATTCCCCGCGCGAAACCAGATAAGCGTAATTTTTCGAGCTTAATAAAGATTTATTTATAATTTTTTCAATGTCGGTTTTTAGATCGTATTTTTCTTTTATAGCCAAATACGCTTCAACGATTTTTCTCAAAATTTTTTTGTCGAAAGAGCGGGAATATTCTATCAGCATATCGGTGACTTTTTTTTCGGTATTGTTTTGTTTCCCGACCGCGGACACGACTACGTGTTTTATGCCGGGATTATTCAGTACGATTTTTCTGATTCTATTAAGATTATTAGAAGTTACGCCGCTGCCGCCGAATTTTGCAACTATCATACCTAAATATTATTATTTGTGAGCGAAAAAAATGCGAAATTACGCTGGCTAGCATAATATTGATTATTTATTTAGCAAAATTAAAGAAAATTTACGTTAAAAAAAAACCGAGCCTTTTAATTGAGCTCGGTTAATGTAGATTTTAAAGTTTGATATATATTTTTATTATTTTGACGGAATAAAATTTTCGAAAATAATGTTGTTGTAATATTCTTTCAACTCGTCGATTTGACTTTGTTTGCGCACGGTCCACATAATGATAGGCATACGCTTTTTTATTCTTTTGATGAGAGGTCTGCGGATGGCTTCCACGTCGTAACTAACAAATTGACTTTTGTTGGATTTTATGAAAAACAGATTTTTGAGCAAAATTTTCTGATAAAACGGCATTGTGTCGTTTTTGAAATCGCTCGCTAGCTGTCCGCGTACAAACTGCGGCGCGTGTTCTGCAAAATATTTTACGATAAAAGGATTGAACGACTGCAAAGCAAATTTGCCTTTATATTTAAGCAGTCTGTCTATGATTTTTTGTTCCGCAAGTCCTACGTTGGCGTGGGTTTTTACTTCTATTAAAAGAGGCGTTCTGCCGTCGATAAAATCTAAAAATTCGTCAAAAGTGGGAATTTTTTCGTCAGATTCGCCAAGTTTCAGCTCTTTTATATGCTCATATTTGGTTTCCCTTATATCTCCGTCGACACCCGTCATACGTTTTAGGTCGTTGTCGTGAAAAACGACGAGCATGCCGTCGGAAGTCATTTGCACGTCCATTTCGATTGCGTACCCTGCCTGAATCGCCTTTTCAAAAGCGGATAATGAATTTTCTTCAGAAACGCGGTCGTGCAAACCGCGGTGAGCTATTTGTTTTTTTACAAGCCAGCTTTCATAAATATTCATATTTTTGTACCTCTGTGTAATTATAAAACATCATAAAGTAAAAATCAATAGAAAAATATTGTCAAAATCCATCTTTTCCTATAAAATGGTTTTATGAAAAATATTCGCAATTTTTGCATTATCGCCCATATCGACCACGGAAAATCCACTCTTGCGGACAGGCTTATCGAGCTAACCGGACAAGTGGCGAAAAGAGATATGTCGGCGCAGATACTTGACAGTATGGATTTGGAACGTGAAAGGGGAATAACCATTAAGCTTGCGCCCGTCAGAATGAATTACACTTACGGCGGAGTTGATTACGAGCTTAATTTGATTGATACTCCCGGTCACGTCGACTTTAATTATGAAGTTTCCCGCTCGCTGGCAGCGTGCGAAGGGGCGTTACTCGTCGTGGACGCAAGTCAGGGCGTGGAAGCGCAAACCCTGGCAAACTGCTACCTTGCTTTGGAAAACGATTTGGAAATAATACCCGTCATAAATAAAATAGATTTGCCTTCCGCCCGCGTGGACGAAACGAAAGCGGAAATAGAGGACGCTATCGGTCTTGACGCGACAGACTGTCCGCTCGTGTCGGCAAAAGAAGGCACAAATATTGAAAGCGTTTTAAAAGCTATCGTCGAACGCGTGCCCGAACCGAAAGGCGATGAAGCTAAGCCATTGAAGGCATTGATTTTCGATTGCCAATACGACAACTATAAAGGCGTGCTTATTTTTACCCGCATAGTTGACGGAAAAGTAAAAATCGGCACAAAAATAAAAATGTTTCAGCACAAAGGCAAAGTTTACGACGTTACCGAAGTCGGCGTTTTCGCGCCCAGATTTTTGCCTGTGGACGAGCTTACGGCGGGCGACGTCGGTTATATTGCGGCAAGCATAAAGACTGTTGGCGACGTGGGCGTCGGCGATACCGTGACGGACGCCGAAAATCCCGCTAAGGAGCCGTTAAAAGGCTATAAAAACGTTTTGCCTATGGTCTTTTGCGGCATTTATCCCGCTGACGGCAGTAAATACAACGATTTAAGAGAAGCATTGGAAAAACTGAAACTTAACGACGCTTCGCTTCTTTACGAACCCGATACGTCCGTCGCGCTCGGTTTTGGTTTCCGCTGCGGTTTTTTGGGACTGTTGCATATGGAAATAATTCAAGAGCGGCTGGAGCGGGAGTTTGATTTGGATTTGGTAACTACAGCCCCGAGCGTCAATTACAAAATATTTACGACCGACGGACAGATTTTGGAAATCGACAATCCCACAAAAATGCCAGACCCTACAAAAATCGACCATATAGAAGAACCTATCGTTATGGCATATATCTATTCGCCGCCCGATTACGTCGGCGCGATTATGGAGCTGTGTCAAAACAAACGGGGCGTTTTTATCGATATGACGTATCTCGATACAAAGCGGGTAAAAATTACGTACGAAATGCCGCTAAACGAGATTATTTACGACTTTTTCGATAGTCTGAAATCGCGCACGCGCGGTTACGCTTCGCTTGATTATGAAGTAAAAGGCTATAAAACTGGCAGACTTGTGCGTATGGATATGCTGTTAAACGGCGAAATCTGCGACGCTCTAAGTATCATCGTACACGAAGACAGAGCGTACAGCCGCGGACGACAAATTGCCGAAAAACTAAAAGACGCTATTCCTCGTCAAATGTTTGAAATACCCGTTCAAGCGGCAATAGGTAACAAAATTATCGCCCGCGAAACCGTAAAAGCTATGCGTAAAGACGTATTGGCAAAGTGTTACGGCGGCGATATAACAAGAAAGAAAAAACTATTGGAAAAACAAAAAGAAGGCAAAAAACGTATGAGACAAGTCGGCAGCGTGGCGGTGCCGTCTGAAGCGTTTATGTCCATACTCAAAATAGACGAATGATGACGGGCGTATACGTTCACGTTCCGTTTTGCGTGTCGAAGTGTTTTTACTGCGATTTTTGCTCGTATACGGACGGAAGTTTTACTGAATACGTCGATGCGGTCATAAACGAAATACGTTTGCGCGCGCCGAAAGAAAAAACGAAAATAGATACGATATATTTTGGCGGCGGCACGCCTACATTATTGAACGCTTGCGATACGGGTAAAATACTCGGCGAAATTCGCGAACGTTTCGTTATCGACGCTCAGGCTGAAATCTCGATAGAATGCAATCCCGCCTCGGCGACGAAAGAAAAAATAGAGGAGCTTATTGCGCTGGGCTTCAACCGTTTTTCGGTAGGGCTTCAATGCGCAGACGACGGCATATTAAAAACGCTAAATAGACCGCACAACGTAAAAGATTTTGTCGACACCGTTACGGCGATTAAGAAATGCGGCATCAAAAACATTAGTTGCGATATAATGCTGGGATTACCTAATCAAACGGAACAAGTTTTAGATAAAACGCTCGATTTAATAGAAGAATTAAATCTGCCGCACGTTTCGGCGTACGCATTAAAAGTGGAAAAAGGCACGCCGCTTTCTAAGAAAATAAGAAAGGGCGAAATTACTTTGCCCGACGACGATTTTTCGGCGGATTTATATGAAAAAGTCAAAGAGCGTTTAGCCAAAAACGGCGTTGACCGTTACGAAGTTTCAAATTTTGCGAAAAAAGGATATGAGTGCAAACACAATCTTATTTATTGGCGTTTAAATGATTACTTTGGTTTTGGTCCGTCCGCGCACGGATTTATCAACGGCAGACGATACGCCAACGTGAAAAATCTTGCTA
>ERZ795053.3191-NODE-3191-length-18903-cov-9.521859_pt1 | contig 18903 bp, 22 predicted proteins | sample MGYA00375137_ERZ795053 | MGnify/ENA primary metagenome ERZ795053 (study PRJEB30182, sample SAMN05720284) | activated sludge metagenome | isolation source: Anaerobic digester | place: Hong Kong | collected 2014-12-17 ...
CCGCCGGCGGCCTTGAGTTGACTCACGACGGTGTCGAAGTCGTTGAAGCCGTAGGTCTTACCGCTCTTGGCCCCGGTCCAGGCGGCACCGTTGATGGTGAACTTGGTCTGGATCGGCAGCGACCACTCGTCGATGTAGGAGACGTCGATCGTGTACTCGTAGCCGCCGTCCGCCGGATAGAGGCTGTACTCCAGGAAGCTGTAGTTCTGGAACGTGTCGCCGGCCGGCGCCGCGGTTGGGTCGAACGGGTCGATACCGCCGGTCGAGGTGATCGGCAGGGTGAACTCCGAGCCTTCGACGATGTAGATCCGGTTTCCCGGGGATTTGGGCGGGGCGTTGTAGACGGCCAGTGTCACCGGGGCCGAGAGTCCCGGCTTGATCTCCACCGGCCCCACCCAGTCGGGCGGCAGCGGGGGCGGTTCGGTCTCCCACGGGGTGGCCGGAATGCTGTAGTTCGCGGTTTTGGTCAGGTTGTAGACCCAGATGGAATCGGTCTTCGAGCTGTTGTGAATGGTGATCGCCGGGGCATTCGCAGCAGAGACGGCGGCCAGATCCGAGGTGCCGGTCGGTTGTTCGGTGGGCACCGGGTCGGCCGGCAGCGGCACCGCTGGGGCCGTGGCGGCCACCTTGCCGATCGGCACCGCCGGCCGGTCCGACTTGTCACTGGAGGTCGACGGCAATCCAATTGCTCCCGCGGGCCGCCTGGTTGCGGCGGCGCTCGGCCTGGCCGGGATGGTGCCGCCACGGGCCGTCATCCGCTTGGTGGCCTTGGAGGCCTGCCTCGTCGGACCCGCCGCCGCCGCTGTCGAATCGGCCCTGGCCGCATCGGTTTTCGGTGAGTCCGCGGAGGCGGCGCCTGCCGCGCCCAGACCCGCCAGGGACAGGCCGAGGGCAAACCCAGCCGCCCCAACGCACACGTTGATGTTGACCATGACGCCCCCTGCCTGCAGTGCCCCCAGACCATGAGCGTAGAGCAGATACCCGGCGACGAGGCGCGATCTACCGGCGTCGAATCAGAGGTAGGGATCCGCCCAGGCGCTGATGATGCGAGCGGCCCGTGCGGCCTGGTTCTTTCCGGTGAGGAGGTGGTCGGCTCCTTCGAGGGAAACGAAGCTGCGCGGATGACGGGCGGTCCGGAAGATGTCGCTTGCATTCTCGATGCCGACGGTGTTGTCGGTCGGTGAATGCATGACGAGCAGCGCCCGGTGCAGGGTCCGGATCCGTTCGCGCAGATCGGCGGCCCGAACATCCTCGATGAAGTGCCGCTTGAGGGTCAACGCCTTGCCGCCGGCGAGGAACGTCGCTTCGCCGTCCTCCTCGATGCGGTGAACGAGGGCGTCATAGTTGTGCTCGACGTGCGCGGGTTCGAAGGGAGCCCCGATGCTGGCCACCGCCTCCACGCTCGGACAATGATGTGCCGCCGCGATCACGGCCGAGCCGCCGAACGAATGCCCGACCAGCAGGCGCACCTCCCGGCCGGAATCGTTCATGAACTCCACCGCCCGCACGGTGTCGGCGACCTTGTGGGAGAACGAACCGTCGCCCCAGTCGCCCTCGGAATCACCGAGTCCGAGATTGTCGAAACGCAGCATGCCGATGCCTTCGCTGGCGAGCTGCTTGCAGATCCGGCTCGCGGCCGGGCAGTCCTTGCCGAGGGTGAATCCGTGGGCGAACACCCCCCACCCGCGAACCTCCTCCGGGGGGACGTCGACGAGGCCGGCCAGCGTGGGCCCGACCGTGCTCGCGAAACTGACGCGTTCAGCCATGGCTGTTCAGCTCCGGTGGGACTAACCGGACTTGGGGACGGGGAACTGGGTGCGCATCATCAGATCCCACAACCGGTCGGGGGTGAGTTGGCGTTGCAGGATGCCCAGCGTCGCCGACGGGGTGACCGTGTAGCGGGCCTTCGGGTGCTTGCTCTTGATCGCCTTGCGAATCACCTCTGCCACCGCGTCCGGGCCACCACCCACCAGACCGGCCAGGCGACTCTCGTAGATGCCGGCCGTGACCGCGCCCACTTTCGCGTTGAAGTCCGCGTACGGGCCGTCGTTGAGGCTGTCGGTGGAGGCGACCGCGGCGTGGGCGAATTCCGTGGTGATCAGACCGGGTTCGATGAGGACGACCTGGACCCCGAAGCCCTGGACTTCGAAGCGCATCGCATCCGAAATCGCCTCCACCGCATGTTTCGTGGCGTGGTAGCTGCCCCCGCCGGGGAAGGTCAGCTTGCCGCCCATGGAGCCGATGTTGACGATGCGTCCCTTACCGGCCTTGCGCATGCCGGGAAGGACGAGCTGGCTCATCCGAATCAGGCCGAAGACGTTCGTTTCGAACTGGCGGCGAATGTCATCCAGCGGGATCGACTCGATGGCGCCGGACTGGGAGTAGCCGGCGTTGTTGACCAGGACGCCGACCGACCCTTCGGCGTCCTCCACCGCGGCGACGGCCGCGGCCATGGACCCCTCGTCGGTGACGTCTAGAGCGAGGGTGCGACACCCTTTGTCGGCGAGCTCCTTCAGGGTTTCGGGGCGCCGTGCGGTGGCGTAGACGGTGTAGCCGTTCGCGGCGAGGTCGGCGGCGGTGGCCGCACCGATTCCGCTCGAGCATCCGGTGATGAGCACTGAAGTCATCACCACACCCTATGCGCAGCGGGCGGGCGGAGTTCAGTTGCCAGCCCACGAGAGGGAGCGGCGATCGCTGATAGCGCCGCCAGTGGCGGTGAGCGTCCGGCGCGAGGCTGGCAATGTGATCAAACCGCTACACCTAGCGGCCGCAGACCTGATGTTAGGTTTTATCGACATTCAAGGGGGCCACAGCTAATGTTGTGATATGCCAACATCCGAGGAGATGATCGCCCGGTCCCCCGCGGCACTGGGCGGAGCGATCCGCGCTGCGCGTCAGGGGCAAGGACTGACACAAAGCGAGTTGGCCGAGCGCGCGCGAACCAACCGGTTCTCCATCGCACAGGCCGAAAGCGGTGCCAGCACCAAGGCCATCGAGAATCTGTTCGAGACGCTGGCGGCCCTTGAACTCGAACTGGTCGTCCGTCCGCGGCAAAGCTGGAAAGCCTGATGCCCGTTGACATCTGGCTGCAGGGCACGCTGACCGCTCGGGTCACCCTGAAATCAGCCGGATGCAAGGTCGTTCTGGAGTACACCGACGAGGCGCGCAGCCGGTACCGCGGCGGCGCGCCGATCCTGTGATGCTCGCTGCCCGCGGCACGCGGAACGACCGCACCGTCGGCGACCCGCGCCTACCTGGAGGGACTCCTTCCCGAAGGCCGCGCACTGGAGACAACGGCTTCCCGGCTACGCGGGGTCGAACTCGACTCGGCCGGCGCCCCCGCGGCTCCGTCGGACGCCGTGGCACTTCTCGCCGAATACGGCCGTGAGTGTGCTGGGGCCGTGGTCGTCGCGCCCGCCGGATCCGGCCCGCCAAGTGGAGGCCACCCTTCGTCACCGCTGGGAGAGGTCGAGCTGGCCGACCTCGTCCGGAATCTCCCGACAAACCCGCTGGGGCCCGACCCCGGCCGGGAGATACGGATGTCTCTTGGCGGCGCCCAGGACAAACTCCTGCTCACCCGGGTCGCCGGAAACTGGTGCAGACCAATCGACGGCTATCCCTCGACACACATTCTCAAGCCGACGACCGTCTGGCCGCACAGCGCGAAGAACGAGGCGCTGGTGCTTACCCTTTCCCGCGCGTGCGGCCTGTCGAGCAACGACGTGTGGATTGAGCAGATCGCCGACACCTCCGTTCTCGTGACCGAGCGATATGACCGGATCACGGGCGATGACGGGAGCGTCCATCGCCTCCATCAGGAGGACATGTGCCAGGCCGCCGGGGTCCGGCCGAAGGACAAGTATCTGATCGGCCGCCCCTCCGACCGGATCACACGGGTATTGCGCGAGTTCGCCGCCTCGCCGATCCGCGAAGCCCTCGCCGTCTACCGGCAGGTGGCGTTTCGCGCCTTGGTCGGCGACGAGGACGACCATGGCAAGAATTACTCCTTGGTCCATACCGACGGCGGCGTGACCGCAGCGCCGCTGTATGACTCGCTGTGCACGTTGGCGTACCCCGACCTGTCCGGATCCATGGGGGCACAGATCGGCACGCAGCGATCACTGGCGAAGGTCGACCGGCAAGCCCTCGCCGAAGAGGCACGCGCGATGGGCATACCCGCCGCTGCAGCCGCAGAGGCCATCGACGAGCTCAGCGCCACGGTCGCTCCGGTGCGGCCGACCTGAGCCCGACCCTGACCGAGGGGTGGCCGGCTGAGCGCATCATCGAGACGATCCTCGGGCGGGCACAGCGGCTTGAGTCTGATCAACCGCTCGGCGGGGCCAAGCCTTCAAGTCCGAGGAGGACTCTGGATGCGGCCACTCAGCGACGGCGTCGCTAGCGAGGGTTCTCGCCCCTTGGGGCACGTCCCGGCTCTATCGCGTCTGCACGTCGATACCGAGCTGCCGCGCACAGCTGGCCCGCGACATCTCCACCAGGGCCAACTGGGCGTTGTCGAACTCGGCCAGCACCGGGGTCTGCTCCTTCATCTGAGCCATGGACGCGTCGATGCAGCGTTGCAGTCGCTGGGCGTCGGAGTCACGCCACTCGGAGTAGCCGATCAGACCGGCAGCCACCACGCCGACCACCAGGTAGATCCAGACGCGAGGATTTCTGGGCACACTTCAGTATGGCCCGATGACGCCAACACAGGTGCGGGCCGGTTTTGACAGGCCCAGCGCTTTCGCACTGGCCGCGGCGTCATCGGCTCTGGTGATCACCGGTCCCGCCCGAATGCGCTGCCCGAGGGACACGCCGCGGTTCGAGCGGGCCGCGAACTCTGATCAGCGAGTTCGCCAACGTTTCCACACCGCGTGACCGGTGGCGCGCACCTTGTCGTCGTATCGCAGCTCCGCGTCGCAGACGATTTCGGCTTCGCTTGACTCGATCACGAAGGCCCGCAGTTCGACCGCGCTGTCCAGCGGGCTCGGGCGGTGATAGCGGACGTCGATGCCGGCCGTCACGAAGGGGACCACGGCGCCCGGATAAGCCTCCCATCCCTGCAGCGAGGCCTCGTTGAGGACGGCGGCTGCGGTGTGGCAGTCGAGGACGGTGGCGATGATGCCGCCGTTGAGGAAACCCATTCCGTTGTCGTGCTCCGGCCACGGAACAAAGGTCGCGGTGACGTAATCGTCTCCGAGATAGCTCTTGAGGCGCAGCCCGCGAGGATTGGCCGGTCCGCAACCGAAGCAGGTCATGGTCGGGAAGAGCCGGTCCTGAATCGATAGCGCGTCCACAAACATCAGTATCGCCGCCCGGGTGCGCGCGAGAGCACCCGATTGTCGGTTGGCTCACACCGGCAATCCGGATGGCGGGTGGCTCCGAATGGCTTCCAACGCAGGGATCGAGAGGAGCAATCCGTGGTGTCAACAGGTGCGAACGGTGGCCCGACCAGTGTCATCGCCGCTGTTCGGGGGGCGTTGCCCCCAAATCGGTACAGCCAGTCCGAGATCACCGAGGCGCTGGTCCAGCTTCCCCAGTTCGCTCCGCACGCGGATCTGCTGCGGCGCTTTCACCAGACCGCCAAGGTCGACCACCGCCACCTCGTGCTGCCGCTGGAGCAGTACCCGGGGCTGAACGACTTCGGGCACACGAACTCGGTGTTCATCGACCGGGCCGTCGACCTCGGGGCGGCCGCCGTGACGGCCGCATTGGAGGACGCCGGTCTGCGCCCCGAGGACGTCGACGCGGTCATTTCGACGACGGTCACCGGCATCGCGGTGCCGACGCTGGAGGCGCGGATCGCCGGTCGACTCGGCATGCGCCCCGACGTGCGACGCGTCCCCTTGTTCGGCTTGGGGTGCGTGGCCGGCGCTGCCGGAACAGCCCGCATCCACGACTATCTGCGCGGCAACCCCGACGGGGTGGCGGTGCTGGTATCGGCCGAACTGTGCTCGCTCAACTTCGGTGCCCTCGGGGCGGATGTCGCCGGGCTTGTCGGCACGGCGCTCTTCGCCGACGGCGCGGCGGCGGTGGTGGCCGTCGGAGAGCGCCGGGCGGAGAAACTGGGCATCACCGGGCCGCGGATCATCGACTCCGCCAGCCGGCTCTACCCGGACTCGTTGCGCACCATGGGATGGGACGTCGGCGCCGCCGGGTTCCAGCTCGTGCTGTCCCCGGAAGTGCCCGACATGATCACCCGCTACCTGCGTGACGACATGATCGGCTTCCTCGGCGGACACGGCCTCCAGATCGACGACATCGGCGTGTGGGTCAGCCACCCCGGCGGCCCGAAGGTAATCGAAGCGATCACCGAAAGCCTCACGCTGCCCGCCGACGCCCTGGAGCTCACCTGGCGCTCGCTGGCCGAGATCGGCAATGTCTCCTCCTCGTCGGTGCTGCACATCCTGCGCGACACGATGGACAAGCGCCCCGCGGACGGATCGCCCGCGGTGATGATGGCCATGGGTCCCGGCTTCTGCTCAGAACTCGTTCTCATGCAGTGGCAGTGAGCGACCTCTCATGACGTGGTATCTGGTTCTCCTTTTTGCGGTCGGCGTCGAGCGCCTGGCCGAACTGGTTCTGGCACAACGCAATCTGGCGTGGAGCCGGGCGCGCGGCGGCATCGAGATCGGCGCCGGTCACTATCCGGTGATGGTCGCTCTGCATCTGGCCCTGCTGGTCGGCTGCGTGGTGGAAGTCGCCGCCATGCACCGCCCGTTCATCCCTGTGCTGGGGTGGTCGATGCTGGCCCTGGTCGTCGCCGCCCAAGTGCTGCGCTGGTGGTGCATCACCACCCTGGGGCGGCAGTGGAACACCCGCGTCGTCGTCATCCCCGGCGCCGCCCGCATCGAGGGCGGACCCTACCGCTGGTTTTCGCACTCGAACTACGTCGCCGTCGCGATCGAAGGGTTCGCGCTGCCCCTGGTCCACTCCGCATGGGTGACCGCACTGGCGTTCACCACCCTCAACGCGGCTCTGCTGAGCACCCGCGTATCCGTCGAGAACTCAGCACTAGCGAGGCTTTCATGAACGATCTGCTGGTCGCCGGCGCCGGACCGGCGGGGTTGGCCACGGCCATCCACGCCGCCCGCGCCGGACTTTCGGTCACCGTGGTGGACCGCCGCCCGGGACCCATCGACAAGGCCTGCGGGGAAGGGCTGATGCCGCACACACTGCGACACCTCGACGCCCTCGGAATCACCCCGCACGGCAAACCTTTTCGTGGCATCACCTACCTCGACCGCAACCGGCGCGTGGAGGCCCGCTTCCCAGGCGCCGCCGGACGCGGGGTGCGGCGCACCGTGCTGTCAGAGGCCCTGCACGACACTGCCGCCACCGCGGGAGTCCGGATCGTCAAGGGCAACATCGGCGACATCGAGCAGGACGCGAACGGCGTGCGCTGCGGCGGCTTCGCAGCGCGGTACCTGGCCGCTGCCGACGGCCTGCACTCGCCGATCCGTCGCCAACTCGGGCTGGACCGGCCCACCAACGGCCCTCGCCGCTGGGGCATCCGCCGGCACTTCCAGATAGCCCCGTGGACCGACACCGTCGAGGTCTACTGGGCCGAGCACACCGAGGCCTACGTCACCCCGGTGGCCGATGACTGCGTCGGAGTGGCCATCCTGACGTCCCGGCAGGGCAAGTTCGACGATCACCTAAGTGAATTCCCCGCTCTGGCAGCGCGACTCGCCGGGGCGCAGGGCGGTCCGGCCCGGGCGGCGGGGCCGTTGCGGCAGCGCGCCTCCAGCCAGCACCACGGCAGGGTCATGCTCGTGGGCGACGCGGCCGGATACGTCGACGCCCTTACCGGCGAGGGGCTGGGCATCGCGCTGGGGTGCGCCGAGCTGGTGGTCGGCGCCGTGCTCGACGACGACCCGGCGGGCTACACCCGGCAGTGGCGCCGTATGTCACGCCGGTATCGACTCCTCACGTCGGCGCTGCTGACAGCCAGCAACTCGCCGGCGCGGTCCATGATCGTGCCGGCCGCAACCACTTTGCCGAGAGTCTTCAACCAGGCGGTCAAACTGCTGGCGCAATGAACCAACCGCCTAATCGCGTGCAAGGGCGCCGACGAATGTTGTGCTTCCCTGCCTGGTGAGGCGCACTGCAGTATCTGAACGACGTGCGCTTCTGGGGCGCCATCACGTGGCACCGACAGCCCTTGGATGTCAGATATCGCGAATAGCCTCAGCCCTGAGGTGCATATCTGGGAGGGGAGTTGCGATGTCAGGCGGCATTTCGCGTCAACGACTGACCGGTGGGTCCCGAGTCAGCCTGATCGCCGGGATCGTGCTGTTGCTGTTCGGTGTGGTCGGCGGTTCCTGGCTTTTGGCGACGGTCGGGCTGGCATTGCTGATCGGTGCCGGGGTCACCTGGTACTCCGCACACCGATCCGCCGACGCCCTGGAGCAGCCGTGGCCTTTCCCACCCGACTACCGCACCCGGGCCGAAGCCCTGGCACGACCGATCGACCCCACACCGCAGCGCCTGCTTCCCCCCGATGAGAAGTCGAAGTTGATCGCCCGGGTCGAGACCACCCCGGAGGGATTGTCGCGACTGATCGCCGAGAAGCCCCCCGCCTGGCCGTGGGCGGTGTTCACCTCGGTGCTGGTGCAGCGCCGCAACGCCCTGCAGGCGCGGTTGCGGCACGTCGTCTCCGGCTACCAACCCCATTCCGGTATTCCGGCGCTGTCCGGTGCGGCCTACTCCCAACTAGGCCACCATGTTCTGAGGACGATCCTGGACACCGTCACGCAGCTGGAAGGATTCATGCTCAGCCCCGCCTTCACGGGGACCTTGGGAACCGACGAGGACAGTGCCGACGCCGACGCGATAGCGGGTCTGGCCAACCGACTGATGGACTACCACCAAACCTTTCTCACCGAGGCCGAGACCTGCCTGCAGACCCCGGTGGAACCGGAGGCCCGTGTCTTCGTCCAGGATCTGGGCGCGTTGGCCCTGGCGCCGCTGGTCGGGTTCGACCAATTCATTCTCACCATGTGTTCGCGGATCGGCGAGGCCCAAGACCTGCTCCCCTACGCCAGCTCCGGTGATGTCGTCGGGCTCGACGAGGTAGGCCTGACCATAGACGCGCCGGACGGCCTCTTCGATCGTTTCGGGGCCCACGTCAAGCGATTCACCGAATAGCCGGACGCGGGCGATCGACGGCGGAACCGTGACGGCCGGGGAGCTTCTGTTGATCGGCGCAGGTTGTGGTGGTGGCGTTGGGGTTGAACCTCACCCTGACGATGCTGGTGGCCCATACACCGGCTAGCTGAGCGCCAGCCCTCACTCACATCCGCCGGGGCATGCACTTTCGCCGAAACCCAACCCACACCCCACGTTGCCAGGTCCGCACTGTTCCGGCCTTAGGGGAGCCGGGCCGAAACCATTGCCGAAACCATCTACGTTTCCTTCTGTCGAGTTGTTTGGGGTTGGCGAGGTTGGCGCTTCCGTCGGCGCTGCGGAGGTTGAAACGCACGACCCCGCCTGATCGAATTCGTACCCTTCCCCGCACGTGTTCGCCGAAAGATTCGGCGGCAGAACGGCTGGCCCATCGGTTCCCGAGGCGGGCTGTTCTTCGCCTTGTTGTGGGGCCGAAACACACTGGCCCGTTTGGTCGAGGGTGTAGCCCGATGCGCACTCGTCCGCTGCAGCAGCTGTCGGCAGCGCAACGGCCGTCAGGGACGCCAGAACCAAACCGGCCGCACCAACGGACAAATGCCTTCCGATTCGCATGGGCGTCCTTCCTGCCGAGTGGAGGCGACGATACCGCCGGGAGGGCGTCGGATGGCCGTGATGCCCCAAGCCTGAGGGCCCGACTCGCGCGTCAGAAAGACCGTGTGGCGACGCAGAGCGGAAGTTCGCCGTTACGGCTTGTGCGACGCTTCTGGGCCCTGAACCGTCATCGCCGCGAAGACAGTCAGCAAGGCCGCAGCCGGAAGGGCATTGACGAGCTTGTCACGCGCGCGAACATGGGCTCCGACCGCGAGCACGAAGTACAGCGTCAGCATCGCCGTGGTCAGCCTCGCAAGCCCGGGGAACCACCGCACCGATAGCAGCCCTAAGGCGGCCGCGCCCTTGATCGGTGGCAATACTCGCCGAACATTGTCCGGGCAGCCGACCGCGTCGAGGCTCTTCTTGATCGGCGGTACTTGGGCCGCGCAGGCCAGGGCATCCGCCGCTTGGAAGGCAGCGAGCCCGGCGTAGGTCTTCGGTGAGGTTAAAACGCCCATATCTGACATCCCATCGACTGAGCCCGACCTGAGCTCAGGCTAGCAATCGCCGGTGCTCGCCGGGCCGATACCGCACCATGCCGGCGGGAGGGATGAGGCGGCGTTTTTGTCGGACCCGGCAGGTAAGAAAGAGGTCGATCACAGCAAAAAAGGGGGGCATGGTGTCAGCAACGCATGATCGACGGGGAATCAGTCGACAGGGAACCAAGAGCCGTGAGCAGCGGCGGCGCCGGCCGAAACGCAACTGGCCGATCTGCACGCACACCGGCAAGCAACGGCTGGGCGAACGCAAGGACACCAAGATCGCACTGGAGGCGGCCCGGCACCATCGTGCTCATGCCGAGATGAACGGACTGCCGTCGACGTGGGCGGTTCGCCGCGGCTACCCCTGCGACTACTGCCGTGGTTGGCATCTGACCACCATCGAGGCTTGGGACGAGAACTTCCACACTCACCAGGAATAGGGGCCAGCAATCAAGCGCGACTTCGACTTTCGTGCGCACGAAGTCGGCGTCGTCCACGGGAGGCCGCCGTCATCAAACTTCTCGAACCACGCTCGCCGTACCGCCCGTGGCAGACCGATGGATCACTCGCCCCCGGGCAGGCGGTGGTCGTCGTACTCGACACCGACCCGCAATTGGTGCTCACCGCCGCAGGGGTGATCGGCCCCGAGGGCGACATCGACCACGCGCTGGCCACGATCCCCAGGTAGCGGCCCAGGTGTTCGACAGATACATCCCGCCATGTTGGCGGGCCGCACCACCCTCGCCGCCGGACGCATTCTGCCGGCGAGTGAGGGCAGATGCACGGGATGCGACCGCCACATCGATCGCTAGCACTATGGATGCGCGATGTCCCCTCCCCCGGGGCTCGAACGGCAACGGAGCCGGAGACCACTACGCAAGTGCCCGCCTCCGCGCGACAACCTCCCCCCAGGCCTCCGCGGCCGCCGTACAGAGCGGGGTTGTCGATGGGAGCTGGGCAGAAATGTTGGTGGCCGTGGACGGCCACCTCACGGCATACGAGAGCGCCGTACCCACACCGCATACAGCGGGTCGCCCGGCCACGGCGTCGGCCGCTGCTCGGCGCGGGGCTCGTCCCAACCGATTGAGCGGCGGAAGTACTCAGCCACCAGCCGCACGTGGAACCCGTCGTCGGTGGCCAGCCAGCCCCGGATCGCCTTGGTCGGGAAACACCGGTTGGAGAACGTGCACACGAACGGCGCGCCGGGCCGCAGCACCCGGGCCACCTCGTCGAAGACCTCCAGGGGCCGGACCAGGTAGTCGACCGACACCGTGCACATCGCCCCGAGACCGGTGCCCGGCTACTGTCCGCGGTGATGCTGAGCCGAATGTTGATCCACGGCGGTGTGTCCGGTGTGGCCGCGGCAGCCATCGCCGCCGGACTCCCCGCTCCGCACGTCGCCGCCGATCCCGGAACGTGCCCGGACGTCGAGGTGATCTTCGCCCGCGGCACCGGTGAGCCGGCAGGGCTGGGTGTCGTGGGGCAGGCCTTCGTCGAGGCGCTCGCGCAGCGACTGAACGGCCGCACCGTGGATGCGTACGCAGTGAACTACCCGGCGGACTTCGATTTCCTTGCCGCCGACGAAGGCGCCGAGGATGCCGCCGCGCGGATCGCCACCGTCGCCGCCCGGTGCCAGGACACCAAGCTCGTACTCGGTGGCTACTCGCAGGGCGCGGCCGTCATCGACATGCTGGCCGACGTGGGGCCGCTCGGCCCGGGGATCGGCGGTATCGGCTCCGCTCCCCCGCTGTCGGCGCCGTTCGCCGACAAGATCAGCGCCGTGGCGGTGTTCGGCAATCCCGCGGATCGATTCGGCACACCGCTGTCGGATACCGGTTCCTTCGCCGGCAGGGCGATCGACCTGTGCAACTCCGCCGATCCGATCTGCTCCCCGGAAGGCAACACCATGACGGCCCATGAGCAGTACCAGTTCGCGCCGTCTGACCAGGTTGCCGCCGACTTCGTGGCCGCCAGGTTGTAGCCGGATCACCCCGTTCGCAGCGAGGATTCGTCCAACTCGATTCCGATCACCTCGGCGACACGGTAGAGATCGGCGTCCCAGGCCAACAGCGCCAGACCGCGCCGGTGCGCGACGGCCGCGATCAGACAGTCGACCATCCCGCGAGGGGTGACGCCCGCGGCGCGGCACCGACGGTAGATGCGCGCGGCGGCGTCGAAATCGGACACCACATCCAGGTGCGCCAGCTCGAATCTCAGCAGCAGCCGCCGCAGATCGCGCTCTCGGGCATCACTGCGGGCACCGGCAACCACCTCCATCAGCACCGGCTCGGTGAACATCAGCGGCCCGTCGGTGGAGATCAACTCAACGATGCGCTGATCGGCGGCGCTGCCGGTGGCTCTGTCGTACTCCACCCACGCCGAGGTGTCGGCCAGGATCACGCGGGACCGATGTCGGGGACCTCGCCTATCGCGTGGGCACCCCGCATCGCCAGCGCCTCCTCGCGACTCATCGGCTGGCCGGCGAGATGTCGCAGCGCGAGGTCCACCGCCTCGGTCTTCGTGTGGAGCCCGTAGCGTGCCTTTATCGCCTCGACGTAGCGGTCCTCGATCTCGATATTGGTGCGCGTCCGGCCCATACACGTACCTTACACCTTCGGGGCCGATCCGAGGCCCATCGTGATCCCACACCGGCCTGAGTTGTGGAGTTTGGGGGCCCGGGGACCGCGAAGCCCAGATCGGCCGGACGTGGCACCGCACCTCGTGGCCCTGGTCGAATGGGAACTTGCCCCCCACCACGCCCGGATACCGGCCGCACAAGCGGCCCGAGACGCGATGTTCAGCTGTACAGCAGGTATCCGGCCCGGCTTGAGCGGAACTGGGCGGCCGCCCGGTCCCACTCCGCCAGCAGCGGCGCGAGTCGATCGGCGTTGATCGCCTGGCGCACCCGATCTGATCCGGTGAGCGCGTCGATCGACGGCCCCCAGGCGAACTCCCCCGGATGCTGGTCGCGGATCGTGTCAATGAGCACCAGCGCCGTGCTCACCGGCCGGTAGGCGAACCGGTCGGTGATGGCCAGCCGGACGGCAGGGATGGTCTGTCCGGGATATTTGGCGGCCGTCTGGTCGACCGGGACGGCGACGGCCTGGAAGGCGATGCCCGGCAGGCCCATCGCGTTCATCGTCGCGGCCACCGCCGCGGCATCCAGCCACGGCGCCCCGATCTGCTCGAAGGGCCGGTCGGTGCCGCGGCCCTCCGAGAGGTTGGTGCCCTCGAAATACACGGTGCCGGGGTAGCTCGCCACCGCCGCCAGCGACCGCAGGTTGGGTGACGGGTTCACCCAGGGCAGACCCGTCTGGTCGAACCACTGCGCGCGGCGCCAGCCCTGCGCCGGAATGACGGTGAGGTCCGCGCCGATCCCCTGTTGCCGGTTGAACAGCACGGCCAGCTCGCCGACGGTCATTCCGTGCCGCGCGGGAATCGGGTACATGCCGATGAACGACGCATAGGCCGGGTCCAGCAGGGCGCCTTCCACGATCTCGCCGCCGATCGGATTCGGCCGGTCGAGAACGACGAACGGAATACCCTTGCGTGCTGCGGCCTGCATCGACAGCGCCATGGTCGACACGTACGTCCAGGTGCGTCCGCCGACCTCCTGCAGGTCGTAGACCAGGACGTCGACGTCCTTCAGCATCGCCGGGGTCGGGCTGTGCCCTTGCGCCCCATACAGCGAGTAGACCGGCACGCCGGTCTTCGCGTCGACACCGTCACCGACCGTGACACCGGCCTCGGCGGTGCCGCGGATACCGTGCTCGGGCGCCAGCAGGGCCACCAGGGTCAGATCGTCGCTCGCGGCGATCAGGTCGATGTCCGACCTGCCCGCCCGGTCGATTCCGGTGTTGTTGGTGATCAACCCGACCCGCTTGCCGCGCAGGCCATCCGGCACGTCAGCGAGGAAGACCTCGATGCCCGGAATCACGCCGCCCGCGGACGGAGCCGCCGACACCGTTGACGGTGCGCCACACAGCACCATGACGCACGCCAGGACAACGCTCAGCATCAGCCGGTGGCCGGACCGTGAGACGGGCATCCACGCACTGTATCGGTGGCCGGGCAGCGGGGACCGGAAGGTAATGGTCGGCGCACGGCGTGCTCTGCCGGGAAGGCCGCGCATCTCCCGAATGCCGTCGCGGATCACCGCCTAGGTGGCGACGTCGGAGGCGCGTGCAGTCCCGGCCGCCATTGCCGCACCCCGGCGGCCACCAAGTGAAGCTAATCTCCTCGACTGACTTCACTTAACGTCAGTAGTGAAGTTAAGCTGACGGGGTGGCCTCACTTCGGCCGATCGCCTACGAGACCGTGCGCTGGGAGCCGCAAGCGCTCCTGCAAGGGACGGCTACCCGGCCCAGGTATGGCGCCTACCACCCGGCGTTGCCCGCACGCATTGCCGACCTGACCCTGGATCTGCCACCGGCGGTTCACGCCGGCGCCGAAGCGGCCAGCCGCGAGATCGCTCGATTCGATGCCGAACTCGGCAGTGAGATCGCACCGTTCTCCGCAGTGCTGCTGAGGTCGGAGTCCGCGGCCAGCTCGCAGATCGAGAACCTGACAGCGTCGGCGCGCGCGGTCGCCGAAGCGGAACTACCCGGGGGCACCGCCAAGCGCAACGCCGAGATGATCGTCGCCAACACCATGGCCATGCGCGCGGCACTGGAGCTGTCCGCGCGAGTCGATGCCGAGGCCATCCTGGCGATGCACCGCGCGTTAATGGCCAACCAGCCGCGCCACACTCCCGGGAAGTTCCGAACGGAGCCGGTGTGGATCGGCGGTGGCACCACCCCCATCGGGGCGACGTTCGTCGGCCCGCGTCACGAGTTGGTGCCCGGCGCGGTCGACGACCTCATCGCCTTCACCCAGCGCGACGACATTTCCGCGCTACCCCAGATCGCGGTGGCTCATGCCCAGTTCGAGACCATCCATCCCTTCACGGACGGAAACGGGCGCACGGGCCGCGCCCTCGTGCAGGCCTTGCTGCGCAACAAAGGCCTCACCCGCCAAGTGACAGTGCCGGTTTCCGCCGGATTGCTCGCAGGCACCGACGCCTATTTCGACGCGCTGACGAGCTACCGCAGTGGTGACGCCGCCCCGATCATCGAACGCTTCACCGAAGCCAGCACCCTGGCGATCGCCAACGGCCGGCAGTTGATCGCCGAATTGCGAGGCATCCGCGCGAACTGGAGCGACAGGATCAAGGCACGGTCGGACTCGGCCGTCTGGAAGGTCGCCGATCTACTGACCCGTCGACCCGTCGTCAATGCCGCACTGCTGGCTGAGGAATTGGGCATTGATTCCACCAACGCGCACCGCTACCTGACCCCGCTCGCCGAGGCGGGAATCCTCGTCGAAACGACGAGCAGAGCACGCAACCGCGTGTGGCGCTCGCCCGAGGTCCTCGTCGCGATCGACGCCTTCGCCGAACGCGCGGGAAAACGTGTCTGATCGCCCGTCTAGCGACGACGAATGGCTGCTGACGTTCCGGGGGCGCTGAACTCGATGCACCGCTGGGGACGGAAAGAAGCGCATCGGGCCGGCGCTCCCCGATCGCGTCGCTGCCCGTCGGCACCTTTGTCGATCTCGTGGCAAACCGCCCCGGCCGACCACGCCTTTCAACCGGCGGACTACCCACAGTAGACTCCCCGTATTGCTGACACGACGACCGTGAAGGTCCAAACCAGCACTCGCGACCTGATTCTGGCGATCGGGGCTGCGCGGCGCCAAACCGCTGACCAGGTCATCGTGGCTGCTCTCGCGGCGATGCGGCGGGATCAACGTCGGCAAGTCGCTGCCGCAGAGGCGCGGGCGATCAACGATGACCCCACCGATCTGGAAGAAATCCGGGCGATCCGACAGGATCGGGCCGCGCTGCATGAGGGGTGAGGTCTATAGGCTGCCGGCACGAGACAAGGGCCACGAGCAACGGGGCCGCCGGTTCGCCGTCGTCCTGCAACCGGATTGGCTCGCCCTGAGCACGTGGATCATCGCCTTCACCAGCACCCGCGCTCGCCAGACCAGCTTCCGGCCACCGTTGATCATCGAGGATCAGCAGACCCTGGTCATGTGCGATCAAATCGACACCGTCGATCTGCGCCGCCTCACCGATCCGGTCGGCTTCTTGACGCGCGAGGAGATGCGCCGGATCGATGAAGCACTGACGCTGGTCTTGGATCTATAGGCCCTCTCGCCTGGACACCCGAGCTCGAGGCGCTGGGCTGCGGCAGCCATTGCCCCCTGCCACGCCGCCGGGGCCACCGTTACCCTCCACGCCCCGCCCGCGGCGTCGGAAGTCGCTGCGCTGCAGGATGGCTGGGAGGCCAAGCCGTGCTGCTGACGCGGTCAGCGTGCACGCCGGCCCGGCGGGAAATGCGGGTCAAACCCGACCACAACGTCGCTCGCGGCGGCTAGGAAAGAGACATGGGGTTTCTCAAGCAGGAAGTGCCCGTTCTCGACTTCGAGCAGTGGAGTAAGGGAACCCGATCGGAGCGGATCCGGCCGATGGCCCGGCACTGGGCCGAGGTGGGGTTCGGCACGCCGGTGGCACTGCACCTGTTCTACGTCGCCAAGATCGGCCTGTACATCCTCGGTGCCGCACTGTTCGCCCTTGCCACCAAGGGCATCGACGGTTGGAGTGCGATCGGTCAATGGTGGACCGAGCCCATCGTGTTCCAGAAGGTCGTGCTCTACACCATGCTGTTCGAGGTCCTCGGACTCGGCTGCGGCTTCGGACCGCTCAACAACCGGTTCTATCCGCCGATGGGCTCCGTCCTGTACTGGCTGCGACCCAACACCATTCGGCTGCCTCCCTGGCCCGGCCGGGTTCCGCTGACCCGAGGTGACAACCGCGACCCGGTCGACGTCATCCTCTACGGTGCGCTGCTGGCCGTGCTCCTGGTCGCATTGCTCTCCGACGGCACCTGCCCCATTCCCGAACTCGGCACCGAGATCGGCCTGCTGCCGACCTGGCAGTCCTGGGCGGTGCTGATATTGCTCGCACTGAGCGGACTACGCGACAAGGTCATCTTCCTGGCGGCGCGCGGCGAGGTGTACGCGCCGTTCGTCGCCGCCTTCCTGTTCGGCGGGCCCAACGTGATCGTCGCCGCGAAGATGGCCTGCCTCGTGATCTGGCTGGGCGCGGCAACCTCCAAGCTCACCAAACACTTCCCGTTCGTCATCTCGACGATGATGTCCAACAGCCCGGTGGTCCGGCCGCGCGCCCTCAAACGCGCCTTCTTCGAACACTTTCCGGACGATCTGCGCCCCGGCCGGCTCTCGCGTGCGCTGGCCCATGCCAGCACCGCGATCGAGGGACTGGTCCCGCTGGTGCTGTTCTTCTCGCACGGCGGATGGCCCACCACCATCGCCGCTGTCGTCATGATCTGCTTCCACCTCGGCATTCTGTCGGCCATCCCGATGGGGGTGCCGCTGGAGTGGAACGTCTTCATGATCTTCTGCGTGCTGTTCCTGTTCGTCGGCCATGCCGAGATCGGTCTGTCCGCAATGACCAACCCGCTGCCGCTGATTCTGCTCGCGGTCATGGCGGGCGTCGTGATCGCCGGGAACTTGTTCCCGCGCAAAATCTCCTTCCTCCCCGGCATGCGGTATTACGCCGGGAATTGGGACACCACGTTGTGGTGCGTCACCCCCTCGGCGGAAGCCAAGATCGACAAGGGTGTCGTCGCGATCGCCAACATGCCGGCGGCGCAACTGGAGAAGTTCTACGGCAGCAAGGAAGCGGCGCAGATCCCGATCTACATGGGCTATGCGTTCCGCGGCTTCAACACCCACGGCAAGGCGCTGTTCACCCTGGCGCACCGGGCGATGGCCGGTCGGGACGAGGACGACTATTCGGTGACCGACGGCGAGCGAATCTGCAGCATGGCCATCGGCTGGAATTTCGGTGACGGCCACCTGCACAACGAGCAGTTGATCGCCGCACTGCAGCGCCGCTGCCACTTCGAGCCGGGGGACGTGCGGGTGGTACTGCTCGATGCACAACCGCTGCACCGGCAGGCCCAGCGTTACCGGCTTGTCGACGCGGCCACCGGGGAGTTCGAGGGGGGCTGGGTCGACGTCGCTGACATGGTGGTTCGCCAACCGTGGGATGACGACGTCCCCGTTCATGTCGAGTCCGGTACCCATCCCCTCTGACCCGGTAGCGGCCCCCCGATTCATCGACCTGTACGGCCACCCCCGGTCTCTGACCGGCGACCGGTTACGGTTGGGTCTTCCGGCTGCCGGTCCTGCGCGGGGTCTTGGCTGCCGCCTTCAGATCCTGATAGGCCTGTCGGGTGTGTTCAGCGAGCGCATGGACGTCGTCGAGTGCGGCCGCGTTGGTGACGAAGCCGAAGTCCATGTGGTCGCGGTAGGAGCTCAGGGTCACATTGAGGCCGATGGCCGCCGCCAGCGCCGACACCGGGAAGATGCCCACCAACGGCGCACCGTTGAGATAGCGGGTCTCCTTGGCGCCGGGCACATTCGAGATGACAAGGTTGCATGCGGGCCGGGTGATGCGATCGAGGTGGGTCGAGGAACCCGCGCCGGCCAGGGCGGCGATCGCGACGGCATAGGTCATGGCGGTGTCGCCTGACATTGCGCCGAGTTCCTTCTTCGCTACCGCCACCGAATGCTC
>ERZ795053.3192-NODE-3192-length-18903-cov-7.067381_pt1 | contig 18903 bp, 17 predicted proteins | sample MGYA00375137_ERZ795053 | MGnify/ENA primary metagenome ERZ795053 (study PRJEB30182, sample SAMN05720284) | activated sludge metagenome | isolation source: Anaerobic digester | place: Hong Kong | collected 2014-12-17 ...
TTATCCTACACAATCAAATGGTGCTTGTTTTAAAGTCTTAAGAAACTGGATTGTCATAGATTGGTGTCAAAAAAATACAGATGGTACCTTTAAAACTTGGGAATATGAACAAGAAATAAAAGTAAATAACTTAAGCGGACCACAGATTACAAGCGGAACGGAATTAAGACACGTGTGTAGCTACGACGTGAATTGCGGTCCGGCATATATCGAACTGACCGCTAGTGCAGACGATGATTGTACGAGTGCAGAAGACCTTACGTGGTTCTATTCTGTACATCTGGAAGATGGTAGTACAATCAATGGTTCGGGAAATGATGCCAGTGATATCTATCCTATAGGTGTTCATAGTGTGGATTTTGTGGTCGGTGACAATTGTGGAAATACGGCACTTACGAGTTATGATTTTGAAGTAGAGAATTGTAAAGCACCCGTCGCATATTGTATGAATGGCTTGAGTACACAACTTATTCCTTCCGATCCTGATCCAAGTACACCTGGTGATGAAACAGAAGAAGTGACCATTCAAGCGGAAATGTTTAATAATGGAAGTTACCAATCATGTAATACTACTTTAGAATTTAGTTTTTCTTCTAATGTAAATGACAAGACAAGAACATTTGGATGTAATGATATTGGCAGACAATTCCTTGAGATGTGGGTCACTGATAGCAATGGAAACACAAGTTATTGCGAGACATTTATTGATGTCATTGATACCAATGAGGTAGATATTTGTTTGCCTAGATTGGCACATGTTGCAGGAAGATTGGCGACAGAAGGAGATGATGAAATTCCAAATGCCTTGGTAAGCTTAAATCAATCAGGATTAGAGCCGATTTTAACTAATTCAGAAGGTGAATATCAGTTTGATGATATGCAGATGGGTGGCAACTATGTTGTGAATCCAGAAAAAGATGGAGATGATGCAAATGGTGTCAGTACTCTGGATTTAGTGTTGATACAAAGACACATATTAGGTTTGGCTACATTATCAAGTCCATATAAAATCATTGCTGCGGATGTCAATCACGATGATAAAATTACGGCATCAGATTTAATTCAAATTAGAAAATTAATACTTGGTCTCACACCACAGTATCCTGATAATACGAGTTGGAGATTCGTAAATAAAGACATGACTTTCTTTGATGAGACGAATCCATTTACAACGCCATTGGAGGAAAAATACTATATCGAAGATTTTCAAGAAAACATGAATGTCAATTTTATAGGTATAAAAATTGGAGATGTAAATGAAAGTATGATTATGGAAGGAGCTAGAGCCAATGTGGATCAGGCAAGAAATCAGGGTCAGATAAGCTTTATAGCAGTCACGCCGATATCGACTAAAGATGTTGTAGAAATTCCTGTTTACAGTATACAATTTGACGAAGTGTATGGTTTCCAAATGGGGATGGAAATGGACGGTTACGAATATGTTGGTATAGAATCTGCGGGAATAAACATTTCAAATGAGAATGTGGCATTTATTGATGGAACATTGCGAATAAGTTGGAGTAATTCGAACGGTATCAGCTTAGATGAGGACGAAGCCATCTTTAAACTGGTGCTCAGGAAAAACTTCCCGAATGCAAGATTGGCAATTTCTAATCAAGGTATCACTAGTGAGTTGTATAAGGGCGAAGATCTAGGCACATTTAATCTCAATTTAGAATACAATGTATTGAATGATGAAAAATTTGAATTTATGATAGGACAAAACAATCCGAATCCATTTAAATCGGTGAGTAATTTAGAGTATAGTTTACCAAATGATGGTGAAGTGATGTTTAAGGTATTTGATTTATCTGGACGAACCTTGATGGAAAGAAACTTGAAAGGTAACAAAGGATTTAATAACTTGAGTATCAATAAAAACGAGTTGAATACGACCGGGGTATTGTATTATCAAATGACATACAATAATCAATCCGTGACTAAGAAAATGATTATTATCGAATAGTTTTTAGTTAGTAATATTATTGAGCCCGATGATTTTATCGTCGGGCTTTTTTGTTTTTGTCGCATAATTCATTTTTTTCGTCCATAAAGATGTCCAAAAGGTGGGTTCGTTCAAATGACTGGGCAGATATTAAACCCTAATGAAAAAATGAACTGCATCTGTTTTAATTTGAAGATATAATTTTCAAATATTGGAACTAACTTTGTTGAATTATTTCAAAATTTCTAATCAATTTACAATTCATAATGTCAATAAAAGATAGCATTAATAATACGGCGAATGACATAAAACAAGATTTTGCCGATAAAAAGAAAAGCATTTCGAATGCAGTTAATTCTGGGGTCAAAAAAACCATTTCATTCACTAAAAAGCTCATTTATTCTATTATTGTAATCTTGCTACTTTCAGGTGCGGCGTATATGTGGTGGTGTAATTGGACATATAGTGATGGAACTCGTACGGGAGTATTAATGAAAATTTCGACCAAAGGATATGTTTTTAAAACCATGGAAGGGGAGGCCAATATGGGTGGAATTTCTACAGATATGCAAGGCGGTGATATTGGCAATATTTGGTCATTTTCAGTTTCTGATAAAAATCTATACAATCAACTGATTCAGTCACAAGGAGATAGATTGATGTTTTACTACAAAGAAAAGAATAGAGCAATGCCTTGGCAAGGTAAAACAGATTATTTTGTGTACAAGGTAGAGAAAAAATAAGGAGACGATTATAACTGTATTCCATTACTTAAAATGTAGGTATTGACCAATTTTACTCACCGATAGGGTACATAACTTCTTTCATTCCCGGATTTCGCAACATGACAATTCGAGCATAAGAACAAAGCGGCACGATTCTAATGTTTTGACTTTTGGCAAATATAACGGCGTGACTAACCAAGAGTTTCGCTAGATTATGCCCTCTCAATCTAGGTGTTACTTGGACATAATCAATGATAATTTTTTTAGTTCCTGCCCACCGATAATCCAAATTTCCAATTTCAGTCTCATCTTGAAATAGAAGAAATTGACCTCCGTTTTCACTTTTGGAATGCAATATTGACATTCCGTTAGGTAGTGAATTATCTTCCATTTACCATTATCTTTTGATTAAAAACAGAAGACTTTAATCTAGTCTTGCTTTGCAAATACTTTCTTCAGTAATGAACTTGTCCTTTGAGAAATATCGGTTCTAATCCCGTATTCTTTTTTCTCAATCAAACTAAAAAGACCATCCAATGCTTTATTAGTAACATAGTCGCCTAAGTCGGGATTGAGTTTCGTAATAAAAGGAATTTGGTTATAGGTATTGATGGCATCCGACCATAAATCTAATGCTCCAAATTTATTGAGCGAATTCATTATCACAGGATTAAATTCACCATAGAGTGACTGATATGTGTGGTCGTGCAAATAATTGGTCGCCGCATTTTTTGGCCCCATTAGCACATTGGTTACATCAGAAAAACTCATGCCTTTGATGGCATCAAAAAATATTGGTCCTGCTTTGGTCGCTGCATCTTCGGCTGCTCGGTTTACTCTTTTGATGGCTTCTTCCTGTAAGTTTTCAAATCCCGGTATGAACTTTAGCTTATCGATGACTTTGTTTGCTTCTGCGGGAAGTAGAATTTTATATGCGGATTGATAGTACCCGTCAGTTGCACTTAATTTTTGAACACTGACTTTGACACCATTATCTAGCGCTTCTTTTAACCCTGACGAAATATCAGCATCAGTCAATAAAGCAGAGCCAGCAGTCCCCAATATTTTATCCAAATCTTTTGGGTCACAAGAGCTAAAAAACAATGAGAAAGTAAGAAGTACCATCAATTTTTTCATAAGAGTAGCATTTTTGAATTTTTATGAATGCAATTAATCCCAACACGAATGTTGTCTATGTCTATTTGACTCTATCATGAACCAAAAAGTAACAGGGCAATAGTAAAAGTTTCGTTAATACAGATTTTTAATGATATCCTCAACACTAAGTCCTTCCGCTTCTGCTTTATAATTTTTTACTACTCTGTGCCTTAAGACATAATTTGCAATGGCTTGCACATCCTCGATATCAGGTGAGTATTTTCCATTAATTGCCGCGTGGCACTTTGCCCCTAATACTAGATACTGCGAAGCCCGTGGGCCAGCACCCCAAGAAATATAATTGTTGACTTCTGCGGTTGCCATTTCCGTGTTGGGTCTAGTTTTGGAAGCAAGTTTTACAGCATACTCTAAGACATTATCCGCTATTGGAATTTTTCTGACCAATTTTTGAAATTCCATGATTTCGCTGGAGTTTAACACGTTTTTTAGCACGATGTCTCGATCCGTGGTAGTGCCTTTTACGACATCAACTTCCTCACTGTATGAGGGATAGTCAAGTGGAATATTAAACATAAAACGGTCTAGTTGAGCCTCTGGTAAAGGGTAGGTGCCTTCTTGTTCAATGGGGTTTTGTGTAGCGAGAACAAAGAATGGTTTGTCCAAGACGTGTCTTTGACCCGCAACGGTTACCGACCTTTCTTGCATGGCTTCGAGTAATGCCGCTTGGGTTTTAGGTGGTGTACGGTTAATCTCATCTGCCAAGATAATATTGGCAAAAAGTGGACCTCTATTAAATTTGAAATGTCTGTTTTCATCAAGAATCTCTGCTCCGGTAATATCCGATGGCATTAAATCAGGTGTAAATTGTATTCTTTTGAATTCTAGATCTAAAACATCAGCGATGGTGCTTACAAGCAATGTCTTTGCCAGCCCAGGCACTCCTACCAACAAGCTGTGTCCATTGCTGAAAAGTGAAATAATGACTGCCTGAACCACTTCATTTTGCCCTACAATGACTTTTCCAATTTCAGATTTTAATTCTCTATATGATCTCGACAATGCATCGACCGCTTCTACATCTGATTTATAATGCATGATTTCTTAGTTGTTTAATTATTAAGGCGTAAAAGTATAAAATATGAACTTACAAATATGAAAATTATTAATAAGAATCAATTCATTAAGCTTTTTTTAACCCTTTGTTTTCAATATATTGAAAAAATATTGCCCTCCAATTTTTTGAAATATTGTTAATATCGTTTCTGATGTATCGTGATTCGTGACGAAGGAACGATTCCTTGATCACAGCTTGTTAGCACTCGTATTCATTTACGTACATTCTTTGATTTTCTTCAAGATATCTGGTTGGAAAAATATATGTCGAATATTTCCATTTGAATCTACTTTGCCAAAACTAACCAAATCAGGATTTTTCAACGTATAATAATATTGAATTAATTTGTCTGCCATTTCAGTGAACATCGTTCCACAGAATTTAATAAAGTCGCACAAAAAATTATCAGTAAATATTTTGATATCATCAAGAAGTGGAATGATTGAGAAAGTGTCTGGGAACGTGTTTAGTTCATCCTTTAATTTTCTTCCTAACTTCTCATTTTCTTGCAGTGTTCTTTTTTTGAATTCGACAAATGGCTCAGCTCTTAGTTTTTTGTCTTCCGTTTCGTCATAATCAAATTTAAATCTTACAATTTGAACTGGTAAATTTCTATGCGTTGCATAATCTCTAAGATTAACAATGAATTTATATCCATTGATATTAGAATCATACCAGTCATTAGTTTTTTGAATGTATTCCTTCGCTTTATCTGATTTTTTTTCCAAATAATTCAGGAACCATATATTTTGCAAGAAAGTCGTAAATCAAAGAATTGAAGCTCGTTAAAAAATTTGTTATTCGTCTATTGATATCAATAAATGCTAATCTTTGTATCATGCTCGATTCTCTTGGTGTACAGTTTTCTAATTGTTCTTTATAATCTGAAATTGTGTTCTCGATTTCCATAAAGTTCATTTGAACTTCTAAATGTTTTCTATAAATCAAAGCAAATTTATGCATCAAAGAATTTAAGTCCATTAATTCTTCATATTGATGTTTTGGAATTTCTACCATAGCACCTGCCCATTCTCCATATTTATCTTGTCTTTGATTTTGTATGAAGTGTTTACCTATGAATTGTTGATAGACCTTTCTTTCAGCTTCTTGTTGTTCTTTATATTTTTTCATTTTTTTATAAGTGATATCTATATGGTTAAACAAGCAATTCTTTGATGTATTTCACTTTTTCTAGTATTTCACTTTTTTTTTCGACATCAATTATTCCATCATTCTCGTCAAATGTTTCATAAAATTTTGGAAGCGAAAAATGCTCTGCTACCACGGCACCATTAAATGGAAACCGGGCGATGGCCGCGTCTAGTACAGATTTTCCACCTCTTGCGCCAGGACTGGTTGACATAAGGAATAATGATTTACCTTGAAAAACTGAAGTATTCGGAATTCTAGATAACCAGTCAAATACATTTTTAAAGGCCGCGCTATAACTTCCATTGTGTTCGGCCAATGAGATTAAAATCAAATCAGATTGACTTATCTTATGGTGTAACTCCAATATCCTTGGCGAAAATCCGTAATCAGCTTCATAATCGACACTGAATAGCGGCACCTCATAATCGTTCAAATCTAATAATTCTGTGTCATAATTTTCAAATAGGGATGCCACCCAGTTAACAAGTTTTTTATTGATAGATTTTTTACTACTACTTCCAGCTAATGCTAATATTTTATCCTTCATTCTAATTGTTTTTTACTGACCAATAATGGCGATTCTTCGAGTTGTAAGTTTACGACCATTTCCATCCAAAATACTGAGTAAATAAGGCCCTTTTACTAAAAAATCTAAATTTAAATCAATTGAAGTTACGGGAAATTTTGGCTTCAGGGACGTATATAGAGATTTTCCTAGTATATTTTTAACTGAGACGGTATAATAATCCGATGGCAAACCAATGATATCTACGTTTAATTCATCGTAAGTTGGATTGGGAAATAATAGAAATTCTTTTGTGTTTTTATTGATAATTTTTAAATCAGAAGAATTGTTTGGTCTCCTAAATTTGGAATAAAATATTTCATTATCCCGAAACTTCACATCGCATAATAATTGATTTTCCAATGGGTGAAAAAGAATGTATTCACTGTAATTTCGGTTTAATATAAGGTCAATTCTGTCTAATATCAATTCCGCTTGTTCTTGACTTAATAGCTCATCTTCAGATCTGTCTTTTCGTCGAATACTGGCAAGGTACGAGACCTCATTAGTGAGTAAAACATAGTTAACTGGCGTATTGATATTATTATTCGAAAGGATGGCTTCCTGGTTTTTGACCACTCGAGTTTTAATGTCTATTTTTATTTTGAAACTCGTGACATCATCTGGTAATAACTCTGCAAGATAGGAGCTTGGATTATCGAATTTCATGATTTGGCTATTTAGCCATGATTTCTTTTTTATTCGTTCTACGATCGGTATTTCGTAAGAATCGCCGAAATAATTTACATAGATTTTGCCACTTTTCGTAAATTCTGTATTTAGCGTTTCGGAGCAGTTTTTCACCCCATTTTGATCAATTTTTTTAAAAAATTCTTCACCATTTGAGGTGATGATTTTGTGATTGCAATTTGCGGTTTCTAGCTCGGTGTCAATATATTCATAGGAATAGGGAACCTGCGGGTAGTCTATGGCAAATAACATTGAATTTAACCTGAATGCATTAATATCATAATGTCCCCAATCAATGGCATAATAGCTCGTGTCATGTTCGATTTTATCGACCTTAGCTTGACCAAAAGCTGAATTAAACTGTATAAATGCCGTTATGATTAATATTTGCCTTATCACATTCATAATTACAAAATTAATTGCATTGGTTAAGCAAAGCTTTGCATTTCAACAAATTTTTTATAGAAGCCATCTATTTCCAGCAAATTTTCGTGAGTACCCTGCTCAACTATTTTTCCATTTTCCATGACCACAATGGTGTCTGCACCTTTTATCGTGCTGAGCCGATGTGCTATGATGATTGAGGTACGTGATTTCATCACTCTTTCTAAAGCTTGTTGAACAAGTTTTTCACTCTCAGAATCTAGAGCCGAAGTGGCCTCGTCAAGAATCAAAATAGGTGGATTGCGCAGGATGGCTCTTGCTATGGTAAGTCTCTGTCTCTGGCCACCACTGAGTTTCATGCCTCTATCCCCAATATTGGTATCATAAGCATCGGGTAAGCTGACAATGAAATCGTGGATGTTGGCTATTTTTGCTGCTTCGATGATTTGTTCATTGGTGTAATTTTCACCAAAACTTATATTATTCCGAATGCTGTCATTAAATAATACGGCATCTTGAGTGACGATTCCAAAGAGACTTCTCAGAGTCCTCAAGTCCAGCTTCAAGATATCTCGACCATCTATTTTTATACTTCCAGAATCATATATCCTAAACCTAGGAATCAGGTCCACCAGCGTGGATTTGCCAGCTCCTGAACTTCCCACTAAGGCCACAATTTTCCCTTTCGGTATTATTAGGTTGAAATCATCTATAACTAAGTTTTCTTGATCATACGAAAAGGTGACGTGTTCAAGGCTTATTTCTTTATTAAAGTCTATTTTCTCTTTTTTTGAATTGACATCATTATATTCACCATCTGTATTTAGGATGTCGTCAACTCTCTCCAATGCCGCTTTCCCTTTCTGAATATTGTAATATGCCGTCGAAAGACTTTTAGAAGGTTCTATCACAGAGAAAAATGCAAAGATATAGGTCAGAAATGCCGCCGCATTTAGATTTTCATCCAACACCTGATTTCCTCCGTACCATAGTAATATCGTTACCAAGGTAATGCCCAAAAACTCCGACAGAGGCGATGACAATTCGCGGCGATATAACAACTTATTGAGTGAGGAATAAAATCCTGAATTTTCGTGGTTGAATTTTTGTAACTGGTGGTTCTCAGCATTAAAACCTTTGATGATTCTGAGACCACCTAGAGTTTCCTCCGTGATAGAATTGATGTTTGATAAGTGTTGCTGCACTTGCGTCGATGACTTTTTTAGTGTTTTTGATATGCCACCTATGATGACTACAGTAAAAATCATTAAAGCCAAAACGAAAAGGGTAAGTGGAGGCGAGACATAAATCATGTAAGCGACACAACCGATTATGATGATGGGGGATTTGAATAGGTAATCTATCATATTGAGAATACTCCATTCTATTTCCACGACATCGGTGGTAAGTCTCGACATCAAATCACCTTTGCGATTCTCACTAATATACGAAAGCGGAAGGTTGAGAAACTTATTAAAAAGCTCTTTCCTAATATCGGTGATGATCCCGTTTCTCACTTTGACCATAAAAAATGCGGCAAAATATCGGAATATATTTTTTAGAAAAAATACGATGACAATGAACAAGCAAGCATATAAAAGTGCCTTGTGGCGACCACTAGTATTGATGAGTTGAGCAAGATGATAATTGATTAATTCTGAAATATTGGCATCTTCAGGTTTGGTAATATTAGGATCACTGGCGGTGTCAAAAAGTATTTCCAAAAATGGCTGAAACAAGGGAATACTGACCACGGTGAAGATGGAAACTAAGATATTAGAAATAATGCTCATGCCAAGATTGAAGCGATAGTGCTTCAATCGGCTCAGCAAAGCAGTTAATCCCTGCGTTTTGGAATTTGGCAAAATTTACTGGTCTTTTTCTAATTTAAACGTGTTGATAAAGCCGGTATTGAAGTCGCCTTTTCTGAAATTTTCATCTTTCATCAATTCAATGTGAAATGGAACTGTAGTTTTAATGCCTTCTACTACGAACTCATCTAAGGCTCGTTGCATTTTTTTAATACATTCTTCACGAGTCTGGGCCTTACATATCAGTTTCGCAATCATAGAATCATAATAGGGAGGTACGGTGTATCCTGCATACACATGGGTGTCGACCCTCACTCCATGACCCTTAGGACTGTGAAATGAAGTAATCTTGCCCGGATTTGGCCTGAAATCATTGAATGGATCTTCTGCATTAATCCTGCACTCCATAGCATGTAGGCTAGGGTAGTAATTCTTACCACTAATGGGGATTCCTGCGGCCACTTTAATTTGTTCTTTGATTAAATCATGGTCTATAACTTCTTCAGTCACAGGATGTTCCACTTGAATTCTGGTATTCATTTCCATAAAATAGAAATTTCTGTATTTGTCCACTAGAAATTCAATCGTACCAACACCTTCGTAATTTATCGCCTTACCGGCTCTTACGGCTGCATCGCCCATCTTTTCTCTCAATTCATCCGACATGAATGGAGAGGGACTTTCTTCTACCAGTTTTTGGTGTCTTCGTTGAATGGAACAATCTCTCTCCGAAAGGTGAATTACGTTTCCATATTGGTCACCGATGATTTGAAATTCTATGTGGCGAGGTTCTTCGATAAATTTTTCAATATAGATACCGTCATTGCCAAAAGCGGCTTTGGCTTCTTGGCGGGCTTTGTTCCATTGCTCCTCGAATTCCTCTTCTTTCCACACCACTCTCATTCCTTTACCTCCTCCTCCAGCAGTGGCTTTTAAAATGACAGGAAATTTTATGTTTTTCGCTATTTTTATTCCTTCTTTTACATCTTTCAACAATCCATCACTGCCAGGGACAACAGGAACTCCAGCTTTGATCATCGTGCTTTTTGCCGTGATTTTATCACCCATTTTTCGAATCATTTCGGCATTGGGTCCGATGAATTTGACACCATATTCGGTGCATATCTCGGCAAAATCCGCATTTTCTGCAAGAAATCCATATCCCGGATGAATGGCATCGGCATTGGTAATTTCGACTGCTGCCATGAGCCTTGGAACACTGAGATAAGATTCTGAGCTAGAGGCCGGACCTATGCATACGGCTTCGTCAGCAAATCGAACATGAAGACTTTCTTTGTCAGCCGTAGAATATACGGCCACCGTCTTTATGCCCATCTCTTTACATGTCCTGATTATTCTGAGAGCTATCTCTCCACGATTGGCAATTAATATTTTGTTGAACATATTTTGCTGTTGTTAAGCGTAAAAAGTGATTACAAATCTACGTCCAATTCTATGGCTCTACCAAGAATAGTACTTGATCATATTCTACAGGAGTGGCATCCTCGACCATGATTTTAACGATTTTGCCCGATACTTCACTTTCTATTTCGTTGAAAAGTTTCATGGCTTCAATGATGCATACTGCGGAGCCCTTTGAAACTTCATCACCCACTTTCACAAATGGTGGTTTATCTGGTCCACTTGCTCGGTAAAAAGTACCGACAATAGGAGATTTTATTTCCAATAAATTGGCACTTGATTTTGCGGCAGGCGCTTCAGAAGTTTCCACTTTCGCCGCAGTTTTTGGTGCTTCGATTATTGTAGGTGTAGGTGCAATCACAGGAGCTGATATAGGTGCAACCATGGGAGCTTGATAACTTTCTTCCTTGTGATATTTTTTAGTTCTTATCTGTATTTCAAAATCTTTATCCTTCATTTTGAATTCAGCCAAATCAGTCCGGTTAATGAGTTTGATTAATTCGGTAATTTCTTTATAGTTCATTTGTCTTGATTTTCTTTGAATTAAAATAAATTACAATATCATTCCTTTTTAATTAAAGGTGGTGAAATTGATAATTAGATTTTTAAAATTGAATTTTAAGCCAATTTTGGTAATTCACAAGCTTAAAATGTAATATTTATTGAAATAGCAAATCTAAGAATTATTCTTTAACTCTTTCTAGATATTCTCCGGTTCTAGTATCAATTTTTATTTTGTCACCTTGATTGATAAAAATCGGTACTTTCACCTCTGCCCCAGTCTCCACGGTGGCAGCTTTTGTGACATTCGTAGCCGTATCACCCCTTACACCCGGTTCTGTATAGGTGATTTCCATGATGACATGCTGTGGCATGTCCAGGGTCAAGGGATAATTTTCGGTTGCATGAAACAACATATCGACTTCCATGCCTTCTTTTAATAAATTGGGTCTTTCGATCATTTCTTCCTTAATAGCCACCTGATCAAATGTTTCATTGTCCATAAAGTGATATCCCATATCGTCTTGATATAGGTATTGGAATTTTCTTCTTTCTACTCTTACTTCGTCTATTTTGTGACCCGATGGAAAGGTATTGTCGATGACTTTTCCACTGGTAAGACTTTTTAATTTTGTACGTACAAATGCGGCTCCTTTTCCGGGTTTTACGTGCAGAAATTCTACAACAGAATAAATATCATTATTGTAATCAATGCACATTCCATTTCTAATATCAGAAGTCGATGCCATAAGTTATTTTTTTTCGTATTTTAAATTTGTAAATTAGTCGTTTGATTATTTTTTCTATCAATAAGCCCATTTAATCAGTGTGCTTCCCCAAGTAAAGCCTCCTCCAAATGCGGTTAAAACGATTAAATCTCCTTTTTTTAATTGGTCTCTATAATCGAATAAGCACAAGGGCAAAGTACCTGAGGTTGTATTGCCATAGTTTTGAATATTGACCATAACTTGGTCTATAGGGATTTTCATTCCGTCTGCTACGCTATTAATTATACGCATGTTGGCCTGATGCGGAACCACCCATCTTATATCATTTGGGCTCAAGTTATTTCTATTTAATACTTCATTAATGGATGTTATCATACCATTGACGGCCGCCTTGAAAACCGATTTTCCTTCTTGATATACAAAATGTTCCTTGGCCTCTACGGTTTCGCAACTTGCGGGTTTCAGTGAACCTCCTGCCTTCATGTGCAAGAATTGACGGCCAGAGCCATCTCCTCTAAGTTCAGAATCTAAAATGCCATATCCGTCAGTATCTGCTTGTAATAGAACTGCACCAGCCCCATCTCCAAAAATTACACATGTCGTCCTATCGGTATAGTCCACGATGGAAGACATCATGTCAGCCCCCACTACCACTACGTTTTTGTAAGTGTTGGTTTCAATAAATTTAGCGCCTACATTGAGAGCAAATAAAAAACCGGAACAGGCGGCGTTAATATCAAATCCGAAACCTTTATTTGTACCTAGTTTGTCCAAAATCGTATTGGCTGTATCGGGAAAAACCATATCAGCCGTTACCGTGCCGCATATCAATAGGTCGATATCATCAGGCTTGAGACCTGTCTGATCTAACAAGATTTTTACGGCTTCCACACCTAAATCACTCGTGGCCTTGCCTTTTTCATTGAGGATATGTCTTTGTTTGATGCCAGTGCGGGTGGTAATCCATTCATCGGTAGTATCTACGATTTTTTCTAGATCTGCATTGGTCAATACGTTCGTAGGCACATAAGCTCCTACTCCTTTTATTGCTGCTAACGTTTTTGCCATAAAAATTGGTTTTCAAAAAAAGCTTTGCAAATATACTGCCTATTCTCAAAACCACGATAAAATCCTCTTTAATCTAAGATGGAAAGTAGATATATTAATTTTATTATTACTTTATAAATATTTGATATTCAATATAAAATAAATATTATTGAGTATTATGTTAACAAAATTGATAGAATGTGGTACAACTTTTGCTATAGATAAGTTACAGATGGTTAAAGATTTATAATTTATTAAAATTGACAATATGAAAATCAGTTTCCCAAAAATTAATTTCAATCAAAAAAGCTTGATGATTATTTGCATCTTGATACTTTCGAATTTGAATTCAAGTCTCAGAGCAGCTAATTTCGACCATATTTTTAAAAATGGTGGTTTGGAGCAAGCAAAATACCAGGCAAAATCAGAAGGTAAATATTTATTTGTTGATTTTCATGCCAAGTGGTGTACCCCTTGCAAATGGATGGAACAAACGACTTTTTCGAATGAAGAAATTTCTGAATTGTTATCGAGAGACTACGTGGCAGTAAAAATAGACATTGACGATTTCGAAGGGTTTGAGTTGAAAAGTATTTACAATATTCGTTATTTGCCTACCATGCTCATTTTTAATTCTGAAGGTGTTATGGTGGAGCGGATAGAGGAAACGCTTACTCCTACGAAGCTGAAAGCCATCCTAGAAAATTATAAATCTAATGGAAATCACATAGTCAAATCACATACCAATCAGGCGCCAAGTACAATTCAGAAAAAGAAAAATACCGATGACACCATGTTGTCCAGCGAATCATATCGAGAGTATTTTTCTAGACCGGAAAATTCGACTTACCGATTACAAATGGGTGTTTTTTCTTCATTTGACGGTGCCCAAGCGAAAGTGAATGCTCTAAGAGAAGAATTTATTGAACCAATCGTGGTCATTAATGACAAGAAGGACGGCAATCCAATTTTTAGGGTCATGATGGGACAGTTTGAAAGCATGAATGAGGCAGAAAGTTTTAGAAAAATACTTAAATCTGACTTTAATTTAGATTCGATAATCAATTAATAAAGTTACCATTTTGAACGTATTAATTGTCAATATAAATGCCGTATATGGCACGAGTGATAAGCCGCTTCCTTTTAAAAGAGGGGCGGCTATGTCCGTTTTAGAAAGCGTTAGTAAAGCCTTTATACGTATTGAAAATGGAATAATTGCTGAGGTTGGGAGTATGAAGGATCTTGATACACATGCTGACGTAACTATAAATGCCGAAAATGGTATGGTACTGCCATCATGGTGTGATAGTCATACCCATATCGTCTATGCGGGTACCAGAGAGCAGGAATTCATTTTTCGGATCAAAGGGATGAGCTACGAAGAAATAGCAGCTCGAGGCGGCGGAATTCTTAATTCGGCAGAAAGAATGCAAAATGTGGATGAGGATCAATTGTATGAACAATCACTGTTACGTCTCAATGAAGTGATGAGAATGGGAACCGGAGCTATTGAAATAAAGAGTGGTTACGGATTGAGTTATGAAAGTGAGTTGAAAATGCTTCGAGTCATCAAGAGATTAAAAGAACAGAGCCTTATACCTATCAAAGCAACATTTTTAGGGGCTCATGCAATTCCGAAAATTTATCAGTCGGATAGACAAGGATATATGACACTTTTGACCGAAAAAATGCTGCCTAAAATCGTCGATGAAGGCTTGGCTGATTACATCGATGTATTTTGTGACAAAGGTTATTTTACGGTGGAAGAAACTGATACCATTCTCGAATACGGCTCTAAATACGGACTCAAAGCAAAGATTCATGCCAATGAACTCGCCAATTCGGGAGGGGTTCAGATAGGTGTCAAGCATAATGCCTTGAGTGTTGACCACCTTGAAATGATCGAGGAAAAAGAAGTTCAAGCATTATTAGCTTCTGAGACTATCCCTACGGTTTTGCCTTCATGTTCCTTTTATCTAAACATCAAATATGCTCCGGCAAGGATGATGATCGATAATGGACTTGGTATTGCGATGGCCACGGATTATAATCCAGGCTCTACACCTTCAGGGAATATCCCTTTTCTTATCAATCTTGCTTGTAACAAGATGAAACTCATGCCTGAGGAAGCCATCAATGCAATCACGATAAATGGTGCCTATGCCATGGAAATGAACCAAGAATTGGGAAGTATTGAAGTCGGAAAAGTCGCCAATCTTATTATTACTAAGCCTATGGGCTCTCTGGCATTTATCCCTTATGCATTTGGATCTAATCACATCCATAAAGTAATAGTTCGCGGGAAAGAGATATAGGTTTATTTGAATTCGGAGATAAAATATGCTCGATGATTGAAGTTTTCTAAAATCATTTTATTGAGCTTTTTTAATATTTTATCAGCACCGATAGTAGATAAATGTTGACTGATTTCAGTGATGAAATGATTGCTGTGCTGACCGATGTGGTTGTCAAGAAATTCTTTCGAAAGATGTAGATACATGTCCTCTATTTCCTGCGGATATTCAGGTAAAAGATAGTGGCTGTAACTCATGAGAAGTCTCATGTCCGACTCTTGTTTTATCAAATCCAACAATTCTTGTTTGTATCCTATTTTCAAAAGAAATTTAGCTACGAAATAGACTTCATCGGAATTTTCGAGAGATTGAGCTATCTGTTTAAATACCATGTCCTTCTGTTCATCATTCATCGCTTTGAGAATGCTGTCTATGATTCTGAAGTCCTTAAACGTGAGAAAAGCCTTGGCCGCCTGATCCATGAATTCATCATATTCCTCTCTTAGAATGAGAATTTCGAGCATTTTGAAATGCAAATTTCTACTTGTATTGTCTGACTTTATCAAGAGGTCGGCCAATTCGTGAGCGGCATCGAGTTGTCCCATTTTAATAAGATTATCTAATATTTCAATCGTGTATTTTAAGTGTGAGGGAGCAATTTTAGTTGATTTTTTGTACACTTGAAAGTTTAGCACTTGAATCAAAGCCAACAGAATGGGTAATTGATCATATTTCACATTTGAAGCACTGATTTTTGTCATCAATTGAGACAAGATGAGCTCTTTTTCCTCTTTTTTTAGATTGAAATAATCGAGGAGTAAAAATGCAGGATTGAGTATGGCATCGGTAAAGTTGTAATAGCTGAGAGTAATCAACTTTAGTAAATATTCCTTAATGCGACCCCTTAGTTCTGGTGCTATTTTATTTTTTAATAAGGAGATAAGATGGGAATGAAACTGCCGGCTCATGTTGGTCAGTTCTTTATCATTCGAACCAAAATGGTATCGTGTGTACTCGATTTTATTGATTACATTTTCTGCTATCAGATAGGCCTCTAAATACTGATGCAATGCTTCTGCATCCAAAAACTGCCCACTTAGGTCTTTACTGACATTAATCAATAAATTCACGTCGGCATTACTGATACTTTTTGATTTAGTCGTGACGGGTTTTATAATACTGTCGAGTAGATTTTTGTATTTACTGTAGTTGTCTTCAAGTTCTATTTTGCGGGCAAAATTTACTTTAAGAGCCGTTGAAAATCGAGGATTTTTGGAGGCATACGATGCAATGAAGTTTTTTAATTCTTCAAATTCTATCTGTGCCAGTATTCCAGAAATTCCAAGTTTTGAAGGTCTTTTATTTTTGGTGGTTTCTTTTTTAGATTTTGCTTCTAATTCCTTAGCAATGGCCTCCTTCCGAAGTGCCATCAACGCAGCTAGTATATGCTCACATACATTTCTTTCTCTATAGGTGCTACAATCACAGGTTGATTTTTGGCTTTTGGTAAAAGGTTTTAGTATTTCAACCTCGTTTTTTTCTTTATTTTTAAATTGAATCACATAGAGACCTTGCTCCAATCTAGTGATTTCTTTGATTTTCTTTTCTTCAAAAAGCACTTCTGCACTGGTGACCAATTCTTCATCATATTTGGATTCGATGTCGTACTTTTGATTTCTTTCTAGCATTAATTTTTTGATAATAACCTTCAATGATAACACATAAAAAGTAAATTTTATTAAAAAATAGTGAAATTTATTGCAGCGTTTCGGCAAGTTTAATTGTATATAGAGTTAAACATATTAAATAATTATTTAATGTTTTGATTTTTGCAGTAGCTTAGATTTTAGTTGTCGAATTCGATTTTATAATATTATCAACATAAGTGTGCCACTTTGACCTAAATAGCATTGAAGAATCTTTTTCAAGAAGTCCTTGAAAACCGAATTTTTGTTACAACTTAAACACTCATTTATACTAAAACTAAGATTTATGAAAAAATTACTCATTTTCTCGTCGATTCTCGCACTTTTATATTCTTGTCAAAAAGAGGAGTATGAAGTGGTAGAAAATATAGTTGGCCCAAATGATCCGAATCAAGGACTGGTAATTATTGATGGAAACCAAGCGACTTTGACGACCGATATGTCATCCTATTTATATCCCAATGGTACGTGCAAAATAGATTTCATAGAGGATAATATTGTATTATCTGTATATGTGAGTTCATCAACGATTGGTATTCAGCATGTGATTCACGCGGACTTTGTCGATCGTCAAAACGAGGAGGCCTCTTTGCATTTTACAACCTTTGATACTTGTAATGATTTTGATTTTGAGATTACGGCTTTAGACACTGTTGCTCACAAGTTAAAGGGTAAATATTCCGGTGTATTGAGCAATAATAATGGCAGTGTAATGAAAACTTTTGAAGGCGATTTTATTTCAGATTATACGGTCGTCGTCCCAGAAAAACTCAGTATAGAGGGTAATATTATTTATGACGTGGATGGTGACTGGTTGATAAGCGATGTCGAAAATGGAATAAATGGCTTAGAAATCGAAATTTTAAAATTAAAGGATGCCAACGGCTGTGAAATGGACGCTACTTCGCTAGAAGTGGTACTCTCTGGACATAGACCAGGAACTCCTTCTGATGATGGCTATTTTAAGTTTGATGATTTAGAAGAAGGCGAGGTGTATTACATGAAAATTGATTTGCCTCCTTATGGATTAAAATATGTCAATATGAATCATGGATTGGATGACCGCGTAGATTCTGATTTCAATGAAAATGGGGTGTCTCCTCTTTTCATGGTTGATAATGGAAGAGTCACGATGTTTGATGCGGCTCTAGGGCCGATTTAATAATTAGAAGTGGTGAAGGATGCATTGATATTGGGCTGTCAAGCTGGAGATAAAAATTCTCAAAAGGAATTTTTAGAAAAATACTCCGGATTTGTATTTGCAATAGGCGTTCGATATTGTGGAGACATGAATTATGCATGGGATTTACTGCAGGAGATATTTGTAAAGATCTTTGTGAGTATCCCAAGTTTTAATCCAAAACTTGGGAATATTGAACCTTGGATAGGAACGATTGCCCGTAATCATTGCTTGAACTATATGAAATCCAAGCGAATCACATTTAAAGAACTGAATATTCAAGAAATACCTCTTTCTATTAGAAATGGAGCTATTGAAGAGATGACTAGTCAGGAATTAATTAATTTGATTGGAATGCTTCCCGATGGATATAGAGAAATTTTCAATATGATCGAAACAGATGGTATGTCCACTCAAGAAGTTGCAAAATTTCTTGGCATGGCAGAATCATCTGTTCGGTCAAAATTGAGTAGATCAAAATCATACTTAAAAAAAATATTATTAAAGATTAAAAGTAAAG
>ERZ795053.3193-NODE-3193-length-18901-cov-7.453783_pt1 | contig 18901 bp, 18 predicted proteins | sample MGYA00375137_ERZ795053 | MGnify/ENA primary metagenome ERZ795053 (study PRJEB30182, sample SAMN05720284) | activated sludge metagenome | isolation source: Anaerobic digester | place: Hong Kong | collected 2014-12-17 ...
GGGTCGGAGAATCCGGACCAATCAGCTCCGGATGCTGTTCTTCCAAGCGGATGAGCTCACGCAGCAAGGCATCATATTCAGCATCCGTAACCAGGGGGTCATCCAACACATAATACTGGTATTCATGTTGGCGGATTTCTTCTCGCAATTCATCAATCTGTGACTTTATGTCAGGCACCCTTAATACCTCCAGCCTTCAGTTTGCGATATTTTTCCCTGACAGTGGCAATATAAATCGTCATAATGAGCCGCATCAAATATACAAAAAGCTTCCATAATCATATCATAAATCATATATTCATGGATGCAAAAGAAAAGGGGAAGCAGCCACCTCCCCGTACCATTTGCTTATTCTCTGTATCCCATTCCAATACTAGTCACCTTCGTAAATTTCTGAGCCCAGCTCTTCTTGCAGATAATGATTCATATCAATCTCTTCACTGATCATTGATTTTCCCTTCGTGATCACTTTGATCCTTCCCACTCAAAGCGATTGATCTTGACAGCATGGGTTACCATCATCTATAACGCAAAAAAATGATTGGTATTGTAAGGAGATGTTCTGTTATGGAGAACATCGTTCAGATATTTAATGCTTTTATTCTTCTTTTCTGAATGTTTTCAATATAATTTTCTGGACATTAAAAAGCGGTTATAAACAAGCTATGATGCAATCATCTTGTTTATAACCGCTCTGATGCTTAACAAAAGTTTCTTAACTTATCTTTTCCAAAGGAGCGATGTCAAGGCGCAAGGTCCGCACGCCCGCCCGTTCAAAATCAACCACGGCGATCTGCCCTTCCTGCAGTTGGAGCACAACTCCCATGCCGAACTTCCGATGAATTACGGTGTCACCTTCGGCCAGAACACAGGCCGCCGCCTTTTTTACATGCGGCGATGTCAGCAGCTGCGCCGGAATCTCTTTGATAAAACGGGAAGGGGGATTGTTTCTTTCATAACCGTATAACAGCCTGGAAATTGCATTGGTCAGATAAAGCCTCTCACAAGCCCGGGTGATCCCCACATAACACAAGCGTCTTTCTTCTTCCATGTCTTCCTCGGTTTCCGTCCGATAGGAAGGAAATACTCCCTCTTCCATGCCGGTCATAAAAACGATTGGAAACTCCAGTCCTTTGGCACCGTGATAGGTCATCATCATTACGGTATCGGCATTGTTAACGTCATCGGTGTCCTGCACCAAGGCAATGCTGGCCAAAAATTCGTCCAGGTCTTCAATTCCTTCCTTGCTGAACTCCACTGCCAGGGAACGCAATTCCTGCAGGTTTTCTATGCGGGTCTGGGCATCGGCAGCGTTGTTTTTGCGAAGCTCTTCCACATAACCGCTCATATCCATGACCTGATCCAGAATCTCCTTCAATGCAACGCCGGCTTCCTTCAGAGAAACGAAGTATTGGATCATACCGTAAAACTCTTCCAGAGAAGTTGACATTTTTCTACTGATCCCAGGCACACGGGAGATATCAGCCAGCACTTCCATGATCGGCATTCCTTCATGCTGGGCAAATTCTTCGATTTTTTCCAGTGTTTTTTCTCCTATCCCGCGGCGTGGGACATTGATAATCCGTCGCAGACTGAGATGATCATTGGGATTGCAGGTAAGTTTCAGATAAGCCAAAATATCCTTAATTTCCTTGCGCTCGTAGAACTTGCGGGCACCAACAATTTGATAAGGAATATAACGACGCAGCAAAGCCTCTTCCAAAATACGGGACTGGGCATGGGTTCTGTAAAAGACAGCACAGTCCTGATAGCGTTTGTGATCCCGATCAACCAGATCGGCAATCGTATCGGCCACGAACTGGGCTTCCTGAAAACTGTCGCCGGCACAGAAATAAATCAGTCCCTCACCTTCCGGCTTGTCTGTGTACAGTTCCTTTTCTTCCCGATCCCGGTTGTTTTTTATCACGGCATTGGCAGCTTTTAAAATGGAACCGGTCGAACGATAGTTTTTTTCCAGTTTAATCAAATGAACACGGGGATAGTCTTTCAGGAATTTCTTGACGTTGTAGGGTTCGGCCCCCCGCCAGCTGTATATGGACTGATCAGGGTCACCCACCACAAAAATATTATGATGCGCCGCTGCCAGCAAATTGGCCCATAAATACTGGGCATAATTGGTGTCCTGGTATTCATCGATCATGATATATTGGAACCAGTTTTGATATTTGGTCAGGATGTCAGGGTATTCCCGCAGCAGCTTGATGGTAAGAATGATCAGATCCTCAAAATCAAGTGCATTGTACTCCCGCAGACGAGCGTTGTAAATGCGAAATACCCGGTAATATTTGTCTTTAATATGCAAAGGCAGATTGAGATTGTGAAAGTATGGTTCTGCATCCATCAGGCTGTTTTTAGCTTGCTTGATACTATAGAGGACTTCCTCGGGCTTGGTCTCGTAATCCCGCTCCTCTTTCAGTATTTCCTTGAGCAAGGTCTTGCCTTCACTGTCGTCAATGATGGCGAAGTTACGCTCATAACCCAGCAGATGAATATCCATCCGCAGGATCTTGTAACAGGCAGCATGAAACGTCTGGATCCATTTGCCACTGTAGTCCGGGCGCATGTCCCTTATGCGCGAGCGCATCTCCTGGGCGGCTTTGTTGGTAAAAGTAATGGCCAGAATGGCATCCGGCCTTACTCCATTTTCAATTAAATAGTTTATTCTTTCCGTGAGTACCCTGGTTTTGCCGCTGCCAGCTCCGGCCAGCACCATACAGGGTCCATCCCGGTGTAAGATCGCTTCGATCTGGGCTTCATTTAATCCTTCAAAATTATGCTTCATATGGGTTTGCCTCCGAATTAGCTCTGTCAATCTGGGTGTGGTTTCTTTATCATCATAACACAAAAGGCCCACGCAAATTCAGCAAAGATCGCTGTCAACTTTTCCCGGCCACTTCTCACGCTTTACTGTCATTTCCTGTTTCCAATTCACTTCGTCCTGGCAGCCTTTTTCGTCCCCAACAGACTTCTTCATCAATCCTTGAAATAGTTGCATCCGCTCCCGTAGGAGCGGATGCTGTTTTCGGAGTACGTTCATTTTTTTGGCCAGTTGTTAGTCGGCCAGTGTTACCACTATGGTTTTGGTCCACGTGGCAGTGTCTGCCGTAGTTGAACGTTCAGGGAACTGCAAGGTTGCGGTAAGGGTGATTTCGTTATCGCCGTGCTCCTGCATGGCTGCATATAAAGCTTCTTGATCAATCGTAAAGCTGTTGATGGTGTAGTCCAGGCAGCTCGCATAATCCTTTTCATTGGGAATGGCCCGGGTTATCGATCGGGTCGGCTTGTTTGTGTTTCCGGGCCATGGCAATCTTATCTGCGGCGCAGGGCTAGTTCGTTGAAGATGTCGTCAGGACCAATTCCCCGTTCCACCAACAGAACCAAAAGATGATAGACAAGGTCAGAAGTTTCATAGATTAATTCTGATTTACTGTCGTTCTTGGCAGCGATGATGACCTCAGCGTTTTCCTCCCCGACTTTTTTCAGAATCTTGTCGATACCTTTGGAAAAAAGATAGGAGGTATAGGAGCCTTCCGGCAATTGTTCTTTGCGCTCCCGGATCAAATTGTATAATTCAATAAGAATGCCGCGATTGCTGGCACTCGAATAGATTTCCTTCGGGTCAAACAACTGGTTTTCCACTTCCTGTCCGGTGCTGTCCCGATAAAAACAGGAATAATGACCGGTATGGCAAGCTACGCCGGTCTGTTCGACTTTGATCAGCAGGGTATCCGCATCGCAATCATAGAGGATCTGTTTGACCTTCTGCACGTTCCCCGAGCTTTCGCCCTTCATCCACAGCTTTTGCCGGCTGCGGGAATAAAACCAGGTTCGGCCGCTAGCCAGGGTTTTATCGAGAGACTCCTCATTCATGTAAGCCAACATCAGCACTTGTCCACTTTGTGCATCCTGAATGATAGCCGGCACCAGTCCGTGCGCATCAAATTTTATGGTATCTTTCATAATCTCACTGCAACTCCTTTACTTGCCAGGTATTCCTTGGCCTGGGCGATAGTATATTCACGATAATGGAATATGGAGGCACACAACACGGCGTCCGCCTTGCCTTCTACACATGCCTCCCGCAGGTGCTCCAGCTGGCCGGCCCCGCCTGAGGCAATCACCGGAATGGGCAGCCTATCCGCAACCGCAGCAGTCAGTTCCAAATCATAGCCGTCCTTGGTTCCGTCCTTGTCCATGCTGGTCAGCAGAATTTCTCCTGCCCCCAGCTTTTCAGCCCGGCGCGCCCATTCCAAAACATCCAGCCCGGTGGGAGTGCGCCCTCCGTTGATATACACCTCCCACTTCCGGCCCGTTCCCTGCGCCTCAGACACATCTGCTTTCCGGCAGCGGGCATCGATGGCCAGAACAATGCATTGCCGGCCAAAGCGGCGTGCTGCTTCCGTGATCAGCGTAGGATCGTGTACGGCAGCTGAATTGATGGATACCTTGTCTGCTCCGGCATTTAATATGGCGCGGATATCATCCAGGGTTCGAATGCCTCCGCCGACGGCAAAAGGAATAAATACTTCCCGGGCGGTATTACGGACTACATCAATCATGGTTTGCCGTTGATCAGAAGAAGCGGTAATATCCAAAAATACAAGTTCGTCGGCACCTTCCCGGTCATAATAGGCGGCCAGTTCGACTGGATCACCGGCATCACGCAGATTGACAAAATTGATTCCCTTTACCACTCGACCGGCGTGTACGTCCAGACAGGGAATGATCCTCTTGGCCAGCATTACTCTTCTCCCTTCGCTGCCTGGATGGCATTTTTTAAAGCAATTTTTCCGTCATATAGTGCCTTGCCAATAATGGCACCGTTGACGCCCAGCGGTTCCATTTTTTTAAGGCTTTTGATATTTTCCAGGCTGGAAACGCCTCCGGAAGCAATAATTTTCAAACCTGACTGTTCAGCCATTTGCTGAATGGCAGCGAGGTTCGGACCTTGCAGCAAACCATCCCGGGAAACATCCGTATAAATTGCCGTTTTCACGCCCAGATTGCGCATTTGCCGGGCAAAATCGAGGACCGGCAAACTTGATTTCTCCACCCAGCCTTCGATGGCTACCATCCCATCACGGGCATCCAGCCCCAGAATAATTTTCTCTGCCCCGAAGCGGTACAACAGGTCTTCCACAAAAGCAGGACTGGTTACCGCCCGGGTTCCGATAATCACCCGGCGCGCACCCATCGCCAAGACATTTTCCACATCTTCCAACTGGCGCAATCCTCCTCCCACCTGAAAAGGAATCGTGATTTGCGCGGCAATCTTCTGAATGACGTCATGATTGCCGCAACGCCCTTGAAACGCACCATCCAGGTCAACGACATGCAGCCACTGTGCCCCCTGTTCTTGAAAACTGGCGGCCATCGCAGCCGGATCAGAGGAATAAACGGTTTTCTTTTCCGCTTTGCCTTGAACCAGACGAACACACTGACCTTCTTTTAAATCAATGGCAGGATAAATTATCATTATTGCATCGCTCCGAAATTTCTTAGTACCTGTAAACCCATATCACTTGATTTTTCAGGATGGAACTGGGTCGCCACCAGATTGCCCTTCTCCACCGCACAGACAAACTTGATGCCGTAATTCGCAGCAGCAGCCATGACGGTATCATCCTCAGGAACGGTGTGGTAGGAATGAACAAAATAGAACCAGCTGCCCTGTGGAATTCCGGCAAAGAGCTGACTGCCTGGTTTGATCTCGATATTGTTCCAACCCATATGGGGAACCTTAAAAGATGCTGGAATTTGCAGCTTCTCCACTCGGCCGGCGATCACATCCAGCCCTTTATGCAATCCATCTTCATCACTCTCGCTGAACAGCAATTGATACCCCAGGCATATGCCCAACAGAGGAGTATTGCGACTGACCAGTTCATGAATAGCCTGGTCTATGCCTCGCTCGCGTATGTTTCCAATGGCATCGGCAAAAGCCCCTACTCCCGGCAGAACTACCCTGTCAGCCGCCAGAATCTGTTCCGGGTCCCGGGTGATGATATTGTCATATCCTATTTTGGCAAAGGCATTGCTGACGCTGGCCAGATTGCCCATGCCATAATCAATGATGGCGATCAATTTTCGTCCCCCTGTTCACAACAACGTTGCTTGATTAGAGCTGCCCCTTGGACGACCATGCTCCTTCTACCCCGGCAATGACAGTCACTGCTTCCTTAAAGGCACGGGCAAAGGCCTTAAAGACAGCTTCCACAATATGATGGGAGTTGTCCCCTCGCAACAGATCGATATGGATCGTCATCCCGGCCTGATTGGCCACCGCCTGAAAAAACTCCTTGACGTTTTCCGTACTTAAATTGCCCAGTTGGGGGGACGGAATTTCCACCGCATACTGCATAAAGGAACGTCCGGACAAATCCATAACTACTCTGGCCAGGGCTTCATCCATGGGAATGAGCGCTTGTCCGTAACGATTAATGCCTTTTTTTTCTCCCAGCGCCTCCTTGATGGCCTGCCCCAAACAAATGCCGATGTCTTCCACTGTATGGTGATCATCGACCTGGGTATCGCCGGTGGCGTTCACTATCAGGTCACAGCGGCTGTGCACGGCGAACAAGGTCAGCATGTGATTCAGAAAAGGGACCGGTGTTTCAATCTGATGCTTCCCGCTGCCACCGACGGTAAACGACAGGCTGATTTGGGTTTCCGCTGTCTGGCGGACAATTTTGCTGCTGCGTACGTCCATCTCTATTTATCCTTTCTAACTCTCAGGCAGTTGGCATGAGCAGTCAAACCCTCCACCTCAGCCAATTTGATGATATCGTCAGCATCTTCCTCCAGTCCTTCGCGGGAATAGTAGATAATGCTGGAAGCTTTCATAAAAGTATCCACCGTCACCGGAGAATAAAACCGGGCGGTACCGCCGGTAGGCAATATATGATTGGGACCGGCCAGATAATCCCCCACCGGTTCAGGTGTGTGACTGCCCATAAAGATTGCCCCGGCATTGTGAATTTTGCTCAGCATTTCAAAGGGTTTTTCCACCATCAGCTCAAGATGTTCCGGTGCCACCAGATTGGCGACCCGGCAGGCTTCGTTGATGTCATCCACCAGAATCATCGCTCCGTAATTGCTCAAGGACTGCTCGATGATTGCGTACCTCGACAGACCGGCCAGTTGTTGGTTGAGTTCCTTTTCCACTGCGTCCAGCAAGGGTTCACTGTCCGTCACCAAAATACTGCGGGCCAGTACATCATGTTCTGCCTGGGACATCATATCGGCAGCCAGATAGGCCGGTTCTGCGAAGCGATCCGCAACAATCAGTATTTCACTGGGGCCGGCCAGCATGTCGATATTGACATCGCCATACACCATTTTCTTGGCCAACGTAACATATATGTTGCCGGGACCACTGATCAAATCAACCTTCTTGATCGTTTCTGTTCCCCAGGCTAGCGCAAAAACAGCTTGCGCTCCGCCCATTTTATAAATTTCCGTCAAACCCAGTTCTGCTGCCGCCACCAAGGTATAGGGATTCATTTTGCCGTTGGCATCCGGCGGACTGACCATGGCAATTTCCTGCACCCCGGCCACCAGGGCAGGGATGGCATTCATTAAAACCGAGGAAGGATAAGCCGCCGTTCCTCCCGGGACATAGATGCCTACCCGCTCCAACGGGCGAAACAACTGTCCCAGCACGTTGCCTCTTTCATCCGGTTCCATCCAGGAGTTGCGCAGTTGTTTGCCGTGAAAGTAATCAATATTATCGATGGCCTTGCGCAGGGAAAAAACATAATCATCATCGACCAGTTCGTAAGCCTCATCGATCTCTTCTTCCCTGACCAGGAAATTGTCGTGGCTTATCTCTGCCCCGTCAAAGCGACGGTTGAACTCAAAGATGGCTTCATCGCCTCTGGCCTTGACCGCCTGGGCGATTTCCTGAACACGCTGTTCGTATTGCTGCATGTCCTCCTGGTGACTCCCAAGGTAGGCGAGTATTTCTTCTTTTGTCTGCAAGCGCCTGATTTTCATTGATTTTTTCCTCCTTTCACGATCATCTGCATCTTTTCTATCAAAGGCTGGACTTCCTGGTACTTGGTGCGGTAACTGACCCGGTTGGCCACCAGCCGGGTGGTCGAATCCATAATACTGACCAGTTCCACCAGATTGTTTTCCCGCAGGGTCCGTCCGGAAGATACAATATCTACAATCATGTCCGACAAACCCATCAGCGGAGCCAGTTCGATATTGCCATGCAAGGTGATGATCTCCACCTGCAGTCCATTGTCGCGGAAGAATTTTTCCGCCACAGCTGGAAATTTGGTGGCCACTCGTTTATAGTTCAGCTCCTGCAGGGTCAAATGCTTCATATGAGCCGGTACCGCCACCACAAAGCGACAGTAGCCGAATCCCAGATCGGCCATTTCAAAAAGGTCCTTGCCCTGCTCGACAATGACGTCTTTGCCGACAATACCCAGATCAGCTGCACCGTGTTCCACATAAGCGGGTACATCGGTGGGACGGCATATAATATACTTGATCTGCGGATCACCGGAAAAAGTAAAAATCATGCTGCGGCTGTCTTCAGAAATGCCTTCACAGGGCAATCCCGCCTGCTGCAGCAGCTCGATAGTCGGTTTTAATAATGTCCCTTTGGACAGGGCAATGGTTAAAATATTATCCATGTTGCCTCCCCCTATGATTGCTCATCCAGATACAGCAGGCTGATGTCGCCGCGGCCGCGCACTTTTTCCTGCAACGCCTCCAGGCTGTTGCCTTCCACATCCATTTCCACCGTCTTGCCTTCACCGCGCAGTTGCTGTGCTTTTTCCACCAGGGCGCGCAGGTTGCGTCCCCCCAGCAGATACCGGTTGGTTTCCTCTTCCTGCCGGGCCAAAACCAAGGCCAGACGGTCCATCCCCAGCGCAAAACCGGTTGCCGGACAAGGAAAGCCGAATTGGCCCAGCAAATTATCATAGCGTCCTCCGCCCAGCAAGCCATAACCCAGTTCGGGCGAATAACCTTCAAAGATTACGCCGGTGTAGTAATCGAGTTCCAGTTCCCGCAGGACGCCCATGTCAATGACAATATGCCGGGTAACGCCATAATCCTGCAGGGCTTCATAGACCCGCAGCAAATCCTCAACTGCCTGGGCGGTGGCTGCATGCTGTTCCAGATATGGAATCTTTTGTAATACCTCCAGCCCGCCATGCAGGACCGGCAAGCGGGCAATGCTTTCCTTCCAGGCATCCGGCATGACCAGGTTTTCCAGTCGACGTTCCAGTTCAACCAGGTCCTTCTTCTCCACCAGACGACGGATCTCGTCCTTGTCTTCGCTGTCAATGGCGGCAGCGGTCAACAGACCGTTAAAAATGCCAATCTGGTTGATGCTGATTTTAAAATCGTTCAAGCCCAATTCCTGCAACAGCTTGACCGCCAGACTGATGGCTTCGGCATCGGCCCAGGGTCCTGATGCACCCAGCAGTTCGATGCCAGTCTGCCAGAATTCCCGGTATTGTGCCAGATGCGGCTGCACATGGCGAAATACATTGGCGGAATAAAACAAGCGCTGCGGATAGATGCTGTCGCGCAGATGCATGGCCGCCAACCGGGCAATGGAAACGGTCATTTCAGGACGCAGGGAGAGAATTCCCCCTTCCCGGTCCATAAAAAGAAACAATCTTTCCCGGTGCTTGCCGGCTCCAGTCTCAACCACTTCGAGAAATTCAAAGGTGGGGGTCATGACCTCCTTGTAGCCATAAGAAGTAAAGATCTGCATGGCCTTTTGCTCCAGCTTGCGCCGGTTTTTTACCTCTTGCGGCAGCAGATCACGCAATCCTTTAGGTATTTGTCGATTATCCATGGTTTAACTCCTTGTTCAATTTATCCAGCACCAGGCGATATCCCCGGGCACCGTAATTCAGACAGCGCTTGACGCGGCTGATGGTAGCGGTACTGGCCCCGCTCTCCCGGGCAATCACCGAATAAGTCGTGTCGTTGTCAAGCAGCCGGGCCACATGCATGCGCTGGGCCATCGCCTTGATCTCTGCAATGGTGCATAGATCATCGAGAAAGCGGCAGGCTTCCTCCTCATTTTCCAGACACAACAACGCTTGAACCAGCAGTTTTGCATTCTCGTCCATCCAACGGGCCTCGAAATTCACCAGATCACCTCATTATTTATCGCTATTATTTGTTCTGCGTAAAAAAGCTTTACAGCAGACGGGTATCGTTTATCACCAGTTTGAATTCGCATCCCAGGTATTCTGCGGAATGCTGGCACATCATCATTTTGGTCAGGAAGATTTCGAAGAACTCCATTACCGAACAAACACTGGTATCAATCTGCAGTTGCATGGTGATGATCTGTTCTTCCTTCTGCACGATGACGCGGGAATCGGTCACCGCATAATTGACCCGGTCACGCGCGGTAAAGGTGGCAAAATCCTGCTTGCGCACCCGGGAACGGTTGACATCGGATTTGTCGGCCAAGGTTAGGGCAGCCGCCACATGATTGACGGCACAGCCTTTGGCATGTTCTTCATGGTTGCCGATAGCGCCCATAATAATCGCGATTTCTTCTGTCTCCATGCCCATTTCATTGAGTACCTGAAAGGCAATCAAGGCACCTGACATACCGTGCCCGTAGCGGTTAACCAGATTGCCTATGTCGTGCAGGTAGCCGGCAATAGCTGCCAATTCAGCGATTCTATCTGGATAACCCAAGGCTTGCAATATATCCCGGGCTAGTTGGGAGGTCAATTGGGCATGATGCAAATCATGCTCAATGGCGCCGATATTGCCCAGAAAAGTATTGCCCATATCCATAAAATCCTTCACTTTTTGATTCGCCTTCACCATCTCCAAGGTTACCAAGCATCGTACCTCCTCATCCTCACCTCATGCTTAACACATCGCCGGTGCCTATAATTCCAGCCGCTTGCGCAAATCGCGTGCTTCCACCGCCGCCCGGGTTCCTGGTTCAATATTGGCGATGATCTGCCGGGCAGCTTCCTGGTCTCCCTGCACCAGTTTTTGCCGGGCCTCTTCCAACTGCCAGGCAGCTTGCTGCTCCTGACGGGCAAGATTAATCTTTTCTTCCATTTTTTCGGTCTGTCCCAATTCTTCCAGGCGTTGATATGCCTCGATAGCCTGGTCATACTTGCCTTCAGCAACCAGTGTACCGCCTTCACGGATAATTTCTCGCACTTCCACTCTTTGCGGCAGTTGAACCAGCATATATCCGTATAATCCGATGACTCCGAGCACCAGGATTCCACAGGTGAACCACCACAGGGAATAGCGTATCTGCCGGCTCATCAGCACATAGAACAACAAAAAAGGAATGCCCAGAAAAAAAGTTATTTTTAAAAACTCCCGGGTCGAAGCGAAAAACAACATGACGACCACAACCAGGAAAATAAACATTCTAACATAAGGGGCTTTATTGACCGTCATCGTCAAACTCCTTTACCTTGATACAGTATTAAAGCATTTTTTTGATAAAGCCGCAACATTTTTTTGCATTACTACGCTTGACGCAAAGCTTTCCGGGCAATATCATGACGATAGTGCATATCTTTAAAGTGGATTTTTTTCACTTCGCTATATACTTTGGCAATGGCCGCGGGGATTGAATCAGCACAAGCTACTACAGCCATGACTCGTCCACCGGCGGTTACCAGTTGATCGTTTTTCAGCGCCGTTCCAGCCTGGAATACCAATATATCTTCCTGCAGCTGATCCAACCCGGTAATGGCGTCACCCTTCTGATAAGCACCTGGATAGCCGCCGGCCGCCAAGACTACACCCACGCATGCACCGGCCTCGAACTCCACGGTTCGTCCCGGCAGTTGGCCTTGGGCTGCAGCTTCTAAAACCGGCAGCAGATCACTCTTGATCATGGGCATCAGCACTTGGGCTTCGGGGTCACCGAAACGGGCATTATATTCCAATACTTTAGGCCCGTCTGCCGTAATCATCAACCCGGCATAAAGAACCCCTTGATAGGGACATCCTTCGGCTTGCATGGCGCGAATGGTCGGCTCAATCACTTCCGTAATGATCTGGTGTTTCAGTTCTCCCGTATACAGGGGAGGATTGGTATAAGCTCCCATGCCTCCCGTATTGGGGCCTTCATCATGATCATAGATGCGCTTGTGATCCTGAGCAGAAAGCAAGGCCAGATAATCTTTCCCGTCACTGATGGCGAAGAAACTTAATTCCTCCCCTTGCAGGCACTCTTCCACCAAGATCTTGTCGCCGGCTGCGCCGAAGGTTTTATCGTTCATAATACTGTCAATGGCTGCGCTGGCTTCCGCAAAACACTCCGCCACCACAACCCCTTTACCAGCTGCCAGCCCATCTGCTTTGACGACTGCTTTCTGTCCCTGATCGAACAGAATGCGGGCATAGTCACGAGCCTGTTCCGCATCATCAAAGACTTCAAAACGGGCGGTAGGGATTTTGTATTTTTTAAAAAGGTTTTTGGAAAAAACCTTGCTGCCTTCCAAACGTGCCGCGGCCGCACTGGGGCCAAAAATCAACAAGCCTTCCGCGCTGAAGCGATCAGCAATTCCCAGTGTCAAGGGCGCCTCGGGACCCACCACGGTAAGATCGATTTCCTTTTCGAGCGCAAATTGGCATAAGGCGTCAATATCATCAACGGCCATCTCCACGCATTCAGCCAGTTTGCTGATGCCGGGATTGCCGGGCGCGGCATAAATTTTTTCCACGCCAGGGCTCTGCGCCAGTTTCCATACCAAGGCGTGCTCACGCCCACCGGATCCAACCACAAGTAGTTTTTTCCCCATTTCGATCTCCCTTCAGGCTGATGTTTTTAGTGTTTGAAGTGACGCATGCCGGTAAACACCATGGCAATGCAATACTGATTGCAGACATCAATGCTTTCCTGATCACGAATTGATCCGCCCGGCTGAATGATGGCGGTAATGCCTTTGGATGCAGCCAGTTCGACGGTGTCGCTGAAGGGGAAGTAGGCATCCGAGGCCAGCACCGCTCCCTTGTTTTTCTCCGTATCGGTCAGCGCAATTCCGGCCGAGCCAACCCGGTTCATCTGTCCGGCACCCACACCGATACTCACTCCGTCTTTGGCAGTAACAATCGCATTGGACTTGACGTGTTTGACGATTTTCCAGGCAAACAGCAAATCGGTAATTTCCGCTGCTGTAGGGGCTTTTTCGGTTACCACCTGCAGATCTGCAGCTGTCACGCTTCCCTGATCGCTCTCCTGGACCACAAATCCACCTTCCACCGATTTGATCTGCAGTTCCGGTGCCGAACTGATTTCCATCTCCAGCACCCGCAGGTTCTTTTTGGCCTGGAAGATGGCCAGGGCATCATCATCATAACCGGGGGCAATAATGCATTCCATAAATGTCTGCGCAGCTTTGCGGGCGGTGGCAGCATCCACCTGGCGGTTGAAGGCGATAATCCCACCGTAAGCAGAAACCGGGTCGGCATTAAATGCCTTTTCATAGGCCTCTTCCAGCGTATCGGCAATAGCTGTGCCGCATGGATTGGTGTGTTTAATAATCACACAGGCATTCTGTTCAAATTCCTTGACCAGAGCCCAGGCTGCCTGCACATCGATAATATTGTTGTAGGACAATTCCTTGCCGTTTAACACCTTGGCATCCCCCAGACTGGCTCCGGGTGTCATGGTACGGTAGAAGCAGGCCTTCTGATGAGGGTTTTCCCCATAGCGGAGTTCGTACATCTTTTCTCCGGCGACCGTCATGTTGTCAAGGAAGGTATTCCCGGTCAATTTGGCCAAATAAGCTGAGATCATGGCATCGTAGGCGGCCGTATGGGTGAAAGCCTCCAGGGCCAGCTTCAGCCTCATTTCCCGGCTAACCTGACCACTCTGCTGCAATTCTTCCAAAACCGGGCCATAAAACTCCGGTTTGACGACAATGATCACATCTGCATGGTTTTTGGCCGCGGAGCGCACCATGCTGGGACCGCCGATGTCGATATTTTCAATGGCTTCTTCCACCGTGACCCCCGGTTTGCTGACGGTTTCGCGGAAAGGATAAAGGTTGACGGCGACAATATCGATGGGATCAATCTGGTTGGCATCCAACTGCTGCAAATGGTCGGGAATACGGCGGGCCAGAATTCCGCCATGAATCTTGGGATGCAGAGTTTTCACCCGGCCATCGAGAATTTCCGGGAAACCGGTTATATCAGCGACTTTCATCACCTTAACCCCGGCATCGGCCAAGGTTTTGTAGGTTCCTCCGGTCGAGATGATTTCATAGCCCAATTTCTCCAGCCCTTGGGCAAATTCAACCACACCGTCTTTGTTGGAAACACTGATCAAAGCTCTTTTCATGTTTGTTCCTCCTTACCCTTGCATAAATACTGTCAATTATGATTTACCAATACTTTTCTTCCTTCTATATACACCCGGCCTTCGGCAAACCACTGCAGGACCCGGGCATAAAGCTTGTGCTCCTCCACCAGGATGCGTTCGGCCAGATCATCTTCGCTATCGTCAGGCAAAACCGGTACCACCGCCTGAGCAATGATCGGACCGGTGTCCATGCCGTCATCCACCAAATGGACCGTACAACCGCTCAATTTGACCCCGTATGCAACTGCCTGGCGCTGGGCATGCAGCCCGGTAAAAGCAGGCAGTAAAGCGGGATGAATATTTAAAATCCGGTGGGGATAGGCGTGCAGCAGCACCTTGCCTACCAGCCGCATATACCCGGCCAGCACGACCAGATCGATTTCCCTGGCTTGCAACTCTTTGACGATGTCGCTTTCATAGCCGGCCCGATCAGAGAAAAGGCGGGGATCGATAAAAACATGGGGGATTTCTGCTTCTTGCGCCTTTTGCAGGGCCAACGCGTCTTCCTTATCGCTGATCAATACCTCAATGCAGGCATTCAGTTGGCCCTCTTTGATTGCCTCCAAAATCGCTAAAAAATTGCTGCCTCGGCCTGAAGCCAGTATGGCCAGACGCAGACAGCCCGGTTCCATTATCCTTTTCATTAGGCAATCACGACCTTTGATTGTCGGGCGGTGATCTCACCAATTATTATAGGCTGTTCCTCCTGGGCACGCAAGCACTTTAACGCGTTATCACACTGTTGTGGGTCAACTGCCAGAATGAAGCCTATGCCCATATTAAAAGTCCGAAACATTTCCGCCGGTGCCACCTCGCCCATGCGGGCGATCATCTGGAAAATCGGCGGTATGGCAATAGCCTCCGCCTTGATCTCCGCGCCCAGACCAGCCGGTATGCTTCTCATTAAGTTTTCAGCAATCCCGCCACCGGTAATATGAGCCATGCCTTTTACTTCCACTTCCTGCAGCAAAGCCAGAACCGACGGTACATAAATACGGGTGGGAGTGATTAGTTCTTCGCCCAACGTCTTGCCCAGTTCATCAAAGTAATCATCGAGTTTCAATCCGGCGCTTTCCAGCAAAACCTTGCGCACCAGAGAATAACCATTGGAGTGAATCCCGGAAGAAGGCAGACCGATCAACACATCGCTGTCTTTCATGGCCTCACCGTTGATTAGTTTGGGTTTGTCCACGACCCCCACGGTAAAACCGGCCAGATCATACTCATCTTCTTTATAAAATCCCGGCATCTCTGCCGTCTCGCCGCCGATCAGCGCACAGCCTGCCTGGACACAGCCTTCACTGACGCCCTGGACCAGCGCTTCCACCAGTTGGGGCTGTAGTTTGCCGATGGCAATGTAATCCAGGAAAAAGAGCGGCTCGGCTCCGTGCACCAGGATGTCATTGACGCACATGGCCACCAGATCGATGCCCACCGTATGATGGACGTCCATCATCTGGGCAATGCGCAGTTTCGTACCTACACCGTCGGTGCCCGAAACCAGAACAGGTTCCAAATATTTTTGCTGGTTTAGGGCAAAGAATCCCCCAAAAGAACCGATATCGGCCAGCACCTCGGGACGTCGGGTCCGACCCACCCACTTTTTAATTCGTTCCACCGAATCATTGGCAGCGTCAATGTCCACTCCCGCTTTTTTGTAGCTCAAACCTTCTTTATCCATGTTTCCCTCCAAATATACTTTTTCTATACTTCCGGCAATGCTTTGCCCGCCGGATATTCTCCGCTGAAACAGGCCATACAATAGCTGTCATTCTCATTTTGCAAAGCTTTGAACAAACCTGCCCGGCTGATATAATGCAGACTGTCAGCTCCAATAAACGCCCGGATTTGCTCATTGTCCATGGTATTGGCAATCAGTTCCTCCCTGCGGGAAGTATCGATGCCGTAATAACACGGAAATTTAGTAGGCGGTGAGGCCACCACCATATGCACTTCTGATGCCCCGGCTGTTCGCAGCATTTGCACGATCTTTTTACTGGTCGTTCCCCGCACAATGGAGTCATCCACCATGATTACCCTTTTGCCGCCAACTACATCCGGTACGGCGTTGAGCTTTAAACGCACGCCCAGTTCACGCATTTGCTGGGTGGGCTGAATAAAAGTACGTCCCACATAGCGATTCTTCATCAGGCCTTCTTCAAAGGCCAGACCGGATTGTTCGGCAAAGCCCAAGGCAGAAGCGGTACCTGAGTCGGGTACGGCAATCACAATATCAGCGTCGATTTTAACCTCCCAGGCCAATTGCTTGCCTAATTCCCGCCGCGCCCGGTTGACATTAATCCCATCCAGAACACTGTCGGGACGGGCAAAATAGATATATTCGAAAATACAGTGGGCCAGGCGATTAGCATTGCCCAACTGCGCGGAGTGCATTCCATCCTTTTCAATCACCACGATCTCGCCGGCCTGCACATCCCGGATAAACTCTGCTCCTACCGTATCCAAGGCAGCCGATTCTGAAGACAGCACGTAGTCACCATTCAAGCTGCCTAAACATAAAGGTCTGATTCCCAAGGGATCGCGTACACCCACCAGCCGGTCCTCGGTCATAATCACCAGGGCAAACGCTCCTTTGATATCAATCATGCATTTGGCCAAGGCATCTGCCAGTTTGTCCTGGGAATAGCGCGCCAGCAAATTGGCAATCACTTCCGTGTCAGTGGTGGTTTGGAAAACCGAACCATAGGTGGCCAGCCTTTGGCGCAGTTCCGCGGCATTGGTCAGGTTGCCGTTGTGTGCCAGAGCCACCGTGCCGTTTAAATAATGAAAAACCAGCGGCTGGGCATTGACCATGGCACTGCCTCCGGTAGTTGAATAGCGCACGTGACCAACGGCGATATTTCCTTCCAATTCTTCAATATGACGGGCTTTAACCACATCAGAAACCAGTCCCATGCCCTTGTGCAATTGAATATCTTGACCGTTGGCAACAGCGATGCCGGCACTTTCCTGCCCACGATGCTGCAGGGCATACAATCCGTAAAAAGTCGTACGGGCAGCATCGGTTTGATGGACAGGATTATTCATGAAAATCCCGAACACACCGCATTCGTCCTGCCATTTACCCTCACTTGCCCAATCTTCAAGTTCATATAACATACGATAGCCTCCGTCCAAAACTCACGGAACAGCTCCGTTGCCGTCCTAACGGTATAATTAAAATGTGTGTTCTAGGCCAATACCGCTTCAATACGGCGCACCACTTCCTGATAGGCTTCCGCCTCCTTGCCCATATCGCGGCGGAAACGATCCTTGTCCAGTTTTTCCCGACTGACTTTGTCCCAGAGGCGGCAGGTATCGGGGGAAATCTCATCGCCCAGGATGATCCGCTCTTCATAGAGACCGAACTCCAGTTTAAAGTCCACCAGGATAATGCCGATGCTATCGTAGAAAGCTTTCAGTACCTGGTTTATTTGCTGCGCCTGCCGGTCGATCTCCTGCAACTGCTCCGCTGTTGCCCAGCCCATTACCCGGGCATGGTATTGATTGATCATGGGGTCATGCAATTCATCATTTTTATAATAAAGCTCTATGATGGGCTCGCCCAGTTCCACACCTTCCTCCAGGCCTACCCGTTGGCTCAGGCTGCCGGCAATGACATTCCTGACGACAACTTCCACGGGGATGATTTGCACCTTTTTCACCAGTGTTTGCCGATCATCCAGCTGCTCCAGCAGATGGGTTTCAATTTCATGCTTCTCCAATAATTTGAACAGCAGATTGGAAACCCGGTTGTTGACGATTCCTTTGTTTAAAATTGTGCCTTTTTTCTGCCCGTCAAAGGCAGTCGCATCATCTTTGTATTTAATCAGAACAACTTTTTCATCGTCGGTTGCATAAATTTGCTTGGCTTTGCCTTCATAAAGGAATTCTCGGACCTGCATGCCATCATCCTCCTAAAATCAATCCCCGGCAATATAACACACTGAGCTTAGCAGAGCCCGCTGCGTTGAAAAATATAATCCACGTTGGCAGTGTAAATCCCGTAGTCAAATATCTTATCCATTTCGTCGGCCGTCAGCAGGCTCATGATGGTTTCATCCGCCAGCAGCAGTTCTTTGAAAGGAATTTTCTCCTGCCAGCAACGCATGGCATTGCCCTGCACCAGACTGTATGATTGTTCCCGGGACAAACCCTTGCCCACCAGGGCCAGCAGCATTTGCTGTGAAAATACCAATCCGAGTGTCGTTTCAATGTTGCGCGCCATATTGTCCTCGTATACCACCAGGCCTTCCACAATGCTCGTAAATTTCTCCAGCATATAGTCGAGCAGAATACAGCTGTCCGGAATGATGACCCGCTCAACCGAGGAATGGGTCAGGTCCCGTTCATGCCAGAGAGCGACATTTTCCAGAGCAGCGGTGGCATTTCCGCGGATGACCCGGGAAAGGCCGGCTACTCGTTCGCTCATCATGGGATTGCGTTTATGAGGCATGGCTGACGAGCCCTTTTGGCCAGCTTTAAACGGCTCCTCTGCTTCCAGGATATCGGTGCGCTGCAGGTTACGGATCAGATCGG
>ERZ795053.3194-NODE-3194-length-18897-cov-22.472561_pt1 | contig 18897 bp, 15 predicted proteins | sample MGYA00375137_ERZ795053 | MGnify/ENA primary metagenome ERZ795053 (study PRJEB30182, sample SAMN05720284) | activated sludge metagenome | isolation source: Anaerobic digester | place: Hong Kong | collected 2014-12-17 ...
AGAGACGCCCGACGGCGGGCGTGATGACCTCGGCGATGCCGTCGACATCGCTGCCTACGACCGGTGTACCGGATGCCAGGGCCTCGAGCAATACGACCCCCTGACCCTCCTCGACGGAGGGCAGCACAAAGACCTGCGCGCGCCGCATCCATTCGCGCACGACGTGCTGCGGCTGAAAACCAAGGAATCTGACCGAATGCTCGATGCCAAGACGTGATGCCTGTTCCCGCAACGACGGCTCCTCCGGCCCCTCGCCCAAGATCACAACGTAGTAATCTGGGTGGCGTGCAAGGATCTGGGCCGCAGCATCGAGCAGGAAAGCGACACCTTTTCGTTGGATGAGAAATCCGACGAAGAGCATGACCTTTTCGCGGTCGGCTTGCGGCGCCGGGACGAACTCATTGATGTCGACGCCGTTTGGGATGACACAGAGTGAGCCATCGTCGACGCCAATCTTCAGCGCTGCATCGCGCAAGGCGGCAGTGAGCGTGGTCACCCGCTGGCACCGTCCGAGGACGTGACGCGTATATGCCGCGCCGAACGGCAGTTTGGGCACCTGAAAGATGTCGCTGCCCTGCACGGTGACGACCACGGGCCGGCGATGAAACGCTCGGCTCCACACCGCAGCGCCGCCGGAGATCGTCCAGTGGGCGTGGACCACATCTGCATCTCGCCCAATCGCCGCAATGGCACGCATGTGACCCGCAAAGAAGGGCGCCAACTGGATGCGCGCCATGGGATAGCGGCGCAGGGTAATCGGCAGACCGCCGCCGTCCTTGCGCAAGAGTTCATCCGCCTCACGCCACCAGTAGCGCGGGCGAACGACTTCGATACCCTCGATCGTCTCGTGCTCCGCCGCCCCGGGGGTATGGATTGCGACGACCGCAACGGTGAGGCCTTGCCGAGTCAATGCCCGTGCAAGGCCCCACACGAATGCTCCTTGACCATCACCGGCCCAGCGAGGAAAGGTGGTGGCGGCCATACAAATTTTCATCGAACGATTCACTCGTTGGCGTACATCAACTGGATGTAGACTGGCGACCATCCTATGGTCAATTCATTCCCTGTTGTGGGCAACACATTACCATACTTGTCGAACGCCCGCACGAAATCAGTGGGCAAGGTGATCGTGTGATCCTGCCCGTCCTTCGACCACAGAATCCACAGGCGCCGCACAAAGGATTGCTTGAACTCCTGTCCGTCGATACCGTCAAACTGGGTAACAGCTCCAACATGCTCGACCCAACTGAGCTGGGAGCCCATGACCTTATATGCTTCAAACTGTTTTTTCGGCGTGAAGTCTTCCAGCAGAAGCCCCTTGTATTTGAACTCGGTGATCATGGCGTAATAGATCAGGGCGGTCAGGTTCAGTCCATACCCTTCGGCATAGGCTCGGGGAATGTATGCAGCACCGACCTCCTGGCAATCATCAGACGGTTCCTCGCATTTGAGTGCCACCTCCGAGACCATAATCGGCAGGTCCGGCCGGCCATATTGTTCCAACAGGCGCCGGGCAAAGCCGACCTTCTCTGTGAGACCTGTGCCTCCCTGCGGCCCAACCCAGTTGTAGTAGTCGGTCATGCGTGCCGCAAGCGTCATGTCGAGCAGTCCGTAGTTGTGGATGTCTATCATGTCGATATTCTCCGCCCCTTTCCCGATGAGCACGCCCTCCAGGAAGTAGCCCGACTTCAGACGCTCATCGTTCTGACAGGTCTCAGGAACGGTCATTGTATACGGGTCGCACTCGAGCAACAGGCCGCCCATAACGACGACAGCGTTGGGGTCTGCGGCCTTGATCCGCGGATAGACAACCTGCAGCATTTCGCCGAAATATTTGCCGCCATAGTAAGGATCGTTCAGGTCGCCCCAGCAACCGAAGACGCTATCGGGCGGCACAATACCCACCGCTACATCCGGTTCGTTTGCAATCTGCCAGTAGCGCACATTGTACTCTGTGGTCGAGCCGTATCGTTGCACCAATTGGACCATGAAGTCGGCAAACGCGTCGAATTTATCGCGACGGATGGGGCCACAAGAGTACGGTGGGACGCCCTGTGCCCAGTCAGGAGTCATCTGCACATTGAGGATAGGGGTGACGCCAACGGAGCGCGCATTCTTGAGTTCGGTCTCGAGTTGGGCCAGTACACCCCACTGATAGCTGCCTTGCTGTGGTTCCACGTCACGCCATGCAATGTCGCGCCAGCGCCTGCCAAACCGAATGCCCAGTTCCAGCGCCTGTGGGAATGCGCCTGCATCCATGAATCCTTCCATCGCCACCCCCAAGAGGGGCGCCTGTGGCCGGAAGTCGCGCATCAGGTGTGGCATAAAGGTCGGCGACGGGACCGTATCAGTCGGTCCGAAGCTGACCTGGCCGCCATCGGTCAGGTCGGTGTAGTTGGGAATTGGCGTCGGTGCGGGCGTGTCGACGGGCAGCACTGTCAATTGGCCGGCTGGCGGTCGCGTCGCCAGGGTATCGGTTGTGACGGCGGCGCAACCCGCGAGGAGAACCGTTGCGACGACAATGCCCAGAATCACGAATGAGAAGCGATAGTTGCGGGGATCCATATGTTTTTCTCCTGCATCTTTCGTGGCCGCTGGTTCGGCCACCGGTTATGGCGCAGAGGCGGCGTCCAGGTCTGCCGCCCCGATCAACAGAGCCGTTCCTTGTCCATAGCGTGTCAAGACATCGGTCGGAATTGCATTGTAGGCAGCTATATCCAGCATGGGGCCGGTCGGGCCGGAGACGCTGCCGAGTCTTCCGGACCCCTCCAGTTCGCCCAAGATACCGTCGCGAGCGCGCTGAGCCGCTGGGCCGAAACGCGCGGCGTCGAGCCAGCCGCGCGCAACGCCTTCGATTATCGCGGCGCCGGCCAGGGCCGATCCAGATGACTCGAGGTAGAAGCTGGGCTCGTCGACAACGGTGGGCCAGAGCCCGTTCGCCGATTGCAGCGGCAACAGCGCATCGGCCTGGCGGCGAAAATTGGCCAACACCGTTTCTCTGCCGGGCGTGCCTTCCGGCGTGGTGCGCAGGATTTCGGCCGCGACGGCAAGCACCCAGCCATTGCCGCGCCCCCAGTGTGCCGGCCCGGAGACGCCGGTTTCGCTGGCCGGCCATGCGTGGCGATAGAGGCCAGAGGCCGCGTCTTGCAGGTGGGTGCTGTGCAGGTTTGCCTGCCTAATCGCCTCCTGAGTGTACTGCTCGTCGCCAGTCGTCGAACCCATCTTCAGCAGGAATGGAAGTGCTACGATCAATGTGTCCGGCCATGCGGCATCGCCCAAGTGAAGGAGCGTGCCGTCGGCCGCACGGGGCGCCTGCTGCATCACGAAGTCAGCCGCTGCCTGCGCGATGTCCAGGTACTTCTGCTGCGGTGAGCGCTCGTAGACGACCAATGCCCCATAGCCGTAGAGAAGGTCGTTAACGTGCTCGACTTGCTTGCCGGCGCGCTCGCACGCATCCACCCACTGCTGGACCCACTCCCAGTAGATAAGATCGTGCGTGCTCTCCCACGCCCTTGCCCAGCCTAGTGTCAGCACGCCACCTTCCCAGCCGCAGTCGACCGTGTCGAAAGAAACGCTGCCCACCTGCTGCATCGGCGATGCATAGGGGGATAGGAAGATATCTGTGCTTTCACCTGGGAGTGCGGCAGCATAGACCAGCCACCTGCCGTCATCAGAGAGGCGCGGCGTCTCGGTCTGCCACGGAACTGCCGGCATCAGTGTCCCCATGCCGCCGCCGGCGTCGTTCATCTGTCGGATCCGCGAACCAGCCGCGGTGACGCTGGCGTAGGCAATCCCCTGATGCGCGGACGTTGCGGCCGGATAACCGTCAAAATCGGGGTCGGTTGTCAGGCTGCGCAGTGACGAGAGATCTGTGCCGATTCGGAAGATGTCACTGTTTCCGTCGAGCTCGGAGCGGAAGACCAGGTACTTGCCGCCAAACCCGACGACCGGAAAACGATCCGTCCCCGCGCGGCGAACGACGACCGACCATGCGCCATCTGGCAATGCAATCTTGTAGATGTCCCAGTTGCCGGCTTCGCGATTGCTGTCAAAATAGAGCGTCGCCCCGTCTGGCGAATAGGCGGGGTGGCTCTCGTCGGAACCGGCATTGGCGACCATCGGCAGCAGATCAGTGCTATCCGACGCAATAGAGTAGATGTCCCATCCGTCGCCCGCATTGCGGCCAAAGGCGATTCTGGTTCCATCCCGCGTAAATACCGGCGTCTCCTCGATGACCGACGGCGAGTTGGTCAGATTGAGCGGCGCGCCGCCGGCCAGATCGGCCAGATAGAGATCGGTGCCGCCGCCGGCATCGATTCCGACATAGACAACCTGTAGATTGTCGGGCGACAGTGCGGGCTGAGTTTCTGTGCCGGGGGCATCCGTCAGCCGCCGCAGGTCGGGTGCGGTAATCTTCCGGCCTGCGAGCGGCAGGAAGAGTTGGGCAGCGGGTTGTTCCAACTCCTCTCCAGCCTGTTGGGCTAGATGGGCTGCCTGTGCAAATTCGGAGTTGATTAGGTTGACAGCAATCGCGAGCAGCGTGCAGGCAACCGGGAGCGCGCTCCGAAATGATTGTGGGAAGGCGTGCCGTCCGAACATCTAGTCACCCACCTTCCCGTCGAGGAGTCGAAAGACATATGTGTTGGCTGCATGGTATTCCAGCGCATAGTCGGGCGATGCCAGCAAGCTGGCCGGATCGATCCTGCCTCCCCGCTGCCCGATGAAAACATGCGTGATCCCTGCGTTGCGTAGTAGTTCGATTGCCGCCGGTGATGCCATATCCGGCGCGATCTCCGCAAGTGCCACGAGTCGCTTGTTAAAGTCAGGTTCGGCCGTGCGTTCCACCGGGTAGATCATGGGCGGCACAATCGTGGCGCGGCCGGCAAGAACCGGGAGCCATCCGCCTGCGTCGGACGCAATCACGAAGTCAGGTAAGAAGTCGAACCTGAATGTATTGGCCATGAACAGCGCGTCTTCGGGCACGTGTTCACTGACCCAAGCAGCCGCAGCCAGATCCTCCGGCTGAACATAAGCTGCCCCACTCTCGACCGCGTCGACCACGCGCGTCGATCCATAGAATGCAGCAAGCAATAGGGTCGCACCGATCGCAATGGTGCGCCATCGTTGCCTTCGCCCGCCAACGGCAACAAAGTCACCGGCAGCGACACCGATCATGACGCTGAGCGGCAGAAAAGATGACGTGATGACCGTGATCGGGTCCATAAACTCACCGGCGCCTGCGGGTAACGAGATGGCCAGCAGGATAGCCAGCCATGCCGCCATTGCCAGCACGCCAGCCAGCCGTCGCCAAATCCCCCAGACGAGGGCGAGTGTGGCGCTCCCCAGAACGAACCAGTTCGTCGGGTAGTTGAGAACGAGGTCGCCCAACCGATCCAGTTGAAAGAAGCCAGGCCCTGCCTGGCTGATGGGGGCGGGGTAACCGACGCTACGGGCCATCCACACATGCCACAACCAGGGTGCGGCGAGAACTAGCGCAATCACGCCCATACCAACGATTTGGAGGAGCCGCAAACGAATTTCGGTGCGCGTCCAGCGCCGGGCTACCATGGCCGTAATGACGACTGTGGCGCAGCCGGCGACGGCCATGAGCGTGACGCGGTAGTGGGCAAAGGCTGTGCCTGTCGCCAGCAACGCGATCGCCGCGGCGAGCCGCCAGTCGGGCCAGCCAAACGACCACAGCCAGAGGACTGCAAGCAGTGCTGCAAGCAACAAGAGCCCTGTCAACTGCGTGTTGCGCCCCCAGTTGACGTAAAACGTTGGGAAGACGGCAATCACACCGACGATTGATGCCGTCACAATGCCGGCGGTGCGTCGCCCGAGCATCACTTCGGCCAGCAGCGCCGCGGTAAGGGCGGCGCCTACCTTGAGCAGTTGTGCCACGATCAAGGCAAGGGCCAGGATCGGCGCGCCACTCAGCCAGCCCAATGCGGCCACGGTCGCATGATACCCGTAATGATAGGTGTACGTGATCAGCGGCGTGAGCGGCAGCAGGTCTTTTGGCAGGGCGCCGCGTTGGGCAATGACCTGTGCGATCAAGGTGTGGTGGTAGCCGTCGCTGCCGGGCTGGGCGACAACGCCGCGCACGGCTGCCAACTGAACGACGGCGATCAGTGCGGCAATCGACCACAGAGCGCCCGTTTCGGCCCCCGATGCGATGCGAGGCGAAGCGGAGCCGGTCGATTGCTCGGGCCGCGTCGCCCACAGGTAGCCAAGCCAGCACAGCGCCAGCAGGGCGGCGAAGGTTACCGGGGTTAGCGATACCGATATGAGGTCGAGTGCGGCAAGGGCAACCGTGAGCGCAGCGATACTCAACGGCAGCGCAAGGACAACGCGTTGCGTCACGTCGCAGCGCTCCCGCAGCCCCAGCAGAGCAGTCAGCAGCATCCCCGGTCCTAGAAAGAGGACGATGCCGGCTCCTAACGCCAGCCACTGCACAACAGAAGGTTGCGTCAGAACACTCACAGGCGGGTTCCCATTTGATCTACCGGCCGCGGGTAGCAGCGTACGGTTATCTGACGATGATCCTAGAGAGAGCGGCGCTCCCGGTCACAGGCGTCGCGCTGCCGCATCGATTGGTGTTGCATACGGCGCTTTAAGCTGCCACCTGTTGATCGGAGGTCGGGATACTCAGGCTTCGATGCTATAATGTCGTACGGAAGAAAATGCATATACGGCTATTATCGCATAACTCGCTTGCGCTCAAATAACTGGGAGACGACGAGAATCATACGCCAACTTGTGTGATTCAACTTCGCATCTCGCAGAGGTGACGGTCGTTTCGGGCGCAAGCGGCCAACTGCAAATGATGAAGATTTTGTCATGACCACCCAACCCAAGAAAACCGTACTTGTCGTCGACGACGAGCCGCGCATGGTTCGTTTTGTCAAGATGAACCTGGACCTGGAAGGCTACATCACGCTCGAGGCTAACAGCGGCCACCAGGCGCTGGAGAAGGTGCGCGACCACCAGCCCGACCTGGTGCTGCTCGATGTGGAGATGCCGGGCATGGATGGCTTCGAGACGCTGCGGCGCATCCGCGAGATCAGCGATGTGCCGGTCATCATGCTCACGGTGCGTTCCGATGAGGACGATCGCATCAAGGGGCTGGACCTGGGCGCCGACGACTACGTGACCAAGCCCTTCAGCCCGCGCGAACTGTCGAGCCGTATCCGCGCCGTGCTGCGCCGGTTCGAGCCGCAGGGCCGCCCTGAAGATCAGATCGTCACCATCGACGACCACCTCCAGGTGGACATGCAACGCCGCCAGGTGATCGTCGATGGCGAGCGCATGAACCTGCGCCCTACCGAGTATCGCCTGCTCTATCACCTCATCCAGAACGCCGGCTGGGTCATGCCGCACGAGACGCTGCTCACCAAGGTCTGGGGTCACGAGTATGTCAACGACAACCACCTCCTGCGCCTCTATATCACCTATCTGCGCCAGAAGATCGAGCCGGATCCCAGCCAGCCGCGCTACATCTTCACGGAGCGCGGGCTGGGCTATCGCTTTGTCGACTTCAAGGAGCTCGGCAGAGCGGCTCGGCAAGTGACCGAAGAAGATTGATCGGGTTGCCAGCCGCGCAAAACTAGTTTCAAATCAGTACCCCTCGGTTTTGAACCCAACCTGCCCCTTGTGGTAAACTCCTCTCTTGGCGCGTCTTCAGCGCCAGGCAAATTTCTCACGCCTCCCGACCGGCGGGCTGGGTGCCATCGGCAATCGTGCCGGCGGTCAACCCCCCGGGATGAAGGGGGCGGATGCATAACCCAACAGGAGAGTGGTTGTGAACGTTACCATGAAGCAACTCTTGGAGGCTGGCGTCCACTTCGGGCACCGGACTCGCCGCTGGAATCCCAAGATGCGTCCGTATATCTTTACGGAGCGCAGCGGCATCCACATCATCGACCTGCAGCAGACCGTACAGTCGCTCAACGCCGCCAGCGAAAACGTGCGCAAGACCGTCGCCAAGGGCGGCACCGTGCTTTTCGTCGGCACCAAGCGCCAGGCGCAGGCCACCATCGAGCACGAAGCGCTGCGCTGCGGTATGCCGTACATCAACCAGCGCTGGCTGGGCGGCACGCTGACCAACTGGGTCACGATCCGCCAGCGTATCCAGTACCTGCTCCAGCTCGAGCGGCGCATGGATGCTGGCGAGTTCCGCAACCTGCCCAAGAAAGAGCGCCTGAGCTTGCAGCGCGAGGTCGAAAAGCTCAATCGCCGCATCGGCGGTCTCAAGACCATGCGCAGCCTGCCCGACATGCTCTTCATCGTCGATACCAACGTCGAGGAACTGGCCGTCAGTGAGGCCAACAAGGTGAATGTTCCGATTATCGGTATGGTCGATACGAACTCGGATCCCGATCCCATCAACTACGTCATCCCGACCAACGACGACGCGATTCGCTCGATCAAGCTGATCGTCGGCGCTATCGCCGATGCCGCCGAAGAGGGCATGCGCATCCGCGAGGTCGAGATGGCCGAGACCGGCCAGGTCAGCCGCCAGGATTTGGCGGACATGGAGCAGTACCTTGGGCCGAGCGTCCTGGCTAAGCTCCAGAGTCTCGACGAAGAAGACTTTGAGTCCTTCGAAGAGGAAGCGGAAGCAGTTGAGGAAGAGGAAGCGGTCGAAGAGATCGCCGACGGGGAAGAGGACGAGGAATAGGCCGGCAGACGACATACTACCGCCGTCGAGAACACCTGAATGGGTGACGGTGGGATTCACATAAAAGGATTGGAACTATGGCTGAAGTAACTGCTGAGATGGTGAAATTGTTGCGCGAGGCGACCAATGCCGGCGTGCTCGACTGCAAGAAGGCATTGACCGAGACGAATGGCGACTTTGAAGCTGCCGTCGAGATCCTGCGCAAGAAGGGCCTTGCCACGGCTGCCAAGAAGGCCAGCCGCGAGGCGAATGAAGGGCTGATCGGCACCTATGTGCACCCGGGCAGCAAAATTGTGAGCCTGGTCGAGGTCAACTGCGAGACTGACTTCGTCGCCCGCACGGAAGAGTTCCAGCAACTGGCGCGCGACCTGGCCATGCACGTGACGGCATCGCGCCCGCTCTTCGTCAGCCGTGACGAGGTGCCCGCCGAACTCATCGCCAAGGAAAAGGAAGTCTACGCCGAGCAGATGGTCAACAGCGGCAAGCCGGCGCAGGTCATCGAGAAGATCGTCGAGGGCAAGCTGGACAAGTGGTACAGCGAGGTCTGCCTGCTCGAACAGGCTTTCGTCAAGGATCCGGACGTCACGATCCAGGCGCTGCTCACCGACCGGATCGCATCGCTCGGTGAGAACATCAAGGTCAGGCGCTTCAGCCGATTTGAAGTCGGCGCAGCAGAGTAAATGACAATGCCCAGCCCACCCAGGGCTGGGCATTTCCTTGTTCGCAGCCATTTAACTGGGAGGGGATATGGCAGAGATCAAGTATCGGCGCGTCTTGCTGAAATTGGGCGGCGAGGCACTGGCCGGCGAGGGCGGCTTCGGCATCAATCCGCGCCAGGCCGAGTTTGTGGCGCGCACGGTGTGCGACGTCGTGAACATGGGCGTCCAGGTGGCGATTGTCATCGGCGGCGGCAATCTATGGCGTGGCAAGCAGGACGGCCTGGATCATGGCATGGAACGCGTGACCGCTGACCACATGGGCATGCTGGCAACGGTCATGAACTCGCTGGCGCTGCAGGACGCGCTCGAACGGACGGGCATCCCCACGCGCGTGATGACCGGCATCGAAGTGCGCGCCGTGGCCGAGCCATACATCCAGCGCCGCGCCGTGCGTCACATGGAAAAGGGCCGCGTCATTATCTTTGGCGCCGGCACCGGCAACCCGTATTTCACGACCGACACGGCCGCATCGCTGCGGGCCATGGAAATCGACGCCGAGCTGCTGATCAAGGCCACCAAGGTCGACGGCGTCTATGACAGCGATCCGAAGAAAAACCCGGATGCCAAACGATTTGAGCATCTCACCTATATCGAAGCGCTGAACATGCGCGTGGGCGTCATGGACAGCACGGCCATGGCTATGTGCATGGACAATGACCTGCCCATCTGCATCATCAATCTGTGGCAGGAAGGCGTCCTGGAGCAGGTTGTGCAGGGCAAGTCCGTTGGGACCATCATCACGGCATAGCATTCTCGATACTTTGGGGCGCCGGCACCGTCGATACCTATCGGCAGCGCCGGCGCCCTTGTGTTTCCCCACCCTGTCCCCATTCACCTCAACCCGACCGGTGTTGATTTTCACATCGGCCGGAATTTGTTACAATGCTTCTGTTAACTTCCCTATGATCCGGTCAAATACTGGTTGACCTGACGACTCATCTCCCAGCAAGGAGTACGCATATGATCAACGAAGTCATGGCGGACGCCAAGGAACGGATGGACAAGGCCATCGAGGCTTTGCGCAACGATCTGATGGCAATCCGCACGGGACGCGCTACACCGGCCCTGGTCGAGCATCTGACGGTGGAGTACTACGGCACGCCGACGCCGCTCCAACAGTTGGCGACCATCTCGATTCCGGAAGCGCAGCAGATCCTGATCCGGCCCTACGCCCGAGGCGACATCCAGGCCATCGAGAAGGCGATTGCCAAGTCCGATCTCGGGTTGACGCCGTCGAATGATGGGCAGGCGATTCGTCTGATCATTCCCCATCTCAACGAGGAACGGCGCCGCGAGTTGACCAAGGTCGTCAACAAGCGCGGCGAAGAGGCGCGCGTGGCCGTGCGCAACATTCGCCGTGATGCCAACAAGGATCTTTCCGATCTTGAGAAGGAAAGCATGATCTCCGAGGATGACAAGAAGCGCTCCGAGGAAAAGATCCAGGAACTCACGGACAAGCATGTCAAGCTCGTCGATGAGATCGTCAAGGAAAAAGACGCCGAAATCATGACGGTCTGAAATGGCCGACCAGCCGTATTGAGCCTCCGTTTGAGGCAAGCCCGTGAACGATTGAACCATGCGCCGGTAGCCGGTCGCAGGAAGACGTTGCTGTAGGAGACCTTTGCCAGTGAGCACCCAAGCTGATTCTACCCTGAGCAACGTCGATCTCGCCGCCGAGATCACGGCCGTACCGCACCACCTCGGTATCATCATGGATGGCAACGGACGGTGGGCACAGGCACGCGGCATGCCGCGCCTGGCCGGTCATCGCGCCGGCGTGGACAACATCCGCCGCATTCTCGAACATTGCGTGCAGCGCGGCGTCAAGGTGCTCACCATCTACGCTTTCTCCACCGAGAACTGGCAGCGGCCACCGGATGAAGTGAGCGGTCTCATGCGCCTGCTCGGTCTGACGATTCAGCGCCAGCTCAATGACCTGGATCGCAACGGCGTCCGCATTCTGCACAGCGGGCGTATGGAGGGAATCAACAAGCATCTCCAGAAGCAGATCGTCAACGCACTTGAGGTGACCAAGCACAACGATCGAATCATCCTCAACGTTGCGTTCAACTATGGCGGCCGCGCGGAAATCCTCGACGCCGTCCGGCACATCATCCAGGACGGGACTGCGCCCGAATTGCTGACGGAGGAAATGCTTAGCAGCTATCTTTACACCGGCGGGCTGCCCGACCCGGACTTGATCGTTCGTACCGGTGGCGAGTGGCGCTTGAGCAACTTCCTCATCTGGCAGGCCGCCTACGCCGAGTATTACACGACGCCGACCTACTGGCCGGATTTCGACGAGGTCGAGCTTGACAAGGCGTTTGTCGAGTTCAGTCGCCGCGAGCGGCGCTTCGGCCGCGTATTGAACAAGTAGCCTCCGTCTGTCCGCTCCGGCCGGACAGCACTTCCCAAGAGACAACGCTGTGCGCACACGCATTATTGCTGCCCTGGTAGCCATCCCAATCGTCGTCATTCCCATCTATTTGGGCGGCTTCTGGGGCCTGAGCCTGGGCGTGGCGATTACGGTCATCGGCTCGCTCGAGATGTACTACATGCTCGAAGCGGGCGGCTACAACCCCTCGCGCTGGATTGGCGTTCCCTGGGCCGTCATGCTTTTCCTGGCCGGGTGGGACCCGGAACTCGTCCAGCGCTCATCGATCGAGGTAACCGGCCTGCTGACCGCGCCGACCATCCGTCTGATCGAGGTTCTCTCTTTCCCGCCCAGTTCGGTGCTTGTCGCCGGCTTTCTCATTACGCTGACCTACTGCCTCTTTGTCCAAGAGAAGCCTATCAATACCTGGTTGTCGACGAGCATGGTGGCTATCTACCTCGGCATCACCCTCGGGCAGATCGTGTCACTGCGTTTTCTGCCGCACGGCTTCTCGTACGTGCTCTTCGGCTTCCTCGTCACGTGGGCCAATGACTCGGCTGCATTTTTTGTTGGGGTTTTCTTTGGGAAGCACAAGATTTTTCCGCGTCTCAGCCCAAAGAAGACATGGGAGGGAACCATCGGCGGCGTGATCGGCGCAGGGCTGGCCGGCGCGTTTCTTGCCTATGCCCTGCCGGTGCAGCCAGGCCCGGTGTTTGGCGCAAGTATCGGCGTGATTGCAGGCATTCTGGCCTTTTTCGGCGACCTGTCGATCAGCATGATGAAGCGGCAGGTCGGTGTGAAGGACAGCGGCACCATCTTCCCTGGCCATGGCGGCATGCTCGATCGGCTGGACAGCCTTCTCTTCACGCTGCCCTTCATCTACCAGGCCATGCTGTTTTACGAACGAGTTGTGTTGTAGCCCAGGCTGCAACGCTGCGAGGCGATAGCGCTTGTGCGGCGACTCCCCTATAGCGTTTCCGCGACGGCCTGGCGTAGCTGCGCCAGGTTTTCAGTCGGTGTGGCCGTCTTGTTGAACACGGCGCTGCCGACGACGATGACGTTGGCCCCCGCATAGATGACATCGGCGATGTTCCCCGCATAGATGCCACCATCCACCTGCAAATCCGCCAGCGGGCACAATTCATCCATCATCTTGCGCATACGCCGGATCTTGGCGGTCATCGTTTCGATGAAGCGCTGCGAGCCGAAACCAGGGTTTACCGTCATGACCAGAACTTGGTCGACAAAGGGGAGGACCTCGCGCACGGCCTCGTTAGGCGTGCCGGGGTTGAGGGCGATGCCGGCGCGCCGGCCCAAACCGGTAATCTGCTGGACGGCGCGGTGCAGGTGGGGCGTCGCCTCGGCGTGCACGGTGATGATGTCGGACCCGGCTTCGGCGAATTCCGCAATGTAGCGTTCGGGCTCCTCGATCATCAAGTGGACATCCAGCGGCAGTCTGGTCAGTTGGCGCATGGTGTGCACGATCAACGTGCCGAAGGTGATGTTGGGGACGAAGCGCCCATCCATCACGTCGAGGTGGATGAGATCGGCGCCGCCGGCTTCAGCCGCTGCGATCTGGTCGGCCAGGTGTCCAAAGTCTGCGGTCAGGATGGAAGGCGCCAGTTTGACCGGCTTACTCTCTACCATAGTTCTCTCGGCTTTCGTTTCACTGATGCTTGTCCAGGAATTCTACCATAATCTGGGCAACGCGCCAGGGCTGTCGAAAGAGGAGGGCATGGCTCTGGCGGGGGATGAGATGCAACTCGGCGTCGGGCATGGTCGCGGCCATCCGCTGGGCGACGGCGGGCGGAAAGAACTCGTCGGCCGCGCCGTGGATAATGCAGGTCGGCATGGCAAAGCTCGCCAGCGCAGTCAGCGACAGATCGATCGCTGTCTCCGGTCGCAGGCGGCGGAAGCCGGCCAGGATCACGTCTTCGTAATAGCCTTCGTAATGATACGGGTCGTGCAGGCGGGCGGTGGCTTCCATCCAGTTGGGCGCTGCCTTGAAGTCGGCGGGTTCAAGCTGCCCGGCGTGCCCCGAGGTGGCGGGATTGGTGCTGTGCGTGGTGCTTACGAGGGTGAGCGTGCGCGGCTGCATGAGCCCTTCGACCACCAGGAGTTGGGCCAGCATGCCGCCGCTGCTGCAACCGGCCAGATGCGCATGGCTCGCCTGCTCCGCCTCCAGCCACGCCGCCAGTTGGCGCGCAATGTGGCGATGATTGAAGCCCGCCGGGTGCCCGATCGACTGGCCGTGACCGGGCAGGTCTGGCAGGAGGATGCGCCAGTGCACGCGGAGGGCATCAAGCATCGGCCCCCACGCGGCTCGTCCGCTGCTCATGAAGTTGTGCAACAGGACAAGCGCAGGCGCAGGCTCCTGGCGCGGGGCAGACGCCTCGATCACCTCGTAGAAGATTGTGCCTGTCTCGGTGACGAATGAGCGCTCAGACATACTTGCGCGTTTCTTGGGCGTCGGAACCCGTGGCGGCAGGCGGTTGCGAGCGTTGATCAGTGCCCGCCATGGCCGCGCTCATGACCTGGAAGACCTCTGAGATATCGTCGGCAGTGATAATGCCGAGCACCTGGCCGTGGTCAGTGACCGCAATCACCCGACTGCCGCTCTGCCCCATCTGCTCCCAGACGGTGGCGAGATCCGTCTCCGGGGAACAGACTGGGATCTCCCCGGCCGGCTGCATGACATCGACGACGCGCGTTTCGGGGCCGGTATCGCGCAGGGCATTGATCAGGTTTGGTCGTGTCAGCACGCCGACAAAACGGCCGCTCAGATCGCGCACAGGGAAGTCCGTCTGATACGAGCGCATGAGCAGTTCGACGACCCGTTCGATGCGCTCGCTCGTGTAGAGCGACGTGGCGCCCGGCGTCAGCGCCCGGGCGGCCTTGAACTGGCGCAGCACCGCGCGGTTGCTGACGGATTCCAACTCTGCGGAGCCGCCAACGTAGACGAAGAAGGCAATCAACAGCAGGCCGATGGCGCCGCTGAAGATGCCATAGATCGCCATCAGCACGGCCAGCAGGCGCCCGACCACGACCGCAGTGCGGGTGGCCCGCGTGTAGGGCATTACGTACGCCAGCAGCGCGCGCAGCAAGCGCCCGCCATCGAGCGGGAAGGCCGGCAGCAGGTTGAAGAGTGCCAGCAGCACGTTGGTAGAGAGTACGAATACCACCAGGTTCAACAGGCCTGGATTCTGAATGTTGGCGCCGACGGCATTCATGGAGAGGATGCCGGCCGGACTGCCGCCGTTGAGCAGCAGCGCCACCGGTGCCATCGCAAGCGCGATGATCACGTTGACCAGCGGTCCTGCCGCAACGATGGCCAGTTCCTGCGACGGCTTTTCTGGGATTCGCTCGAGGTTGGCCACGCCACCAATCGGCAAGAGTAAGATGCTGCGCGTGCCGACGCCGAAGCGCCTGGCTGTGAGCGCATGGCCATATTCGTGAAGCGTGACGCTTCCAAAGAGCAGCAGCATGCTCAGCACGCCATAGAGACCGCCTACGAGCCAGCCGGCCGGCCCCGATCCGTAGAGAAACGCGCCAAATGCCAGCACCAGTACGAATGACCAGTGCACTTTGACGTCGATACCGAAAAGGCGGAACTCCGCCAGATACCAATTCATCGCCACGTCCTTTGTGACAGCGGATCACAGGTAGATCTGTCAACCACTTCCATCATGACAGGGCCGCAAGCGAAAATGTGTCGATATCACTACAAACGCACGTTAGAGGAGAGTTAGAATGGTCGTGCCTCGGCGGCGTCAGTCAACGATGAGCGGAGCGGGGCCGTCGGGATTGCACGCCGAACAGGGGCACGATGCCCGCAGCGCCTCGAACGGGAAAATCCCCGCAGCATGCCCGTCCGTCCAAGTGAAGCGGATGGCGTAGTGCCCGACAAACTCGGCATCGACGATCTCGGTGCTCGGCGGCGGCGTGGCAACAAGGCGCAGCGAATCGGTGTTCAGCGCGTGTTCGCGCCGTTCCTCGCGGCACGTTGCACAGGGGCAGTGGGCGCGCAGCCAGGCCAACTCGTACTCGCTGGCGTGGCCGTCCTGCCAGACGACACTCATGCGGCCGGCAGCGCGTTCGATGGAGATATCTTTCGGGCGTGTCTCGATGGCCATGGCTCGTTCTATTCTCCTGTGCCTGATGCGTATGTTTGCCGGCAGCCGGCCGCGGCACGGCTGCATGATTGATCTACCTGTCTATAGTATAGCAAGTATAGCAGTCACCAGGCGTTCCATTCATAGAGATGATAGCGTTGCGCCGGCTGCGCGCCAAAGCGCTCCATCAGCCTGGCCGCGGCAGAGTCCGGCGCGTACGGCCCGCAGGCAAGACCCGTCCCCCTTTCCTCCTGGGCATGACGCAATACCTGGTGCAGCAGTTGCGCTCCGATCCCGCGCCGCCGCCACAGCGGGGCAACGGCGCCGAGCAGGAGACGGCCATGCGTTGGTGGCCGCCGGCGCGCCCACAGACTATACAGGCGCAGCGGCAGCCGGCGTCCGCCCCTAGCACGGCGCATGAGCGCGGCGGTGTCCGGCTGCGCGAGCACGAAGCCCACAGCTTCGCCATCCACCTTGGCCAGCCAGCCGGCTGCCGGCCACGCACCGATCCACTTGCGCAGTACCTCGACTTCGTGGCCTGCCACATCGTCGACGCCGGCATGCGGCGTGAGCGCGGCAGCAACCAGCGGCGCAAGCGACGCGTCGACGTGAGACAGGGTCAGCGGCTCAAGCTTTGCCGGGCCGGCCGGAGAAGCCTCACCCGGCCGCGCCGGCAGTTCGTAGAGCGCAGTCTCCTGCACCGGCGCCATCACCGACGCCAGCAGATCGGGCAGGTAGGGCGGATTGTACGGGGTGTGGAGCGGTGGGAGCACATGAAACTGATTGGCCAGGGCGCCGCTCTCCCAGGCTGGAATCACCCCCACCGGCCCGATAAGACGCGTACAGCCGCGCTCGCTTGCCGCTTCGAGCGCCGTGCCAAGCAGCCGCTCCAGCGTCTCCTCGTCGTTGGCACAGCGCAGCAGGCCAAGATATGCCGTGCCGCTGCCTTGTTCCGGCGCGAAGTGCAGCACACACGCTGCAACGGCCTCTTCGAAGAGTGCGCCGGCCAACAGCGGCTGGCCCAGGGCGCTATGCCCGGTCCGTTCGCGGCGCGGGAGTGCTTCCATGTAGAGCGGCTGAGCCTGTAGTCCTTGCCAGAGAGGTGAAGCAGTGCGAAGGGTCAGCCACTTCAGGGCCGCATAGTCGGGCGGGACCCAGCGCGGGTCGCCTGCATAGATGGACCACCATGCTCGAAGAAAGGATCGTCGTGACCACCAGTCGGCCGGCCAGAAGGTCGAGTAGTTGAAGTAGAGCATGTCGAATACCGGGCACGAGCGTGCTTCCGGTGGCGTTGTACCTCACGCGCCTCGCGTGTTAACGGACTGTTATCGGACACTGCTTGCAGCGAATCTTGCGTGTGAAAACCGCAACGCCGCACAGCAAAAAATGCGTATAATTATCCCCGTTGGGGATAACTCTGTGGACAGTTAATCGTTCACAGGAGAGCATGCAGGCGGCGCCTGGGGACAACTATAACAGAAGGTTAACGGCCTGTCTGCAACGAAGATTCCCACCTTAAAGTTGTGCGCCGAACCAGGTGAGATTCTGCGGGGCAAATTGGGTTCGCGGACCATAGGCCACGCTACATTTTGCGTAGTACGCATGTTCTGGCGGTATCTATTGACGATAACAGCCCAAAAAGCATTGCCGATCGCCCGCAACCGGCGTTGTCAATTCGTCGTGATTCTGCTAGACTTCCATCATCACAAAGACGAAGTTAGCCCCACGGTTACCAGCGCCTGTCGCAGTTTTCGTCGTAGCCGGCACTGACTTCGCAGCAAGGATGCAGCCTCAACGCATCCACACAGATCGGTTTGGCGAGCGTATCGCTGCCAACCAAGTCGGACATTGCGCACCAACATAATCGGCCATTTGAGCGTATTGCAGCGTCGCATGCGCTTTATTTGTCCCTGGGCAACGAATCGTTTCCTGGGTCTGTTTGAACGCGGTCGTTTTGCATCGAAGACGGACCGGAACCGAGCAAGGAGGGCTACGTGAGTTTCAGAATGCCAGCGAACCTGGCCAACGAAAGAAAAGTGAATACTGGCACCTACTGCCTGCCAAGCCGAAATTATCCCAATGCTCGCCATTATCAGGCTTCATTTATGGAAAACCAAGAATCTGACTCTGAGTCTGATCGACAAGATTTGACAAAGCCGAATACGGAAGAGGGCCGGCCACAACCGCAGGAAATCAGCAACGACGAAGCGCGCCCGACCTCTGATGGGGCCGACGATCTGCTTTCGCAGGCGCTGACTCCGTCGCCGGCGGCGCGTCCCCAGCCGGACGCGATTGATCCCCATGCGATCTGGCAGCAACTGCTGGGCGAATTTGCCCTGGAAAATCAGCCGGGACAGCTCGACGCGTGGATTCAGGCCAGCCAGGTTCTTCACTATGAAGACGGGCACTTTATCGTTGCCTTGCCCAACGCGTACTATCTGGACTGGGCACAGAACCGCCTGCGCCCGCGTATCAAGCGCAAACTATCGGTGATCATGAAGCGCGGCTCGGTCGATGTGACCTTCCGTGTCGTGGCGCCGTCGGCGGCGGAGCGGGCGGAGAGCCCTGCCAGGCCGGCCCCGCTCTACGAACCACCCGCCGAGAAGGCGGTGCCCGTGCCGGCTCCGGTCGCCCACGCGGCCAAGAACGGCGCCGCCGCAGCGCAGCCGATCGGGCCGGTCAACTCAAAATATACCTTTGACTCGTTTGTCGTTGGGAAGCACAACCGCATGGCGGTTGCTGCTGCCGACGTGATTGCCCGCACGCCTGGCGAACGCTTCAACCCGTTGTTTATCTATGGCGGGAGCGGTCTGGGCAAGACCCATCTGCTCAACGCGATTGCCAATCGTCTGGGTGAACATGGCTATCGCGTTCTCTATTGTTCCGCCGAGCAGTTCACGAATGATTTGGTGCATGCCATCCGCGATCGTTCGACGGACGCATTCCGGGCCAAGTACCGCGCGATCGACGTGTTGCTCATCGATGATGTTCAGTTCATCGTCGGCAAGGAAA
>ERZ795053.3195-NODE-3195-length-18867-cov-10.090049_pt1 | contig 18867 bp, 17 predicted proteins | sample MGYA00375137_ERZ795053 | MGnify/ENA primary metagenome ERZ795053 (study PRJEB30182, sample SAMN05720284) | activated sludge metagenome | isolation source: Anaerobic digester | place: Hong Kong | collected 2014-12-17 ...
ACCTCCGCCATGCTAATGCCTCTTCGAGCACCGGCGCTTGCGCTATGCGCCACAAGGTTCGAGGAACTAAGTTCCGCTTGCTCGCGTGAGCGCTCCCGGGTACACTGTAGCGATGGACGGCCAGGCAGGGCGCGCCGGCGAGACTCTCGACGGCGCCGCGGATTTACTTGAAGTTGTGACGAACGCCGAACCGCTCGAAAGCATCCCGACCGCGCCGCTGACGGCGGATCGTACGCCGTCGAGCGCTGAACGCATGTCTATACGGCGCTACGAGGCGCTGTTCAAGGGACTCGTGCAGCACGCCTCCGACGTGGTGCTGATACTCGAGTCCGACGGCCGCGTGCGCTTCTGCGGACCGAGCGCCCGCTCGCTGCTCGGCTACGCGCCCGAGGAGATCGAGGGGAGGGACTTCTTCTCGCTACTCGGAGAAGGCTTCGATACGGAGCAGCGCGCCATGTTCTCGTCGAACCTGGTAGCGGAGCATCCGACCTTCATCGCCGGCTTCCCGATGCGCAAGGCCGACGGCACCGAGCTGCCGGTGGAGGCTGCCGCGTCGAACTACCTGCGCAACCCGGACATCGTCGGCGTCATCATGACGCTGCGCGACGTGTCCAGGCAGAAGAAGGCCGAGGAGCGGGCGCTGTTCTACGAGTATTTCGACCCGCTGACCAGGTTGCCGAACCGGGAATCGTTCGTCCGCGACGTCGACCGGAACGTATCGATAGCGATGAACCGCGGCCGCGTATTCGGCGTGATGGCGCTCGGGCTGGACCGCTTCAAGATGGTCAACGACATGTACGGCACGAAGACCGGCGACGAGGTGCTCAAGAGCGTCGCCGCGGCGCTGCGCGCCTCGTTCCGCAACGACGACGTCGTCTCGCGCTACCGCGGCGACAAGTTCCTGGCGCTGTTCCCGGACATCAAGTCGCAGGACCATATCAAGGAGATCATCGCCAAGGCGCGCGCGGCCTTCATCGACCCGATCCCGATCGGCCTGGGCCAGAAGCTCAACCTGTCCGCGTCGATGGGCGTCGCGTTCTTCCCGAACGACGGGAAGGACGCCGCCGAGCTTGTACGCAACGCCGAGACGGCGCTGTACATGGCCAAGGAATCCGGCCGCGACGGCTACCGCCTGTTCGACGCGAGGCTGAACGGCGAGATCATCGAGCGCCAGCGCATCGAGAGCGACCTAGGCCAGGCCATAGGGGAGCGGCGCTTCGAGCCGTTCTTCCAGCCCAAGGTCGACCGCTCGGGCTTCATCGTCGGGGCCGAGGCCCTCGTGCGCTGGCGCATGCCGAACGGCGAGACCAAGAACCCGTCCGAGTTCATCGACGTCGCGGAGCGATCGGGCAACATCGACCGCATCGGCTCGATGATCATCATGAAGACCTGCGAGCTCGCGGCCTCCTGGTCCGCGGCTGGCCTCCCGGACATACCGATATCGATCAACCTGTCGCCGCGGCAGTTCGGCCAGGAGTTCCTGGTAGACGACATAACTGCGATAATCGAGTCTACCGGCGTCGACCCGCGGCGGCCATCGTCGACATGGCCCACACGCTGAGCTTCAGCGTCGTAGCCGAGGGCGTCGAGACGCTGGACCAGATGGCCTTCCTCGACACGATATTCTGCGACCAGTACCAAGGGTACCTATTCTCGAGGCCCGTCCCGCAGGACGAATTCAGGCGTATGCTGGCCGCCGGCGCGGCGCTGCTGCCGAGCGGCGCGTAGAGCGAAGAGAGGAGCGAACGATGGAAGGCGTCTTGGAGTGGGGAGTCGAGGTCATCCGGGCCATCCAGACCGTCGCGAGCCCGGGCCTGACCGCGGTCATGCGCGCGCTGACCCTGATGGGATCGGAGTATTTCTACCTGATCTTCCTGCCCATCCTGTTCTGGTGCGTCGACGAGCGCTACGGAGCCCGCTTCGGGCTGGTCTTCCTGCTGTCGAGCTTCGTCAACGGCTGGCTCAAGGTGGTCTTCGCCCAGCCGCGGCCGTACCACCTCGACCCGTCGGTCGGCATGGGCTCCGAGTCGAGCTACGGCCTGCCTTCGGGCCATTCCCAGGGCTCGGCCACATTCTGGGGCCTCCTCGCGCCGAGGATACGCAGGCCCTGGGGCCTCGTCCTCGCCGTGTTCATGCCTATCCTGATAGGCTTCACCAGGCTGTACCTCGGCGTCCACTTCCCCACCGACGTGTTCCTGGGCCTGGCTCTCGGCTGGGCCTTCGCGATAGCGGGCATAGTCCTCGGCGACAGAGCCGCCAGGCTGCTGGCCTCGTGGAACGTGCGCGTCAGGATACTCCTGGCCGCGGCCGTCGCGCTCGCGATGAACGCGCTCCATATGGAGGACACGAGCATTTCGGGCATCTTCTTCGGCACCGCGGTCGGGGCCTGCTTCCTGTTCGAGAGGCTGCGCTTCGACGCCTCGTCCGGCGGCTTCGGCCAGAAGGCGCTGCGCCTGGCGGTCGGCCTCGTCGGCGTCGCCGCCATCTACTTCGGGGTCAAGCTGATCGCGCCGGCCTCGGGCGAGCCGCTGTACGCGCTGTTCCGCTTCGTACGATACGCCCTCGTAGGCGCCTGGGTCTCGTTCGGCGCGCCCTGGGCCTTCATGCGACTCAAGCTGGCCGGCGCCAGGCCGGCGGAGGGCTGATCGATGAGGCCTAACGTCGCCTTCCGCAACGACGCTCGCGCCAAGGTTACCGGGCGAGCCACCTACGCCGACGACATATCGATAGCGGGCATGCTCTACGCCGCGCCGGTCTACGCCGACTACGTCTCCGCCAGGGACCTCGTCGTGGACTCGTCCGAGGCGCTAGCCAGCCCCGGTTGCGTACGGGTGATCACCGCGGCCGACGTACCCGGCACCGCAAGCTTCGGGCAGATCGAGAAGGACTACCCGATTCTCTGCTCCGGCCGCGTGCGCTCCTACGGCGACGTGTGCGCCCTCGTCGTAGCCGAGACCAGGGCCGCCGCCAAGGCCGCCGCCGCCCTCGTGAAGGTAACGGCCACGCCGGTCAAGCCGGTGCTGACGATCGACGAGGCCCTCGAGCCCGGCGCGCCCGTCGTACCGTCATACGGCGACACGAACGTCGTCACGCACCACCGCCTGAGGCACGGCGACCCGGAGCCGGCCTTCGACGGCTGCGAGCTGGTGCTGGAGGAGGAATTCACCACCCAGGCGATCGAGCACGCGTACATGGAGCCGGAGACGGCCGTCTGCGTGCCGCGCTCCGACGGCGTGGTCGAGGTCTACGGCAGCATGCAGCACCCGTTCAGCACCAGGCGCTTCGTCGCCGCGCTGCTCGGAGAGCCGCTATCCAACGTCGAGGTCTACACGATTTCGGTCGGGGGCGGCTTCGGCGGCAAGGACGACACCGCCGCCGCCGTCTGCGCCCGCGCGGCCCTGGCCGCCCGCCTGACCGGCCGGCCGGTCAAGCTGCGCTACGACCGCGAGTGGTCGTTCCGCGAGAGCTATAAGCGCCATCCGTACCGCATGCGCTACAAGGTAGGCGTATCGAGCGAGGGCCGCGTCCTCGCGGTCAAGGCGACGATGCACGCCGACTCCGGCGCCTACCTGTCGGTGACGCCCTGGGTCACCTGGCGCTCCACGGCCCAGTGCTTCGGCCCCTACGTCGTCGACGACATCCACGCCGACGTCTACGGCGTAGCGACGAACAACGTGTTCACGGGCGCCATGCGCGGCTTCGGCGCCCCGCAGGTCAACTTCGCCGTCGAGCAGCTCATGGACATGGCGGCGCACGAGCTCAAGATCCACCCGCTCGGCATGCGCCGCATCAACATGGTCAAGCAGGACTCGGTCACCGTCACGGGCCAGCGGCTCGACGGCCACGTCGTCAGCATGGAGGACGTGATGAACCGCGTCGTCCACGAGATAGGCTACCGCAAGAAGTACGAGCACTGCTCGTTCGGGAAGCCGGCCGACGAAGGCTCGGACGAGCTGTACGGCATAGGCCTCGCGATCAGCTACCGCGGCGCGTCGCTCGGCGCCGAGGGCATGGACTTCTGCTCCTGCATCATCAACGGCCAGTACGACGGCTCGATACTGCTGGAGACGGGCATCCACGAGAACGGCCAGGGCTCCGAGTCGGCGATGACGCTGATCCTGGCCGACGAGCTCGGCGTCGACCTCGGCCGCGTCCGCTACAAGCGCTCGTCGACCAGCTCCATCCCGGACTCGGGCACCACCGTGGCCACGCGCGGCACCGTCATGGGCGGCTCCGCGGTCGTGGTCGCCGCCGGGCAGTACCGCGAGCTGCTGTCTCGCCACCTGGCCGACCGCCTGCGCTGCAGGCCCGAGGACGTCACCTTCCACGACGACAAGATATGGGGCCTGAACTACGAGTACAGCCTGACCTGGGAGGAGGCGATGCGCGAGCTGTTCCTGCAGCGCGTCACCCCCTACGCCTTCGGCACCTTCCAGGCGCCGCCGGTGAGCTGGGACGACACCACCGGCCAGGGCGACGCGTACTTCACCTACGTCTACTCGTGCCAGGCGGTCGAGCTGACGGTCGACCGGAAGACCGGGAAGATACGGCTCCTGAACGTCGTGGCCGGCCACGACATCGGCAAGGCGGTCAACAGGGCGCTGCTGCTCGGCCAGGTGTACGGCGGCGTGACCCAGGGCGTCGGCATGGCGCTGATGGAGGACTTCGCCTACGAGGACGGCAAGCCCGCCTGCGAGAATTTCGACAAGTACCTCTTGCCCAGGGCGACCGACCTGCCGGAGATGACCGGGGTCATCATCGAGAACCACGACCCCAACTCCCTGACCGGCGCCAAGGGCATCGGCGAGCCGGCGCTCGAGCTGATAGCCCCGGCGATCGCGAACGCCGTGTTCAACGCCACCGGCGTGCGCTGCCGCGACTTGCCGATACGACTGAGACCGGAGGACCTCGCGTGAACCAGATAACCATCAACGGCGCCCCGTACGTCGTCGCCGATGACGAGCTCAAGCTGTCGCTCCTCGAGTACCTGCGCGAGCGCCGCTTCCTGACGGGCACCAAGAACGGCTGCGAGAAGGGCCTCTGCGGCTCGTGCACCGTCATCGTCGACGGCAAGGCGCTGCGCTCCTGCAGGACCCCGGTGGAGAAGGCGATAGGCAAGTCGGTGGTGACCATCGAGGGCATGGAAGGCCCGGGAGGCGAGCCGCACCCGATCCAGAAGGCCTTCATGGACGCCGGCGCCATCCAGTGCGGCTTCTGCACGCCCGGCATGGTGATGAGCGCCTACGCCCTGTTGCTGCGCGACCCCGACCCGAGCCGCGACGATATCCGCAAGGCCCTCAAGGGCAACCTCTGCCGCTGCACCGGCTACCAGCAGATCGTCGACGCGGTCAGTCTGGCCGCCAAGGTAATGCGCGAGCAGGCGCTGCCCGTCGAGGCGGGCTGCCTAAGGAAACGGTAGCGGCGTCAGGGCGAACGCAGGATTGTCCAGCTTGAACACCGCCCCGGCGCCCGAGCTCAGGTAGACGCGCTTTTCCTCGTCGATGAAGACGGCCTCCACGTGGCCGAGAGTCTCGACGAGGGCCATGCCGCGTTCCAGGCCCAGGGAGAACAGCGTCGTCGATAGGCCGTCGGCGTCGATCGACGACGAGCTGATCACCGTGACCGACGCGAGGCCGTTCCGTACCGGATAGCCGGTGGCCGGATCCAGGATATGGTGGTAATGCTCGCCGTCGTCCCCGATGAAATAGCGCTCGTATACGCCGCTCGTCACGACCGTAGCGCCGCCCTCGAGCTCGGCGACGCCGATGCGGGCGCCGCGGTCGTCGAACGGGTCCTGGATGCCTATGCGCCATGGCGAGCCGTCCGGCTTCTTCCCGACCACCTTGACGTTGCCGCCGAGGTCGATGACCGCGGCCTTGACCCGGTGCTCGAGGAGTATCCTGGCCGCCTCGTCGGCGGCGTAGCCCTTGGCTATGGCGCCGAGGTCGAGCAGCATGCCGGCGCGCCGTAGGAAAACGGTGCCGGCCGCGTCGTCCGCCGCGACCGCGGAGGCGTCGACGAGGGGCAGGGCCGCGGCTATCTCCTCCGGGGACGGGACCCGCTCGCCGTCCATGCCGATGTTCCAGAGCTTGACTACGGGGCCGATGGTCGGGTCGAAGGCTCCTCCCGACAGGGCCGAGTACGACAGCGCCTTGCCGAGCACGTAGCGGACGTCGTCCGGCGCGGCTACCGGCGCGACCCCGGCGCCGGCGTTGATCGCGGCGACGACGGTGCCCTCGGCGTTGGCGCTCATCGTCGCCTCTATGCCGCGCAGCCGCTCAAACACGGCGTCGAGGGCGCCTCGGTCGCCCCCGTCGAGGATGCGCACCGAGCACACGGTGCCCAGCACGAGGTCGGCGCGGTCGCGTGGCGGCTCGGCGCAGGAGACGGCGACGATAGCGCATAGCGCCGCGGCGGCTAAGCGAGCCGGCCGACTAGTCGTTCTGCTCATCAGATATCCTCCGGGATCAGGAGTAGTAGCGTTTCTCGCGGCCGATCGTCGTCGGCTCGCCGTGGCCCGGCCAGACGCGCACGGCGTCGTGCAGGAGGCATAGCCGCTCGCGTATCGAGTGGACGATGGCCGCCTCGTCGGAGTCGAAGTTATCGGTACGGCCGCGGCCGTCGCGGAACAGCGTGTCGCCCGCCAGCAGCGACGAGCCGCCCTCGACCAGGAAGCACGACGAGCCGCGCGTATGGCCGGGCGTGTGGATCGCGACCGCGTCCAGGCCCGGGAAGGCGAAGCCGTCGCCGTAGTACTCGTCGGCCTCCGGGATGGGCACCCACTGCTTGCGCAGGAAGCCCATCGCGCCGATGCCCGAGAACACGCGCTCGTTCGTCTCCCTGGCCCTCGCGCCGAAGTAGTCGCGGTCGGCCTCCGGCGCGTAGGTGCGGACGGGAATCCCGGCCGCGGCCAGGGCGGCGACGAGGCCGGGCATCGCGGCGACGTGGTCCAGGTGGCCGTGGGTCAGCGCGACGGCCACCCGGTCCGCTCCGCTCCGCTCGACGGCCGCGAGGACCTCGGCCGCCAGGCGCTCGGGCTCGGCGCCCGGGTCGACGACGAATAGCGGAGTTCCTGGATTCTCGACGATATAGACGTTTTCCCCTATGGGGCCTACACTCATGCTTCGGATCATGCCCGGCAATACTACCGGCCGGGCGCCTCGATGACAAGCGGAGCGTTGCCCGATGTTCGTACCGGTGACCCTGGCCATCCTGGCCGCTATAGTCTTCTACGCGCTCGTACCGATAGCCGGCGCCTTCGTAGTACGGCAGCAATGGCGGCTCTTCAGGAAGGCGGTCGCCGAGGCCGCGGCGCTGCCAGGGCTGGACTCGGGCTCCGTCTCCGGTTCGAGGATCAGGCTCGGCCGCGTCCGCGTTATGGGCGAGGTCGACGCGATCAGCGGCCTGGACGAGCTATGGATACGCTGCGAGAACGTCACCTGCGCGGTCGACCTGAAGGACGCGTGGGTATACCTGCTCGTCGGCAGGTCGGGGGACGACGCGGTGGAGCGCCGGAGATGGAGCGACCTGCGGTCGATAACGCCGGGATCCAGGGCCTTCGTAGCCGGCGAGGCCGAGATGCGCGACGGCCGGATCGTCGTGGCCCAGCGGGACAGGTCGCCGACGCTGGTGATCCTGCACGACGGTGACGACGACGGGCTCGTTAGGCGGGCGATCTGGGCCGGCCGCCACGAGAACGAGTACTGGAACCCGGCCACCCAGGTATCGCTGGCCCTCGGGGCGGCGACGATGAGCGCGATCGTGCCGTTCGCCCTGCCCGGCCGGATGCCGGCCCTGATCGGCGCGCTGACGCTGACCGCGGCCTTCTCGCCGCTGCTGCCGCTCCTGCCTCCCGGCGTGGTCGGGTTCTTCGCGTATAGGCGATTCTGGAAACGCGCGCGCTACTGCCGCGCCAGGCGGGACCTGGGACGTCTCGACGACCCGGCCGGCGCCGAGACGGATCTCTGGCGCCGGAGGGCCGGTACGGCGACGCTCGCCAGCGCGCTCGCCTTCGCGGGCTCGCTGGCGGTCAACGGATGGCTGATCGTCGCGGCGCTCAGGCGCCTTCTGTAGTATCCTCGCCGTCCGGCTCGCCCTCGGGCTCGTCTCCGTCCGTCGCGGCCTCGGGCTCGTCCTCCGGCGCGGCCCCGAACGGCTCGAGGCCGTCGTCGTCCAGCTCGTCGCCGTCGTCCGCGTACGCCGAATCGCCCGATCCGTCGGCGCCAGTATCGAACGAGCCCTCGGACGGCGACTCGACGGGCTCCTCGCCGATCGAGTCCATCGGCCGCGGCTCCCGGGCGGGGGCGGGCTCGCCGCGCTTCCTGGCGCGGTTGACCGCGAGCGTACGGCCCTTGAGGTCGTACCCGTTCAGGGCGGCTATGACGGCGTCCTCGACGGCCGGGTCGACGACGATGAAGCTGTAGTTGTCCATCGTCCTCACGTCGCCGACCTGCTCGTCGGCCACGCCGGGGATATCGAGCAGCATCTTGACGGCGACCCTGGCGTAGAAGCGCTGCCTGCGGCCGGCGCTGACGAACAGCGTGACGCCCTCGCCGCGGTAGCGGTTCTCGCGGACCTCGCGGGGTTCCTTGGCCTCGGGCTCGCGGGCGGGTTTCTCTTCCTTCTTGGGCTTGGCCTGCTTGGCGGGCTGCCTGGCGACGCTCTCGGCGCGGTTATCGGGCCGCCCCTCGGCGCGGCCCCGGCCGCCCTTTCCGTCTCGGGAGCGCTTCTCGGGCTGACGGGAGCCGCCGGCGTACTTGAGCGCCAGGGCCGCGGCGACGTAGGCCCGTAGATTGAACGGCACCCGCGCGCGGAAGATGGCCCGGCATTCCTGGAGCAGCGCGACGTCCGCCGTAGCGCGGACCTCGGCGAGCGCTTCGTCGAATTCGGCCTCTATGGCCGCCCGACGGGATTCTGGGAGTATCGAATGAGATGGCACGTATGACTCCTTAGAGGTAAACATAAACGAAAGCCCCCTACTTTCTCAACCCAGGCTTGCGGCGCTCGATCGGCTCCGATACAGTATCGGGGATGCGCCGACCACCGCTCCTCATCGCCATAGCCCTCCTCGTGTCCGTCGCCGCCGCCTCGGGACAGGCGATAATCGCCCCGGACGATCCGGCCGCGCTGCTGGGCCTGACCCCGGCCCAGGTCATCGAGCGCTTCGGGCCTCCCGAGAGCGTATTCGCGATACGCGGCGCCGAGCCCTGGCAGGACGACGTCGTATTCGACTACGGCGGCGGGTTCTCGCTGTTCCTCTTCAAGGACAGGGTCTGGCAGGTCAGGATCGCCGAGCCGTACGCCGAGCCTGTCCTCGGCCTCGTCGTCGGCTCGGACGTCGAGCGGGCGGCCGCCGCCCTCGGGGCTCCGGAGCGGGCGCTGGCCGGCGCGTACGAATGGGCCTTGCCGGGAGAGGCCTGGCCGGTTAGGCTCAGGGGAGTGACCGACGGAGAGCGCATCCGCGAGCTCTATATCTACCGAGCCGATTTCTAGGAGGGGCGATGCCTAAGATTTGCCTCTGCCTGACGGGTTCGACCATCGCGCAGGACCTCGAGGCGCTGGAGCGCTACCGCGATAAGGTGGACATGGTCGAGCTGCGCGCCGACTACCTCGACCCCTCGGAGCTGTTCCACCTGCGAGCCTTCCCGGAGAAGGCCGGCATGCCGAGCATCCTCACGGTCAGGCGCAAGACCGACGGCGGCAAGTTCGACCTGGGCGAGGGAGTGCGGCTGGTCACCTTCGCCCGCGGCCTCGCCTTCGCCGACTCGGACCGCCGCAAGAACTTCTCCTACGTCGACATCGAGCACGATTTCCACATCCCCTCGATCCAGGAGGCGGCCCGCACCTTCGGCACGAAGATCATCCGCTCGAAGCACTGCCTGGACGGCATGCCGGCCGATATCGACAAGGTCTGGCGGGAGCTGTCGTCGCGGCCGTCGGAGATACCGAAGCTGGCCGTCAGGGCCAACGGCATGGCCGACGTCGACTCGGTCTTCAGGCTCTTCGAGGGCGGCGCCGGCCGAGGCGAGAGGGTCGTCGTCAGCATGGGCGAGTACGGCTTCTGCACGCGGGTGCTCGCCGACCGCCTCGGCAGCATGCTCGTCTACGCGAGCGCCATAGGCGCCGGGCTCGAGGCGCCGGCCCCCGGCCAGCTCGACCCGTCCCAGCTACTCGAAACCTACCGGGCCAAGGAGTTCGATAGGGACTGGAACCTCTACGGCATCCTCGGCGGGCCGGCCGTCATCCACTCGCTGTCGCCGATCATCCATAACGCGGGCTTCTCCGCGCTCGGGCTCCGCTCGCTCTACCTGCCGTTCCCGAGCGACGACGTCGGGAGCTTCCTGTCGCTCGCCGACAGGCTCGGCGTCAGGGGCTTCTCGATCACCGTGCCGTTCAAGGAGCGCGTGCTGCCGTTCCTGTCCAGGCGTTCCGCCGAGGTCGAGGCGATAGGCGCCTGCAATACCGCCATCAAGGACGGCTCGGAATGGGTCGGCTACAACACCGACGCGTACGGCTTCTCCTCCGACGTGCGCAGGTTCCTCGGCGTCGATTCGATGAAGGGCCTGCGGGCGACGATAGTCGGAGCCGGCGGGGCCGCGAAGGCGGCGGCCTACGCGCTGAATTCGCTCGGCGCGAAGGTCTGCGTCGTCAACCGCAGCATGTCCAAGGCGAGGCGCCTGGCCGAGGCCTACGGCTTCGAGTGGTCAGGCATGACCGAGCGGGCCGCCGACCTGATGGAACGCTACAACGACCTGATCGTGCAGACCACCTCGGTCGGGCTCGAGGGCGGCCAGGACGGCGACCCGATAGAATGGTACGAATTCTCCGGCCGCGAGGCGCTCTACGAGGCCATCTACAGCCCGCCCGAGACGCCGGTGATGCGGCGCGCGCGCAGGGCCGGCTGCCGCGTCGCCAACGGCCTCGGCATGCTCTACGCCCAGGCCGAGGCCCAGTTCTCGCTCTTCTCCGGCCACGACTACCCGAAAGGAGGGCCTTCGTGCCCGATACCCACCGCTCAGCCTTCATAGCCGTCGTAGGACGACCGTCCGCGGGCAAGTCCACCCTCGTCAACAGGATCTGCGGCCAGAAGGTCGCGATAGTCTCGCCGGTACCCCAGACCACGCGCAACACCGTCCGCGGCATCAAGACCGGCGACGGCTACCAGCTCGTCTTCCTCGACACGCCCGGCCTGCACGACTCCGAGAAGGCCATGAACCGCCGGCTCCGCGACCTAGCGCTGCGGGCGCTCCAGGACGCCGACCTGGTGCTGTACGTGGTCGACACGACCCGCGCCCCCGGCCCCGAGGAGGAGTCTATCGTCGACAAGGTCGCGCCGTTCAGCGGGAAGACGCTCGTCGCCGTGAACAAGACCGACGCGCGCGACTCGGACGCGCCGCGCGCCCGAGCCTTCCTCGACGAGCGGATGCCGGGCGCCCGGGCCTTCGAGCTGTCCGCAGAGACCGGCGACGGCGTCGACGCCCTCGTAGCGGCGCTGGCCGAGGCCGCCCCTCCCGGCCCGGAGTACTACCCGCCCGAGTACTATACCGACCAGGAACCGGTGTTCCGCATCGCCGAGGTGATACGCGAGAAGATCTTCCTGCACACGAGGAACGAGGTGCCGCACGCGGTGTTCGTCGAGTATACCGCGCACCATACGCTCGACGACGGCACCCTCATCTACGAGGGCGACCTGGTCGTCGAGCGCGATACCCAGAAGGGCATCCTGATCGGCGCCGGCGGGTCGATGATCAGGCTGATACGCGAGGAGGCCGAGCGCGACCTCGAGGACATCTTCGGCTACCCGGTAAGGCTATCGATCAAGGTGCGCGTCCAGCCGGACTGGAAGAAGGACGACAAGCTCCTCAAGCGGCTGATCCAGTAGGTCCGCCGGCCTCACGCCAGCGCGTTGACCTTGGCGTAGGCGGCCAGCGCCTCGTCGAAGCCCCGCTCGGCGCAGAGGTCGAGGGCTGTCGCGGCCCGCGGGAACACCGAGCACTCGAGCTTCTCCCGCTCGTCGCGCGAGAAGTCGGACAGCACGTATCCGGCCACGTCGTCGTGGCTCGGCCGGCCTATTCCGAAGCGCAGCCGCATGAAGTCGGCCGTGCCGAGCCGCTCCTTCATCGACCTGAGGCCGTTGTGGCCGCCGAGCCCGCCGCCTTTCTTGAAGCCGAAGAACCCGAAGCCGAGCTCGAGCTCGTCGTGCGCCACGAGCACCTCGCCGGGCTCGACCTTGTAGAACCGGGCGATCTCGGCGACGCTGTCGCCGGACAGGTTCATGTACGTCTCCGGGACGATGAACCATGTCCGCCCGAGCGGCGTCTCGCGCTGGGCCCAGCGGCCCTTGAAGCCCCGCTTCCATTGGAGCGACGGGTAGAACGGCAGCGACTCGAGGAAGAGCCACGCCACGTTATGCCTATTGCCGGAGTACTCCCGGCCGTGATTGCCCAGGAAGGCGTACAGCTTGATCATACGGCCCACAGCATAGCGATTCGGACGCCCTTTGGCCATCCGGTTTGACCATCCCGCGCCCGCGGCGATACACTGTCCGGCATGACCGACACCACCTACGTGATAGGCCACAAGAACCCGGACACCGACTCCGTTGTCTCGGCCGCCGCCTACGCCCACCTCAAGCGCGAGCTCGGCTTCGGCGACTGCGTCGCCGCCCGCGCCGGCAAGATGAGCCCCCAGGCCGAGTACGTCTTCGAGCGCTTCGGCGCGCCGTTCCCGGCCTTCATCCCGGACCTCGTGCCGAAGGTCGAGTACTACATGGGCGGCCCGGCCATCGTCGTCGGCAGCGGCACCCCGCTCTGGGACGCCCTGGCGACGATGAACCAGTCGGGCCAGAAGGCCCTGCCCATCGTCGACGAGGACGGGCGCTACCGCGCGATGCTCCACTACAGCTCGTTCGCCCAGAACATCCTCAAGAAGATAAACCCGCACAAGAAGGCGGTCATCCCGACGAGCGTCGGTCGGCTCGAGGCGACGATCAAGGCCCAGCCCGTCTGCGCCTTCGCCCCGGACGAGATGTTCAAGGCGCGGGTGCTCGTGGCGGCTCTCGAGACCGACAGCTTCAAGCGCCACCTCGACGCCGAGGCCGTCGACTCGGTCATCGTGATCGTCGGCGACCGCGCCGACGTCCAGCGCTACTCCATCGAGTCGAAGGTCAGGGCGATGATCGTGACGAACGGCGCCCTCCTGTCGCGCGAGCTCAAGGAGCTGGCCGAGGCCAACGGCGTCTCGGTGCTCATCTCCCCGTACGATACCTCGAGCACGAGCCTGCTGGTCATCTACTCGACGCCGGTGGAGACGATGGGCGACGATACGATCAAGCCGGTGCGCACCCACGAGACCCTCAAGCGGGCCCGCGAGGCCATCGCCGACAGCCCGAGCCGCTCCGTGCCGGTCCTCGACGACGACGGCCGGGTCGTCGGCCTGTTCGACGAGGGCGACCTGATCCGCGAGCCGAACGTCAGCCTGATACTCGTCGACCACAACGAGCTCGGCCAGGCGGTCGACGGCGCCGATAACTACCGCATCCTCGAGGTCATCGACCACCACCGCCTCGGCGCCTTCAGCACCCGCTACCCGATCACCTTCATCAACCGCGTCGTCGGCTCGACGAGCACCATCGTCGCGTCGATGTACCGCGACGCCAAGGTGCCGATCCCCAAGCCGATAGCCTCGCTCCTGCTCGCGGGGATCCTGTCCGACACCCTGATACTCAAGTCGGCCACCGCGACGGACGCCGACCGCGAGGCCGCCGAGTACCTATCGAACATCGCCGACCTGGACGTCGAGGCCTTCGGGAGGGACATCATGAGCTCCGCGAGCCTCGTGGCCAAGAAGCCGGTCGCCGAGATAGTCAGGCTGGACGTGAAGGAATACGGCGCCGCCGACCGCTCGTTCACCGTCAGCCAGGTCGAGGTCCACTCGCCCGACGAGATACTCGAGCGGGCCGACGAGGTGGCCTCGGAGCTGGCGGCGCTGCGCGCCTCGGGCGACCACTACTTCTCCGCGCTGATGGTCACCGACATCACCGAGCTGTCGAGCGTGCTGTTCGTCGAGGGCGACAAGGACTTCGTGTCGATGCTGCGCTTCCCCCGGCTGAACGAGACCACCTTCGAGCTCAAGGACGTGCTGTCGCGCAAGAAGCAGCTCGTGCCGCTGCTGATCGAGCTGACGGAGAAAGCCCTGGGCGACTAGGCGGAGCGACCTAGGGCGACGATAGGCCCGCGGCGGCCTCAGCCGCGGCGCAGCCTAGCCAGCACGCCGTCCCGCGACACGTAATTGCTCTCCGCGACAAGGGCGCCGCCGCGGTAGTAGCGAAGGTAGGGCACGCTGCGGTTCCCGAGTTCGTCCTCCTTCCACGCCATGAAGCGCTCGAAGAACGGCTCCTCGTCGTACTCGACGTAATAGGCGAGCGCTCCGGCCTCGGCCGCCGCCTCGCCGAGCCAGCGGGCCATCGCCTTCCACTGCGGGCACCAGCCCTGGGTCAGCGCGACGACCACCGACTCGGCCGAGCCGACGACGTCCGCGCCGAATTCGCCGCCCGCCATGGCCCGCTCGCACTGGGCCTCCGTGAGCCTCGTCGCTCCTCTTACGGTCACGCCGTCCTCCTCAGCCGCCCGACATCAGGTGGGTCGCGTCGACCACGTCGCCGTCCGCCACCGTCGCCGCGTCCCAGCCGTCCCTCGCGACAGCCCGGCCGTTGATCGAGACGACGATCAGCGGGAACGACCAGGACTTCGCCTTGAGTAGCTCGCGCACCGTCAGGGCGCCGGCGTCGAACCGTTCGGTACTACCGTTCAGGGTAATCGTCATGCCACGAATATACACCATAACGGGCCCCGGATTCTCCATATGGATATTTTTCTTTACTGAACGGGATACGCCGGAATATACTGACGCACCATGCCCGGCGATGATACGCGCAATCCATTGCTCGCGCCTTTCACGCGCTCGAAAGGCGCACGACTCAAGCGCGTCATCATACTGCCGTTCTTCTTGGTCACGGCGATCGGCTTCGCCCTGTCGTGGGTCATGTACGTCAAGGGATCGCGGGCCGCCGTCAGCGACGCCATCAGGGCGATCGCGGTCGAGTCGAGCAAGCGGGTCTCGGACCAGGTGTACGCCAGGCTCGACCACGCCGTCCACGTCGCCGCGGCCAACGCGTCCTTCCTCGGCGCCTATCCCAGGTTCGACGACGAGACGACCTCGATACGGCGCGCCTTCGTCGAGCAGCTGCGCCACCAGCCGCTGATAGCCATAGCGGCCATAGGCACGGAGGACGGCGACTACCTCGAGGCGCAGCGCCTCGGGCCCGACTCGTACCGCGTAGGCGCCGCGGGGGCCGGCGCCGGCGGCTCGCTCGTCTTCAGGCCGGTGCTCGCCGACGGCGGGTTCGGCGAGCGCTACGTCGGCGCGCCGGGCTACGACCCCCGCGATCGCCCCTGGTACCGCGCGGCGATCGAGGCGGACGGTATAGCCTGGAGCCGCCCCTACTCGCTCTTCTCGACCGCCGAGCCGGTCGTCGCCGTGTCGATGCCCGTCCGCCGCGACGGCCGCGTATTCGGCGTCGCCGTCGCGACCGTCGAGCTCGGCTCCCTCTCGGCCTTCCTGGCGACCGTCGAGGAGGCCCGGGGCGGCGTCGCGTTCGTCGAGGACGAGGACGGGCGGCTGATAGCCTCGTCCAGGTCGACGATACTCGACGAGACGGGCGGGCGCGCCGTCGCCGCCGAGCACGTCGACTCGCTCGTGTCGGCGGCGTCGCGCGCCGACGGCGCGGACAGAGACGACGGCGCGATACGCGCCGGCGACGACTCGCCGGCGCCGTTCTCCTTCACGCTCCGCGGCGAACTCTACCTCGGCGTCTCCACGCCGGTGCGGCTCGGCGCCGACCAGAGCTGGCGCGCCGTGCTCGCGGTGCCCCAGAGCGCCTACACCGAGAAGCTGCGCCGGACCGACGCCAAGGCCTTCATCATACTGCTCGCCTTCCTGGCCACGTCCTTCGCCGTCGGCTGGCTCGTCGTAGACTACGTCACGCGCCCGATCCGGACGATCGCCGACGCCGTCGACGCCCTCGAGCCGGGCGCTCGACTGCCCGAGGAGATCGTCGGCTTCTTCGACCGCAGGAACGAGCTCGGCAGGCTAGCCCGGTCGTTCGCCGCGCTCAAGCTCCGGCTCGACGACAGCTTCGGCGAGCTCGAGGAGAACCTCGCCGAGAAGGACGTGCTGCTGCGCGAGATCCACCATCGCGTCAAGAACAACCTCCAGGTCGTCTCGAGCATACTGTCCATCGAGTCCGGCTCGGTCGACGACGATCGGGCCAGGCTCGCCTTCGATAAGTGCCAGAACCGCATCCAGGCTATGGCGCTCGTGCACGAGGAAGTCTACCGGACCGGCTCCTTCGTCGAGCTGGATATGGCCGAGTACCTCTCCAGGATATGCGAGTCCCTGCGCTGGGGCTCCGGCACGAAGCTGACGCACGCGTGCGAGACCGCCCTCGTCGTCCGGGCCGACGATAAGGACCGCCTCCCGCTCGACAAGGCGATCCCCTGCGGCCTCATCGTCAACGAGCTGGTAGCCGACGCGCTCGAACGAGCAGCCCCGGACCGCCCCGTCGAGACCGTGACCGTCGATTTCCGCCGCTCCGGCCCGTCGTGGCGCCTATCCGTCTCGGACGACGGCATCGCCGTCGACGACGTCGTCGGCGACGCCCGCCTCGACCTAATGCTGGCCGAAGGCCTCGTCGCCCAGCTGGGGGGCGCCGTCAGCCGCGAGGCCGCCCCGGACGGCGGCACCGTCGTCATCGTCGACTTCCCGGCCTAGTCCCGTCGGGAAAGGTTACAGAATCCTGGCATTTGTCGCGTTTTTTAGTAAAAATTTTACTTCCTCCTTACAGTGAGCTATACTCTTCGTGGCGCCGTCGGCGCGCGGGGCTTCGCCCCGGCCATCAGAGACTTACCGCAGATTTAGGGAAGGAACCTTATGAAACGCGCATTCATCGCGATCCTCCTCGTCACCGCGCTCATCGCGCCGGCGTTCGGACAGTTCGCGCCCGCATCCCTCGAGAGCGGTATGACGTTCGACCTCTTCACGAACGAGATCGACCAGGCGTTCCAGATCAACGCCGACTTCGGCGCGAGCGACGGTAGCTTCATCTTCGCCGGGCTAGGCAATCCTGTAGCCGGGGACGCGACATTCCTGAGCGAGCGTGCGTTCGACACGGCCTTGGCCGGGCCGCTCAGCTTCGGCTACTATATGGCCGGCTCGTTGCCGCTCTCGTTCTATTCCGCGCTCGATATGGCGGCGCTGCTCAATCGTAGTATCGTCAAGGCGTATACGACCCATACCTACTCGGGAGCTCCCGTCCCTGTCGTCTCCGGAACGACGACGACGAACTATTACTGGATCACCAGCTCCGAGTCGCATACGCCGACGGGAACGATCTCCCTACGGGACTACGATATCGGCTTCCAGGCGCTCGGAAAGGTCGGCCCGGCGGTCATAGGGCTCTACCTGAACCTCGCGGCCGACAATAGCGCCGCCGATACGACCGCCGCCAACGGGTTCTTCGAGACAGTCGTGACGACCACCAACTACAACTCCGCCGCCGCCACCGTAGCCCCCGTCGCAACCGTCGATTATACCGTCACCAAGTCGTCGACGAACGTGGATTCCACCGCGATTCCGCTGGTCACCACGGCCGGCGAGTATAGCTTCAGCGACACCATCCGTTTCGCGATCCCCTTCGCTATGAGGACCGGCTCCATCGAGCACCGCGCCTATCTCGACGCGACCTTCGGGACGACCGACGACTCCGCGGCGTACAGCATCGCCGAGACGGCCCATGCCAGCACCGTGGGACTCGGCTCGGTAAGCGACCGGACCCTATCCATCACCTCCAAGCAGAGCGCGACCGACCTCGCGCTGAACTACAGCATGCTGATGCCCGCCGAAGACGGCGCGTGGATAGCCGGAGCCCGTTTCGAGCTCGGGATCAACGGCGACGAGTACGCGTTCGACGACCTCATCCGCCCCTATGACCTGTCGGTATTAGCTACGAAGACGGCGCTCGCCGGGGGCACTCACGAGGTCGCGAGCGCCACGTACGAGTCGGGCATCGACCTCGGCGGATCGCTGAGCGCCGGCAAGCTATACAGCTTCAAGCCCGCCAAGGCCCTCGCGTTCAAGGTCGCCCCGAGCGTCGGGTTCGGGGTCAGCAATGTCACCAACCCAGACGGTAGCGGCGTCGGCGCGGCTTACCTGACTGGGAGTTCATCTTACGACCAGCCCCTCAACGCCACAGGCGCGTACGACGGCACTACCTACGACCTCGTTGCCACGTCCGTAACCGGCACCCCGGCGCAGACCTTCGAGATCGAGGGGACGCTAACCGTACCGATGGGGCTCACCGTACAGCCCGAAGGATGGAAATTCGGTATCATGATGGGAGCCGCTCCGAGCGTATCGATGGCGTACGCCACCGCCACTACCGAGAGCTTCGCTGCCACGACGACGACCAGGACCTATACCGGCGACACCGTCACCGCCACCGTTATCGAGACGGTCGCCGACGCTCCCGCCTCGAAGACCTCGGAGTTCACGCCGAGTTTCAGCGAATACCATTACTTCGGCATCACCGTATCGCTCGACGGCGGAGTCCGCTTCGACGCCAGGATCAACGGCAATCTGTTGAACTTCGAGAGCTATACGATTCAGGCCTATATCCCGCTCAAGTAGGTTCCCACTAGTAAGCCCGAATGCCCCCCTCCCCGGAGGGGGGCGTTTCTATATTCAGTTCTTGTACTCGCGCGCCCCGGCCCCGGCCGTATCCCCATTGCCGGCCCTCCGCCGCCGGTGTAT
>ERZ795053.3196-NODE-3196-length-18854-cov-8.220118_pt1 | contig 18854 bp, 16 predicted proteins | sample MGYA00375137_ERZ795053 | MGnify/ENA primary metagenome ERZ795053 (study PRJEB30182, sample SAMN05720284) | activated sludge metagenome | isolation source: Anaerobic digester | place: Hong Kong | collected 2014-12-17 ...
TCATCGACCACACGATCAAGTCAGCAAGGTGGGGTAGGCCGGACGCTCACGATCATACGCGACATTCGGGCTTGGGTTGTCGCGTATTCCGCGACAGCGCCCGCCGGAATGTCGCAGAACCCGCGACATAACGATTCGTGATGGCGCGTCTGACGCGACATGCGCCCGGAAACGTCGCGGATTCTGCAACACAAGGCCACGAACGAACCCACGGAATCGACGATCGAACCCGGCGAATCAACGAATGAACCCGCGGAATCGACGAACGAACCCAGCCCGCGACCAACGAACCCGAGGGCCTATAACCTGCTGTAACATAAACACTTATTTCCTCTCCCGGTGAATGCTGCGCCTTCGCCGGACCTTCGAACTCGGAAAATGCCGAACCAACCCGGCCGACCTCGCCGAGCGCTTGCGTCTGGCGCCGGAATGGGCTATAAATCCTAACGTGGATCACGAGCGGCGGTGCGCTCCCGTCGGCTGGCCGGCTGCCGACGGCGATGGCGGGGGACTGCGTTGGAAGGGCTCGACCGAAAGCCGTCATGCGGGCATTCTCCGCCCGGGCCGGACGGTTCGCCTTTACCCGACCGCGCAAGCCCTCCTCGACCGCGCAAGAAAGTGACCGCCAATGCCGAACGCCGCCACACCGCCCGAGCTCGTCCTCTTCGATCTCGGCGGCGTGCTGATCGACTGGGACCCGCGGCGGCTCTACCGCAAGCTCTTCGCCGACGAGGCGGCGATGGAGCAGTTTCTCTCGACCGTCTGCACGCCCGCCTGGAATCTCGAGCTCGACCGCGGCCGGCCCTTCGCCGTGGCGGTCGAGGAGCTGGCCGCCCTCTATCCCGAGGAGCGGCCGCTGATCGAGGCCTACCGGCAGCGCTGGCTCGAGATGATCGGCGGCCCCATCGGCGAGACCGTGACCCTGCTGGAGGAGCTGGCGGCGCGCCGGACACCGCTGCGCGCCCTCACCAACTGGTCGGCCGAGACCTTCACCCTCGTCCACCCGCATCCGGACTATGCGTTTCTCGAACGGTTCGCCCAGATCTACGTCTCGGGGGAGCTCCGCATGATCAAGCCGAATGACGACATCTTCGAGCACGTCCTCGAGGACACCGGCCTCGCTGCCGAATCGATCCTTTTCATCGACGATTCGGCCGCGAACATCCGCACCGCCGAGCGGCTCGGCTTCGTCACCCATCGCTTTGCCGGTGCCGACGGGCTCGAGCTTCACCTGCGCGACCTCCAGCTCATCTGAGCCGCATGGGCCGCCTGCTCGCCACGCTCGCGGCCGTCGGCTTCGGCCTCGGGCTGGGCGCGGCGGCTCTGGCAGGCTTCCTCGTCTGGGCCTCGCTGCCGATGCTGGAAGGCGAGATCCGCCTCGCCGGGCTGGGTGCCCCGGCCCGGGTCAGCCGGGACGAGCTCGGCGTGCCGCTGATCGAGGCGGCGAGCGAGCGCGACGCGGCCATGGCGCTGGGCTTCGTCCATGCCCAGGACCGGCTCTGGCAGATGGAGATCAACCGCCGGATCGGGGCCGGGCGGCTCGCCGAGGTGGTGGGCGAACGCGGCCTGGCGGTCGACCGCTTCATGCGCACCCTCGGCCTCTACCGCGCCGCCGAGGCGAGCCTCGACCATCTCTCCGCCGAGGCGCTGGACCGGCTCGCCGCCTATGCCGAGGGCGTCAACGGCTTTCTCGCCCAGCGTGCCGGCCCGCTGCCGCCCGAGTTCCTGCTCCTGCGCCATCGGCCGGAGCCCTGGCGGCCGGCCGACAGCCTCGTCCTGATCAAGCTGATGGCGCTCGATCTCGTGTCGAGCTGGCGGAGCGAGCTGACCCGGGCCAGCCTGCTGGGCCGGCTCCCGCCCGCCGCCCTCGCCGATCTCTGGCCGCCGCCCCGGCCGGACGAGGTGACGACGCTGCCGGGAGCGGCGCAGTGGGCCGGTGGACTGCCGTCCGGGGCAGGATCGACCGACCCGGCTGCCGCCATCGAGACGGCCGCCCTTGCCGAAGCGCTCGGCGCGGCGCTGCCGCTCGCCGACAATGCCGGGCTCGGCTCCAACATCTGGGCCGTGGCCGGCGCCCATACGGCCAGCGGCGCAGCGCTGCTCGCCAACGACCCGCATCTCGGCCTCGCCACCCCGGCGCACTGGTACCTCGCGGCCATGCGCACGCCCGCCGGCACCGTCTTGGGCGCCACCCTGCCAGCACTGCCGGCCGTGGTCATCGGCCGCAACGAGCACATCGCCTGGGGCTTCACCAACACCGCCGGCGACACCGACGACCTCTTCGTCGAGCGGCTCGATCCGGCCGATCCGGACCGCTACCTGACGCCGGACGGCAGCCGGCCGTTCCTCCGCCGCGACGAGGTGATCGAGGTTCGGGGCGGCGAGGCGGTGCACCTCCTGGTGCGCGAGACCCGCCACGGTCCGGTGGTCTCGGACATCATGACCCGGGCCGCCGAGGTCGCCGGCGAGGGGCGGGTCCTGGCCCTCGCCTGGACGGCGCTCCTGCCCGAGGACCGCACCATCGAAGCCGGCATCGGGCTCGCCCGGGCCAGGGACTGGGACGGTTTCACCCGGGCCATCGCGCTCTTCCACAGCCCCACCCAGAACGCCTTCTATGCCGATGCGGAGGGGCGGATCGGCATGGTCATGGCCGGCCGGCTGCCGCTCCGCCGCGCCGGCGACGGCAGCCTGCCGGCGCCGGGCTGGGACGGCAGCCACGACTGGCTGGGCCTGCTGCCGGCGGCGGAGAACCCGGCAACGCCCGGGGCCACCGCGGCGGGGTTCCTGCAGAATGCCAACAACCGCCTGGTCGACGACCGCTATCCCCATCTCGTCACCGCCGACTGGAACGACGATCTCAGGGCCCGGCGCATCACCGCCGTGCTCGACGCGGCCACCGCCGAGGGCGCGCCGCTCGACATCGACGCCATGCGCCGGCTGCAGAACGACCGGCTCTCGACCCTGGCCGCCGATTTCCGGCCCCGGCTCGAAGCGGTGGCGCCGGCCGACGCCGAGACGGCCCTGATACTCGCTGCCATCGCGGCATGGGACGGGGCGGCCATGCCGGATCGGCCGGAGCCGCTGGTCTTCCAGGCCTGGTATCGATCACTGGTCCGCCATGTCCTGGCGGACGAGCTCGGCGAGGGTTTCGCCGCCTTTCGGGGCATCCGGTCCGAGGCCATGCGGCACATCCTGGAGCAGGCGCCCGGCTGGTGCGACGATGTCGCCACGGCCGACCGGACCGAGAGCTGCGGTGACATGGCAACTGCCGCACTGGCGAGTTCCCTCGACGAGCTGCGGGCGACCTATGGCGCAGACTGGCGAAGCTGGCGCTGGGGCGAGGCCAGCCGGGCGCGCCTCGCACATCGCCCGCTGGACGCGGCACCGGGCATCGGCCGGCTCTTCTCGATCGTCACCGGCAGCGGCGGCGGCGACGCCGGCACCGTCCATGTGGCCCGCTATGCCGCCGACATGCCCTATGCGACCGTCGCGGCGGCGAGCCTGCGCCTGGTCGCCGATCTCGCCCGGTCGGGAACGCTCCATGCCATCCTGCCGACGGGTCAGTCCGGCCACCCGCTGTCGCCCCATTTCAGCGACCAGACAGGTTTGTGGCGCAACGGTGAGTTGCACACGCTGGAAATCGCGCAGCCGGTAGGCCGAGGCCGCTCCGAACTGGTGCTCAGGCCATGAAATCGCCACGAAGGGCTACCGCAAATTCCTGTTATCACCTATGAGACTGGCTCTCCATACCCCAGATGCGAGAAACCGATATGCAGTTGAGCGAGCTTCGCAGCTTCGGGCAACGTCTCCGCTCACTGCGCGTCGGGCTGGAATTGTCCCAGGCCGAACTCGCGCGCCGTATCGGCCGGCATCAGACGGCTATCGGGCCCTATGAGCGCGACGAGTACATGCCGGGACGCGACGTCGTCGAGAAGCTCGCGGCCGCGCTGGAAACGAGCCCGGAATACCTGCAGTTCGGGCGGATGCCGTACCGCAGCAGCCTGCCGCAGCTCGGCCGGCTCGGTGCTTCGGGACAGCTGACGAGCCCCGCCCATGCGGGCCCGCTGGCGCTGGCCGACGATCGCCTGGCGGCCCTGACGCTCGAGGACGAGGCGATGCGGCCGGTCTTCCGCGCCGGCCAGACCGTGCTGGTCGCCCGGCTGGCGACAACCGCCCTCGAGCCGCTCATCGGCCGGCATGTGCTCGCCGAGCTCGACGACGGCCGCCAGTTCCTGCGCCGCCTCGCACCTGCTGCCGACAGCGGAAACTACGTTCTGGACGCGTATAATGCGGCACCATTGGGGCCCTTGCGGCCGGTTGCGGCACGGTTGGTCCTGGGCCATCTGGAGGTTGAGGCCCTGTCGTTTCGCGCCCAAGAGCCAGGCGCATCAGGTTGATGAGAAATTCGCCTTTTATCTGGAAGTTTAAAATATCGCAGGTATTTTAGCTAAATCAGGTTCAGTTGGCGAGCGACTCGGGGAGCACACAACCCCAGCGTGCGCCGCAGCAGGAGTCGTCTCGTCATGAACCAGGTCGCCAGCAAGCCCGTCGGGAAGGGTGTCGGAGGGCGCAGTCGCGCCCTGGACGTCGATCACTATGTCAGCCTCCGCATCCGGCAGCGCCGCATCATGCTCGGTCTCACGCAGCAGCAGATGGCCGAGCTGATCGGGGTCACCTACCAGCAGGCGCACAAGTACGAGACCGGCATCAACCGGATCTCGGCCGGCCGGCTCTATCAGATCGCCCAGGCCCTGGGCGTCGACATCGGCTATTTCTTCGACGACCTCGACCCCGACAAGCAGAGCCGGCCGAAATCGACGGAGATGATGCCGCAGCAGCGCATGCTGCTCGAGCTCGCCCGCAACTTCGCCGCGATCGGCAACCGCAAGCATCAGGACGCGATCTGCAACCTGGCGCGTGTGCTGGCCTCGGGCGAGCGCGCCGAAAGCTGACCGGTCTACCGCTTTTGGGGGGCGGCGACGGGGCGCTCAGGCGCGGCGCGTTGCGGCGAGCCGGATGATCCGGATCGTTTCGGCCCAGAGGCCCAGGCCGTGGAGCTCTCCGGCGTGGAACCAGCCGACGGCGGCGGCATCGCCCCCCGCTATCGCCGTGCCGGGCGCAGCCTCGGCGGTAAAGTCGATCAGGGTGTAGTGGTAGAGGACCCGGGCCCCATCGGGTGTGTGCTCCACCAGATCGACGACGGTCAGGAGGTCGAGGCTGGCGAGGTCGAGCCCGGTCTCCTCGCTGACCTCGCGTCGCGCAGTCTCGGCCACCGTCTCGCCGAGCTCCTGAGCACCACCGGGCAGCGACCACTGGCCGGCCCGCGGCGGCTTGCCACGGCGGATCAGCAGAACCCGATCGTCCCGCCAGACCACGACACCGACGCCGATGATCGGCCGGTCCGGGAAGTCGCGCCGCATTGCCCTCTCCCTGGGGGTGCCGATTGCCGCCGTCAGCCGATCAGCGCCAGTGCCGCAGCATAGCGTGTGAGCTTCGTGCCGGCGACCTCGGCGGCACTGCGCATGCCGATCACCGGCACGGGCCCGAGCACGCGCCCGAGAACGGTCGCCTCGTCGACGCCGGGACCGAAGAAGCCGATGCCTCGCTCGATCGAGCTGTAGAAGAGCGCTGCCCTGGGCGGTCGGCCGCCCAGCTTCTGCAGGAGATCCGCAGCCAGCGCCTGGAGATGCTCGAGCGCCAGTGCCGGATCCCGGCGGAAGAGCTGGATCCGGCTGGGCAGGCCTCCACCACCGAGCCCGATGCCCGAGATCTCGATCGAGCCGCGCAGCGGATCGGCGTGGACGATACCGAAGAGGGCATCCGCCGGCGCGAGCGACGAACCGGCGAGCCCCACCTCCGTCGGGACCTGGGCGAGCACCAGCTGGCGACGAAGCTGCCGCTGGTCGCGAAGCACGAGGTCCCCCGCTTCCTCGGCGAGCCAGGCCGTCGCCGCCCGGCCGTCCAGTGCCGAGAGCGTGCTGCCGGCACCCGCCGTGACCCGATGCGCCGGACCGAGCGGTCGGCAGCCATGAGTGATGCCAGCCACCATCGTGACATTGCCGGAAAGCAGCACGCCGGTCGCCGCACCAGCCGACGGCGAACCGGCAATCTGCGCGTGATCGAAGCTGGATGACCCTTGAGCCCCGGTCAGCACGGCCGAGGTGCGCGCGGCGAGCGCCGCGACCGCCGCTCCCGCATCCGCGGCATCCGGCACATGCAGGATGCCACAGGTCGCTTCCTCGGCCCCGGTCGGCGGTGAACCGGCGAAGGGGTGGAGGGTGACGCCTTCCAGCGGCAACGGCAGCGCGGCGATGGCACCCTCGCCAATCAGCTCGCGACCACCAGCGAACACCGCGGTGCTGGCCGCCCCGAGCCAGGTCTGGATGCCGGTCCGCTGACGCAGCCCGTCGAGCATGATATCGGCCATCTCGGTCGTCGGGTCGGCGAGGAAGACGAGGCCCAGGGGCGCTGGTGCCGCGTCGCCGTCGAGCTGATCCAGGACGCTGCGCAGGAGTTGCGGCCAAGGGCGACCAGCCGCGTAGACGAGACCGTTCATGCCGCAGTCAGGCGGCGGAGCACACACGGCGGCGTTGAACTGAATTCAACCATCAAGGAAATATCTTGACCATGTTTCAACTTTTTGGCAATACCCGGAAGCGTTCAGTCATCGGTTGAGCGAAACTGCCGGTGACCGACGTGCTCGATTGACGAGATGGGACCCTGGGGGGACTGTTCGCAAGGACAGTCCCTTCCCGTCGTCGATTCGCCAGCGCCTGGGCCATAGGGACCTAGACCATAGGCGCGTCTCCGGCCATGCCGTCGGCGACATGCGCCTCATCGGGGTACGAAGCTGGTCTCGAGCGTCTCCAGAAGCTCGGCCAGGGCCGCCGCATCCGGTCCGCGACTGAGAAAGCGTACATCGATGCGTCTGTTCACCCGCCGTGCCTCATCGGTGGCGCCGTCCGCGACGGGCCGGCGGGCCTCGTAGCCGCTCACCCCGAGCAGGGCCGCGGCGCTGCCGTTGCGCAGGTCGTCGAGGCGCGGCTCGGCCGCGATCATGGCCCGGTAGGTCGAGCGGCTGCGGGCCGCGGACAAGGCCCAGTTGTCGGGAAAGGGCCCGCTGCGGATCGGCCGATCGTCGGTGTGGCCCTCGATCAGCACGGTCTCCAGCACATCGTGCACGCCGGTCGGACAGCCCTCGGCCTCGGCCATCGCGGCGTAGCACGGCAGATAGCGCCACAAGACCTCGGCGAGCACGCCGATCGCCGCTCGCCCCGTCTCGCTCAGCTCGGCCTCGTTCGTGGCGAAGAGCAGCGATTCCGGCAGGCGCAGGATGCCGTTCTCGACATCGACCTCGACCTCGAGGCCGCGCGCGGCGAGCGCCTGTCGAATGAGGGTCAGGAGCTCGGCCCGCAGCGCGTCACGCGCGAGCAGTTGCCCAATGATGCCGGCGAGGCGATCGCGGTCGGCGAGCAGGCGATCACGCTCGAGCGTCAGGGCGGCCTGATCGCTCTCGAGCGCGTCGCGCTCCAGCTCCAGCACGTTGCGTTCCTTGGTCAGCGCGTCGAGCGTCTCCTCCGCCGCGTCCTCGGCACTGCGGAAGTTGAGCGCGAAGGCCATGAGAATGATGATGAACAGGAAGAGCAGACCGACCATCAGGTCGCTCACAGAGACGAAGTAGCTTTCGTCCTCGGCGTGCCGGCCGCCGCCCTTCGCCGCACCGCCCCAGCCGCGTGCCCAGCCGGCCCCGTTCACGGCTCAGCCATCCGCCCGTCGGCCGGTGCTCACCCCTTCGAACACCTCCTGCAGCGCCTGGCGCGCCTCCTTGAGGCCGGCGTCGATGTCGCCGAGGAGCTCATGGGCCGCGGCCGCGGCGGCCGGCTCGGCGATCTCGCCGAGAATGGCCTCGGCCACGCTGTTCAGCGTATGGCGGGCGTCGCGCACGCGATCGTGTGTCGTCAGGAGGACCGTCTCGATTGCCGCCCGGTCGAGGGGTGGCCGGCCACGCAGCCGGTCGAGGCCGTCCTGCACCGCGACGGCCGCCTGGTCGAGACGATGCTGCAGCTGGCGCATCGCCGGCGACGGCGATCCGCGTGCGGATGCAGGGGACCTTTCGTCGGGCGCTCGAGCGGGCGGCGGGGTCGAAATCTGTCGATCCATGCCCGAGCCCGTGTCGGGGGGCGGCTCCGGCGTCCCGGCACCACTGGTCGCCGCGTGCGTGGCGAGGTCGCCAAGGGAACGACCGGCGGACACCAGCTCGCTGGCCACGCGTTCGTCCAGTGTCTCGAAGCGCCGCGCCACGCGTTCCAGCGCCGCCTTAAGCGGTCGGGTCGCGAGGGTCAGCTCGTCCGCCAGCCGCTCCTCGATGCCCTCCGGTGCGCGGATGATCAGCGACCGGCCCATGCGGGCGACGAGGCGGCCGATCTGCTGCGTCTCGCGGATCTGATCGACGAGCAGCGCCTCCGGGGTCAGCGGCACGACACGCGCCTCGAGCAGTCGACAGAACCGGCCGATCTCGGCCTGGACCGCGTGCAGTTGGACCTTCTCGCGCCAGGAGAAGACCAGCGACGCGCCGAGCCCGGCGATCGACGTCACGAACTTGAAGGTAGCGGCCGCCAGCAGCTCCCGCAGCGCCGCCTGCGCCTCGCGGATGTCGTCGGCGGTCACGCCGCCGCTGGCGAAATGGAGCGCTGCGACGAGGCCGAGAAAGGTGAAGAGCAGCCCGAGGCCGACGAGGATGTTCGGCACTGCCTGATAGAACCGGAGGTTGATGCCGACCCGCGCGAAGAGCGTGTCGTCGAACACGCTGTGCGGTGCGCGGGCCGAGCCGAGCGTCTGCTCGTTGCCGGGCGCCGGGGTGAGGGTGGACGCATAGGAGCGCCAGGCCTCGCCGAGCACGGGATCCTGGGCTATCGCCTCGAACACCGAGGGAAAGCGTTGTCTGAACGCGACCGTCCCCTCGCCGCGATCGAGCAGCTCGCTCGCCCGAGCGAGCGCCCGACGCAGGGGAGCCAGGCGCAGCACGAAACCCTGCCAAAGCACGAAGGCCAGGAGCACGATCAGGGTAGCAAGCAGCCAGGGCAACCAGGGCAGCGCCAGAACCGCGAATAGGCTGTCGACGACCCTCATGCCGGCCCCCTCGTACCGCTTGCAAGACCGGGAACGCGGAGCCGGTTGTGGTCGGCTCGACTAGACTGCATGCTCGTCGCCCGACCGATGACGGCGGTGATCGAACAGGAAACCCGCAGAAGTTGATTGATCTTGATGTGTGTTCACCTAAAACTTGCTGCGCTAACCGACCTTGCCTAGTCTGGCCGTGGCAAGGATTGGTCTTCGGATCGGGCGGATCCGGCATGGTCCCCGGCGACCTATGATAAGCGACAAGTGACAGTCCATGGCAAAAGTTGTGGTCATCGACGACCGGGTTACCAACCGCAATATTCTCACGCGGCTCGCCCTCTCGGTCGAGGAAGGTCTGCAGGTGCAGTCGTTCGCCAGCCCGATCGAGGCGCTGACGAGGCTGCAGGCCACCAATCCGCCGGACCTGATCATCACCGACTACAACATGCCGGAGATGGACGGCGCCACATTCATCGAGACGCTCCGCGAGCAACGTGCCTTCGCGGATGTACCGATCGTGGTCGTCACCGTCTACGAGGATCGCGACTTCTGCTACCGGGCGCTCGATGCCGGCGCCACTGATTTCCTGCTGAGCCCCGTCGATCATCTCGAGTTTCGGGCCCGCGCCCGCAATCTTCTGACCATGCGCCGTCAACAAAAAATGCTGGCAAGGCGCGCGGCCGATCTCGAGCAGGCGCTGCACGAGCAGCAGGGTCCGGCCTTCGACAATCCGGCCGCCCGCCTGCAGGCCTTCCTCGATCGGGTCCCACTGGCGATCTCCGCGATCGACCGGTTCGGCCGCCTCGCCATGGTCAATACCACGCACGAGGAGCTGTTTGCGGCCCGGCGTGATGATCTGATCGGCAAGACCCTGATCGAGGCTTTCGGCGAAGCCTACGCCACCCGTCATACCGTGCTCGACGAGAAGGTCCTCGAGAGCGGCCAGCCGCTCGGCTCGCCGCGCCAGGAGGTGCTGGTCACCGGCGGTCGCGAGCGCGATCTGGTCAGCGTCAAGGCGCCCGTGCTCGACGAGGCCGGCGAGGTGGACGGCGTGATCACCTTCGCCCTCGACGTCAGCGAGCTGCGGCTCGATCGGAACACCACAGATCTCGCTGTCCGCACGGACCAGCTCACCGGGCTGATCTCGGCCTCGGCCTTCGAGGAACGTGCCGAGCAGGAGCTGGCCCGGGCGCGGCGCCAGAACGAGATGCTGGCCATCCTCGTCCTCGACATCGATCGCTTCAAGACCATCAACGAGGCCTTCGGCAACAGCTTCGGCGACCGCCTGATGCGCGCCGTCGCGGGCCGGCTCGCAGGCCGCCTGCGCGAGACCGATTGCATTGCCCGGCTCCGCTCCGACGAGTTCGCGATCCTGCAGCCGGCCCTCAAGCGCCCGGACGACTCGGCGGAGCTCGCCCGCCGCCTGGGGGATGCCTTCGCCGAACCCTTCGTCATCGAGAAAGAGGAGGTGCATGTCAGCGCCAGCGTCGGCATCACGCTCTTTCCGGCCGACGGCAAATCGGTCAGCGCGTTGCTCAAGAACGCCGATCTCGCGATGTACCGGGCAAAGGCCTCGGGCCGCGATGCCTACCGGTTCTTCGCGGCCGAGATGAACCTCGCGGCGCGCCGCGCGGTCACGCTGGAGCGCGAGCTCCGCCAGGCGCTCGCCGGCGAGCAGTTCCTCGTCTACTACCAGCCGCAGATCGAGCTCGCCAGCGGTCGAATCGTCGGCATGGAAGCGCTGGTCCGCTGGAATCACCCGCATCGCGGCATCGTCCGGCCGGGCGAGTTCATCGGTCTCGCCGAGGATATCGGGCTGATTGCGCCGCTGACCGCCTGGGTGCTGAGGACCGCCTGCCTGCAGCATCGCACCTGGTGCGACAAGGGCCTGCTCGGCATGCAGCTCTCCGTCAATCTGTCCCCGGTTCAGTTCCGCGAGCGCGGGGTCGAGCTGATGATCGAGCGGATCCTCAAGGAGACCGGGGTGACGCCATCGATGCTCGATATCGAGCTCACCGAGAACGCCGTGATCGAGAACAGCCAGACCGCCACTGCCTCGCTCAAGTATCTCAACGAGCTCGGGGTGACGCTCTCGATCGATGATTTCGGCACGGGCTACTCGTCGCTCTCCTACGTCAAGCGGCTGCCGGTGCAGCGCCTGAAGATCGATCAGAGCTTCGTCCAGAACCTCGAGAAGGGCTCATCGGACGAGGTCATCGTCCGAGCCATTGTCAATCTCGGCCACAGCCTGGGCCTCAGGGTCATCGGCGAGGGCGTGGAGACGGAAGGTCAGCACCGCCGGTTGCGGCGCCTCGGCTGCGACGAGGTGCAGGGCGACTTCATCTGCCCGGCGTTGAGCGTCGCCGAGTTCGAGCGCCGTTTGGCGCTGCGCCAGCTCAATGCCGCGATCGACGGCGAGGCCGCCGATTCGCTGGCCGGCATCGATTGACGAGGTGCGGCGTCGAGGTGATCGTGGCGGTGGACAGCGCGATCCGGATCGAGTGTTCCTCGACGCCACGCGATCGACCGTAGTCGCGGCGACGGTCGCGCCGGAGTGACCGTGGATCTGCTGCGAATGAGCGAGGCATGACTCTGGCCGACGAGTTGCTCAAAGCCTGGAGCCGGCTGCATCGCCGGCTCGCTGGCCGAGCCGACAGCGAGCACGAGCAGATCGTGATCCGCATCGTCATCACCACGGCCATGTTCCTCTATATCATTTCCGTCGATCACGGGGCCGAGGACGCCGCCCGCATCGTTCGCGACAGTGCCTTGATCTACGCCTTCGCGGCGACGGCCTCCGTGGGCCTGCTCGTCCACCTGCTGGCCCGCCCGCGCCGCAGCCCGGCACGACGCTTCTGCGGCATCGTCACCGATGCCATCGGCGTCAACGGTGCCATGTTCGCCGGTGGTGAGGCGGCCATGCTGTTCTTCCCGCTGCTGCTCTGGTCGATTCTCGGGCACGGCTTCCGCTACGGCCGGCTCTATCTAGCTGTCTCCGCGGTGCTGAGCACGGTGCTGTTCATCGGCGTGGTCGTTCTGTCGCCTGCCTGGCGCGGCCTCGGCGTGCTCGATATCGGCCTTGTCATGTCGCTCGTCATGCTCCCGGGCTATTTCGCGGTCCTGCTCGGCAAGCTCGAGGGAGCGGTGCACAAGGCCGAGGATGCGAGCCGGGCGAAGAGCCGATTTCTCGCCACGATGAGCCACGAGTTCCGCACGCCGCTGAACGCGGTCATCGGCATGACGGACCTCCTGCGAACGACACCGCTCGACGCCGAGCAGCGCGACATGGTGGCAACAACGCGAAGCGCCGCCCACAGCCTCCTGGCGCTGGTCAACGATGTGCTCGACATCGCCAAGATCGAGGCGGGGCGCTTCGTCATCGACGAGGAGCCGTTCGACTTGCATCGGCAGCTCGCGACATTGCGTCGGATGCTTTATCATGAGGCACAGGCCAAGGGGCTCTATCTCCGACTTCGGCTCGATCCGCGAATTCCGCCGGCGCTGATCGGTGGCCGCGGCCCGCTGCACCAGATTCTCGTCAATCTCACCGCCAATGCGATCAAGTTCACGAACGAGGGCGGCGTGCTGCTCGATGTCCGCTCGCTCGGCAGCGAGCCGGATCGCCCGCGCCTGCGCTTCGAGGTTCACGACACCGGCATCGGGATCGCCGTGGAGGCGCAGCAGAGGATCTTCGAGAGCTTCGGTCAGGCCGAGGGAGACACGCCCCGGCGCTTCGGCGGAACCGGGCTCGGCCTTGCCATTGCCAAGGAGCTGACGGAGCTCATGCAGGGCACGATCGGCGTCGTCAGCGCGCCCGGCCAGGGATCGAGCTTTTGGGTCGAGCTGGCGCTGCGTCGCGACCCGGCGAATAGTGAGGCAGAGGACTTCGGATCGAGCGGTGGCCTCAGCCGCCGGGCGGAGGTCGTGGTCCTGGGCGGCCGAGCGGCAACCGAGCGGGCCATGGCAAGGCTGCAGCGACTGGCCATCACGGCCATCGCCGAGCCGGACATTGCAGCCGCGGTCGATCAGGCCGCGTCGAGCAGCAATCCGACCGCCATCCTCGTGGTCGACGCCGATCCGGCCGTCGACGTCGAGACGCTGGTCGAAGCGCTCGACCAGCGTCGCCCGAACGAGCCGGTCGATATCGTGACGCTGCTCGAGCGGCGGCGCGAGCATCTCGCTGCCAGCCTCGCCGATCTCGCCGAGGCGGACGACGACAGCGGGCTCGAACGGGCGCTGCGCGCCGCCCTTGTCGGTGACGGGCAACTCCATGGTGCAATCGGCAGCGAAAGTCTTCGGGCGAATACCGTCTCGAACGTGCTGCTGGTCGAGGACAATCGGACCAACCAGCATGTGATCGGCAAGATCCTCGAGCATGCCGGCCATGCGGTCACCTTGGCCGACAGCGGCGAGGAATGCATCGAGCTCATGGAGGCGAACGCCTTCGACGTCGTTCTGCTCGACCTTAACATGCCCGGCATGAGCGGCTTCAACACGCTGAAGATGCTGCGCTTCATGCTGCCGATCCCGGACCTGCCACCGGTCGTGGCGCTAACGGCAGATGCCACGGCCGAGACGCGCGATGCGGCGATGGCGCTCGGCTTTGCGGCCTACCTTACCAAGCCGATCGACACGCTGCAGATGCTCGCGACCATCGACCGGCTGGCCGGTCAACAAGTGCGGCACAGGGCTCGTGCCCTGCCGCCCTCGGCTGCAACGGTCCTGCTGCTGCCCGAGGCGGCCGAGCGGGCAACCCTGGCGCGGGCTGCCGGACGATCGCCCATCGAGGTGGCGCCGGAGCTGTCACCACCGGCTGCGACGACGGCAAGGTCGGGCGGGCTCGACACGCGCAAGATCGATACGCTGCTGGAGCTCGATGCCGGCGATGGCTTCTTTGCGCAGGTGGTCGATGACTACCTGCTCGATGTGACGCAGCTGGAGAAGGAGCTGCACGAGGCCGTGGCTCAGGGCAATGCACGGGCGTTCCGGGATGCTGCGCATGCCCTGAAGAGCAGCTCGGCGCATATCGGCGCGCAGGCGGTGTTCGAGTTCTGTGTCGGTCTGCGGCACCTCGACGACCATGCGCTCCTGATGCGTGCAAGCGGCGACCTCGAGCTGCTGCGCCAAGAAATCGAGCGGGCCCGAGCAGGGCTGCTGCAATGTAAAGAGCGAGCCCTGCGAGCGCCGTCGCGTCGAGAAATCGGCTAGCGCCCGGCAGCACGGTGTTCACCAGATGCCCGACGGCGAGCTCGAGCCCCAGGCAGAGCAGGCGTTCCGGGGCGATGGTGAAACCCTGAGCCGACATGACCGAGCTCCGTGGTTGGTGAGGCGAGGGGCGCTTGCCCCGGCCCGGGAAGCGGGTGGCGCTAGACCTTGGAAGGGATGCCGCTCCTCAAGTCCTGACCCGCTTCTTCTCCTGCACGCGCGCCAGGCAATCCATGCGCCGGAGGTCGTCGGCGCCGAGCTGCATGGCCAGGTCGACCCAGATGTTGACGATGTCGAGGAGCTCCGTCTTCTGCACGGGGTCGACCCGCTTGCAGGCGCGCCGAATGGTGCGCAGCATGTTGAAGCGGCTGCCGTGGCTGCCGAGATGCTCGCGCAGCGCGGCTTCGCCCTGACCCGGCTCGGCCAGCACATCGACGAGGCCGAGCTCGAGCATCTCCTCGGCACTCCTGGACTTGCCGTCCTCGATGAACGCGCGTGCCGCCCTCTCGCCGACCTTGCGCACGAGGTAGGAGTACCCGCCCATGCCCGGGAACAGGTTGAAGAGGATCTCCGGCAGGCCGAACTTCGCGCCGCGCTCGGCCACCACGATATCGTTGGTGATCATCGACTCGAGGCCGCCGCCGATCGCGTCGCCCGTGACCAGCGCCACGGTGAGGACCGGCAGGCCCAGCGCGTTGTAATTGTCGTGCAGCACGTCGATGCAGCGCTGCGCATAGTCGCGCAGCGCCCGCTCGTTGCCGCTGCGCACGCACTCGGTGAAGAAGGCGAGATCGCCACCGAGGCTGAAGGCACCCTTGGCCTCAGAGGTCCAGACGAGATAACGGAACGGCATCTCGTCGGCGCTCAGATGCCCGCACTGCTCCTGCAGATAGATCTGGTAGCTGCGCGAATCGCCGACCAGCGACGGCGTGTAGCAGGCCCGGTCCTGATGCTTCATGCGCGCCCAGAGAATGCCGGTCTCGGGCTCCAGCTTCGTCGCCAGCGTCGGCAGGTCGACCTCGAGCGACGGACGGCGCAGCGGCACCACGGGTGCTGCCATGCGGCGCAACTCGGAGGGCAGGAGGTCGAAATTGTCGTTGACCGCGTCCTGCAGGCCACGAACGAACTGATGCGACAAAGCCATTCTCTCACCCTCCTGGAGCCGATACTTCGCGCTGTACCCGCGAAAGCCCCGGCATTTGCTGTTTTGCAACTGCGGATCTTGCGTGCGGTCAGAAATATTAACCTTAACGATCCGATGCAAGAAGTATCGTTTCGGATTTCTTGAAGTTATTGGAAAAACAATTTTATTCTTTTCTGTGATTTTTGTTTTTATTAGAACTACTTTTTATCAAAAAATTGGGCAAGATTTTAGACGATACTGCGTGGCTCGCTGGCGCTCATCCCCAAGGGCCACGTCGCCGCAGCAGCCGGCGATGGCTGAGCGGCATGACGAGCACAGCCCCGGCGACGAAGCCGCCGACATGCGCCCACCAGGCGACACCAGCGCCGGCTGGTGCCGTGAACGCGCTCAGGAGCTGAAAGCCGAACCAGATCGCCAAAAGCCAGGCGGCCCGCATCTCGTGCAGCAGCATGAAGCTGAAGGGGAAGAAGACGACGACACGCGCCCGCGGGAACAGCATGAAATAGGCGCCGAGCACGCCCGACAGGGCACCCGAGGCGCCGATCATCGGCACGGTCGAGGCGGGGTCCGGCAGAATCTGCAGCCCTGCTGCGGCGAGCCCCGCGGCCAGATAGAGAAAGGCGAAGCGAAAATGCCCGAGCCGGTCCTCGACATTGTTCGCGAAGACCCAGAGAAAGAGCAGGTTGGAGGCGAGATGCACGAGGCCGCCATGCAGGAACATGGAGGTGACGAAGGTCGCCCAGGCGGGCACGAGCTGGAGCTCAGGCGCCAGCACGGCTTGGCCGGTGACCACGGCCGGGATCAGCCCGAGGCTGTAGACGGAGCGGTCCAGACCACCATCCCTGCTGATTTGCCAGAAATAGGTTGCGACGCACGCGACGATGAGCAGACAGGCGACAACGGGCAGCCGCGTCGCTCGGTTCAGGTCCCTGATCGGAAACAGCGCCGCCTGCCTCTTCAGCTGCGGCTTTCGAGCTTCGGTCGAATAGCCGTGAGGCTGGGACAGCGGGGCCGGTCGGGCTCGACCGCGCGCCGTGGCTCGCAGGGCCTGAGCGTGTCCGCGGACATGCGCGCGAGCTCCTGGTATTCCCTGGTGCCCTTACCCTTCCAGGCGATCTCGGATGGCTCGAGCGGGCGCACGACGCGCGCCGGAACGCCGGCCACCAGATGCCCCTCCGGCACCTCGAACCCGGCCTTGACGAAGGCCATGGCGGCGACGAAGGCATTGGCGCCGACCACCGCGCCGTCCATGACGGTCGCGTTCATGCCGACGAGCGCGTTCCGGCCGATCCGGCAACCATGTAAGATCGCTCCGTGGCCGACATGCCCGTCCTCCTCGATGACGCAGTCCTTGCCGGGGAAGCCGTGCATGACGCAGCAGTCCTGCACGTTGGCGCCGGCTTCGATGATCAGCCGGCCGAGGTCGCCGCGCAATGAGGCCAGCGGCGCCACGTAGACCCCGGCACCGATGATCACGTCGCCGATGACGACGGCCTCGGGATGCACGAAGGCGCTCGCGTCGATGACCGGACGGATGCCGGCATATTCATAGATGCGGCCCACGCCTCGTTCTCCCTTGCCGATGGCCGGGCCGCATCAGGCGGCCCGCTCGGTGCGAGCGCAAAGCACGGCGTGACGCGCGCGGCAACCCGGATGGCCGCCGCGTCAGCTGCTCGGCGGCACCCGGTGCTTGGTCGGTGCCGGGCGATCATCGCCGACCGGATCGAGCTCCATCAGGGTTTCGGCGATGCGCTGGAGCAGCGGTGCGCCATTGCCGGGCATGCCCTCCTCCTGGGCAACGGCCAGCTCGCTCTGGTCGTATTCCCATTGCCGGAGAATCGCGACCTTCTGCTCAGTCGTGAGCCCCGGCGCCGACCTGACTGCCTCGGGATCGCTGAAATGCGCCGCCGGATCGTCCAGCGCCTTCTGGTAGTCGATCGTCGCGCCCATTGCTCGCTCCTCATCGATACGCTCGCCGCACGAGCTCGCTGGAGATGAAGTGCCAGATCTGCAGATGGTTCCCCGGGCGGTCGCTTCAATGCGCGCCCGGCCGGCTCAGGCCGGGCGCTTGATCAGCGTCAGACGGAAGAGGCCGTCCTGCTCGACCACGTCGGCCAGCTCGTGCCCGGTCGCCTCGGTGAACTCGATGAAATCGTCGGGAGCCGCCGGATCGGTGGCGAGCACCACGATGGTGGCACCGCCCGGCAACAGGGCGAGCGCTCGCCGTGCCTCGAGCAGCGGCAGGGGACAGTTGAGCCCGCGCGCATCGACAAGGACAGCGGTGGCTCGGGGCGGGACATCGTTCATGCCCGAATGAAACCGACAATCGGGCGATGGGGCAAGCGTCCGCCGCTCAGCGCCGGCTCAGCACCTGGTCCAGCGGCTTCCTGACCCGCGCCGCTGCCGGTGTACGGGCGTCGGCGGCGGGATAGCCCGTGACAATCAGGATGAACGGCTTCTCGCGCTCCGGGCGACCGCAGACACGGTTGAGGAAGCCCATGGGCGAGGGCGTGTGGGTGAGCGTGACGAGCCCGGCCCGATGCAGCGTGGCGAGCAGGAGGCCGGTCGCGATGCCCACCGATTCGCCGACATAGTAGTGCTTGCGGCGTGCGCCATCGGCGGCGATCCCGTGGCGCTCGGCGAAGACGGCGATCAGCCAGGGTGCCGTCTCGAGAAAGGGCTTGCGCCAGTCGGTGCCAAGCGGCGCGAGCGCCTCGAGCCATTCCGGGCCGGCGCGCTCGGCATAGAAGGCCCGCTCCTCCGCTTCGGCCGCGGCCCGCAGCTCGGCGCGCAGCTCGCCCTTGCCGATCAGGCAGAAATGCCAGGGCTGCTGGTTGGCACCGGAGGGTGCGGTGGTCGCCGCCCGGATCGCGGCCAGGACCACGGCTTCCGGGACCGGCTCGTCGGCGAAGTCGCGCACCGTGCGGCGATGCGCGAGCTCGGCCGCGAAGCTCTCGGCGCGCGCCACCATCTCCGCTTCGGGGAGACGTCGGTAGTCGTCGAGGGGAACGAGCTCCATCTTCCCGCCTTCCTGCCCGACAAGCCGGAGATCACGCCAGCCGCTCTACGGTCGGCCGGCCGGCAGATGACCTTCCTTGATGTAGATGAGGCTCGCGTCGAGCGCACGCAGCGAGAATTGCGAGCCGGCCGGCTGGCGAAACCAGGCCCAGGCCCGATGCAGCCGGCCCACCTTCTCGATGCGGCCGTCGACGAGGAAGGCTTCGATGCCGCCGGGCCCGACCTCCCGATCGACCACCGTGCCCGGGGCCAGACGCTCGAGCCGGACGACCTCGTCCCGGTGCCGGTGCAACGGGAGAACCTCCGCCCCCGGCGTCGGAGCGTGCCATGCGTCCGGGTGCGTGGTGTCGAGACGCACCGGTGTTAG
>ERZ795053.3199-NODE-3199-length-18840-cov-9.975406_pt1 | contig 18840 bp, 17 predicted proteins | sample MGYA00375137_ERZ795053 | MGnify/ENA primary metagenome ERZ795053 (study PRJEB30182, sample SAMN05720284) | activated sludge metagenome | isolation source: Anaerobic digester | place: Hong Kong | collected 2014-12-17 ...
CCGCTTTGCTGTTGGTGCATGCCCTGCAAAACGCGGAAGTAAACGGCCGTCCCGCTCTGGACGTCTGGCGCGATTTGTATGATCCCACCGCTTTCCTGGTGGGCCGCAGCGACGATTTGACCGCCTTCCAGTACATCGACGTGATGACGGCCGTGTACGGCACATCCCCCGATCTCACTGCCCTCAGCAATGAAAACAACCTCACTGCCTTCATCGAAGCGGCTAATTTGCTGCCGCCGCCGCGCATTTTGGGATTGGTCATCAGCGAAACCGACGACGTGGAGGACGTGACCAAAGGCTTCCGCTTCATGGGGCAGCGTTTCGTGCCCGACGCCTACATCTTCCGCGAACTCATCTGGCGCAACGTGGGCACCCAGGCCGAACCGCGCCAACTGCCCAACGGCCTGGATGTGATGGCCGCCATGGGCTCTGACCGCGCCTACACCATCCTCGATAGTTTGGGTGAGACCGGCTACGAAAATTACCCGGCGCAAATGGACAAAATGCGCGCCTGGACCGGCAGCCTCACCGCCGACGACTGGACGGAAACGATCTACAACGGCTGGCTCTACACCTTGCAGCCGCTTTTCGACGTGCCCACCGAGGGCTACCCGCAGTTTATGCTCTCTGATGCCTGGCTGGACAAGCAGCTTTCTACCAGCCTCGGCAGTTGGGCCGAACTGAAGCACGATACCATCCTCTACGCCAAACAAGCGTATGCTGAATTGGGTGGCGGCGGCATGAATCCGCCATCGCCCAAGGAGGCGGTGGGCTACGTGGAGCCGGTCCCGGCCTTTTACGCCCGCCTCTCCGCCCTGGCGACGATGACCCAGGAAGGCATGAGTGAGCGCGGCCTGCTCACCGAGAAGGATGCCGACAGCTTGGCCCGTCTCATCCGTCTGGCAGACGCTTTCCAGGTGATGGCCGAAAAAGAGCTGCGCGGCGAGCCGCTGACCGAAGAAGAAGCCTACCTGATCCGCTACGTGGGCGGCGAACTGGAGCATCTGGTGATGGCCGCCGGCGACACGCCCGATGAAGACCCCTTCGCCCAGCCCTACATGGACGAGGAACCGCAGGCGGCCGTGATCGCCGATGTGGCCACCGCGCCGGATTATGTGCGCGACGGCGTGCCGGATCCGACGGTGCTGGAGGTGGGTGTGGGGCGGGTAGATGAACTCTACGCCGTCGTCCCGCTGGTGGCCGAAGATGGAACCATCACGCTGCAGGTAGCCAAGGGCGGCGTTTTCTCTTACTACGAATTTCCCTGGCCGGCCAACGACCGCCTGACCGACGACAAGTGGCGCGGCATGTTGGACGAGGGAACGGCTCCGGAACGGCCGTCCTGGATCACCACCTTCTTCTCCGCCGAAACCGAGTTCGCTTTTGCCCAGGAAGCCATCTACAACTTCCAACGCGACATTCCCTGGGCCTTTTGGGAACCGGGCGGCGATTGGCCCGAAGGGCCACGGCCGTTCTTCCAGGCGGAACTGGCGGAACTGGCCGCCGCCGGGCAGTATATCGGGCGGCAGTGGATGAGCGCCAATTACCGCTCGTTCGACTTGCAATCGCCCGACCTGGCCGTGGTTACCGTGCGCGAAACGTGGGACGACACGCTCTACGAAGCGGCCAACGGTTACCCGGACTTTGGCGATCCCGTCCTGGCCCATCGTGGTCCTTATACTCTGGACGCCACCTATACGCTGACCCGCATGGACGGCGCTTGGCAAGTTACAAATCTCGTCTTTGCCAACCAACCGCCGGAATGGGAGTAGGGATTGGAGACTGGAGATTGGAGATTAGCCTGCGCCAATTTCCAATCTCCAATTCTCCGTCCTTGATTCCCACCCTTCAACCTCTGCTTGGTCCTCAATGATGTCTAAGCTGCTGCGCACGGCCGTTTTCTTACTGCTGGCTCTCACCATTCCGGTGCTCATGTTCGTTGGGTGGCCCACGGCCGTTGCCGAACCGCCGGATCTCTCGTCCTACCCCTGGGTCTACTTGCGCAACGGCCGTCCTCCGGCTGGCGCTGAAACCCTGGCCAGCGTCATCGCCGTGGGCGACGTGCTGCTGGGGCGCGGCGTCGCCGCCCAGCCGGATCCGCTGGGCGACGTGGAGGCATGGCTCGGCTCGGCTGATGTGACGCTGGGGAATTTGGAAGGCGTGATAACGGGGAACGGGGAACGAGGAACGATGAACGGGGAACGGATTGTGCTGGTTATGCCGGTGACGGCCGTTTTCCAACTGCAACACGCCGGCTTCGATCTGCTGGGTCTGGCGAACAATCATAGTCTGGATGGCGGGGTGGAGGGATTGGCGGAAACGGCCGTGCGCCTGCGCCAGGCCGGTCTCATCCCGCTTGGCCGGCCCCAAAACGACGCCATCACCCCAGAAATTCGCATAGCCAACAACGTCCGTCTGGCCTTCCTCGCCTTCAACGCCATCCCTGACCCCGACACACCCGCTCACCCCTTCACCCTGTCCCCCGCTCATCTTCAAGCCATCGCCGCCGCCAAAGCCCAGGCCGACGCGGTGATCGTGTCGGTGCATTGGGGATTGGAGTATGAGACACGGCCGTCGCCCGCACAGGAGCAGCTGGCCCAGGCCATGACTGCCGCCGGAGCCGACCTTGTCGTGGGGCATCATCCGCATGTGGCCCAGCCGGTAGCCCGGGTGGGCGAGGGGGTTGTGGCTTACAGCCTGGGTAACTTTGTTTTCGACCAGGAAATGCCGGAAACCCGGCAGGGATTGGCTCTGCGGGCGTTTTTTGACGCGGCCGGTCTGCGGGCGGTGCAGGTTTTGCCTATTCAGGCCGGTTTACGGCCGCGCCTGCTGACGCCCGATGAGGCCGCACCGCTGCTGGCGCGCATCGCGCCGCCGCCTCCGCGCCTGGCGTTTGCCTGCCAGGAGGAGGGCTGTCAGCCGGTCGATGCGCCGCCGAAAGCCCCATCAAGCCAGTTTTTTAGCGGACAGATTGACCTGACAGGCGATGGCGTGGTGGAAACGGTGCGGCGCGAGGGTGAGCGGGTCACCGTCTTTCAGGAAGGCACGGCCGTCTGGCACAGCCCGGTTGATTGGCGGGTGGTGGACGTGGCCCTGGGCGATCCGAATGATGACGGCCGTTACGAGATCATGCTGGCTATCTGGCGGCGGGACGGTGCGGGCTACGAGCGCAGCCAGCCCTACATCGTTGGTTACCGGGGTGGGCGGTATGATCTGTTGTGGGGCGGCCGGCCGGTGGCGGACCCAATTCAGGAGCTGGCGTTGGGCGATGTGGATGGGGACGGGATTGAGGAGTTGGTGGTTTTGGCGGCGGGGACGGCGGGAACGGCCGTGGCCGTCTGGCAGTGGCAGGGTTGGACGTTTAGCCTGCAATGGCGCAGCGAGCCGGGTGTGTATCGTGATTTGGCTCTGGTGGCGGATGGCGGGTTACGGCCGTTAATTATGGTGGAACGGCCGTGGCCGCCCGGGAACGCGGAGGCACAAAAATAGGCCGACGAATTTCGTGCCTTTGAGGAGAAATTGGGCATAATATCGGCCATATTGATGATGCTAATCTTGCCGCACCGATCAACCAGATAGTCAAGGTCCGGCAAATATGAGAGGTGAAAAACATGATGAATACGGTCTCTGCCAGATGCCCGGCATGCCAGTCGGTGATTCGCTTTGATTCGAGTCCAGAGCTGGGCTCGTTTATAGTGTGTGAGGAGTGCGAAGCAGAGTTGGAAGTCATTTCTTTGCGCCCGCTGAAGCTGAGTTGGGTAGACGAAGATGACTTTGACGACTATGATGATTTTGAGTTTGATGAAGAAGATTTTGCAGACTTTGAAGAGGCATCGTTTGACGACTATGACGATGACGACGACGATTATTAAGCGTTAGTCGTTCTCGTTTTGATAGGATGATGGCAACGGCCGTTTCTCGCTTGTCCTTTTGGGGCAAATGGGGAACGGCCGTTTTCTATTGCCAGGTCTGCCCTGGCGGGTCGAGTTTATCCCGGCAGCGCGCGCCAACTGGCCGCGCTGTAAATTTCGCCCAGGAAGCGGCTGGGACGCGCGTGCAGCCGTTGTGTTTGGGCAAAGCCAGCATGCCGCGCCAGCCGTTCCCAGGTCGGATAGCTGAAAGGGTACGGAACCCATTGGTTACCCCGGTCGGTGTTGTATTCGACGATGAGCAGACGGCCGTTTGGCCGTAAATAGCCCCGCACCAGAGCCAGCACGGCCCCTTTGTTGCGCACAAAATGCAGCGAGTTCGCCATCACAATCCCGTCCAGCGGCGGCAGCGCCAGCGGCCGGGTAAAATCGGCGGTCTGCGTGCTCAGGCTGACCTGCGGGAAGCGGGCCGCGAAGGCGGCGGCGAGATGGTCGAGGGCACGGCCGTCTTTATCCACCGCCACAATTTCTCCGCCCGGCCCAATAATTTCCGCCAGCGCCAACGTAAAGGCCCCTGTTCCGGCCCCCAGATCGGCCCAAACCCCGCCCGACGTAGGAATACCCGGTCGCAGCAAGGCCACGTGGTCTTGATGATTCATGGGTCAACTATACCAGAAGCGCCCCATTCAGCCTGTGTTACAATTTTTCACAGGCGAAATCTTGGGTGGTCCACCCACCGCCAAGGATGAACCCCCGCATATTTCAACGATGATGCAGATTTTTCTCTGCACAAAATTTTTATTAAGGGAGACAGACCATGATTGATTTGCAAAATGCCGGACCGGGCACGCGGGCTGTGTGGGCCGGTGAAGAAACCTATCTGCTGCAGGGCGCGACCCAGGTACCGGTCGTCCACAGTGTTTCATTTGGCTACAAGGATTTGGATGAATGGCTGCAGGTGGCTTTGGGCGAAAAACCAGGGCATATTTACGGCCGTAACACCAACCCCACCGTCCACGCCTTTGAAGAAAAAGTGCGGCAGCTCGAAAACGCCGAGGCCGCGACCAGCGCGGCGACCGGCATGGGCATTATCAGCAGCGCCCTCTTTGCCCTGCTGTCGCCCGGCGACCGGGTGGTTTCGGTGAAGGACACATACGGGGGCACAAACAAGATTTTTACTGAATTCCTGCCGCGTTTCCAGGTGGACGTGGCTTTGTGCGCCACGACCGACCACGAAGCGATCGAAGCAGCCATCGGTCAGGGTTGTCAGGTCTTGTACCTGGAGAGCCCCACCAATCCAACGGTAAAGGTCGTGGATCTGGCCCGCCTGGCGGCCGCCGGCCGCGCGGCCGGGGCCATCGTCATTGTCGACAATACATTTGCTACCCCCATCAACCAGAACCCGCTGACGTTGGGCGCGCACCTGGTGCTGCACAGCGCCACCAAATTTTTGGGCGGCCACGCCGACGCGCTGGGCGGCGTGATTTGCGGCGAGCGCGATTTAGTCGCCCAAATTTATCATTTTCGCGAGATCAACGGGGCGACACTGCATCCGATGGCTGCCTATCTGCTGCTGCGCGGCTTGAAAACGCTGCATCTGCGCGTGCGACAGCAGAATGAGAGCGCCGGGCAAATTGCCCGCTTTTTAGCAGCTCATCCGGCGGTGGCTCAGGTGTATTATCCTGGCCTGGCGGCGCACGAGGGCCATGAGATCGCCCGCCGCCAGATGCGCGGCTTTGGCGGCATGTTGAGTTTTCGTCTGCAAGTAGACAGCCTGGACGCGGTGCGGCAGTTCTTGCCGCGCCTGCAATTTGCCCACGCGGCGGCCAATCTGGGCGCGGTGGAGACGATTGTGGGGCCGCCGGCAACGACAAGCCACGTAGAGTGCACTCGGGAGGAACGGGCGGCGATGGGGATACCGGAGAGTCTGATTCGCTATTCAACGGGCATTGAGGACACGGCCGATTTGATCAGCGACCTGGATCAGGCGCTGCGCATTTTTCTGTGAGGCCGGGAAAATGGGCGGTGGGCATTCTGGGAGAACGGGTTATGATTGGTGACGGCCGTCTAACAATAGGATTAAAGGGCCGTCGACATCCCCTAAGTCCGCGCTACAATGACGGCAATTCCACCATCGACGAGGTTCATATTGTTCACGAAACTTAAAACGATAGATCGGCGTTTGCTGACCGTGCTGCTGATTGTATTTGTTCAGATGTTGGGGGCAGCCATGATCATGCCGATTTTGCCGCTGTATGCCCAGCGGGAATTTGGCATGTCGCCGCAGACGATCACGCTGCTGGGGACGTCTTTTTTTGCCGCGCAGTTCATTGCCGGGCCTTACCTGGGGCGCTTGTCGGACAAATATGGCCGTTTGCCCATCCTTATCATCAGCCAGGTGGGAACGGCCGTTAGCTTCCTCATGCTGGCTCTGGCTCCTTCTGTCGCCTTCCTGTATGTAGCCCGTATCCTCGACGGCATTACCGGCGGTAATATCATCGTCGCCCAGGCCTACGTCACCGACATCACCCCCCGTGCCAAACGGACGGAATCTCTCGGTTATATTTTTGCCGTTTTTGGTCTCGGCTTCATTTTTGGGCCGGCTATTGGCGGTCTTTTGTCGGCTGCTTTTGGACCGCGTATCCCCTACATTTTTGCCGCTATCGCCGCCACCGTCGTCGTTTTGTTGACCTGGTTTACGCTAGATGAAACCCTCTCGCCGGAGCAGCGGGCTGCCAATCGCAGTTTTAAGCGGCAGAGCATTGGCCTGCCGGCCATCGCTGCCAATAAACCTCTGGTTTTGATTTTGCTCGTCGCCTTTGTGGGGCAGTTTGGTCTGGGCCTGCTGCAATCCACCTTCGCCCTCTTTGGTGAGGCCGTTCTCTTTGCCAATTACAGCGAAAATGTGATCAGCCTGGGGATTGGCATCCTGTTGGCGCTGGTGGGAGTGGGGCAATTTTTCACCCAGGCATTGTTGCTGCCACGGGCGCTCAAGCAGTTCGACGAAGCCTGGCTGGTGGTGATCGGCCTGATTTTGCGCACGGCGGGTTTATTTATCTTTGCCGCCCTGGCTACGCCGTTGTTAGGCGGGGTGGCCTCGCTGCTGTTTGCTATGGGCGTGGGCCTGATGATGCCGCCGCTGCAATCGCTCACCACAACCACGGTAGCCGACGAACTACGCGGCGGTGCGCTCGGTGTGTACCAGTCTGTCATCAGTTTATCGACCATTGTCAGCACGGCCATTGCCGGGGTGATCTTTGCCTGGCATCCCAGCAGCCCCTATTGGGTAGGGGCGATTTTGTCCCTGGTGGTTATGCTGCCGGCGCTGGTTTTGGTACGGCGCACTGGCGCCGGCCGGCGTAAGTCGGTTACCGTACCGGCGGCGACAGACTAAACATCTTCCCATTTACCTGATTTTTTTGCATTTGGTCATCGTTGAGTAATCAGTAGAAAGTTTTCAGAAGATCCGAAGGGTTTGAAACCCAGGATACTCGACTAAATTGTTGCAAAACCCTTCGGGTCTAATTCCCAAAACCTTTTGCGGTTTACTTGACATTCAACGCCGCAAGCTGGGCCTAATCTTCAAGATTGGACCCAGCTGCAAACTGCTCTTTTGTTTTGTATGATTACTTGACGCTATTTTTCACCAAGAAGGAGAAAACGACATGAAAATAGGTATTGTTGGCAGCGGCATGGTGGGTGCCACGGCCGCCTACGCGTTGTTGATGCGCGGCGTCGGTCGGGAAATTGTGCTGGTTGATAAGTTTGAGAAGCGGGCCATTGCCGAGGCGTCGGACCTTCTGCATGCTGTGCCTTTTGCCCATCCGCTGACGGTGCGCGCCGGCAGCTATGCTGATCTCAAGGGCTGTCGGGTGGTGATCATGTCGGCGGGGGTAGGGCAGAAGCCGGGGGAGACCCGCCTGCAGTTGTTGTCGCGGAATGCGGCCGTTTTTCGGGAGGTCATTCCGCAAATCTTTACCCACGCCCCTGACGCGATTTTAATTGTCGCCACCAACCCGGTAGACGTAATGACCCACCTCTCGGCGCGGTTTGCGGCGGAGTTTGGCATTCCATCCCACCGCATCATCGGTTCCGGCACGACGCTGGACACCGCTCGCTTCCGGGCGCTGCTGGGGCAGCATTTGCACATCGATTCCACCCACGTCCACGCGTACGTCATCGGCGAACACGGCGATTCCGAGGTGTTGGCCTGGTCGCTGGTCAATATTGGCAATATCCCGCTGGAGGATTTTTGCCTGACGCATGAAAGTAACCTGGACGCCGAAGCGCGGCAGCGCATCGACGATTCAGTGCGCCGGGCAGCTTATCACATCATCGAAGGCAAAGGCGCGACGTATTATGGCGTGGGCAGCGCGCTGGCGCGTATTGTGAGCAATGTGCTGGGCAACCGGCGGGCTATCATGACGGTGTGCACGCCCATGCCGGACATTGCTGGGGTGAAGGATGTAACGGTGGCGTTGCCGCACATTGTGGGAGGAGAGGGTGTGGAGGACACCTTCATTTTGCCTTTGAACGCCGCGGAACAGGCAGCGCTGCATGCCAGTGCGGCGACTATTCGCCAGGCGATTGATGAGTTGGAGGAATCGGCCGTTCTCTAAACCACCGGCTGTCCATAATTGGGTCATACGCTTTACCCCAGTGCCGCTTGAATGAGTCGCACATTGTCAAGCACCTGAGTTCGCCGGGTTGTGAGTCTGGATGGTAGATGGCGCTCGTTGAAAAAGGTTATACTCCAATCAGGTCTAGGCGTCTGGCAAGGCGCCATGAGTATGGCTAAACAGCGAGTTACAAACCGCGAGATGACAAGGGGTAAAAACGATGACCATGAAGGAAGATTCTGCAATAGCAGCGGCTGCCGGGTCTTATCAGGATCAGGTCGGCCATCTGGCCGAAGATGCCGAGCAGCTAGAGCGCGTATATCACGCCGCGCTAAAAGCTGGCGAAGGGGGCGCTTTTAAGCAGGCTATCGACGCCAGCTACGCTGCCGCGCCTCAGAGTTTGTTGTACGCCGCCTGGTATCACCGGCTCAATTATGCGGCCGTCCAGGCGAAGGCATTTGTGATTGCCTGGGCCTGGGTCATCCCGCTGGCGCTGGTTAACGGCTTGCTGACCTGGTGGCTGTCTGATGACCGGTTTATGGTGCAGCTGGAGCAGGCCCGGCTGGGGGTGAGCAGCGATTTTTTGCCGGCGATTTTGCTGGTGTATGCGCCTCTTTCGGCTATTTTTGTACTGGTGTATCTAACGGCCGTTGGCCGTCAAAACCGGTATTTGAGTGCTTTCATTGCCTTGGGCATGGTGGTCGCTTGCGCCTATGTCCTTTGGGTGTATCCGCGGACCGGCACACGGCCGTATCAGGAACAGTACCTCATCTTGATGGCGGCCCACCTGCCCCTGCTGGCCTGGGTCGGCGTGGGTTTGCTCCTGGTGGCCAGGCATTTGGACCCGGCCAATCGATTCGCTTTCCTCATTAAATCTCTGGAGTTATACATTGTGGGCGGCCTGTTTGTGATGGCTGGCGGTCTGTTTACAGTGATCACAGCTGGTTTGTTCTCCGCCCTCAATGTCGATTTGCCGCAGGTGGTCCAGCGATTGTTCATTGCCGGCGGGGGTGGGCTGATACCGGTGGTGGCCACGGCCGTTATTTACAATCCCACTGTGCCCCCCAGCGCTCAGTCATTTGACGAAGGGTTGAGCAAGCTCCTGGCGCTGCTCATGCGCATTTTGCTCCCCCTGACACTGCTGGTGCTGCTCGTTTATCTGGCTTTCATCCCCTTTAACTTTCGGGCCCCATTTGAGAACCGTGACGTATTGATCATCTATAACGGCATGCTCTTTGCCGTCATTGCTCTGTTGGTTGGGGCGACGCCTATCAACCTGAGTGAATTGTCTCCCCGGCTGGCGCGGTGGCTGCGTCTGGGAATTATTGCCGTCGCGGCCCTGGCTTTGGTCGTTAGCGTGTATGCCCTGACGGCCATCCTCTACCGCACCGCCCAAGACCGGCTGACGCCCAATCGTCTGGCCTTTATCGGTTGGAATGTGATCAATATCGCGCTTCTATTTCTGCTGCTTTTCTTTCAGACGCGGGTGAAGTCGGGGCAGTGGGTGCAGGGACTTTATCGCGCTTACAGCGCCGGAACGGTGGCCTATACTTTTTGGACCCTGGCGATGATCCTCTTACTCCCCTGGCTTTTTGGTTTTAATCGAGAGGCGGTTGACTCGTTGCCGACGGCCGTGCAGGACATCGTTTACCAGCACGCCGATCCCATTCTACTAAAATGCGCCGGCAGCCCGCACATCTACCTGCTGGACGGCAGCGAAAAACGGTGGATTGACACGATTGAGACCTTCAACGAGCGTGGCTACGTCTGGCGAGATGTCGAAATGGTTTCCTGCGAGGATCTGCGCCTGATACCGGATGGCGAGCCAATCCCGGCCAACGCCGGTCCGCCGCCGCAGCCTTGACGCGCCGCCGGTCTATCAGCAGCCGCCTATCGATTGCAGCCGTTTTTCAATGGCTATGGCCGAGGGGGTAATGGCCAGCCCGCCCAGACCGGTGCAGCGCAGTTCGTGGCTGATGCTGTTACCCACGTCCAGCATGGTCGTTACCACTTCGTCAAAAGCGATGAGCGGGTCGTAATTGGCCAGGGCCATGTTGGCGCAGGAAAGTGCGTTGGAGGCGGCCATAACGTTGCGCCCCAGGCAGGGCGCTTCCACCCGTTTGCCAATCGGGTCGCAGATCATGCCCAACGAGTTTTGCAGCGCCAGTGATGCTGCCGCCACGGACTGTTCTAGCGTGCCGCCGGCCAGGACGACCAGACCGGCGGCGGCCATGGCCGAACCGGCGCCACATTCCGCCTGGCAGCCGCCCACTTCTGCTGAAAACGTGGCGTGTTCGGCGATAAATACGCCGATCATGCCGGCGGCCAGCATGGCGTGGACGACGTCTTCTTCACTTTTGCCCATGACGGCCGCTGCCCCCAGGATGGCCCCAGGCAGCGCCCCGCACGATCCGGCCGTCGGCGCGGCCACAATGACCCTCATCGAGCTTTTTATTTCCATCATCGCCGTCACATAGAGGATGATGGTGTTGAGCGGTTCGCCGTTGATGAGCGTCTGGCTGGCCATTCGCTCTTTGAAGCCAACGGATTGGCAAGGCAGGATGCGATCCTCGTAGTAGGTTCCTTGCAGCCCTTGTTGGATGGAACTGTCCATGAGGCGGACGATGTGGCTCATTTTCTGGCACACTTCGTTTTCGGAGATGCCGCCGCGAACGCTTTCGTAGCGGAGGGCCAATTCCCACAGGTTGAGACTATGACGACGGCCGTATGCCACCATGTCCCGGCAGTAAATAAAGGGAACTTCTAAATCTTTGCGCGACAGGATGGGCAGCACCGGGCGCAGATAGCGGACGAAGTCGACTTCGGCCAGGGCTTCTACAGCCGTCATCTCCTCGGGCGAGAAGGGGGTGGCGCTTTTGAGTTCGATAAACTGCCGGTCGCCGGCGTGGTGTTCGAGAAAATCGTAGGTCAGCGTGTCCGGCAGGTTGGCCTGGATGGCAGGTAGGTGACGGCCGTAAATCAGCAGTTCGTGGTAGTCGCCGTACATGGAAACAGCCGCGCCGTCTATCTTTTGCACTTCGATCATGCCGCCGCCGGTGGATACGGCCGTTAGCGTATGGCTAATTTGGGCGTTGGCAATGGTGATGCGGTACATGTTCGGATGGGTTGCCCCGTAACTGAGGTAATTCACCTGGATGGCGATGCCCGCAGCCTGAATCCCCGCTTTGTAGGATTCCATGCGCGCATCGTCGGCCTGCCAGCCAAGAAGGCCGCCATAGAGGCCCATGTCGGTCCCCTGGCTTTCGTGGGTGGTCACCAGGGAGCCGTTGGGATCGTAGTCGATGACTACCGTTTCGATGTCGGCGGCAATCAGGTCACGCAGCAGCAAGCCAATGCGGCACCCGGCGGCGCTGTGCGAACTGGAAGGCCCGCGCATCACCGGGCCTATCGCATCGTTAAAAATACTCGAGACGGCCATCAGACCCTCCAATCCATTGCCGCTGGTGTAGAACTGGTAACGTCAACTACCCAGGGGCAACCAATAACGGCCGATTACCGGCCTTTGCTTTGCTGTGAAACGGTTCTTTGGCGTTATGCGATTGTCTGCTGGCGGCGGGCCAACTTGATTTGGCTGCATGACGGCCGTTTCGGCCACACAGCAGCACTCGGATGGCCTTATTCTGGTTTGCCGGCCGGTTCGATGGAGAGGCGCACGGCCGTACGTTCCTGGTCGTCTATGCCCACTTCAACCAGCGACGGAACAAAGACGACGTCTTTGCCTTCTTCGGCCAGATACCCTTTGGCAATGATGATTGCTTTAATCGCCTGATTGACTGCGCCCGCACCAATGGCCTGTACTTCGGCGCGCCCATGGTCCCGATACGTTCCGGCGATAGCGCCAGCAACTGCGGCGGTGCGTGATTGGGAAGAGACTTTGATTAGATTCATGTTGTCAACATCCTGATATGTTTGATTTTGCGTGGTGTCCACGTATCCGGGGACAAAGGTTATACCGAATCACCATTTGAGCTACTTTTGTACAGGAAATATACCTGCTTGATTGCCGGCTGGCAATCCTATTAAGCCAGTTGTCGGTTTATGGCAGCGATTAATTCATTCAGGAAGTGTTCCCCAGAGAGACTATATACCCTGATGGCATCGCTTATGGTGTAATAACTGGCGACGGCGCAGCCGACACAGGCCATGTTGTGCTGGTGGAAGGTAACGGCCGTTTGCGGCCAACGTGCCAGCACGGCCTCAATCGTCATGGCGGCTAAGGCTGTCGGCGTGGGCAGTGTGTGCTCGGTTTGCTCGGCTTGATCAGTCATGGGGTTATCAATTTGCTAATTGTCTACCGGCCGGTTATGGCGATCGGGCAATCTTGCCAGGAATTTTCTCCGGCAGGCCCATCCAAAGCCGCCCAAGTACAGGGCTACAAATCCTCACCTATCACCACGAGCTCATGCGCTTTGCACAGGATAATCGTCTGCCGCTGGCAGTTTACCAGCCCGGCTCGTTCCCATTTGCTCAGGATGCGGCTGACCTGATACACGTCCGTGCCGGTCATTTCGGCCAGATTTTGCCGTGACAGGGCGATGTCGATCAACACCCCCTGCTCGAGCCGACTGCCAAATTGCCTGACCAGCCGCAGCAGCGTGCGCGCGACGCGCTGCTCTACCTGTTTGGTGGCCATGTCGTTAAAAAGCTCTTGTACCTGGACAAAGCGCCCGGCTACCATTTCCAGGCCATTCAGTGCGAGCTGAGGCATGTGCAGCATCAGCGACTTCATCGTGTCCCGGTCCCAAGCCATAGCCGCGCATGGTTCAACAGCCTCGGCGGACAGCGGATAAGCAAGATTGCTGAGCGCGACGATGATCCCCAACCCGCTGCCCGGTCCGAGATAATTGACAATGACCTGGGCGCCGCCTTCGTTGATCTGGGTTAATTTCACCCGGCCGGCGGTGATGATGTAGAGGGAGGCGGCTTCTTCGCCCTGGTGGAAGAAATAGGACCCCTGAGCAATCTGGCGAAAACGGCCGTTAGCCAACACCTCCTCCTGCTCGGCCATATTGAGCCCGGCCAACAGGTTGCATTGGGCTGTCACTTGCTGAATTTCTGCCGTGATGACCATCAAGCAATCATATCACTCATTTTTGCGATCAGGCAAAGACTCTCTGGCAGGCATGGGTACAGGACGCTGTTTGGCTGCCTGGCGGTTCAGCGCCGGGTGGGAAATGAGCAGGTCGGTGAAACAGTATATAAAACCGTTCTATAACCCTCCATCGAAAAGTAAAATATCGCTGGTGATAAATAACACTTCTGCAAATCGGGCCGGTCGCCTATATTCAAGCTAGGCAGCAATTAAGAAAGTCCATTATTAAGTCGGGGCTTTAGAAATGATCCCGGAACAGGATGAGATCGTGGCATTAAAAAAACTGGCTGAATGCCAGGCGAGCGTTTGCAGGGTGTTTGCCAGTTCTCGCCGCATCCTGATTTTGTGGGTTCTGGCCTCTGGCGAACAATCCGTAACGGACATCGCCTGCCAGATTGGCGCTTCCCTGCAAAATACATCGCAGCACCTTCAATTAATGAAGAAGATGGGCTTTGTCACTTCCCGTCGTGAAGCGCAAACCATTTATTATGGCCTGGCAGACACGGACACGGCCGTTTCCTGCCATCTTTTAAGCAACGCCCGGTCCGCGCAGACGGATGGGTAAATTCTTGTTCCATCAACCCAATAACGGAGGTTAATCATGTCAGTTACAGCTTTGGATTTAACCCAAATAGCGGCCGCCAAGGTCGTCGATGCGCGGGGAAGCGCCTGCCCTGGCCCTCTGCTGGAAGCCAAAAAAGGCATCGGAGCCATCAAACCGGGCGAAGTGTTGGAAATCTGGTCCGGCGACCCCAAGACCAAAGACCAGCTACCCGCCTGGGCCAAAAAAGTCGGCCACGAGTTTATGGGTGTCGTGGCCGCCGCCGGTTATGACCGCCTCTTTGTCCGGCGCGTCCGCTAACAGAGGGCCATGATGACCGCGGTCACAGATTGCAAAATCCTGATCCTGGCTTCGCTTTCCGGCGGGTATGCGGGTGCGGACTCGGTAGGGCAACTGCATACAGATTACCCGGCTAACGTCTACGTGCTGCCGGTGGTTTGTCCGGCCATGTTCCCAGAGGATTTTTACCTGCGCACGTTCGAGCGGGGCATTGACGCCATCCTGGTGATGTACAGCGGCACCGATTGCCCCTACAAAGGCGGCGCGGAGCGCACGGCCGTGATCATCAACAGCGTCTATCCCCTCCTCAGCCAGCGGGGCATTGATACACGGCGGCTGCGGCTGGCGGCCATTTGCACAGTGTGTACACGGCCGTTCCTCAATGAAGTCAACCAGATGAACCAGCTCTTGCAGGAAATCGGCCCTGTGTGCAGCGAACTGGCCGCGACTGTTCCCGCCTGAAAGGTGGCCCAAGATGGTAAGAAAAGACCTACAAGTTGACGCCCTCGTGGTCGGCGGCGGCATCGCCGGGATGCAGGCGGCGCTGGACCTGGCCGATCAGGGCTACCACGTTGCCCTGGTGGAAAGAGAGGCCAGCATCGGTGGCAAGATGATTGCCCTGAGCAAAGTCTTTCCCACGCTCGACTGCTGCAGCTGCATCACCACGCCCAAAATGTCGGCTGTGGCCCACCACGAAAACATTTCCCTGCTCACCTACTGCGAGATTGAGGATGTGCAGGAGAACGGCCGTTACTACACCGCCCACGTCATGCAAAAACCACGCTACGTCAACGAGGACGATTGTACCGGCTGCCGCCAGTGCGAATACGCCTGCCCCATCGACCTGCCCTCGGCCTTCGACAACGGGCTGGGGGCGCACCGGGTGGTGCGCGTGCCGTTTTCCACGGCCGTACCCCAAAAAGCAGTCCTCGACATCGACCACTGCATCCTCTGCGGCAAGTGCGAACAGGTCTGTCCGGTGGGCTGCATCGATTTCACCCAGACGCCGCAGCCCTTCACCATTCAGGCCGAGGCCATTGTCCTGGCGACCGGCTTTGCCCTGACGCCCACCGACGCCAAGCAGCAGTACGGCGTAGGTCAGCTGCGCAACGTGGTAGACGCGCTGACAGTGGAACGCTTGCTGGCTCCCACCGGACCTTATGGGCATGTGTTACGGCCGTCTGATGGCAAAGAGCCGGAATCCATCGCCTACGTGCAGTGCGCCGGCTCGCGTGACAAGACGCTGGGCGTGGAATACTGCTCGCGCATTTGCTGCATGTACGCCATCAAACAGGCCATGCTGCTCTCCGGGGCGCTGCCCCTGGCCGACATCACCATCTACTACATGGACATCCGCACGTTTGGCAAGGGCTACGAGCAGTTCTACCAAAACGCGCGAGCGATGGGCATCGAGTTTGTCAAGTGCAAGGTGGCGCGCATCCACGAGGACGAGGCACAAAACCCGGTCGTGCGCGTAGAACTGTTGGACGAAGGTCCGGCGGTGGTGGAACGGGCGCACGATTTAGTCGTGCTCTCGGTGGGCATGCTGCCCGGCTACAATCCGCAGGCCATCTACCGCGTGCCCGTCGCCGCCGACGATGGCTTCGTCGCCATCCCTTCGCCCAACCTGGCCCCGTGCGTCACGGCGCAGCCGGGCATCTTCGTCACCGGCACAGCCGCCGGACCAATGGACATCGTAGACAGCATTGTCATGGCCGGAGCCGCAGCGGCGGAAACGGCCGCCTACCTGCATGAAAGACAGTAGAGACTTGAGACTGGTACCCTACAAGTCAAATTCTGGCTCACTCTGCAAGAATTTGATCCACAGATTACACAGATTCTTAATCGGTGAAATCTGTGGAATCTGTGGACAACCTTTTTGGTTTTGGTTTATCCAGGTTAGGAACTAGAGACTAGAGATTGGTTCAGTCTCTAGTCTCCAGTCTCCCCTCTTCATTTATCGAGGTGAGTTATGCCTGAGGAAGAAATCCGCATCGGGGTGTACACCTGCAAGTGCGGCGGCAACATTGGTGATGTGGTAGGCTGCACGGCCGTTGCCAAAGCCGCCGGGCGGCTGGGCAACGTCGTCGTGTCGCGCACCGACCTCTCCATGTGCTCCGACGCCGGGCAGGCGCTCATCGAGGCCGACATCAAAGAGAAAGGAGTCAACCGCGTGGTGATTGGCGCCTGCGCCCCCTCACTCCACGAGCAAACCTTTCGCGGCACAGTTGCCCGCGCGGGTCTGAATCCCTACTTCTACCATCACGTTGGCTTGCGCGAGCAAGACAGTTGGGTCCACCACGATGATCCCGACGGGGCCACCTGCAAGGCCATGCGCCTGATGGCCGCCGGTGTGGCCAAAGCGCGCCTGCTAGAGCCGCTGGAACCGATTCGCCTGGACGCGCGGCAGCACGCCCTGGTGATTGGCGGCGGCGTGGCCGGGCTGCGGGCGGCGCTGGACATCGCCCGGCGCGGCCTTCAGGTGAGCCTGATCGAAAAGACGCCGTTTTTGGGCGGCCACATGGCCCAGTTGGAGTCGGTGTTCCCCACCGGCCAACCGGCCCGCAACCTGCTCCACGACCTCATTGCCCAAGTGACCCATCATCCCAACGTAACCATCTTCACCCAGGCGGAACTCGTGGGCGTGCAGGGCTACGTGGGCGATTTTCAGGTGCAAATATGCCAGCAGTCGCGCGGCCTCAGCGACGATATGGCCGACCGGGTGCAGGTCAAAGGGGCGGCGGCGCTGCCGGACGAATTTAACTATGGTCTGACGATGCGGTCGGTGATTTACCAGCCGTATCCAGGTTGTTTTCCGCCTACCCCGACGGTGGATTGGGCAAATTATGACGATGGTTGTTTGGAATTAGACGGCCGTCCACTCCACCTCCACAACGACCCCCAAACCTTCACCCTCAACGTGGGCGCGGTGGTCGTAGCCACCGGCTTCCGGCTCTACGAACCGCATCCCGGCGAGTACGGCTACGGCGACCTGCCGGAAGTCATCACCTTGCCGGCGCTGAACCGGCTGCTGGCTCTGACCGGGGAAGGCGAACCGCTGCTGTGGCACGGCCGTCCCGTGCGCAGCCTGGCCCTCATCCACTGTGTCGGCAGCCGCCAGCTAGACGGCCTGGACGAGCCGCAGCCCGACGGCCAGGTGAACAATTACTGCTCGCGGGTGTGCTGCACGGCCAGCCTGCAAGCGGCCAACGAACTGCGCGCCCGTCATCCGGCGCTGCACATCTACGACATTTACGAAGACATCCGCACTTACGGCCGTGGCCACGAAGCCTACTACACCGCCGCTTCACAAAACATGGTGCGCTTCCTGCGCTTCCACGACGACGAACTGCCGGAGGTGCTGCCCGCCCCGCCCGACGACGATTACCCGGTGCTGGTGCGCGTGAAAGATTACCTGACCTGGGGCGAAGAGCTAGATCTGCCGGTGGACCTTGTGGTGCTGGCCGTGGGCATGATGCCCAATCCGATAGACGACATCATCCGGCTGCTCAAAATCAGCCCCGGCACGGACCGCTTCTTGCTGGAAGTGCATCCCAAGCTGCGGCCGGTGGAAACGGCCGTGCCCGGTGTGGTCCTGGCCGGGACAGCTCAGGGACCGATGAACATCCAGGAGAGCTGCGCGGCGGCCGCCGCTGCCGCGGCCAAAGTGTCCGTTTTGCTGGGGCAGGGCCAGGTGGAACTGGAGCCGTTTGTGGCCCGCGTGGATCCGGCAAAGTGCCAGGGCAGTGGCGAATGTGTGGCCGTCTGCTGTTACGAGGACGCCATCGCTCTGCAAACGGTGGTGGTGGATGGGGTGGAGCGGGAAACGGCCGTGGTCACACCGGCCAATTGTGCGGGCTGCGGCGTGTGCGTGGGGGCGTGCCCCAATCGAGCCATCGACCTGCAAGGCTGGACCCTGGCCCAGTACGAGGCGATGATCGACGCCATTACCACTGAGCCATTGTTGGAATTGGAGGTGGCCTGATGATCAGCGCCAAAGAAGACGCCAAAAAGCGGGCGATTTTCCTCAAACGCCTGCGCGAAGAACACAAAGAGAGCGTGGCCCAGGCGCAAGAATTGCTGAAAGCGCAGCAGGCCACCCGCCGCGAAATCTGCCAGGTGATGCGCGAGACGCCCAAAACCGTGCCGGAAATCGCCGCTGCCACCGGCTTGCCCACCCACGACGTACTCTGGCACGTGACGGCGATGAAAAAGTATGGCCTCGTCGTGGAGACGGGCATGTGCGGCGAATATTACCTCTATCAGCGGGTGAAGGATGGCAAGAAATGAGCACACGAGTGGACCCGACTATCTTGCAAGACCTGAAGCTGTATGGGGCGGTGGGCGCGGAGAAATGCTTCAACTGCGGCACCTGCACGGCCATGTGCCCGCTAACCA